>Ga0308157_10000785_pt1 | contig 86425 bp, 65 predicted proteins | sample PhyBR1_FD_201035 | JGI IMG/M metagenome (GOLD analysis project Ga0308157, IMG submission 201035) | Phyllosphere microbial communities from UC Gill Tract Community Farm, Albany, California, United States - DLSLB.R1 | ecosystem: Host-associated > Plants > Phyllosphere > Unclassified | place: USA...
GTCGCGGGGCTGCTGATGGGATCGCTCGTGGACCGCTTCGACCGACGCGGCGTCGCGATCCTCGCCGACGTCATCTCCGCTCTCGCCCTGCTCGTCCTTCCGATCGTGCACCTCACGATCGGGCTGGAGCTCGGCTGGTTCATCGCCGCCGCGATCCTGAACTCCTTCGGGGACGTCCCCGGGATCACCGCGCGAGAGGCGATGCTGCCGGCGATCTCGCGCTCCGCCCGCATGGACACCTCGCGACTGATCGGTGTGCGCGAGTCGATGTCGGGGGTGGCGCTGCTGATCGGCCCCGCCGTCGCCGGGATCCTCGTGGCCGCGCTGCAGCCCGTGACGGTGCTGTGGTTCACCTCCGGGCTCGCGGCGCTCGCCGCGCTGCTCACGCTGGTGATCCCCCGCTGGGCGACCGTCGCCGGCGCAGCATCCGCCACGGCCGACGACGGGGCCCGCGCCGCCGACGGCGAGGCGCCCGGCGCCGTGGGGGAGCGGTCCGCCGGCACCGCCGCCGGCGAGGCGCCCGCGCCCTCGTCGATCTTCGCCGGTCTCGGCGTGATCCTCCGCGCGCCCCTGCTGCGCGGGCTGGTCCTGCTGCAGCTGGTGCTGGCCGTCGTGCTCGCCGCCACCCAGGGGATGGTGGTCCCCGTCCACTTCGCGTTCCGGGGCGAGCCGGGGCTGGTCGGGTTCGTGCTCAGCGCGCTCGCCGCCGGGCTGCTGGTCGGTGGCGGCCTCTTCGCCGTCCTCGGCCGACGGATCCCGCCCCGACGGTGGTTCCTCGCCGGTCTCGTCCTCGTGGCGGCCGGGGTCGTGGTGATCGCTCTTCTGGGCCCCACCTGGTCGCTCTTCCTCGGTGCCGCCGTGATCGGCCTCGGCGGCGGATCCCTGAACGCCGTCACCGGGCTGGCCTTCATCGAGAACGTCCTGGATTCCCAGCGCGGCAGGGTGCTGGGTGCCCAGAACTCGCTGATGACCCTGGTTCCCGCCGGGGGGATCGGCCTGGCCTCCGTGCTGATCGAGGCCGGCGGGCTCCCGCTCGCCACCGCAGTCCTGGCCGGGCTGTGGATCCTCGCGGCGCTCGCCGGGCTCCTCACGCCGCGCCTTCGCCGTCTGGGCAGCCCCGGCTCCCACCCCTCGCCGCACGGGTCCCGACAAGACGGCCCCGGCTCCCGCCCCTCGCCGTCGCCCGCCACCGCCCCCGGAAGGAGGAGCTGATGAAGATCTGGCACAACGCCCGCACCGTCCTCCGCGACCACTGGAGGACCTACCTCCTGCTGAACCTCGCCGTCTACGGCGCGCTCGCGGCGTCGGCGGTGCTGACCCTGCTGCTGCCCGGGCTCCGCGAACGCGGGGCGCAGGACGTCGAGACCTTCGGCAGCATTCCGGGCCTGTCTCTCGTGACCGAGGCGTACACCGAGGGTGAAGTGCTGCTCGCGGCGGCGGGCACGTTCCTGGCGAACCTGCTGTTCGCCGCGGTGCTCACCACCACGCTGCCCTCCCTGCTCATCCCGTATCTCGGTGTCGCGCTGACGGTCCTGCGCACGGGGATGATCGGCATCTGGCTCACCCCGGCGACGCCCGGCGAGGCGCTCACGCTCCTGCCCCATCTGCCCGTGCTGCTGATCGAGCTGCAGGCGTACGTCCTCGCGGCGCTGGGGACCGTGGTGCTCTGGCGCTCGACGCTCCGGCACCGTCGCCTCGGACTCCCGTCGGCCGGGGCGGGATATCGTGCCGGGTTCGCGGACATGCTGCGGCTCTACCCGGTCATCGCCGCCGTGCTCCTGGTCATCGCGGTCGTCGAGGCGGTCGAGGTCATCTGGATCATGCCGTTGCTGGGGTGAGCGGTGCAGGCGCTGCGCCTGTACCGGGACATCTACGCCAGCGACGTGCCCTGACCTTCGCCGTCGGGAACCTGCTCGAGTCCGACCTGCGCCGCGAGGGCCCGCAGAGCCGCGACCACGTGCCGCACGGCGGAGCGCTGCGCGGCGTCGGGTCGCATCAGTGCACTGAGGTGCCGCAGCGTCGGCACGCCCTCGACGGGACGCAGCACCACGCCGCCGCCCGCCGGGGTCGTGAATCTCGGCAGGACGGCGAGCTGTTCGCTCCCCGCGACCAGCGCTTCGACGAGGCGGTTGTCCCGCACTCGCTGCGTGATGCGCACGGGGGTGCCGGTCGCCACGGAGATCGTCTGCAGCGCCCGGTCGAAGGGGAAGCCCTCCGGCACGCCGATCCACGACCGGCCGACGAGGTCTCCGGCGATCAGGTGGTCCCTGGAGGCCAGCGGGTGGTCGTGGGCCATGGCGACCTCGAGCGGCTCCGCGCCGAGCGGCACCACGGTGCAGCGCGAGCCGCCGGCGGGGACGGGCCCGGTCAGCGAGTGGCCGACGACCACGTCGTGATCGGTCGTGAGCTCGGCGAAACGGCGCTCGGCCGGGTCCTCGTCGTGCAGCACCAGCTCGACGCCGGTGCCCTCGAGACGGCGGGCGAGTCCGGGGAACAGGATCGTCGCCGCGCTCGGGAAGGCGAGCACGTCCACGGTGCCGGCAGGGGCGTCGAGCAGCCCGTCGAGGCTGTCCTGCACCCGGGCGAGGGCGGCGGCGACGTCCTCCCCGCCGCGGGCCAGGAGCTCGCCCGCCTCCGTGAGCCGCAGCCCCCGGCCGTGCGGGCGCACCAGCTCGACCCCCAGCTCGCGCTGCGCGGTGCGCAGCTGCTGGGACACGGCCGACGGGGTCCGGTGCGTCGCACGGGCCACGGCCGTCACGCTGCCACGCACGGCGAACTCCCGCAGCAGGTCCAGATGGCGCACGTCCATGGGGAGAGGCTACAACTCTGAAGGTCACCTGCAACGACCGTATAGAAGACTTCGCTTGTGCTGCATGGATGGGCGGGTGCACCGTGGTCCGGTGCCCACCCGTCATCGCCTCCTCGCTCTCCTCGTCGCCGCCCTGTGGGGTGTGAACTTCCTGGCCATCGATGCCTCGCTCGCCCAGTTCCCGCCCCTGTTCCTGGTCGCCGTGCGCTTCGCGCTGCTGGCCGTGCCGACGCTGCTGTTCGTCCGTCCGCCGCAGGTGAAGCGGCGGTGGGTGATCGGCTACGGGCTCGGCTTCGGCGTCGCCCAGTTCGCCTTCCTCTTCCTCGCCATGGACCTCGGCATGCCACCGGGGCTCGCGTCGCTGGTGCTGCAGGCCTCGGCTCCCTTCACCGTGCTGCTCGGGGTGCTGCTGACCCGCGAGAACCTCACGCCGCGCGCCGGGGTCGGGGTGCTCGTGGCCGTGGTGGGGCTCGCCGTCGTCGGCACGCATCGCGCGGAGAACGCGAGCCTGTGGCCCTTCGTGCTCACGCTGCTCGGGGCGCTCGGCTGGGCGCTGGGGAACCTGTGCACCCGGCAGGCCCGCACCACCGAGCCGCTGCGCCTGGTGCTGTGGATGTCCGTGGTGCCGCCGCTGCCCGCATTCGTCCTGTCCCTGCTGGTCGAGGGGCCGGAGCGGATCGCGGCCTCCGCCCGCGGGCTCGGCTCCGCCACCGGGGTGCTCGCGCTGCTGGGCCTGGTCTACATCGTGGTGCTCGCGACCCTGCTGGGCTCGGGGATCTGGAGCTGGTTGATGGCCCGGCATCCCGCGGGCTCCGTCGCCCCGTTCTCGATGCTGGTGCCGGTGGTGGGGATGTCGAGCGCGGCGCTGGTGCTGGGGGAGCGGCCCGCCCCGGTGGAGCTGCTCGGCGGTGTCCTGGTGGTCGGCGGAGTGCTCGGCGCGACCTGGGCGCCGCGCCGGTCCGGGCGCGCCGGCGGGCTCGGTGACGCTCGGCGGGATGCTCCCCGAGAGTCCTCGCCTGCTCGGTCGGAGTCCGGTCCGAAGCACCCTGATCAGGCCGGTGAGTCCGTAGGCCCGTTCTCAACATGATCGTCAACGCGGTCGAGGTGATCTGGATCCTGCCGCTCCTGCAGTGACTCTTCCGCCGCAGGATCGAACCTCGGGTCGCGCCCTGACGAACGTGCGGCTGCCATCACAGAGCGAGTAGGCGGACAGCGTGATCGGTGAGGGCGATCTCGTCCCGCCCGGTGCAGTTCCTGCGCTGGAAACGAACTCCGTCGATCACAAGACCTTCGCCTGGATGCTCCGTCCACCACACGTCGGCATCGGCGTCCCACCCTTCCGGGCGGTACTGCCAATAGGCGAGAGTGCGTCCGGTCTCCAGGTCGATGACGGCCTGGCAGATCTCGAAGGGCTCCGCCCCTGGCTCCAGATCGAGGAGGCGGAGGGCTCGCCGGGTTGTGCCTCCGACCGAGATGTCGACGAGGTCCGCACGGGCCCCTTCGTCGCGCGTGCAGCGGAACTCCTGCGGTCCTGTGCGCACCAGGCGGTTGCCGTCGCGCAAGAGTCTGCCGCGAGAGTCCCCCCAGTTCTCCGCGAATCCCTGCTGGCTCGAATCGAAATGCATGCCGTCGGACTCGACGGAGAGGAACGTGGCGCTCTCGGAGGTCAGCCGCGCCGTGAAACGGATCGAACGCTCGGCGCGCTCGCCGCCGTCCACCGGGAAGGTGGTCTCGTGGATCCCGAATCGCACGATGCCCGTGCCCTTCGCCGCCGGTGCCACGGCGCGCTCCGACTTCCGGGCCTTGGTGAGTTGGTCAGAGGCCCGGTCGTACCAACGCGCAGACGTCGTCTCCCCCGGCCTCGGGACGATGAACCACCATTGGAGCTCGTCGCAGAGCACCGAGCGATCTGTTCCCTCTTCGAGGACATCGATCCGCACCTCAGGCAGCTTCTCCGGGAAAGAGTCGCGCATAGAAGCGTCCATGAGGCGACCATAGGGCGCGGAGCCAGTCGACGCAGGGGAAATTGTCTCGGGACGTCAACGGATGCCGGTCCCTTCCCGGCCCAGGTCTCGACTGCAGGACTCGCAGGTCGTTGCTCTCAGGCTTCAGCGCCGTCCCGCCTCACGGGAGATCAGAGATTCTCGGCAGGGTGGTCCGCGAGGGCCGTGGCCTGCGCTGTCTCCATTTCTTCCGCGGGTGTTGGGGCCTCGGCGCTGCGTTCGCCGAGCAGAGTATTGACCACGGCGGCGAGCACCACCAGTCCGGCGGCGCCCGTCGGCAGCCACATCGCGACCTCCGCCCCGGCCGAGTCCGCGACCGCGCCGGTGAGCGCCGAGGCCGCGGACTGGCCGACGATCGTGGCCGAGCCGAGCATCGACATGAGCGTCGCGGAGCGGCCCTGCGGGACGCGCTCCGCGGCGAGGCTGTAGAGGGTCACGATCGTCGGCCCGATGCCGACGCCCGCCACCGCCATCGCGCCGATCAGCCCGCCGAGCCCGCCGGCGAGCCCGAAGCCGAGCATCGAGGCGAGCATCAGCGCCGAGAACACGAGCCAGCGGTGGGTGAGGCGGAACCGTTCGGGGAACAGCGAGATCGACAGCGCCAGGATCGTCGAGCCGACGCCCATCACTCCGTAGACCAGGCCCGCGGAATCCGCCTCGCCGGTCGTGGCGAGGAAGGCGGTCAGCGAGGTCAGCACCGTGCCGAAGAAGAGCCCGACCCCGAGGGCGCCCGCGACGATCACCAGGATCCTCGGCCGGCGCAGCTCCGCGACCGGGGCCTGGACCGCGGGCGCCTCGGCCGTGGGGACGGCGAGGGAGGCGGTGGGGTGCAGCGCGAAGGCGGTGGCGAACACGAGGGTCAGCAGTGCCGCGCCGATCATCGGGGCGGCCGCGGTCATGGTGGTGGCGAGCAGCCCCACGACGACCGGGCCGAACACGAAGGCGGTCTCGTCGGCCGCGGACTCGTAGCCCATCGTGGCGTTCAGGCTCTTCGCCCGCCGCTCGACGGGGAGCCTCGTGCGGATCAGGTGCACCAGGCGGGTGCGGGAGAACGGACCGATCTGCGGGGAGGTCGCGCCGATCACGAAGCCGACCACCAGCACCGCGGCATCGGGCAGGGGGCTGAAGGCCACCCAGGCCAGGGCCATCAGCGCCAGCGAGTTCAGGATCCCGGCCAGCAGGATCACGCGGCGCTGACCGATCCGGTCCGCTGCGGCGCCCAGCAGCGGGCCGACGAGCGCGGAGCCGAGGCCGAGCACGGCGGAGTTCATCCCGCCCAGCGCGATCGAGTCGCGGGCCGCGACGATCAGGGTCAGGGTGCCCACGACCATCATCGCGAAGGGGAAGCGCGCGATGAAGGCGATGGGGAAGTAGGCGGTCCCGGCGGCGGCCCGCAGGGTGGGTGCGTGCTGCGATGCGGCGGCCTGCTGGGGTGCGGTGTCGCTCCTGGGCGTGCTCATGATCCTCCGGGACGGTGTGTGCCGCCTTGGACGGTCCGTGCGGGACCCGAGGTAGATGCACTGCAGGGGCGGCCCGGTGCTCCGGGCCGAGGGGACCGTTCCACCGTAGCGGTCACGGCCCGCGCCGCCAAGGGGCCCGCGACGCGGAGGAAGGGACCTCACAGCCCTGTGCGGACCCCGCCCCGACGATCCGCGCCCGACCTCTTGACCTGGAGCGCGCTCCAGCAGCCAGGATGCCGGACATGGCACGCATCGACGCTCCCGCACCCACCCTTCCGACCACCCCCGCGCTCCCGGCGCTCGGCACCATGCACCTGGGCACCCGCATCGGCGAGCGCGAGAGCTTCGCCCTGCTGGACCGCTTCGTCGAGCTCGGCGGGCGGTGGCTGGACACGGCCGACAACTACTACTTCGCCCAGGACCCCTCGGGGCTGGGCGGCCAGAGCGAGGCGCTGATCGGCCGCTGGCTGCGCGCCAACCCCGGCGCCCCCGTCGCGCTCAGCACCAAGATCGGCGCCGAGCCGAACCGACCCGGCGGCTTCCCCGACGATCTCGAGGGCCTCTCCCCGGAGGCCGTGGGCAGCGCCCTCGAGCGCAGCCTGGAGCGGCTCGGCGTCGACTCGGTCGCGCTCTTCTGGGCTCACATCGAGGACCACGATGAACCCTTCGACGAGGTCGTCCGGACCTTCGGCGGCCTCGCCGCCGAGGGGAGGGTCGGCGCGTGGGGCCTCTCGAACCACCCGTCCTGGCGGATGGCGGAGGCGCGACTCCTCGCCGAGCACGCGGGTCTCCCCGCGCCGAGCGCCTACCAGCAGCGCTACACCTACCTGCAGCCCGCACCGGGCGCGGAGGTCGAGGGGCAGCCGGTCGCGCTGGGTGTGCTCTCGGTCGACGGGATCGATCTGCTGCGTCGCACCCCGGAGCTCACCGGCTGGGCCTACACCCCGATCCTGCGCGGAGCCTACGACCGCACCGACCGGCCGCTGTCCCCCGAGTACCTCCATCCGGGCAACGAGCGGCGTCTCGCGGCGCTCGCCGAGGTGGCCGAGGCGCACGGGCTGAGCCGTGGCCAGGTCGTGCTCGCATGGCTGAGCGGGGGAGCGCCGGCACTGGTGCCGGTCATCGGCGGCAGCCGCGTCGAGCAGCTCGAGCAGGCATGGGCCGGGGCGACCACCGTGCTCACGGCCGAGGAGCGGGAGCGGCTGGACGCCGCGGCGTGATCTGCGGGGCGAGGCCGGTCAGCCGTCCGCTCCGTAGTACGCGATCTTGTCGTCGAGCACCTCGAGGGCCCGCTCGGTGGCCCGTCGGCGCTCCTCGAGCTCGGCGCGGCGCTCGCGCAGGAATGCGACGCGGTCCGGCACCTCGGCGCTGCCGCGCAGCAGGCTGGTGAAGCGGCGCAGGTCCTCGATCCCCAGGCCCGCCTCGCGCAGGCAGGTGACGATGCCGATCCAGGCGACGTCGTCCTCCGAGTAGCGGCGCCGACCGCCGACGGCGCGATCGATCGGCCCGATCAGCCCCTCGCGCTCGTAGTAGCGCAGGGTGTCGAGGGTCAGGCCCGTCCTCTCGGCGGCCTCGGCGGGGGCGAGGTGCGACATACGGGAAGTGTGGCACGAGACGGGGCGGGAGACAGGGGGTCGGGGCGGTCGCGTCAGCCGAACCGCGGGTGGGACCGGATCGAGACCGGGCCGCCACGGAGGCGCCCGGTGGGGTCCATGAGTGCGTCAACTGCTGTTCGTCTTCGCCGGATAGGTATGGGAGCGCTCCCACGATCGGCTCCCTCCCACGACGCGAACGGACGACACCATGCCCTCGTCTCCTGCCCTGCCGCCCCGCGGCTCCGCGCGCCCCTCCCTCCTCACGCCGTCCGCCGCGGCCGCCCGTCCGCTCGCGACCGGTCCCTGCCGCGGTCTCCCCCTGCGCCGCGCCGGCATCGCCCTGCTCGCGGGCACGGCCCTCGCCCTCGCCCCGGCCGTCCTGCCCCTCGCGGGGCCGCTCGGTGCGATCACCCGCGACGCCGTCCCCGCCGCGCACGCCGAGCCCGTGCCGGGCGGCCCGCTGCTGGTCACCGAGATCGCCCCGGACACGGTCGGGGCCGACGAGTTCGAGTTCCTCGAGCTCACCAACACCGGCACGGATCCCGTCACCGTCGGCGGCGAGGACGGCCATGCGCTGACCTACGTCTATGCCGACAGCGCCGACGCCTCCCGGGACGTCCCGCTCGCGCTCGAGGAGCCCGTGGAGATCGCCCCGGGGGACTCGCTCGTGCTGTGGCTGAGCTACCGGGCGAGCGGCCTGGACTCCTTCGCCCGCACGGTCGAGGAGTTCCGCGCCCACTGGGGCGCTGCCGAGGTTGTCCCCGTCGTGCGGGTGACGGGCCAGCCCGGCATGGCCAACGGGGGCGGGCGCGGGGTGCGCGTGCTGGACGCGAGCGGCGCCGAGGTCTCCCGGAGCTTCTACCCGGCCGGGTCCGTCGGCCAGGACCGCAGCGCCCACTTCGCGCTCCCGGTCGCCGACGAGCTCTCCGCGACCCTGTTCGCGAGCAGCGCCGCGGCGACCCCGGGCACTGTCGATCCCGCCCAGCTCGCTCCCTCATCCCCCGAGGAGCCGGGGGAGCCGGGGGAGCCCGAGGAGCCTGGAGTGCCGGAGGAGCCCCCGGCCGCGCCCCCAGCCGACTCCCTCGTCGGCCATCTGCAGATCACCGAGCTCGTCCCGGACTCCACCAACATCGGCGGCGCCGACGGCTACGAGTTCATCGAGGTGCACAACCCCACCTCCACCCCCGTCTCGATGGCCGACTACGAGCTGCGCTACCTCTACACCGCCGACGGGCAGTCGATCACCAACGCCGCGGACTGGCCCCTGGCGCCGGCCGATGCCGTGATCGCACCCGGCGGCACCCTGGTGATCTGGGTGCGCAACGGCTCGAACGACGCCGTGACGGCCTCGGACTTCGCCGCGCACTACGGCGTGGATCCCGCGTCCCTGCACCTGGTGGAGACCCGCACCGCGGGGATGGCCAACAGCGGCGGGCGCGGGCTCGAGATCCGCACCCGCGCCGGCGACAGCGTCCACCGCGCCTTCTACAACCTCTCCGGCGCCGACGACACCGAGCCCGACCAGGGCATCCAGTACCGAACCGGGGGCGCGGCCGAGGACGGCCAGGTCGACTTCTCCCGCGCGGAGAACATCGGCCTGGCCCCCGCGACGCCCGGGGCCGTGGACCCCTCGCAGGTCCCGGCCGCGCTCGTCGACGTGCCCGCCGACACCCGCGCCCCGGAGGTCGTCGACCTCACCGCGGACGAGCTCGATCCGTCGGCCGAGGTGCTCCTCAGCCATCAGGTCACCGATGACGTGCAGGCCCGCACCGTCACCCTCCACCTCCGCTCGAGCGCGGAGGAGGAGTTCACCCCGATCACCGTGCGCCGCACCGAGGGCGACCGCTTCGACCACGCGATCCCGGCCGCCGACCTCACCGGCAAGCGCTGGTACGAGTACTACCTCGTCGCCTCCGACGGCACGCACGAGACCCGCACCGAGACGACCCGCGTGCCGCTGACCGGTGTGGACGCCGCCCCGCTGCGCATGAACCTCACCGAGGGCCAGTACGTCTCCGGCACCACCTCGGTCTCCGTCGGCGGGGACCGGTACCCGGCCGGAGCGGTCGTGAGCATCGACGGCCGTCCGCGCACCGACGCGGTCCCCGCGCTCGAGACCTCCCCCGTCTTCGCGATGGACATCTCGCAGACCGACACGTTCTTCCGCAACGGCGTCCTCATCGGCGACGAGATCATCTCGATCTTCGACGAGGGCACCTACTCCGAGTGGAAGGGCCACGACGTCGCGGTGCCGCTGCAGCACGTGGTGCGCGGCGAGCCGCTCGTGGTCACCGTCGCCGCGGGCACCAAGGCCTACCCGGGCATCGACGAGAACGAGAACAACGACGACTTCTCGATGCGGAACCTGCGGCTGATCCTGCCCGACGGCCGCACCCTGCGCGCCACGGACGGCGTCGACCCCGCGGAGATCATCGCGATGGGCGACTCGGCCGGCAAGCACGACCTCTACGACGCCGCCTTCGAGATCCCCGAGGACGCCTACACTGCGCGCGCCGTCGCCTGGGACACCACCGCCGTCGCGGACGGCGAGCACGTGCTCCTCGGCACCGACGGGGAGGGGAACGAGGTCGAGCGCACCGTCCTGGTCGACAACACCGCCCCGACCCTCCGCACCGGGATCGAGGACGGCGCGGACTACCAGGGGAGCTTCACCCTGGACGTGACCGCCGAGGACGCCGGCAGCGGCCTCGGGACCCTCACCGTGCTGCTCGACGGCGAGGAGGCCCAGCCGGGCGAGGAGCTCTCCTCCCTGACCCTCGACCCGGGCGAGCACATCCTGGAGATCACCGCGAGCGACGAGCTCGGCAACGAGGCCACCCGCACCCTCACCTTCACCACCCCCGTCGAGGATCCGACCGCGACCCTCCTGACCGAGGACGGCCTGACCCTCCCGGTGTGCGAGGATCCGCGCCTCGCCGCCACGGTCACCGACCCCTCGGGCGACCGGATGGACGTCTCCTTCCGGGCCGGGACCAGCGCGTCGCTCGCGGAGGGGACCGTCGCGGGCACCGCGGGCGAGGTGCGCGACGCCGACGCCGCCGAGCGCAGCGGCCGGACCCTCACCTCCGGGCAGAGCACCGCCTCCGAGGACGCGCTGCCCTTCCACGAGTTCGCGGTCGACGTCCCCGAGGACAGCGGCGAGGACGCGGAGGTGCACGTCACCTGGCAGGGCAGCGCCGATCCGGGGGCCCGGGTGCGACTGCTCGTCGAGGAGGCGGGCGGCGGCGGACTCGCCGAGATCGCCCACGCCTTCGCCGCCGCGGACGGCACCGTCGCCTTCGACGAGGTGGTCCCCGCCGCCGGGCACGTCCGGGACGGGCAGCTGCGCGCCGTGGTCCAGCACTCCGTGGGCTGGGCCGGGGGAGACCTCTCCTCTCGCGGGGACGCGGTGGCCGCGCACCATGCGGAGGCGACCGACCGCTCCGCCTACGACTTCACGCTGGCCTGGGAGTCCGACACCCAGTACTACAACGAGGAGTTCTACGAGCACCAGCTGAACATCCACCGGTTCCTGCTCGAGCAGCGTGAGCCGATGAACCTGCAGTACCTCTTCCACACCGGCGACATCGTCGACGACGCCGACCAGCCGGAGCAGTGGGCGAACGCCGACCCCGCCTACGCCCAGCTCGACGAGGCGGGACTGCCGTACAACGTGCTGGCCGGCAACCACGACGTCGGCCACCTCGACGGCGACTACACGGAGTACTCGAAGCACTTCGGGAAGCACCGCTACGAGGACAAGCCCTGGTACGGCGGGTTCTACGAGGACAACCGCGGCTCGTACACCCTGTTCACCTCCGGGGGCGTCGACTTCCTCGTGGTCTCCCAGGGCTGGGGCCCGGGTGATGCCGAGATCGACTGGATGAACGACGTGCTCGCGCAGTACCCGGAGCGCACCGCGATCATCAATCTCCACGAGTACATGCTCACCACCGGCGGTCTCGGTCCGATCCCGCAGCGCATCCAGGACGAGGTCGTGGCCACGAACCCCAACGTGTCCATGGTGATGAGCGGGCACTACCACGACGCCCACACGCGCGTGGACTCCTTCGACGACGACGGCGACGGCACGGCGGACCGCGAGGTCACGCAGATGCTGTTCGACTACCAGGGCCTGCCCGAGGGCGGCCAGGGCTTCCTGCGCCTGCTCCACTTCGACAACGAGGACGGGCGCATGATCGTGCGCACCTTCTCGCCCTCGCTCGAGCAGTACGACAGCGACGACGCGACCCTGACCCCCGAGGACCAGGACTTCGAGGTCTCCTACGAGCAGCTCGGCATCACCCCTGCCGACAAGCAGCTCACCACCGACGCGTTCCGCGCCGACGTGCTCTCCTCCGAGGAGTTCGCCCAGGTCCAGGACGTGGCCTCGGGCGAGACCGTCGAGGCGGCCTCCGCGGGGCTCGGCGCCGGGACCCACTCCTGGTACGTGCGCGCGACCGACCCCCACGGCGGGATCGCCCGCTCCGAGGTGCGCGAGCTGACGCTCACCGGGGATGCGACGGGCTGCGAGGGCGGGGAGCCGGGCGGCGGCGACGGCCCCGACGCCGGGAACGGCTCCGGCGGGTACGGCGCAGGGCCCGACGGCGGCACGGGGCAGCCGGACGGGGACGGCGGCGGGCAGGGGTCGGGCGGCGACGGCGCGAACGGCCCGGACGATCACGCGGGTGCCGACGGCGTCGGAGGGACCGGCGCCCCCGGCTCCTCCTCGGGCGGCCCCTCGGGCACGGAGCGCGGTCATGAGCAGGCGCACGGGGGAGCGGAGTCCTCGGGCCCGCTGGCCCGCACGGGCGCTGAGGTCGTCGGCCTGGTGGCCCTCGCGCTGGGGCTCGCCGCCGCGGGGATCGCACTGATCCGGCGCCGACGGGCCTGACCGCCGGGCGGACGTCGCCGGCGCCGCAGGGACGGCGCCGTCGACGCTCCCACCGTCGACGCACCACCGCCCCGCTCCTCGAGGAGGAGCGGGGCGGTGGTGCGCGATGCGGTGTCGGTCAGGCGCGGGTGCCGACCTGCTCGGGGGTGCCCGCCGCGTCGGCGACGTGCGCGCCGTCGGCGGTCTCCACCGCCTTCTGCTCGGCCTGGATGGCCTGGAAGGAAGTGCGGGCCGCGGCGTCGTAGGTGTCCTGGTCCAGGATCTTCTCGCGCTTGGCGACGATCACGCCCACCAGCGACTGCCCGGTGACGTTCAGCGCGGTGCGGCCCATGTCCAGGATCGGGTCGATCGCCAGCAGCAGGCCCACGCCCTCGAGCGGGAGGCCCAGGGTGGACAGGGTCAGGGTGAGCATCACGGTCGCGCCGGTCATGCCGGCGGTCGCGGCGGAGCCGAGCACGGAGACCAGCACGATCAGCAGGTAGTCGGTCACACCCAGCGGGACGCCGTAGAAGTTCGCGACGAAGATCGCGGCGAGCGAGGGGTAGATCGCGGCGCAGCCGTCCATCTTCGTGGTCGCGCCCAGCGGGATCGCGAAGCTGGCGTAGTGACGCGGGACGCCCATGCGCTCGGTGACGGTCTGCGTCATCGGCATGGTGCCCAGCGAGGAGCGGGAGACGAACCCGAGCGAGGTCGCCGGCCACACGCCGCGGAAGAACGAGCCGATGGACAGGCCATTGACCTTCAGCAGGATCGGGTAGACGACCAGCAGCACGATCAGCATGCCCACGTACACGTCGAGCGTGAACACGCCGAGCTGGCCGATGGCCTCCCAGCCGTAGCTGGCGACGGCGTTGCCGAGCAGGCCGATGGTGCCGATCGGGGCCAGTCGGATGACCCACCACAGGAGCTTCTGGACGATCTCCAGCGCAGAGCCGGTGACCTTGAGGAAGGGCTCGGCCTTCTCGCCGACGGAGAGCACCGCGATGCCCACGGCGATGGAGATGACGAGGATCTGCAGGGCGTTGAAGCTCAGGGAGACGGAGCCGTCGTCACCGCCGCTGCCCTCGAGACCCAGGAAGTTCGAGGGGACCAGGCCCGTGAGGAAGTCGAGCCAGCCGCCCTGGGTGGAGGAGGCCTCGGCCGCGTCCTCGGTGACCCCGGAGTTCGCGCCGGGGGAGGTGAGTGCGCCGAGCGCGATGCCGATGGACACGGCGATCAGGGACGTGATCGCGAACCACAGCAGGGTCTTGCCGGCCAGGCGCGCGGCGTTCGTGACGCCGCGCAGGTTCGCGATCGAGGTGACGATGGCGAGGAAGATCAGCGGCGGGACCAGCGCCTTCAGCAGTGTCACGAAGATCGTGCCGATGGTGTCCAGCGTGGTGGTCAGCCAGTTCGCGCCGTCCGGGTTCGCGTCGGTCTCGGCGACCGGGCCCATCTGGGCGGCGACGAGACCGAGGACCACGCCGAGGACGAGGCCGATCAGGACCTGCCAGCCGAAGGGGATGCGGGCGATCGCGGTCAGCGGGGTGCGCGGTCGCGTCGGGGACGTGGAGGAGGAGGTCGAAGTGCTCACGGCCGAGGACGCTACGCCCCTGTCGTCGAGCGTTCAACAAAACTTCTATGCGGTCACATTAGGTGTGCTAGGGGGTTCGCGTGGTGTCCACGGCGGGCGGAATGAGCGGTGCCGGACGCCGCCGGGCCCGTCGGCCGACGGTGCGGCGGGCCCGCCACCCCCGGCCTCGTCGTCGGTCTGCGCCGTCGGCTCCCGTGCTGCAGCCTTGACGCGTCCGGCGGTGCCGGGCCGGGCGAGCGTCCGGATGCGGGTGGCCGGATCGCTCAGCTCTCACCCGGTTCCGCGGGTGCACCGTCCGTGCAGTCCATGGCGGTGGAGATCAGGTCGTCGAGCTCGTCCCGGGCGGTGCTGAGCGAGTCGATGGATCTCGTCAGACGGCGCCTCTCGGCGCGCAGTCGGGCGACCGCCTCGGGGTCGATGGTGCTCGCGTCCACGCTGGACAGAGCCATGCGGGTGGAGGCCATGGACAGGCCGGCCGATCGCAGGCACAGGACAAGGCGTATCCGGTCCACAAGGGCCTCGGAATACTCCCGATGCCCGCCCGCAGTGCGTTCGGGGTGCACCAGCCCCTCGTCCTCGTAGTAGCGCAGGGCGCGGGCGCTGACCCCCACGCTCCGTGCTGCTTCTGTGATCCGCATCGCGCTCCTGGAGTTGCCCTTGAACTTGACGTACGCGAGAAGTTCTAGCGTAATCGCCATGAAGATCGACAACGCCACCGCACTCGTCACCGGAGCCGGCCGAGGCCTCGGCCGGCAGTTCGTCCACGAGCTGCTCGCGCGGGGAGCCTCCGTCTATGCCACGGCTCGGGACGTCACGTGGCTGCCCTCGTCCGCCGACGGCTCGGTGACCGCGCTGTCGCTGGACGTCACCGAGCCGTCCTCGGTGGCGGCTGTCGCGGAGGCGGCCAGTGATGTCGACCTGTTGATCAACAACGCGGGAGTCTTCACCGCGACCGGAGTTCTGGGCGACCAGGAGAAGGTGCGCCAGGAGATGGAGGTGAACTACTGGGGGGTGCTGTCGATGGTCCGGGCCTTCGCCCCTGTTCTCGCGCGGAACGGTGGTGGCGCCATCCTCAATGTCGCCTCGGAGGCTTCGTGGTCCACCGTTCCGGGAAACGGCGCGTATGCGGCCTCGAAGGCTGCCGTCTGGAACCTGAGCAATGCTCTTCGCCATGAACTCGTCGAGCAGCGGACTCTCGTGACGTCCCTGCACTTCGGTGCGACGGACACGGACATGCTCCGTGGTGTGGACATCCCCAAGGGCGATCCCGCGCAGATCGTCCGCGCTGCCCTCGACGGCATCGAGAGGCAGGAGTTCGAGATCCTCGCCGACGAGTCCGTCAAGGCCGTCAAGTCGACCCTGCACCGGACCCCCGAGGAGCTGTACCCCGCGCTGGCCGCTGCCTTCCGGGAGGCCCCGGCCGATCGGGCTCGGGAGTCGTAGGACTGCCTGATCGGGAGCGGGCTCAGGGCGGGGTCGGGGAGGCGCGGCGACGTCCGTCGGCCCGGAGGGCGATCGCGACCCATCGGTCGATGTCCTCGTCGGTGATCTCCTGTCCGAGCACGAGGACGTGGAACAGGGTCTGCGCCGCAAGCAGTCGGGCCGCCTCGGCGTCCTGGCCCGCGACATGGAAGCGGCGCGACCAGTAGCGCTCGAAGGCGGCGGCCACCCGCTCGTCGTTCTGGGCGGCGGCGATCACCACCGCGATGATCCTGCGATCGCGTCCGGCCAGCCGGATGCGCGCATCCTGGGCGAGGCCCCGCAGTCGCTGGGCCGTGCCGCCCGTCAGCTCGACCGACGGCAGGGCCGTCTCGGCGTCGAGGGCGTCGACGACGAGGTCGATCGGGTCAGGCCAGTTCCGGTACAGCGTCGTCTTGTTGACTCCGGCGCGCTCGGCCAGCACGTCGTAGGAGAGTCGCGGGCCGCGATCGGAGAGCTCAAGGAGTGCCGAGGCGAGGATCCTCTGCCGGGCTGAGGGGGGTCGAGGGTCGGTCGGACACATCGCCTCAGAATAGCAACCTTCTGTTGCATGGACTGCGAGGAGGGCGTAGCGTCCCCCGTGCAACAGAAAGTTGCATCACGAGGAGGGCGAGGATGCGATTCCTGTTCGATGACCGGGCTGCCGACTACGAGACGCTGCGCGCCGTCGGCTATGTCGCCACCGGGGGCGCGGAGATCGGCGAGGTCGTCGCGACCGCCGCCGGGATCGAGGACTCTGCCCCGGATGCCTGGTGGGAGCGCTGGAATGCTCTGGCCGAGCGGTTGCGACGCCGGGGGGACGAGGCCGTGAGCGAAGGACGGTGGGAGACGGCGGCGGCGTCTTGGCTACGGGCCTCGAACTACTACCGCACCGCCGAGTTCTTCTTGCACGGCCACCCGGAGGATCCGCGCATCCGCGACACCTCCGACCGCGCCGTCGACGCCTTCCGATGCTTCGCGCACCTGCACGCCGGACACGACGAGCTGCCCTGCTCGAGGGGTGAGGCGGCGCGGGAGGTCCGCTCGTCCGAGCTCGCGATCAGCGAGGTCCTCCTTCCCTTCGACGGCACGTTCCTCCCGGGGTGGTGGCTGACCCCGCCGAGCCATGAGGAACGCCCTACTCTGGTCGCCGTCGGCGGGTTCGACTCCACCGCGGAGGAGATGTTCTTCGCCGTCGGTCGGGCGGCGGTCGCGCGCGGCTGGAACTGCCTCCTCTTCGACGGCCCGGGGCAAGGTCGGGTCATCCGCGAGCAGGGGATCCCGTTCCGCCGGACTGGGAGGTGCCGATGGCGGCTGTCCTCGATGCGGTGTCCGGTTTCCCCGGAGTCGACGCCGCACGGATCGCTCTGATCGGCATGAGCCAGGGCGGATACTTCGCGCCTCGGGCGGCGGCCTTCGACCACCGTCCGGCCGCGGTCGTCGCCTGGGACGGCGTCTACGACTGCACCGCGGCGATGGGACACCTGATGCCCGGCACCTCCCCGTACGAGATGCTGGATCAGGGGCGCGATGCCGAGGTCGATGCGGCCATCAGCCGTGCCGCGGAGTCGAACCCCAGCCTGCGATGGCTGATCGGCCATGGCATGTGGACCTACGGGGTGGCCACCCCGTCGGCGTACGTGCGAGGGATGCGCGACTATCACCTGAGGGACGGACTGGCGGAGCGCGTCGCATGCCCCGTCCTCGTGCTCGACGCGGAGAACGACCACTTCGCAGCCGGTCAGCCCGATCAGCTCGCCGAGCATCTGACCGCTCCGCACGAGATCGTGAGGATGCCTGCGCACGACGGCGCCGGGGAGCATTGCAACGCCGGCAGCCTCCAGCACTTCCATGCCGTGCTCTTCGACTGGCTGAGGACTGTCGTGGCCGGGGTCGCCCCGTGATCCGCCCGGTGTCGACATCGCCACTGGACACCGCAGGGGAGCGTCGGGCGGAGGGCGCGGGCATGCGGTCCCTTCCCGATCGAGGCCCGAGGTCAGGTGTCCGGCCGTGCTGCCGGGCATGAGATCAGGCGCTGTCGTCGTGCGAGGTGACTGCTGAGACGGAAGGAGCCGATCAGCGGCCGAATCGGAAGGGCCCCGGGGTCCACGCAGTGCTGATCGGCACGTGGGGGCGGCCAGGAGGGTGGCGCGCCGCCTCCGCCGAACGGCTGATGCGGAGCGGGAGAGCCCAGCCGTGTGAGCGATGCGCGCGCACTCTGCGCCGGGCACGGTAGGAGGATGCCGTTGATGAATGCTGCGAGCCCCGCGCCTTCCGCCGACGATCGTTCCGAGCGCCCTGCCGACGGCGGAGCCCCCGGGGACACTGCCGACTCCTCCGCCCGTCCCTCCGTGGTCGGTGCCGACCAGGAGTGCTCGGTCGAGGGTGAGGGAATCGCCTTCGGCACCGCGAAGCCCACTCGCTTCGGTGCCGACGTCGAGTATCGGGGCGGCGTCGGCTCCCATGACTATCTCCTCCGCGTGCGGCACCGTCTGCTGGACACCTCCTTCACCGTGGTCGTCGACGGTGTGGAGCACGACCCGGTGGCCGAGGAGAAGGCGCACAAGGCGGCGGGCGAGGAGGGAGAGGCAGCCTCCGTGGAGTCGGAGGGCGCCCTCGCGCAGGCAGACGAAGAGCCCGAGCTGCCCGGGCAGGACGTCGTCGTGCCGGACGCCGCGCGGACGGTCCGGGCCGGCGGGGACGATCTCCGCTTCCGCACCGAGGACGGCTTCGCGACCCTGCACTGCACGATCCGGCGTCCTCGTGAGACGGGCGAGTACGAGGACTGCGAGGTGATCACGATCCGCACCGCGGGGCTCGGCGGGGCGGGAGAGGTCGAGATCCGCCACAGCTTCCGGACCACCGTGCTGATCCCGGCCGAGGGGTCTCCCTCGGCCCTCCGCGACGAGAGGCGGACCGCTCATCCCACCCGCTACGCGCTGGTGGCGGCGCTGACGAAGGGCGCGAAGTTCCTGATCCCGCTGCTGGGCCTCGGCGCCCTGTTCAGCGGACTGCTCGACCCGGTCAAGCAGTGGGTCGAGCAGCGCATTCGTCCGGCAGTCGACGCGATCGTACAGGCCACCCAGCCGATCCGGGACTGGATCGAGGAGGTCACGCGACCGGTGCGGGAGTTCTTCGACGCCCTCCTGTCACCGGTCCGGGAACTGATCGCCGCGATCCTGCGCCCGATCGGCGAGGCGCTGCGCTGGCTGCTGGGGCTGCTGCCCGACATCGGCCTGCCCTTCGACGTTCCCGGCTGGCTCGTGGACGTGCTCGTGCCCGTGCTCGTGGTGGTGGCCGTCTTCGCGGCGACCTACTCCGGGCTGAGGAAGCGCCGCGAGAAGCTGGCCGAGACGGAGGCAGAGTCCGCGAGAGGAGCATCGACGAGCCTGAACGCGGGGGAGGGCGGCACGGACGGTGCGTCGACGGCGACCGCGGAACGCACCGAGGTGGCTGTGGAGGACGAGGCGAGCGAGCGGGACGACCAGGCCGCGAAGGGCACGTCGAGCACTCCGGAGGAACCGGCAGCCCAGGACGGGTCGAGCGATCGGGGCGACACGGAGGGAAGGGCATGAGGGCCTAGCCGGACCGTCGTCGTCATGGGTGGTCAGGGGGTGACGTCGGCCGTCGGCGCCCGAGGGACTGCCGGAAGCGCAGCAGTTCTCCGTCGCGGTTCTGCGCCAGTGCCTGCCTCACCCCGGCCTCCTCGTCGCGGCCGACGCGGCATCAACGCGTCTCCGGCTCCATGGACAGCGGGATCGACACCTCGCGGAGCGCATCGAGGAGACGATCGAGGTCCGGCACGGCGATCTGCAGGTTCACCCCGCGGCCAGGGAGGACGCGCGCTCCTCCGCAGAGAGCAGCACGCAGAACTGATTGCCCTCCGGGTCGGCGAGGATGACCCAGCCGGTGCCCGGACCATGGATCCCGCGATGATCGGCCACGAGCTCGGCGCCCTGCTCGCGCAGCCAGGCGACCTCCGCCTCCTGTGTGCGCTCGCGCGGTCGCAGGTCGAAGTGGATGCGCTTGGCGGGCAGGTCCGTGCCCGGTATCTCGAGGAAGAGCAGGGTGTGGCCCGAGTCGGGATCGTGGATCGCGCACTCCTCATGGCCGGGGGCGTTCGGGTCCTCGGGGTCCATCGCGTAGTCCAGCACCCTGCGCCACCATTCGGAGAGCGCGAAGGCGTCGTGACAGTCGATGCTGGTGTGGGAGTGGACGAGACTCATGACGGGAGCCTTCCTGTCTCTCCGCTCCCGGTCAACGGATTACCTGCCTGCACGACGATGCATCCAGGTCCTGCGGACGCTGCGAGCGGCCCGGAGGGCGGGGTAGGCCGCAGCTCGACGGGCTCGACGGGCTCGACGGGCTCGACGGGCTCGACGGGCTCGACCGGTTCGACTGGCTCGAGGAGTGTCAGAGGAACTCGAGGATCTGCATGTTCTCCGCCATGATCTCCTCCAGACGTGAGCGCGGAGGCCGAGCGTAGGGCTCCTCCCCGAGCGCGTCACAGGCACGGTCGAAGAAGTCGGGGGAGACGAGCACTGCGCGGGCGCGAGCACCGCGGCTCGCAACGGTGATGGGCTGACGATTCGCGAGCTCGAGCAGCTCGCTCAGGCTTCCCCGGAGCTCCGATGCGGTCACGATCTTGGTGGTGACCGAGGACCTCGCGGCAGTCAGGGCAGGCGAGCCCGCTGTCCTCGCCGTGTCGGACGACTCCTCGATCCGCGCGACGCCCCCGGGGTGCTCCGGGTCCGTCATCTGTTCCTTGCGCTTCATGCCCCTGCCTCTCCCTCGACCTCTTCCAGCTCGCAGTTCCGGTGGCCCCCGCGACCGACCGACGGCCGCCATCATCGGACGCGCTCACCGTGCCGCTCCAGCCGGTCGTGCCCGTCGTGCTGATCGCGTCTCTCTCCGGGGCCGGGGTGTCTCCTGCCGGGGTCTGGAGTCTCGTGCATGTCGGTCGCCTCCGGTCGGGACACGGTGTCTGTTGTGGAAAAAGGCGTACATGACGTACTTGATGTACGTCGAAATCTTCGGCACGACCACCGTCCGCTGCGGGGATCGAGGGGCGCCCGCTGTTCGCTGCGGGGATCGAGGGGCGCTTACTGTTCGCTGCGGGGATCGAGGGGCGCCCGCTGTTCGCCGCAGAAGTACAGGGACGCCGGCGTCTGACGCCGCGGATCTGGTCTCCACAGCGGCGGGTCCTTCAACGGGGCGCTTCTCCACAGCGACTTCTCCTCCACAGTGCGGAGTTCTCCACAGCGGTGGGGGAGCGTCGGCCGGCTCGACTAGCCTGTCGGGGTGGCCACCGCTCTGTACCGTCGTTACCGCCCGGAGTCCTTCGCCGAGGTGATCGGCCAGGACCACGTCACCACGCCCCTGCGGCGTGCGCTGCGCGCGGGCCGGGTCGGCCATGCCTATCTGTTCTCGGGCCCCCGGGGCTGCGGCAAGACGACCTCCGCCCGCATCCTCGCGCGCTGCCTGAACTGCGAGCAGGGCCCGACGGACACCCCCTGCGGAACCTGCGACTCCTGCCGTGACCTGGCCCGGGGCGGGGCCGGATCGCTCGACGTGGTCGAGATCGACGCGGCCAGCCACGGCGGTGTGGACGATGCCCGCGAGTTGCGCGAGCGTGCCTCCTTCGCACCGGTGCGCGACCGCTTCAAGGTGTTCATCATCGACGAGGCCCACATGGTCACCTCCGCCGGCTTCAACGCGCTGCTCAAGCTCGTCGAGGAGCCGCCGGACCACGTGAAGTTCGTCTTCGCGACCACCGAGCCGGACAAGGTCATCGGCACCATCCGCTCCCGCACCCACCACTATCCCTTCCGGCTCATCCCGCCCCAGGTGCTCGGCCCCTACCTCGAGGAGGTCTGCGCCGCGGAGGACGTGCAGGTCGGCGACGGCGTGATGCCGCTCGTGGTGCGCGCCGGAGGCGGCTCCGCCCGTGACTCCATGTCGGTGCTGGACCAGCTGATGGCCGGTGCCGGTGAGGACGGTCTCGACTTCCCCACCGCGATCGCGCTGCTCGGCTTCACCGACACGGCCCTTCTCGACCAGGCGGTCGCCGCCGTCGCCGAGCGGGACGCCGCCTCGCTCTACTCCGCGGTCGAGCATGTGCTCGCTACCGGGCACGAGCCGCGACGCTTCGTCGAGGACCTCCTGGAGCGGATGCGGGACCTGATCGTGCTCGCCGCCGTGCCCGACAAGGGCGCCGACCTGCTCCCGCAGGTCCCTGCCGGTGAGCTCGAGCGGATGCGAGGCCAGGCGGCGCAGTTCGCCCCTGCCGACCTCTCCCAGTGCGGCGACCTGGTCCACGAGACCCTCTCGACCATGAGCGGCGCGACCTCGCCGCGTCTCCACCTCGAGCTGCTCGCGGCCCGGCTGGTGCTGCGTGACGAGCGGGCGGCGCTCGCCGCGGCCGACGGGCCCGCCCCGCAGGGTGCGAGCCCCCAGGGCGGGGCGCCCGCCGGTCGCGGGGTCCCGGAGGGGTCCGGGGGCGCTCCGGCAGGTGGCGGCGGAGGCGGCGGAGGCCGCGAGGAAGCCCGACGGATCGCCCAGGAGCGCGCCGAGGCGGCGCGTCAGGCTCGCGGCGGCGGTGGCCGACCCGCACCTGCTGCTGCGGACCCCGCCGCGACGCAGAACGCACCGGCACCGGACGCACGACCGCAGCCCCCGCAGTCGCAGGGCTCGCAGTGGGACGCCGCGCAGCGACAGGACGAGCAGCCGCAGAACCCGCAGCAGCGGAGTGCACCGCCGAGAGACGAGCAGCCGCAGAGCCCGCAGCAGCGGACTGCACTCCCGAGAGATGAGCAGCCCCAGGGCGACCCGGCGCAGGACATGCGCGAGCAGGGGGCGCCGCCGGAGGGCGCCGGCGCGCACGACTCCGCTCCGCAGGGCGCGCCCGCCGGAATCGGCGGTCTCGACGCCGACGCGGTGCGCGGGCACTGGTCCGCGATCCTCGACGAGCTCCAGCAGATTCGTCGGCCCAGCTGGGCGCTGATCTCACAGAATGCACACGTCAACGGCGCTGACGGGAACACGCTCGTGCTCGGCTTCCGCACCGAGGGTCTGGTCAGCGCCTTCCGTCGCGGCACCGCCGCGGAGAACCTCGCCGATGCGGTGCGCCGCATCATGCACACCGACATCACGGTCGACGCCGTCGTGGGAGAGGACCCCGGACCCGGCGGGCCAGGCACCGGCGGCACCGGCCCGGGCAACGGCGGCCCCGGCCCTGGAAACGGCGGCCCCGGACCAGGCACCGGCGGCGGCCCCGGCGCGGCGGGCCCCGCCGCAGGCGCATCCGGCGGTGCGGAGCAGGGAGGCCCCGGTCCCGACGCGAGGGGGTCCGGCGGTGCGAGGGGGCCCGGACGCCCGAACGGCGCACCCCAGGGCGACCAGGGCCGGGGAGGTCCTGGTCCCGGCGGGCCCGGAGCCTCGTCAGGCGGCGATCCCGCCGAGCGGCAGGCGCCGCGGAGCTCCAGCGCGGCCTGGGGAGACGCCGTGACGCCCGCCGGCCCCGGCTCCGCCACCGATCCCAGCTCGGCCGCCGCCACCGGGCCCGGCCCCGCCTCCGGCACTGGCTCCGCACCCTCCGCGGGTGCACGCCCGGGTGCCGCGAACGACGAGCAGGCCCCGTCCGTCGGCCAGCGCGCCTCGGAACGGGCGATGGCCGCCGCCGCGCGTGCCGCGAGGAACGCCCCGGCGGGCCCGGCATACGCCCCGGCCGACGACTTCCCGCCGGAGCCCGACGACCCCTACCCGCCGGATCCCGAGGAGTACGGCCCGCCCACGCAGCGCGAGCGGACGGACCCTCCCCAGGGAGGTGGGCGCTGGTCCGATGCGCTCGATCACCGCGGGTCCGGTCCCGCCCCGGCACGACCTGCCCCGGCACAGGACCCCGCTGCGCCCGCGGCGTCATTCGCAGCGGCAGCCGGTCAGGCGGTCTCCGGGTCCGCGGGGAGCACCGCGTCAGGAGGCGCGCCGCTCGAGGTCGAGGACGAGGGCCGCGATTCCCTGCCCGCGGAGGAACCCCGCACCTTCGGGCAGAACGCGCTCAAGCGCGCCCTCGCGGAAGGCCGCGTAGTCCGCTCGCGGCCCGCTGCGCACCTGCAGCAGGGTGCGGCGTCCCCCGCGCCGGGAGCCGGAGACCAGGACGGGACGACGGACGGACCCGTGCCGGACGACGAGCTGCCTGCCGACCCCGCGGGCGACGACCCCGGCCACAGCGGCGCCGCAGGGGGCCGTGCGATGGCGCACGAGGTCACCGCCGCCCCCGAGATGGCCTCGCCCTCTTCTCCCGACACCCCGCCGCCGGCGGGCCTGGGGCGCGCCGCATCGCAGGACACCGCACCGACCCGGGACGGCGCGCCGGCCGGATCGGACGGCTCCGCCGCCGCACGCGCGGCCGCGTCCTGGGGCGCCGCGGCATCGGTCACCGGGACGGTGACCAGCACCGCCCCGTCGGCCCCGAGCACCGCACCCGCGGCCCCGCAAGCTCCCCGCAGCGGCGCCGCGCTCGTGCGTGAGGCCGCGATGGCGTCCCGCACCGCCGGCCAGCGCGTCCGCGGAGGGCGACAGGACGAGGATCCGGGACCCGAAGCGGACCTCGATCCGACCGGCGGCGCGACCCGGGACGACGAGGACGCCGTGGTCGCCACCCGCAACGGCCGCGAGGTGATCGAGAAGATGCTCGGGGGCAAGGTGCTCGAGGTCATCGACGAGTCCGGCCCGCGCTGAGCCGGGCGAGCGCCGGCCACGGGCCGGCACGCAGCGATCCGAGGCCGCGCAGCCCTCGAGCCCTGCCCATGCCGAGCTGATCCGTGCCGTCGGCCCGGCCCGGCGCGAGCCGCGCAGGAAAGGGGTCGGCCCCGCGGCGCGAGCCGCGCGGGAACGGGGTCAGCGCCGTGGCTCGAGCAGCGTGAACAGATCCGTGCGCAGCGTCGCCGGGTTCATGTCGGGGTGCGGCTCGGTCACGTAGAACTCCCAGAACGGGTAGGTCATCTGCTCGTCCGACTCCCCGAGATCCTCGGTGAACGCACCCCACTTCTCGGCGAGCCCGCCGTAGCCGCCCACGTGCGAGATCCACCCCACGCGACCGCCCGGGATCACCGATCCGACGACCTCGTAGCCGCTGGGCAGCTCCAGGGCGGAGGTCAGCGGCGCATCCACGGGGAGACCGACCTCGAGGTCGGCCGTCGCGACGGGCGCCCGATGATGCAGCGAGAACGCGGGCCCGATCGGGTGGATCCCCTCCGCGGCCAGCGCCTCCGCGAGATGCGAGAACGTGCCGTCCATGAGCGAGGGCATGTCGTACATCGGGAAGTCGCGCTGGACCACGACCGCGGTCGGGATCTCCGGCGCCTCGGTGATCCGGCAGGAGCCGGCGGGCTCGGCGGCGTCGTAGGGATGCGGCATGGGCGACATCGGGCACGTCCTGTTCGCAGTCGGCGGCGGGCCGGGCAGAGCGCGGCGGCCCGCCACGACGCTATCGCGGCAGGCTGGGCGCCACCAGGAGCATCAGGGCCGGCGGTCCCGGCGGCTCAGTCCGCGGGGGAGTCCCGCGAGACGCCGGCCAGGTCCAGCGCGAGCTCGCAGAACATCGAGTTCGACCAGGAGAACCACTCCCGGGTGAACGCGGTCGGATCGTCCACGTGGACGCCCTCGTGCATCATCCCCGTCCCGCCGTCGGTGCGGATCAGCTGCTCGAGCAGACGCAGCTTCTCGCTCCGGTCCTCGCAGGTCAGGCCCTCGATCGCCTTTCCGATCGGCCACACGTGGTCCTTCGGGGTGTGCGGCGAGCCGACGCCTTCGAGGTAGAGGCCGGAGTAGTAGTACGGGTTGCTGCGAGAGAGCACCGCGGCGCGGGTGGCCAGGTACAGCGGATCGTCGACGCTCACGCACCCCAGGTACGGAAGCGCCAGCAGGCTCGGCACGTTCGCGTCGTCCAGGAACCGGTGCCCGCCACGGCCGTCGACCTCGTAGGCCCAGACGGGCTCGCCCGTCGGCCCCTCGATCGTGCCGTGCTCGACCAGCGCCGCACGGATCTCCGCGGCCCGCTCCCGGGCCTCGGCGGCCTCCTCGGGAGCACCCGCGACCTGTTCCAGCAGCACGGCGAGCCTCTCCAGCGCGAGCGCGAGGAAGTGGTTGCCGGGGATGTTGTAGCCCAGCTCGCAGGCATCGTCCGAGGGTCGGAAACCCGCCCACACGAGACCGTTCGGCGCTGTCAGCGATCCGCGGCCCTCCCGGGCCAGGGTGTCCTGGGCGGGCACGCCCGCGCGGCGGAAGAAGTACTCGGAACGCCCCTCGTGGTCCTGCTCGGTCCGGACCGTGGTGAGGATCGCGCGGGCCGCGGGCAGGAAGCGCTCGTCGGCCCAGGAGGTGTCCCCGGTCGCGGACCAGAGCCGCCAGGCCAGGTCCGGGCCGTAGGAGAGGGAGTCGAGCTCGAACTTGCGCTCCCACGCCCAGGGGTTGTCGAGCTCGGTCTCGTCCGCATCCCAATGCGAGGAGTCCGGGGCACGGTTGAAGGCATTGGCGTAGGGGTCGATCTCGAGGTACTGCCACTGGCGACGCAGCAGCCCGCTGAGCAGCGGGACCAGCTCGGCCCGGTCCTCGTCGGCCCCGACCTCGGCGACCACCAGGCGCAGCAGCGGCGTCAGCTGCGCGGCCGAGTCCCGCAGCCACATCGCGGGGATGTCCCCGGTGATCACGAAGGTGGTGCCGTCCGCCTCGACGCTCACCGTGGTCTCGGAGGTATTGCGCAGGTAGGCGACCACGCGCCGCGCGATCTCCTGGGCGAGCGCGCCGTCGCCGGCGAGGTCGGCGAGGCCGTCGAGCACGCGCGCATGCACCGCGTCGAGGAGGGGGTCGGGAAGGCGGGCCATGGTTCTCCGCATCGAGAGTCGGTCAGGGCCGTCAGCGTATCGAGGAGCCGGGCGCGCGGGTGCGGCGTCCGCCAGGTGCGCCGGGCCCGGCGTCGGCGTCGGGCTCGGGGGCCGGCGTACGCGGCGCGGCCCGGGGCGCGCCGCACGGCACGAGACCGCGATCCACACCACCGCTCGCGAGTCACCGCACGTCGGCCCCGGGAACTAGAGTGAGGTGCGTGTACGAAGGCATCGTCCAGGACCTCATCGACGAGCTCGGCAAGCTGCCGGGCATCGGCCCCAAGTCGGCGCAGCGGATCGCGTTCCATCTGCTGGACGCCGACGACGCTGCCGTGCGCCGGCTCGCCGACGTGCTCGTCACCGTCAAGGACACGGTGCGCTTCTGCGAGATCTGCGGGAACGTCTCGGCCGACTCGACCTGCCGCATCTGCACCGACCCGCGGCGCAGCGACGAGGTGATCTGCGTGGTCGAGGAGTCCAAGGACATCGTCGCGATCGAGAGGATCCGCGAGTTCAAGGGCCGCTACCACGTGCTCGGCGGCGCGATCGACCCGATCGGCGGCGTCGGCCCGAACGACCTGCGCATCACCCAGCTGATGAGCCGTCTCGGCTCCGGGGAGACCCAGGAGGTCATCCTCGCGCTCGACCCCAACATCGAGGGCGAGGCCACCGCCGCATACCTCTCGCGCCTGCTCGGCCCCCTCGAGCTGACCGTCACCCGCCTGGCCTCGGGCCTCCCCGTCGGCGGCGACCTCGACTACGCCGACGAGATGACTCTCGGCCGCGCCTTCCTCGGCCGACGCACCGTCTGAGGCCCCGCCGGAGCCCGCCATGACCTCCCCCTACGCCAGGACGCTGCCGCCGCTGACGGATCTGCCGGCCCCGCCCCGACTGCCGCAGGAGGAGACGCACCTGGTCGCGCCCGGGGAGATCATGGTCGACTCGCGGCGGGAGATCCTCCGCCGGCTGCTGCGACGGCTCTGGGCCCCGGCGCTCGTGCTGCTCGGGCTCTGGTACACGCTGCTGACGCTCTACGTCGCCGGTGCCTCTCCGACCTTCTGGTTCTTCTCCCTGCTCGCGGGGCTCGGCGATGCCGCCTACGTGCGCCAGGCGATGAGCGCGCTGAACTTCACCTCCGACGGGCTGTGGACCGCGTTCCTGCTGCTCCCGGCGGGGGCGACGGTGCTCAGCCTGCTGGGGGCGCTGCTCGTGCCGCGCCTGCTCGCCCCGCTGCAGCCGCGCCGCTTCCTCGGCGAGCCGCAGTTCCAGCGCGACGTGGAGGACCGCACCGCCGCGGCGCTCCTGGCGCTGCCCGTGCTCGTCGTCCTCGTGCTGCCGCTGACGGTGACGATCGGGATGCCGCAGCCCTGGACCGGGCTCGGGGCGGGGCCGCTGTCCGTGTGGTGCGCGGCGCTGCTCGCCCTCCAGCTCGCCTGGGTGCTCGTGCGCCGCACCGTGCCCGCCGCACGGGTGCTCGGCATCCCGAGCCACGAGGTGGTGCACACCGAGGCCCGCATCGGGGCCGATCCCGAGAAGCGCCGCGCCGCGGCGCGGCGGCATCTCGCGCAGGATCGTCGGCACCTGCCGCCGAATCCCGGCACTCCCGCGGCCGACGGGGCGCGCAGCCCGCGCGGCGCTCTCACGGCGCTCGGCCTGATCGCCCGCTCCTCACTGATCTGGGTGCTGCCTGCCGTCGCGGGACTGGCCTGGCTCGTGTTCGGCATCGCCGACCTCGTCACCGTGCTGACCTCCATGGCCTCGATGGATCTCTCCCAGGTCTCGACCCCGCTGGGCTGGCAGCATCTGGCTGTCGGCGTCCCCGTGCTCGCGCTCGTCGCCCTCGGCTGCGCTCTCGCTCCGGCACTCGCGATCCCTCTCGCCGCCGCACAGCGCGCCCAGGTGCGGGACCAGCGCACCTATCCCGAATGGGCCCATCGCGCGCGGGTGAACCCGTGGGAGGCGAGGGTGTGCGCGCTGACCGGCTGGCTCAGCGCGGGTTGGGCGCTCGCGGGCACCGTGCTCGCCGCCGTCGCGCTCCCGCTCCTCTCCGCCGGCACGGCCCTGACCTGGACCTTCCTCGTGATCGGGGCGCTCGTCGCGGTGCCGCTGCTGGGCGTGGCGGCCTTCCGGGCCATGACCGGCGGGCTGCGGGACGTGCTCTACGGTCCGGCCGGGGAGTACATGCGACGCGAGACCCCGTATGCGCTGGTCGCTCCCGAGTTCGGCACCCGCGCCGATCGGGTGAAGGACCCCGCGGTGCGGGCGGCGCTGCGCAAGCGGCTCCAGGCCGACGGCGGCGACCACGCCCTGGAGATCTTCGATCTCGACGCCGCCGGGGAGAGGCTGTGGGTGGACGACTCCGCCCCGGGTGCGACCGACACCGCCGTGCGCGAGGCCGACCTCGCGCAGGGCGTGCTGCCGGACTTCGGCGGCGAGGGCTCGCAGTTCACCGGCGGAGGGCTCACCGGGGACGGCCCCGGCGAGGACACCCCGCACGACATCCCCGACTCGGTCACGGGCCTCCGCGACCGCTGACCCGCCGGCCCGGGCCCAGTCCCGGTCCCGGTCGAGGCCCCGTTCCTGGCTCCGGCCCTAGTATCTGTGCTGGTGCTGCCACTGGTGCTGGTGCTGCCGCCGGTCGATGCTCGCCCGCGCGGAGGCACCGCGAAGGACGGCGCGGCGCCGCCACATGGTCGACTACGGGCGTCCTGCGTTCCGGTACGGCTATATAGCCGTACCGGAACGCAGGACGCCCGTACCTGACCATGCCCACCGCGACCGGCACCGCGACCGGCACCGCGACCGGCACCGCGACCGGCACCGCGACCGGCACCGCGACCGGCACCGCGACCGGCACCGCGACCGGCACCGCGACCGGCACCGCGACCGCGACCGGCGCCACCTCCGCCTCCTCCACCCGGCCGGACGCGGGTGGCGGCTCAGGCGATGCGGGTCCCGGCCCCGAGCCGTCGGATCGGCACCGCGAGGCGTCGTATCGCGACCACGAGCGAGAGCGCTCCGGCCAGCACCCACAGCCCGAGCCCCATCGGCCACACCGGGCGGTTCGGCGGTGTGCCGAGGTCGGTGGGGTACCCGGGGGTCGACGGGTCGCAGTAGACGGCATGCGAGGGATGCGTGGCCGTCGCGGCGCTCCGCATCCCGGACTTCAGCATCGACAGCAGGTCGGCATCGTCACCGGTCGTCCAGTAGTCCTGGGGGAGAGGCGGTGCGGCCTCGGCCAGGAGCACCACCGGGTTGCCCCACAGCAGGGGCAGGGACAGGTCGAGCCGCGGCACGGTCTCCCGCACGGTCTCCGCCTCGCAGCGATCCGGCACGGACCCGGACTCGTCGTCCCAGACCGTGTAGTAGCTGGTGACCTCCCGCTCCTCGTTCAGCACCACGGCAGAGGAGCCCCAGGCGATCGGCAGCACCACCGTCACCCCGAACACGATCACGTAGGCGAGCACCACCGAGCCGAGCTGCCGCGAGGTCAGCGCCGAGAGGCCCAGACCCACGGCGGTGACACACAGGGTGAGCACGATGATCACCAGCAGCAGCCGCAGCATGTAGAGGAGCCCGACGCCGCCCAGCAGCGCGATCGGCACCACCGAGGGCAGGGCGAGCACGAGGAAGGCGAGTCCGGTGAGGAAGCCCGCCAGCAGCTTCCCGAGCACGATCTCGGCAGGGCTCAGCAGGCTCGCCTGCAGCGTGGCGAGGGTCCCGGCGGTGCGGTCGCCGTTGATGGAGCCGGCCGAGAGCGCCGGCACCACCAGCAGCATCGCGAAGAGCACCAGGATCATCTGCAGGCTGAACACCATCGCTGCGATGGGTCCGACGCTGTCCCACTGCGCGGAGTACAGCGTCGGGGCGAGTCCGAGGCCGCCGATGCCGAGCATCACCAGGGTCCACATCGTCAGTGCCACGTACCAGCGCTTCGAGCGCAGACGCTGCCGCAGCTCGAGGGAGGTGACGAGCCGCAGCCCGCGCAGGCGCAGCGCGAAGGTGCCGCGGCCTCGTGGGCGGGGGCCCGCCGGGCGGGCGCCCGCTCCGCCGGCCGACGGACCGGGATCCGCCGGGGCAGTGGCCATCGTGCCGGCGCCCGTCGTGCCGGCGCCCGTCGTGCCGGCGTCCGTCGCCCCGGCGCTCGTCGTGCCGGCGCCCGTCGGGCCGGTGCCGGGGGTCGGGGGCGTGCTCATCACAGGGCTCCTTCACGCTGGGCGGCATCGGAGGCGAGGTAGGCGGCCTCGAGCCGCCCCGTCGCCGGGCCGAAGCCGATGACCTGGGCGCCGGCGGCGGTGAGGTCCGCGAGCAGGCGGGAGGCGGTCGCCTCGTCGGGCAGCTCCACCAGCACCTCGGCGTGCCCGGAGGAGGTGCGGTCCGCGGGCACGACCTCGCCGTGACGCACCTGCAGGTGGGCGAGCGCCTCGCCGAGCGCCTGATGATGCAGCGAGGAGATCCTCCACGGTCGCGGTCGGGCTGCGAGCGCGCGGATGCTGGAGGCGTCCACGACCCGGCCGCCGTCCATGAACACCACGTGATCCGACATCTCCTCGAGCTCGCCGAGGATGTGGCTCGAGACCAGCACGGTCGCCCCGTCGGCCGCACGCGAGCGCACCACCTGCAGCAGGCGGCGCCGGGAGGCGGGATCGAGGCCCGAGGCGGGCTCGTCGAGGATCAGCACCTGCGGGTCGTGGACCAGCGCCCGGGCCAGGCCCAGCCGCTGCTTCTGCCCGCGGGAGAGGACGTGCGCGGGCTGCTGCGCGAGCGGCACGAGGTCCAGCAGCTCCAGCAGCTCGTCCACCCGGCCGCGCAGCTGGGCGGCGGGCAGGAAGTAGGCGCGCCCCATCACCTCGAGCACCTCGGAGACCCTCAGCGAGTCCCATGCCCCGAACTGGTCCGGCATCCAGCCGACCGTCGCGCGCACCGCGGGGGAGTCCTGCGCCGGGTCGACCCCGCCCACCAGCACCCGGCCCGCATCGGGGGCGAGCAGCGAGGCGAGCATCAGCATCAGCGTCGACTTGCCGCAGCCGTTGGGGCCGACGAGCGCGGTCACGGCCCCGCGCGGAGCGGTGAAGCTCAGGTCCGCCACGGCCTGCACGCTGCCGAAGGCGCGGCTGACGTGCTCGGCGACGATGCCCGCGGCGGGCGCGGCGGGCGAGGTGGGCGCGGCGGCGTCGGGGACGGCAAGGCTCTGCGCGCCGGGTCCGGCGCCGTCGGAGCCGTGACCGGCGTGGCCGTGCGGGGCGGGGCCCTGCGGCGAGGCGTGAGCGGGCGTGCCCAGCGGCTCGCTCGGAGGGGTGTTCTGCGTCATGGGCTTACAGTCGCACGCTCTGACCAGGAACGGCAGATACTCCGCGGGAACGTTCGGGGCACGAATCGTGGGGGAGCGGTGGAGACGGCCGCCGACGTCCTCGAGACGTCGGCGGCCGCGGCTGGGACTCGTCGGCTCTGGCCGACGCCGAGATCACTCCGCCATGGCGGCGTTGCCCTCCTCCTGCGCCTGCGGGATGCCCTCCTCGGCGGTGAGGCGGCCGATGAAGACCTCCTGGAAGATCGGCATGGCGGCCGTGAGTCCGGCATTCGCGCGGGCACCGGTGTCGGCCTCGGCGGGGTTCTTCGCCGCCTCGACGAACACGCTGACGTCCACGCCCTTGCCCTTCCAGAAGTCGATGTAGGCCTCCTGCGCGTCGACGTGGCCGGGGAAGGAGACGCCCTGCTCGGCGAGCGGCAGCTGCCCCTCGACGGAGCCCAGCCAGGTCAGCAGCTCGGCGATGCCCTCCTGCTGGTCGTCGTCGGCCTTCGCGTTGCCCACCGCGACCACGCCGTGGACCAGTGACTTCGCGCCGGAGGGTCCGGCGACCGGCGCGGCGAGCGCCCACTCGAAGGAATCGGCGACGCCCTCGGAGATCGGCAGCAGGTTGTAGGGCCCGGACTGGAACAGACCCAGCTTGCCCTGGGTGAACAGGTCGCGGGTGAAGTCGCCGTTCTCGTTGGTGTCCGCGGCGCTGGGCGCGATGTTCTCCACGTTGATCAGGTCTGCCATGTATTGGAACGCCTCGATGCCCTCGGGGGAGGCGAAGGTGTACTCGTCCTCGGCCTGCCACTGCGCGCCGTTCGAGGCGAGCATCGGGCCGATGATCGCCTGCCGGTCGGCCTGCGAGTTGACGCCGAACTGTGCGCGGGAGTCCACGTCGAACCCGTCCTCGCCCGGGTGGCGGCCCTCGCCGTCCACGGTGAGCTTCCGGCCCGCGTCGCGCAGCGCATCGGTGTCGGCGGCCGGGTCGAAGGCCAGGGCCGACGGGTCCACGCCCGCCTCCTCGACGAGCGCCTTGTTGTAGAACAGGGCGATCGAGTCCCAGATCTGCGGCACGCCCCAGAGCCCGCCGTCGCGCGAGTACAGGTCCACCACGGCCTGCTCCCACTGGGAGGCGCCGTCGGGGACCACCTCGTTGATGTCGAGCAGGTCGCCGGAGTCCTTGTACAGGATGTAGTTCGCGGAGTTCATCCAGTACACGTCGGCCGCATCGCCGCTGGCGACGTCCAGCGGCAGTCGCGTCCAGTAGTCGTCCCACGGCACCACGTCGATCGACACGTTCCAGCCGGACTGCTCGGTGAACGCCGTGAAAGACTCCTCGTAGGCGGCCACGGCGTTCTGGTCCCAGAGGCGGAAGGTCAGCGTGCCCTTGTCGCCGCCGGTGCTGCCGCCCGCATCGCTGCCGCCTTCGCCCGAGCCGTCGTCACCGCCGCCCGACGGGGAGCAGGCCGCCGCGGTGCCGAGCAGGCCGGCGGCGGCGAAGGAGGAGAGGAGAGTGCGACGGTTCAGCATGGGACGTCCTTCCGAGCAGTGGAGTGCTGTCCATTATCGTCCGCGGAGGTCCGGGCGGGGCACTGTACGAACGACCATGTCCGGACCCGGCCCGGCCCGGGCCCAGCCTCGGCAACCGGTGTGGTCTCGGCGCCGGGCCGTGCCAGGTCAGGCCCTGCCATGCCATGCCGGGACGCACCGGGCCTCTCGGCCCTGCGAGGTTTTGCGGCCGTCACGACTCATGTCTGCGCGCACATGAGTCGTGCAGGGAGCAAAAGCTGGTCCTGGTCCTGGTCGGGGCTCCGCAGCGCCCGTCACCGGTCAGGGTCCTCCGCTCGGTCCTGGGCCGGGACACGTGGCGAGGACGGCCCGGGCGGTCAGCGCAGCGTCGCGTCGCCGACGGAGCGGGTGATCTGCTTCTGGAAGAGCACCATGAGAATCACCAGCGGCAGCATCGCGAGCGTCGTCCCGGCCATGACCAGGGTCCAGTTGTTGTTGTACTGGGACTGCAGCGCCGAGGTCGCCACGGTGATCACCCGCCACTCGGGACCGGAGGTGATCACCATCGGCCACATGAAGCTGTTCCAGTGCGTGACCACCGTGATCAGCACGAGGGTGACGATGATCGGCCGGTTCAGCGGCACCACCAGGTGCCACAGCAGGCGCAGCGTCCCCGCGCCGTCGATCCGCATGGCGTCCATGAGCTCGGAGGGGATGCCGCGGAAGTTCTCCCGCAGCAGGAAGATCGCATACGGGGAGCCGAGCACGAAGGGCAGCACGAGCGCCCAGAAGGTGTTGCGCAGCCCCATCTCCGAGAGCATCAGGTACAGCGGCACCACGACCACCACCTGCGGCACCATCAGCGTCGCGATGTACACCCAGAACAGCAGGTCACGACCGGGGAAGCGGAGCTGGGCGAAGGCGTAGGCGGCGAGCACCGAGAACACCATCTGCCCCACGAGGATCACCGCGACCATCTGCACGGTGACCGCGACCGGGGTGACGAAGCCGTCCGGCGAGGTGAAGAGGCCGACGACGTTCTCCAGCACCGGCGGGGCGGGGATCGACAGCGGCCCCTGCTGCGCGAACTGGGTGGTGGAGGTCAGCGCGGTCATCACCGAGAACAGGAACGGGCCGAGGGTGAGCACGGCGGCGACGATCAGCACGAGATAGGTCGCGCCGTGGCCGAGCACGCGGCGTGCGAGCAGCGAGCCGGTCAGCGGCCGACGGCGCGGGCCGGGACGAGGGGTGCGCCGCCCTCTCCGCTCGACGTGCCCGTCGGCCGGGCCGGTGTCGACGTCGGCCGGCGCGCCGTGGCGCTCGTCGGCAGACCTGCCGCTGTGCCCGCCGGTCGGGGTCCGGTCGTTCGCTGTCATCTCGTCCCTCCTCTCAGCTCATGTCGTAGGTGATGCGGCGGGAGAACCAGCGGTGCTGGACCACCGTGATCACCACCAGCAGGAGGAACAGGATCACCGCGACCGCGCTGGCGCGGCCCAGGCGGCTCGCGCCGAAGGCCTCGTCGTAGATCAGGGAGGCGATCACCTGGGTGCGGCGCTGCGGCCCGCCCCCGGTGAGCGCGAAGACCATGTCGAACACCTGGAAGGAGGCGACCACCTGGGTGACGGCGAGGAAGAAGGTCGTCGGCCGCAGCAGCGGGATCGTCATGAACCACAGCTGCTGCCCCGCGTTCGCGCCATCGATCCGGGCCGCCTCGTAGATCGAGCCGGGGATCCGCGACAGCCCCGCCTGGAAGAACAGCGAGATGTAGCCGACGTTCTGCCAGATCGCGACGAAGGCGACCGCGGGCAGGGCGAGCGACGGGTCGGTCAGCCATTCGATCCGCACCCCGAGGATCTGGTTCAGCGCGCCGACCGACGGCTGGAGGATCCACTTCCACACCACGCCGAGCGCGAGCGGCGCGCACACCCAGGGGATCACCACGATCACGCGCACGACCGCGGAGCCGGGCAGCGCCCGCACCAGCTGCGTGGCCAGCACCAGCCCGATCGCGAGCGAGACCGGCACCGAGATCAGCGTGAAGAGCGCCGTGACCAGCAGGGAGTTCAGCAGTGCGCCGTCGGACAGCAGCGAGGTGTAGTTGTCCAGGCCGAGGAACGAGCGCGTGCCCAGCAGGTCCCAGCGGAACAGCGAGACCACGAACGCGAGCACCACCGGGAGGATCAGGAAGCAGGTCACGCCGATCAGGCTCGGGGCGATCAGCATCCAGCCGAGCAGGGGCCGTCGGGAAGTCATGCCGCTCCCTCCGGGGGCCGGGCCGCGCGAGAATCCATCGGCTCAACCTATAGCAGGCCGGGAAGGGCGGCGGCGGCCCGTCCCGGCGGCGCCTCAGAGCGCCGCCGGCGCCCTCAGCATCGACAGCAGCTGCAGCTTCTCGTGGCTCTCGCTGCCCGGTCGCGCGGTGTAGACCAGCAGCGCCTGCGAGGTGCTCGGGTCGTGCAGCGACTGGCAGTCCAGCTCGATCGGGCCCACCTCGGGATGGAGGAAGTGCTTCACGTCGTGCGGCCGCAGCCCCACCTCCTGGCGCTCCCACAGCTCGCGGAACTCCTCGCTGCGGCCGGCGAGGTCCTTCGTCAGCCGCGCGGCGCGCGAGCCGGGACCGCGACGGGTCGCGACCTCGCGCAATCCGGAGACCCACAGCCGGGAGAGGAAGCCGTGATCGGCGGGGTCGTAGAGATCGCGTGCGCCGGGACGGGTGAACCACCGGTACCCGATCGAGCGGGAGGGACCGCTGAAGGCGGTGAGATCACCGGTCAGGGCGATGCCGGGCGGGGTCTGGCGGAGGGTCTCGCCGAGCTCGGTGACGATCTCCGCCGGGGTGTCCTGCAGCCGGTCCAGGATCCGCATCAGCCCGGGACCGATGTGTTCGCCGCCGCCGTCCCGCTCCGGCGGTCGGTGCCCCGCCAGCAGGAAGAGGTGGTCGCGCTCGTCGCGGGTGAGGTGGAGGCCCTGCGCGATCGAGACCAGCATCTGCTCGGAGGGCTGCGGGCCCCGTCGCTGCTCGAGCCGGGAGAGGTAGTCGTCGGACATGTGGCACAGCGCCGCGAGCTCCTCGCGGCGCAGCCCGCTGGTGCGTCGGCGGCTGCCGCGCGGGAGGCCGACGTCCTCGGGCTGCAGCGCCTCGCGCCGTCCCCGCAGGAAGACGGCCAGCCCCTCGCGGTCGATGGTCATCGCTGCCCCCTGTGCCGGCCGCTGCGGGCGGGCCTCGCCGGGCGGGGCGTTCCCGTCCGGCTCCCTTTCTAGCGTGACGGCGGCGGCCGGGCAACGGCCCGGGTCGGCTCAGCCCAGGAGCATCGATCCCTGGATGCGCTGCCCGGGGAGCACCAGGCTGGATCCCGTTCACCCCGACCTGCCCGTCGACACCCACGGAGGAGCCCCCATGGCCCGCACCGCCCCCGACCTCACCCTTCCCGATCTGACCGGCCGTCGAGCCGTCGTCACCGGTGCCTCCGACGGCATCGGCGTGGTGATCGCCCGCCGCCTCGCCGCCGCCGGTGCGGAGGTGATCCTCCCGGTGCGCAACCCGGCCAAGGGCGAGCGCGCGGCGGAATCGATACGCGCCGCGGTGCCCGGGGCGCAGGTCTCGCTGCGCGCCCTGGACCTCGCCTCCCTCGCCTCCGTCGGCGCCCTGGCCACCACGCTCCTGGACGAGGGAGCGCCGATCCGCCACCTCATCGCGAACGCCGGGGTGATGACCCCGCCCGAGCGCCGCACCACCGAGGACGGCTTCGAGCTGCAGCTGGGCGCGAACCATCTCGGCCACGCCGCGCTGGTCGCCGCGCTGATGCCGCTGTTGCGCGACTCGGGCGCGACCCTCACCTGGCAGACCAGCATCGCCGCCGCGCGGGGTGGCATCCACTGGGAGGATCCCCAGCACGAGCGCTCCTACGACCCGATGCGCGCCTACCGGCAGTCGAAGATCGCCCTCGGCCTGCTCGGCCTCGAGCTGGACCGGCGCAGCCTGGCCGGCGGATGGGGCGTGCGCAGCGGCCTCTCCCACCCGGGAGTCGCCCCGACGAACCTGCTCGCCGCGCAGCCGACGCTCGGTCGCTCGGGGGACACCGTCGGCCGTCGCCTCATCGGCGTGCTCTCGCGGCGCGGGATCCTCGTGGGCACTCCCGAGACCGCGGCGCTGCCCGCGCTGCTCGCCGCGACCGCGCCCGAGGCGGGCGGCGGCAGGCTCCACGGGCCGACGGGCCCGGGCCGTGTCGGCGGGGGCCCCGGCGAACAGGCGCTGTATCCCTCGCTGCGCAGCACCGACGAGGCGCGACGGGTGTGGGAGTGGACCCAGGAGCTGACAGGAGTGTCCTTCCCCCGGTGAGCGGTGCGGGCCTGCGATGCGGGTGCCTGGATTACGCTCGCCCCATGAGCTCCGCGTCGCAGCCCGCCTCCCCGCAGCCCTTCGAGCAGGGCGCCTCGCAGCCCTTCGAACAGGGCACCTCGCAGCCCTCGGGGCAGACCACGCCGCAGCACCCCGGCCCGGTCCACCACGAGCAGGACGCGGCGTCGGCTCCGGTCCCCCCGGCCGGTGCGTCGGACGGCGACGAGCGCGCCGACGCCCAGGGGCGCGCCCTGCCGACGGTCCCGCACGAGGACCCGGCGGACCCCCACGCCTCGATCTACGACCACGGCTTCGTGCGCGCCGCCGCGGTGACGCTGCCGGTCGCGCTCGCCGACCCGGCCACGAACGCCGAGCGCCACCTCGAGGCTCTGCGGGACCTGCACGACCAGCAGGTCGGCCTCGCGGTCTTCCCCGAGCTGTCCCTGACCGGCTACTCGCTGGACGACCTGGTGATGCAGGAGCCGCTGCTGGACGCGGCCGAGCAGGCGGTGCTCACCGTGCTCGAGGCGAGCGAGGAGCTGATGCCGATCATCGTGCTCGGCGCCCCGCTGCGCGCGAAGGACCGCTCCCGCATCTTCAACTGCGCCGTCGTGATCCACCGCGGGCAGATCCTCGGCATCACCCCGAAGCAGAACCTCCCCACCTACCGCGAGTTCTACGAGCGCCGCTGGTTCGCGCCCGGCGACGATGCGGCCGACGAGCTGGTGCGCCTGGGCGGGGACGAGCACCCGCTGACCCCGCACTCGATCATCACGGTCGAGGACGTGCCCGGCTTCGCGCTGTTCGTCGAGATCTGCGAGGACATGTGGGTGCCGATCCCTCCGTCGGCCGAGGCCGCGCTCGCCGGCGCGACCGTGGTCGTGAACCTGTCGGGCTCCCCGATCACGATCGGCCGTGCCGAGGAGCGCAAGCTCCTCGCCCGCTCCGCCTCCGCCCGCACCCAGTGCGCCTACGTCTACGCCGCCGCCGGCGAGGGGGAGTCCACGACCGACCTGGCCTGGGACGGACAGACCTTCGTGTACGAGTGCGGGGACCTGCTGGGGGAGTCCGAGCGCTTCCCGACGGGGGTGCGCTCCACGATCGTCGACGTCGACCTGGATCGCCTCGTCGCCGAGCGACGTCGCCAGAACACCTTCGACGACAACCGCCGCACCCACGCCGACTCGCTCGAGAAGTTCCAGACCTGGACCACGACCTCGCTGTTCGGCCCCTTCGAGGATGACGAGACCGTCCCCGGCGGGCCGGATTGGGCGATGGCCTGGGAGGACGGGCCGGCGACCGCCGACGGGTCCCCGCAGCGCCCCGTGCCGCCGCTCGCGGACTCCGTCGCGGTCGAGGGCGCGGACGAGCGGACGGTGGGCTGGTTCGCCCGCGCACCGCACTCCGGGAGCATCTTCGACCCCCATGGCGATCGGGAGCCGGGCCCCCGCCCCGCGACCGGCCCGCTGCGCCGTCACCACGACCGCTTCCCCTTCGTGCCCGACGACCCGGCGCGCCTGGCCCAGGACTGCTACGAGGCGTACAACATCCAGGTCGCGGGCCTGGTGCGGCGTCTGAAGCAAATCGGCGGCGGCGAGCCCGACGGCGCCCGGCCGGTCATCGGCGTCTCCGGGGGCCTGGACTCCACGCACGCGCTGATCGTGTGCGCCCGCGCGATGGACCTGCTGGGCCGCGACCGCTCCGAGATCCTCGCCTACACGATGCCGGGCTTCGCCACCACCGAGCACACCCGCTCCAACGCCGAGCTGCTCTCGCGGGCGATCGGCGCGAGCTTCGAGACGATCGACATCCGTCCCGCCTCCACCCAGATGCTCAAAGACATGGGCCACCCCGCGGGCAGCGGCGAGCCGGTGTACGACGTGACCTTCGAGAACGTCCAGGCCGGGATGCGCTACGACTACCTGTTCCGCCTCGCCAACCACCGCGGCGGGATCGTGGTGGGCACCGGCGACCTCTCCGAGCTGGCGCTGGGCTGGTGCACCTACGGGGTGGGCGACCACATGTCCCACTACGGCGTGAACGCCGGCGTGCCCAAGACCCTCATCCAGCACCTGATCCGCTGGGTGATCTCCGAGGGGATCTTCGACGCCGCGACCGCCGAGGTGCTGCGCGCCGTGCTCGACACCGAGATCTCCCCCGAGCTGATCCCCACCGCGCCCGGGCAGAAGGCGCAGTCCACCGAGGACTCCATCGGCCCCTACGCGCTGCACGACTTCACGCTCTACCACCTGCTGCGCCGCGGCTACGGCCCGGGGAAGATCGCCTACCTCGCCCATCAGGCCTGGGCCGACGCGGAGGCGGGGGAGTGGCCCTCGGGGTACTCCGACGGCGACAAGCGCGCCTACGACCGCTCCGAGATCAAGCACTGGCTGACCGTGTTCACGAGGCGCTTCTTCTCCAACCAGTTCAAGCGCTCGGCCCTGCCCAATGCGCCGAAGGTGCTGGCCGGCGGCTCGCTGTCCCCGCGCGGCGACTGGCGGATGCCCTCGGACGCGGCCTCGAAGGCCTGGCTCGCCGAGATCGAGGCCGAGGTGCCCGGGGACTGACCCGGGCTGTCGGCTCCGCGGCAGGCGTCGGCCCTGTGCTGGGCGTCGGCTCCGCGTAGGTTGCCCGCTCCGCGCTGGGCGTCGGCCTACTTCACCGCGCCCATCGACAGGCCCCGCACCAGCTGCTTCTGCGCGATCCAGCCGGCGAGCACCACCGGCAGCGAGGCGAGCACCGAGGCCGCGGAGAGCCGGGCCAGGAACAGCCCCTCCGAGGTCATGGTCGACATCAGGAAGATCGGCACCGTCGCGGCGTTCGCGGCGGTGAGGTTCAGGGCGAAGAAGAACTCGTTCCAGGCGAAGATCACGCAGATCAGCGCCGTCGCGGCGACGCCCGGCGCCACCATCGGCAGCAGCACCGTGCGCATGGTGCGCAGCAGCGAGGCGCCGTCGATCGAGGCTGCCTCGAGCACCTCGCCGGGCACCTCGAGGAAGAACGACCGCATCATCCACACGGCGATCGGCAGATTCATCGCGGTGTACAGGACGATGAGCGTGAGGATGTTGTCGAGCATCCGGATCTGACCGGCGATCACGTAGATCGGCATGATCACCGCGACCACCGGCAGCATCTTGGTGGAGATGAAGAAGAACAGCACGTCCTGCGTGCGCTTGACCGGACGGATGCTCACCGCGTAGGCGGCGGGCACGGCCAGCACCAGCACCAGCAGTGTCGAGCACGCCGTGGCGATCACGGAGTTCAGCAGGTAGCTGCCGGCCCCGGAGGCGTTGATGATCGAGGCGTACTGCTCGAGCGTCGGCGTGAAGAAGAACGTGGGCGGGTTCGACGCCGCCTGGGACTCCTGCTTGAAGCTGGTCAGCACCATCCACGCCACCGGGGCGAAGAAGAGCAGACCGGCCGCCCAGGCGAGCACGGTGAGCAGATGCCCGGTCAGTCGGCCCTTCGGCCGCTTCGACGGGGGAGCGGCGGCGGGCAGGGCGACGGCGGCCGAGGTGCTCATGACTGCTCCTTGCTGTTGATGCTCGTGAAGATCAGGCGCAGCGCGAAGGTCGCGATCACGATCGTGGCGATCACGGTGACCACGCCCATCGCGGCGGACTGTCCGATGTCGAAGCCGAGGAAGGCGCGCTGGTAGATGTAGAACGGCAGGTTGGCGCTGGAGGTGCCCGGCCCGCCGGCGGTCATCAGGTAGATCTGGTCGAAGGTGTTGACCACGTAGATCGCGCCCAGCAGCACCGACAGCTCGAGGTAGAAGCGAAGGTGCGGAAGGGTGATGTGCACGAAGGTCTGCACCGGAGTGGCCCCGTCCATCGAGGCGGCCTCGAGTACGTCCCCGGTCTGGGACTGCAGGCCGGCCAGGAGCAGCAGCATCATGAACGGCGTCCACTGCCACACCAGGGCGATCACGATCGACAGCATCGGGAACTGGCTGGTCCAGTCCACCGGGGAGATGCCCATGATGCTGATCAGCCAGTTGACCAGGCCATACGTCGGGTCGAACATCGAGATCGACCAGAGCATCGCGCCGGCCACCGGCATGATCAGGAACGGCGTGATGAGCAGCGTGCGGATGAACCCGCGGCCCACGAACTCGCGGTCCAGCAGCATCGCCAGCCCCAGCCCGAGCACCAGCGAGACCAGCACGCAGCCCAGCGTGATCAGGATCGAGTTCAGGGCGGCGGTGCGGAAGGTCGAGTCGATGAAGATGTCGAGGTAGTTGCGCAGGCCCACGAACTGCTCGCCCTCAGGGCGCAGCAGGTTGCGCGAGCGCAGGGAGTACCAGATCGTCAGCAAGAAGGGGATCTGCGTGCAGATCACCACGAACAGGAGGGCCGGCATCAGGGGGAGCCGGCGCCGCCAGGCCGCCGCACTCGAGTTCTGGTCCTCACGGGGCGAGCGGGCACGGCGCCCGTCGGCCGCCGGGGTGCGCGGGGCATCGGCCCCCCGGCCGACGGGGGCGTCGGTGGTCGTGCTCATCGGTCCCTCGCCTCCTGCTGGTCGCTCGCTGCTCGTCGGCCGGAGCATGCACGCATCTCTCAGCCCTCCCATCCGTAGGTGCGGGCGATGGACTCGGCGAACCCCTGGGCCTGCTCGAGCGCCTCGTCGACGCTCTTCTGCCCGGCGATCGCGGCGCTGAACTGCTGGCCGACGCGGGTGCCGAGGTCCTGGAACTCGGGGATGCCCACGAACTGCAGGCCCGGGTAGGGGACCTCCTCGGTCATGGACTGCTCCTGCGTGGCGGCCGCCATGGAGTCCAGGGTGGGCTTCGCGTAGGTCTCCGAGAGCTCCGCGTACTCGGGGATCTCGTAGGTGGACTGCCTCGAGCCGGGCGGCAGCGCCTCCCAGCCGATCTCCTCACCCACCAGCTGGAAGTAGTCGGGGTGGGTCATCCAGGCGATGAACTCCCAGGCGGCGTCCTTCTTCTCGCTGGTCTCGGGGATCGCCAGCGCCCAGGAGTACAGCCAGCTGGTGGACTCGGTGAGCTCCGTCGGCCCGAGGGCGTAGCCGGTCTTCCCGACGACGGTCGAGGAGCGGGGGTCCTCGATGCCGGAGACCATCGAGGTGGCGTCGAACCACATGGCGGCGTTGCCCTGGCTGACCAGGGTCAGGCAGTCGCCGAAGCCGGAGGTCGCGGCGCCGGCCTGGGCGAAGGAGCGGATCGTGTCCACATAGGTGCTCACCGCTCGATTCACCTCGGGGGAGTCCAGGCCGGGCGCCCAGTCCATGTCGAACCAGCGCCCGCCGAAGGTGTTGATCACGGTGTTCATCGGCGCGAGGTTCTCGCCCCAGCCGGCGAGCCCGCGCAGCGCGATGCCGTTGAGCCCGGCGCCGGGATCGTGCAGCGCGCCGGCGAACTCGCGCAGCTCGTCCCAGCTGGGGCGCTCGGGCATCTCGAGGCCCGCCTGCTCGAAGAGGTCCTGGCGGTACACGAGGAACGCGCTCTCGCCGTAGAAGGGGACCGAGTGCATGGCGCCGTCGACGGTGAGCGCCTCGCGGATGGTGGGCACGAAGTCCTCGGGCGCGTACCCCGAGGTCTTCGCGATGTAAGGCTCGAGGTCGGTGAGCCAGCCGTTGGCGGCCCACAGCGGGGTCTCGTAGTTGGAGATCATCACGACGTCGAACTCGCCGCCGCCGGAGGCGACCGACGCGGTGATCTTCGCGCGCGCCTCGTTCTCGGGCAGCGACACGAAGCGCACGTCGATGTCGGGATGCTCCGCGGTGAAGTGGTCGATGAGGCTGATGGCGTCCTGCATCTGCGGGTTCGAGACGATCGCGACCACGAGCGAGTCGCGGCTCCCGCCGCCGCTGCAGCCGGCCAGTCCCGCGGCGCCGAGGCCCGCGGCGAGCCCGGCGCCGAGCACCGTGCGGCGACGCGGGCGAGCAGCGGTGGGGGAGGTGCCGGGCGGTGGTGGACGGTGAGGTCCCATGCGCTGTTCTCCTGTGAACGTCTCCGCGGGAGACCCGGTGAGGTGCGGCGTCGCGGAGAGGACGGGGGCGGCCGACGGCACTGCCGGGCGCTCATGTGAGGGGCTCAGATCCTCACCTGAGGGTGAGAGTAGTCATATACGCTCATCCGAGCAACCGTCGGCTCGCAGATGCGCGCCGATCGGCACCGTGAAGGGGGTCGCCATGGCGCGCAGCGCATCATCCGGGCTCGCCGACGGGACGGCCGGCGCGCCGGGTCAGGACCCGTCGCTGAAGGTCGTCCTGGCGACCGAGCACCACCTCGACGGGGTCTCGAAGGTCGAGCTCGCCCGCCGTCATGGGCTCTCCCGCTTCCAGGTCGCGCGCCTGCTCGACGAGGCGCGCGACGAGGGCATCGTGCGCATCGAGATCGTCGACCCCGCCGCCGAGGGGAGGGCGCTCGGGCCGCTCGCCGAGCAGCTCGGCGTCTCCTCGGTCACCGTCGCCGCCCCGCGGCCGGGCGAATCGCTGCGGGAGGCGATCGCCCGCGGGGTGGGGCAGCAGCTGCACTTCCATCTGCGCGAGGGCGGTCGGCTCGGAGTGGCGTGGTCGCGCACCCTCATGCACCTCCCCGGCCTCCTCGGCCCGCTGCCGCCGGCGGACGTCGTCCAGCTGGTGGGCTCGCTCAGCGCCGCGGGCTACTCCACCGCGCAGTCCTCCGAGCTGGTCCATGCCCTGGGCCGGCACTCCGGCGGGCAGGTCTGGGCGCTGCCCACGCCGCTGATCGTGGACTCCCCGCAGGTCGCCGCCTCGCTCAGGGCGATGGAAGAGGTGCGCACCGCGCTGGACGCCGCCGACTCGCTCGACGTGGCGACGGTGTCCATCGGCGCCTGGTCCGCGGGCGCCTCCACCCTCTGGGCCCGCCTGCGCGCCGACGAGCAGCAGCGCGCGCACGACGCCGGCGTGGTCGCGGAGATCTGCGGGATCCTGCTCGACGGCAGCGGTGCGATCTGGCACTCGGCGATGGAGGATCGCGTGATCGGCGTGCGGCCGGACCAGCTGCGCCGCGCCCGGGTGATCGCCGCCGCCCCCGCCGTCGGCCGACCCGAGGCGGTCGTCGCCGCCGCCCGCTCCGGGCTGGTCGACGACATCGTGCTCGTGCCGGAGCTCGCCGACCAGGTCGCCGCCCTGCTCGAATGAGGGGTCGACCGGGTGGTGCGCCCTCGGTGCATGCCGGCGTGCGAGCCGACAGCACAGCGAACATCTGAGTGGCGGCCCCTGCTCATCTGAGACGGGAGTGTGTATCGTCGGGCTCATCATCACTCGCCGATGAAGGATGCGCCATGACCGCCCTGAACGCCCTGACCCCCTCCAGCCTCTCCGAGATCGCCGCACGCGGCGAGGTCGCGGTGCCTGACCACTCCCTGCAGGAGCGGACGATCGGCATCGTCCACTTCGGCGTGGGCGGCTTCCACCGCGCCCACCAGGCGATGTACCTGGATCGGCTGATGAATGCCGGGCGGGACCTCGACTGGGCGCTGTGCGGCGTCGGTCTCCTGCCGGGCGACGCCCGGATGCGTGACGCGCTCACCGCCCAGGACGGGCTGTACACGCTCGTCACCAAGGCGCCGGACGGGTCCCGCGATCCGCAGGTGATCGGCTCGATCGCGACGTATCTCTTCGCCCCCGACGACCCCGAGGCCGTGCTCGCGCAGATGGTCGATCCGGCGGTGCGGATCGTCTCGCTGACCGTCACCGAGGGCGGCTACAACTACAACCCCTCCACCGGGGAGTTCCAGTACGGGACCGAGGCGGTCGCGGCCGACCTCGAGACCCGTTTCGACGCCGCCGGTGCGCAGGCGGCCGGGCTCGCGGGCGACGACGACGGCGGTGCGAACTCCGCCCGACGAGCCGGCCACCCCCGCACCATGTTCGGCTACGTGGTCGAGGCGCTGCGCCGACGCCGAGAGGCCGGCACCGCGCCGTTCACGGTGATGTCCTGCGACAACGTGCGCGGCAACGGCGACCTGGCCAAGCGCATGATCCTCGCCTACGCCCGCCGCCGCGACCAGGAGGGCCTCCACGGCGACGCGCCGATCGGCGACTTCATCGAGTCCGAGGTCGCGTTCCCCAACTGCATGGTCGACCGCATCACCCCGGTCACCGCGCCCGAGGACATCGCGATGGTCGCCGAGGACTACGGCATCGAGGACGCCTGGCCCGTGGTCAGCGAGGACTTCGTGCAGTGGGTGCTCGAGGACGAGTTCCCGACCGGCCGCCCCGCCTGGGAGGAGGTCGGCGTGCAGATGGTCGAGGACGTCGAGCCGTACGAGCTGATGAAGCTGCGCCTGCTGAACTGCTCCCACCAGGCCATCGCCTACTTCGGCCTGCTGCTGGGGCAGACCTACGCCGACGAGGCCGCCGTCGACGAGCACCTGGCCCCCTTCACCCGCACCCTCTACATGGACCGCGAGGGGACCCCCGCCGTGCCCGAGGTGCCCGGCATGGACCTTGACGCCTACAAGGACGAGCTCATGGCGCGCTTCGCGAACCGCGAGGTCAAGGACACCCTGGCGCGCCTGGCCGCGGAGTCCTCGGATCGCATCCCCACCTGGCTGGTGCCCGTGATCCAGGAGAACCTCGCCGCCGGACGCGACGTCTCCGCCTCCGCTGCGATCGTCGCCTCCTGGGCGCGGTACGCCGAGGGCACCGGCGAGAACGGCGAGGAGTGGCCCGTCGTGGACCGCCTCCACGACCGCGTGATGGCCGCCGCTGCGACGCACGACGAGGACCTGCTCGCCTTCCTCCGCGACGAGGAGCTGTTCGGCGACCTCGTCGAGCAGGAGGCCTTCACCGCCCCCTACCTCCACGCCCTCGAGGTGCTCCGCACCGACGGCGCCCGCGCCCTCCTGAAGGAGCTCACCGCCGACCTCTGACCCGGGTTCGGTCCTGGGTTCTGTACGCCCTGGACTCATGATCGGGCCGGCATGAGTCCTGGCGGTGCATAACTCCACCGCCGCCGGCGGGCTGAGAGGGCCTGACTCCACGACCGCCGAGGAGCCGCGCCGGGCGACCGGCTCTGGTGCCGACGAGCAGCTGCTATCTCGACGAGGGCGCTCGCAGCGTGCGGCCCAGCGTCCGCTCGGCGCCGCCCGACCAGTTGCTGGTCGGCGGCGCCGGCGCTCCTGCCGCGGAGAAGGTGCGGCCCAGCGCCCCGAGGATCCTCGCCGGCCGTTTGATGTCCTCAGCGTTGAGCGTGCGGATGTTCCATCCGAGGGATGCCAGGGAATCCAGTCGTGCCTGGTCCTCGCGTCGCTGCTTCGTGGTGCGACGGTGGTAGTCGCCGTCGTACTCGACTGCGATGCCGAGGTCGGGATAGGCGAGATCGAGATAGCGCCGTCGCTTCGTGTCCGGATCGAGCACGGGGTGGTTGATCACGGGTTCAGGGAAGCCGGCACGTCGGAGCAGCAGTCTGGTGCGGGTCTCACCGGGAGAGTCGGTGTTCGCTCGCGCATCGCGCAATGCCTGTCGGAGTGCAGGTGCTCCCCAGGCTGCGCCGAAGCTCTCCGCCATTTCGCTGATCTTCTCGAGGCTGGCGCCACGCAGCGGAGGATCGCGCGAGATCAGAGAATCCACGGCGATCACGATCTCGTCGTGCTCGAGCGTGCTCGCGAGCTCGAGCAGCACCACGTATGGATGGGAGATCTCGAGTCCGCCGACGGTGAAATGGGCACGTGGAGACGTTCGGTGGACCACTGCATGGGGGCCGGCGGCTCGCTGGCCGCCCGGGTCGATCCGGCAGTGCAGGCGCGGCGGCTCGGACAGGGCGCGCTGCGCCTCCGGCCGGCCGATGCGGCGTCCGGTGCGCAGCAGCGGGAGGCCGGATTCGACTCGCCGCTGCCACGTCGTGGGGAGCTGATCAGTCGTCCCGTTCCCGATCGTGCCGTCTCGGTCGGCAGGCAGCGTGCTCGGAATGTGCCACTTTCCGCCGTCGGTGTACGCGGCGCTCGCCAGCGTCCCGATCCCGCGATCGACCCACCAGGGCAGCGCGATGCCCAGCAGCGCCGCCGCGGTCGTATGGCTGATGATCGCTCCCGGCACCACGTGCTGCTGGAGCACCTCGCACATGGTGTTGACGGTCGCGGGGGCGTCGGTCGGGGTCGAGAATCCGTGGAAGACGGTGAACAGATCCGGGCCCGCGAGTCGCCTCGTCGAGATGCCGCGGGCGCGCCACTGCGCGCGAGGCAGCAGTGCGCCGGGCGGGAGAGGCGTGGCTCGTATGAGGAATGACCGTAGGGGCGGCGCACCGTGGTCAGGGGCTCGCGGCCCGCACTGTGGACGGCCGATGCCTGGGGAGGAGAGGACGCGCTGACCCGTCGCCGCCGCCATGGGCGAGTTGTGCGGGCTGGAGGACTCATGTGGGGCTCTGCATGAGCCGTGTGGGGACATTTCTCGGGCGTGGAGAGCCGTGCCGCGCAGCTCGCCGCGCCCGGGCCGATGTTGTGCCGGTCACTCTGCGGAACCGTGCTGACCTGCGGCCCCGTCTCGCATGCCGAGGTCACTGGGGCCAGGACCAGGCATCTTCGTAGACTGGCCGCGGCCGGCGCCCGTTCGCAGGGTGCCCCGTGCGCAGGGCGTCCGGAGTCGATCCGATGCCGCGCGGGCGGGTGCATCGACAGCGTGCGCAGCGGCCGACGGGGATCCGTCGGCGTCGTCGGCCACCGGGCCCGTCTCCCGTCGCGCCCACCGAGGGTCTGCCGCCCGCCGGCCCCGCCCGTAGTGCCCGCCTGCTCTCAACCGTGAAGGAACCTGCCCCATGAGCCTGGTCGTCCAGAAATTCGGAGGATCCTCCGTCGCTGACGCCGACTCGATCAAGCGCGTCGCGCGCCGCATCTCCCTGTACGCGCACGCCGGCCACAAGGTGGTCGTGGTCGTCTCCGCGATGGGCGACACCACCGACGACCTGATCGACCTCGCCGAGCAGGTGAGCCCGAACCCGCCGCCGCGCGAGATGGACATGCTGGTCACGGCTGGCGAACGGATCTCGATGGCGGTGCTGTCGATGGCGCTGAACGACACGGGCGTCCAGGCCCGCGCCTACACCGGCTCGCAGGCCGGGCTGATCACCGACGAGGTGCACGGCAGGGCGCACATCCTGCGCGTCACCCCCGGTCGCATCGAGGAGGCGCTCGAGGAGGGCGCGGTCGCGATCGTCGCCGGCTTCCAGGGCGTCTCGCAGACCACGAAGGACATCACCACCCTCGGCCGCGGCGGCTCGGACACGACGGCCGTGGCGCTTGCCGCGGCGCTGGACGCGGACGTGTGCGAGATCTACTCCGACGTCGACGGGGTGTTCACCGCCGATCCGCGCATCGTGCCCGCCGCCCGCCGCGTCCCGGTGATCTCCAGCGAGGAGATGCTGGAGATGGCCGCGAACGGCTCGAAGATCCTCATGGCGCGCAGCGTCGAGTACGCGCGCCGCTACGGGGTGCCGCTGCACGTGCGCTCCTCCTACTCGGGCCGCCTCGGCACGATCGTCACCGACGAACCCGGCCGCGAGATCCCGATCGACCCCGACGTCACCCTCCGCCCCGCGGACGCCGCCCGTCGCGACGCCGCCGACCCGACCAAGGAGCTCCCCATGGACGACATCGCAGCACCGGGCCTCGAGGCGCCGATCATCTCGGGCGTCGCCCACGACCGCAGCGAAGGCAAGATCACGGTCGTCGAGGTGCCCGACGCCCCGGGCAAGGCGGCGCTGCTGTTCGACGTCGTCGCCGGCACCGGCGCGAACATCGACATGATCGTGCAGAACTCCTCGACGGTCGACGACACCGTCGCGATCTCCCTGACCCTCCCGGAGTCCGACGCCCCCGCCGCCCTCGAGGCGATCGAGAAGGCCCGCGAGGCGATCGGCTACACCGAGGTCCGCTACGACGACCAGATCGGCAAGGTCAGCATCGTCGGCGCAGGGATGCGCTCGCACCCGGGCGTCTCGGCGACCCTGTTCCGCTCGCTCGGCGAGGCCGGCATCAACATCGACATGATCTCCACCTCGGAGATCCGCATCTCCGTCGTCACCGAGCAGTCCCGGCTCGACGACGCGGTGCGCGTGATCCACACGGCGTTCGGCCTCGACGCCGAGCAGACCGAGGCCGTGGTCTACGGAGGGACCGGACGATGAGCACCACCCAGCACGCGATCGACTTCTCCACCACCCCTGGTTACGCGGCCGACGGGCCCGTGATCGGTGTGGTCGGCGCCACCGGCCAGGTGGGCCGTGTGATGCTCGCCCTGCTCGCCGACCGCTCGGTCGCCCACTCCGCGATCCGGGTCTTCGCCTCGGCCCGCAGCGCCGGCAGCACCGTCTCCTATGCGGGCCTCGATCTCGTGGTCGAGGACGCCGAGAGCGCCGACATCACCTCCGACGGGCAGCGCCTGGACGTGGCGATCTTCTCGGCAGGCGGCTCGACCTCCAGGGCCCTCGCCCCGCGCTTCGCGGAGGCGGGCGCCGTCGTCGTCGACAACTCCTCGGCGTGGCGCCGTGACGAGGAGGTGCCGCTGGTGGTCTCCGAAGTGAACCCCGAGCAGGTCACCGCCCCGAAGCGGGGGATCATCGCCAACCCCAACTGCACCACCATGGCCGCGATGCCGAGCCTGAAGGCGCTGCACGACGAGGCGGGACTGGCCCGGCTCAAGGTCGCCACTTATCAGGCGGTCTCGGGCTCCGGCGTGGCCGGTGTCGCCGAGCTCGCCGACCAGGTCAGGAAGGGCGTCGACCGCGTCGAGGAGCTCGCGCTGGACGGCTCCGCCGTGGATCTGGGCGAGCCCGGGGTGTACCAGGCGCCGATCGCGTACAACGTGGTCGCGCTCGCCGGGAACCTCATGGACGACGGCACCGGGGAGACCGACGAGGAGCAGAAGCTCCGCAACGAGTCCCGCCGCATCCTCGGCCTGCCGGACCTCCCCGTCGCCGGGACCTGCGTGCGCGTGCCCGTGATGAGCGGTCACGCCCTCGCGATCCACGCCGAGTTCGACGAGCCGATCACCCCGGAGCGTGCGCGCGAGCTGCTCGAGGCGGCGCCGGGCGTGACGGTGGTCGACCTGCCCACGCCGCTCATGGCGGCGGGCAAGGATGGCACATTCGTCGGCCGCATCCGGCAGGACGCCTCGGTGCCCGACGGAAAGGGCCTGATCCTCTTCGCGGTAGCCGATAATCTCCGCAAGGGAGCAGCCCTGAACGCGATCCAGATCGCGGAGCTGATTGTCTCCCGCTGATGTCGAAAGAGGAGTGCCGATGACGAGTGTCGCGACGAACGGGTCCTTGGGGGCGGGCACCGGGCCGGTCCCGCCGTCTACGGTCTTCTCCGATCGAGCCGGGGAGGAGTCCCCGGAGCTCGTCGGCTGCGGGGGCGTCGAGGAGCCGCTGGGCCGGGCCCTGCGCAACCTCGACTCGCTCACCGAGTCCCAGGAGGGCCTCGGTCCGGACGTGCACCTCGGCCGTGGCGCCGCGGCCGACGGGGAGCAGGCGGCGGGAGCGGCCGGGCCCAGCCGCCGCGAGTCGATTCTCGACGCCGCCTCGGCGCTGTTCGCCGAGCGCGGCTACGACGGGGCGAGCCTGCGCGACATCTCGCGCCGCGTCGGGATCTCGCATCCGGGCATGCTGCACCACTTCCCGTCGAAGGACGTGCTGCTCGGAGCGGTGATCGACCGGCTCGAGGCGCATGCCCAGGGCCTCCTGGACTCGGTCGATGCGATCTCCTCCACGCCGGCGACGCTGATCGCGGCGCTCGGCGGACCCTGGGATCCGCGCAAGCACTCCATGGCGCTGCTGGCCACGCTCTCGGCCGAGGTCGTCAATCCTGAGCACCCGGGGCGCTATCGCATCGCCCGGCTGCGGCTGGTCCACGAGCACGTGCTCGAGAAGGTGTTCCACGGCCTCGGGGAGGGCGGGCACCTGGTCGACGGCGCGGCGCCGAAGTTCCTCGCGCGTTCGCTGTTCTCCCTGCTGCTGAGCCTGACGGTGCGCGAGCACACGGTGCGCGAGCTCCAGAAGACGACCGACGCCGATCCGATCGAGGACGTGCAGGAGTTCGTGCAGCTCTGCTGCGCGGGTGACTGATCCTGGCGGGCCCGATCCCGCGGCCGGTCAGCCCGGTCCCGCGGCCGGCGGGGTCGACGCGGTGGCAGCCGGTCGGACGGCGACGGCCGGGAGCCGGGCCCAAGTCCGGTCGGTAGACTCCGTGGGCGTGACCCCGCGCGGAGAGATTCGATGAGCACCGCTGGCCGCCCCCCGGAGGACCGCACCTCGGGACTGACCGGCGGCCCGTCGGCCGAGGACGGGACCGAGCATGGGAGCAGCCCTCGGGAGCGGCCCCCGCGGCTGCAGTCCCTCGCCGGTCTCGCCGTGCGCGGCAGCGACGGCCGCGTCGTCGGTCGGGTGCGTGACATCTACCAGCAGGACGCGAGCGGTGCCCTCGCGGCGATCACCGTGATGCCTCGACAGCTCAGCGCGCGCACGGTGCTGATCCCGGCGGCCGCGATCGAGTCGTTGCCCCCGGCCGGAGAGGCGCAGGACGAGTCCCGGCCCGACGCCGAGGCACGATCTGACGCGGAGGCGCGACCGGACGCGGAGGCGCGGTCCGATGTGGGGACGCGGCCCGATGCGGCGGTGCGGTCGGAGGGCGCCTCGCCCGAGAAGGACCCCGCGGTGCGGCTGCGGGTGGACGCCGCCGCGGCGCGTGCCGGGCGGCGCCCGCCCGAGATCGCCCACGTCACCCCGCAGGACCTGCGCGAGGCCGCCGAGGCCCTGGGGCTGGACCCCGACGTCCCTGCCCGCACCGGTGATGGTCCCCGGTCGGACCGCGGGACCGGCGCCGACCGGGGGACCGGCTCCGACGGCGGGGCTCGGAGCGGCAGTGCCCGCCCGGACGGCGGGACCGGCGCCGGGGGCGCGGCTGATCCTGCCCGCGCCGGGGGCGCGGCCGGTCCCGCCGACGAGACCCGCTAGAGCACCGTCTCGGCGCCCATCACCACGGTGCGCGTCGGCGGCAGGTGCAGCACCTGCGTGCGGTTCGCGGAGCCGCGCTCGAGGGCGCGCACGAGCGCCGTCTGCCAGCGCGGCATGGCCGGGTCCCGCCCGGCCTCGATGCGGAACACCGAGAGCACGTACATCGCCTCCGCGGGATCGATCGCGAGGGCGGGCAGGTGCCGGGTGCAGTCCGCGGCGCAGTCCGGGAGATGCGGATGCCCGAGCAGCTCGACCGCGGTGCGCAGCGCGGCGGGGACGTCCTGCGAGTCGTGGAAGCCGACCAGGTGGGTGACCTGCACGATCCCCGGCCCGATCTCGCGGGCGTGCACCCGGTCGTCGCGATGCACGTGCGGCACCCCGAGGTGCTTCATCGTCACGATCACGACGTGCTCGTGGAGCACACGGTTCATCTCCACCCCGGTGCGCAGCGCGAGCGGCACCGTGGTCGGGTCCCCGTGCGGGTACACGACCAGGCCGGGCACCCGCCGGACGGCGCATTCGGGCCCGTGCACGAAGGCGTCGAGCGGCCCCTCGAGCTCCCGGCGCCTGCCGAAGAGGATCCGTGCCCCGCGATGCCAGACGAGCATGATCGCGGTGAGCGCGGCGGCGATGACCAGCGAGATCCAGCCCCCGGCGGGGATCTTGACGATGTTCGCGGCCAGCAGCAGCAGCTCGAGGCCGCCCACGATCGCCGCGAGCAGGACCACCTGCCACAGGGGACGGCGCAGGATGCGCCGCGCGTACAGCAGGTACAGCGCGAGCACCAGCAGGATCGTCGCGGTGACGGCCAGGCCGTAGGCGGCCGCGAGCGCCTCGGAGCGGCGGAAGACGAGCACCAGCGTGACCACCCCGGCGAACAGCAGCAGGTTGATCGCGGGGAGGTAGACCTGGCCGCCGTGCTCGACGGAGGTCTGGGTGACCTTCAGGCGGGGCAGCAGCGAGAGCCGCGTCGCCTGTCGGGCCACGGAGAACGCCCCGGAGATCACGGCCTGGGAGGCGATGACCGTCGCGACCGCCGCGAGCACGACCAGCGGGACCCGCAGCACCTCGGGCACCAGGGTGAAGAAGGGGTTCACGATCGAGGCGGGATCGGCGAGGATCAGCGCGCCCTGTCCGAGGTAGTTGATCAGCAGCGCCGGCAGCACCAGCGCGAGCCAGGCGAGGGCGATCGGCCGGTGGCCGAAATGGCCCATGTCGGCGTAGAGCGCCTCGGCTCCGGTGATCGCGAGGACCACCGCGCCGAGCGCGATGAACGCGACCAGCGGCCGCTCCACCATGAACGCGATCGCATGGTGCGGGGAGAGGGCGCGCAGGATCGACGGACCGGCGAGCAGGTGCGGCAGGCCGATCGCTGCCAGGGTCACGAACCACAGCGCCATGACCGGGCCGAAGAACCTGCCGATGCCGCCGGTGCCGCGGTGCTGCACGGCGAACAGGGCCGTGAGCACGATCAGCGCCCCGGGCACGATCACGGCGTTGGGCACGGCGGCGGCCACCTCGATGCCCTCGAAGGCCGAGAGCACGGAGATCGCCGGGGTGATGACGGAGTCGCCGAAGAACAGCGCCGCCCCGACCACGCCGAGCACCAGGGCGACGGAGGCCTCGCGCGGTCCGACCCCGCCGGGGCTGCGCAGCTTGCGCAGCACGAGCGCGGTGAGCGCGAGGATGCCGCCCTCGCCCTGGTTGTCGGCCCGCATGATCAGGCCGATGTAGGAGACGGTGACGATGATCAGCAGGCACCACACGACCATCGAGATCACCCCGAGCACATCGGCCTCGGTGGGGGCGACGGCGTGGTCGTGGAGGCTGAACACGGTCTGCAGCGCGTACAGCGGGCTGGTGCCGATGTCGCCGAAGACGACGCCGAGCGCGCCGAGCGACGCCGCGGCGAGCGGGGTGCGGGCCCGGGGCATCCCGCGGTGGTCCAGGTGGTCGTGGTGGTGCGGGTGGTCGCGCCGGTGCGGGCGATCGTGGTGGAGGCCGACGTCGGCCGCGATCGCGGTCGAGGGGACGGCGGCCGGGTGCGCGGCGGTCGGCGAGGCGCCGGCCGCCGGGCTCGCACCGGCCGCGGCGTCGCGGACCGGTGGTGCCGTGGATCCCGCCGCCGGCGGGGTCGTCGAGGCGGCGGGGGCAGGGGCCGGGGACGGTGTCCCGTCGGCCTGAGGGGTTCGCTCCGTGGAAGGGGTATGGGGCTCGTCGGAGCGGCGCGAGCTCGAGGTGTCCTCGTGCACGGAGAGGATCATGCCACTGCGCGACGGCGATGCACCCGCCGGGAGCGTGCCGGTTCTGGTCCGTGCGTCACATCCCGGCGGTCGTGGGTCCCTGTCGCGACGTGAGCCTCCGGGCACTCCGGGCGAAACCGGCGACGCCAGATGAATCACACGAGTCGATCGACTCTGGCAACAAAACGAATGGTTCGTTAATCTCGGATTATGACCACGCCTCGCACCTCCCTCGACTCCTCGTCCCCCGTCGCACCCCTGGCCGGACGTCGGGAATGGGCCGCGCTCGTCGTGCTCATGCTGGCGGTGACGCTGCTGGCCGTGGACGGCACCGTGCTCTTCCTCGCGATCCCCTCGCTGACCGCTGACCTCGCCCCCACTGCTGGCCAGATCCTGTGGATCGGGGACATCTACTCCTTCGTGCTGGCCGGGCTGCTGGTGACGATGGGCAATCTCGCCGACCGCATCGGCCGCAAGCGCCTGCTCCTGATCGGCAGCATCGCCTTCGGCGCCGCGTCCCTGCTGGCCGCCTTCGCCCCGAGCGCCGAGCTGCTGATCGCCGCCCGTGCCCTGCTGGGTCTCGCGGGGGCGACGATCATGCCGTCGACCCTGTCGATCATCCGCAACATGTTCCACGATCCTGCCCAGCGCACCCGTGCCATCGCGCTGTGGTCCGCCGGGGCCATGGCCGGGGCCGCCGTCGGCCCGCTGGTCGGCGGGGCGCTGCTCGAGTTCTTCTGGTGGGGCTCGGTGTTCCTCCTCAACGTCCCGGTGATCGTGCTGGTCGTCGGGCTCGGCGCCTGGCTGCTGCCCGAGTCGCGCAGCCCCGTCGCAGGGCGGATCGATCTGTTCTCGGCGCTGCTGTCCGTGCTCGCCGTGGTGCCGGTCGTCTTCGCGATCAAGCAGGCGCTCAGCGGCGGGGTCGGGGCCGCGGCGGTGCTCGCCGCGCTGCTCGGCGCGGTCGCCGCGGTGGCCTTCGTCCGACGGCAGCGGAGGCTCGTCACCCCGCTCATCGACGTGGAGCTCTTCCGCATCCCGGCCTTCAGCGGCGCGGTCGCCGCGAACGGCCTGTCGATCTTCGCCTTCCTCGGCATGCTGTACTTCTTCTCCCAGTACCTCCAGCTCGTGCGCGGATTCTCGCCCTTCCGGGCGGGGCTGGCCGAGATGCCCGCGACTCTCGCCTCGCTCGCGGTGGTGGTCGTGGTCGGCGCAGCGCTCGCCCGGCTCGGGCGCGGACGCGCGATCGCCGTCGGACTCGTGATCGGAGCGATCGGACTGGCGGGCCTCGGCGTCGCCGAGGGTCTGCCCGGTTATCTCGGGATCGGGCTCGCCCTGGCCGTGATCGGGCTCGGCACCGGTCTGTCGATGACCCTGTCCACCGACGCGGTCGTCTCCGCGGTCCCGGCCGAGCGCGCGGGCGCCGCCTCCTCGATCTCCGAGACCGCCTACGAGCTGGGCGTCGCGCTCGGCATCGGAGTGCTCGGCTCCCTCCACACCGCGATCTACCGGGCGGATCTCGCGATCCCGTCCGGCACTCCCGCGGCCCAGGTCGCGGCGATGGAGGACTCCCTCGCCCATGCATCGAGCATCATGGGGGAGCAGGAGGCGCCCCTGCTCGCTCTCGCGCAGGACGCCTTCACGCATGCCACGCAGGCCACCGCCTTCGTCGCCGCCGGGCTGCTGGCCCTCGCGGCAGTCGTGGCATGGCGCCTGATCCCGTCCGAGCCGATCCCCAGGAGCTGATCGTGGAGCCCGCTGAACCCGCTGGTCCCCCTGAGCCCGCTGAGTCCGCTGAATCCGCCGGCGACGCGGCCCGCGCCGACGCCGCCGACCGCGCCGCCGGCGTCCCGCCCTCGCACGCCGCCGAGACCGCCTCCGCTCCCCAGCGCGACAAGGAGCGCACCCGGGCGGCGATCCTCGACGCCGCGGCGGCCATGATCGCCGAGGGCGGCAGCGGCGTCAGCCTCGCCCGCATCGCCGAGCGGGCCGGGGTGTCCAAGGGGGCGCTGACCCACCACTTCCCGCACCGGCTCGAGCTCGAGAAGGCGCTCGTGCGCCGCTCGAACGAGCAGTTCCGGAACGATGTCCATGCCCTCGTGGACCTCTCCGAGAATCGTCCCGGCAAGCTGCTGCGCGCCTACGTGCGCGCGCTGACCTCGTCGGAGTCCCGGGCCGCCGAGATCTTCTCCCCGTCCTCGCTGCTGACCGTGCTCGGCGCCCGCCCGGGGATGGAGGAGCTGGTCCAGGAGGACGCCGCGCGCTGGCGGGACGAGCTCATGGCCGACGGCTTCGACCCCGCGCAGTGCCTCGCGGTGCGCCTGGCCTGCGAGGGCTTCGCCATGAGCATCGGCAGCCCCTATCTGACCGAGGAGGAGCGCGCGCTCGCCCATGCCCGCCTGCTGGAGCTCGCCGAGCCCCTCTGAGCCCGGCACGCGCCCGTCTACGATGACCGGCATGACCGCCCCTCGCCGAGCTCCGCACGTGGACCGACCCGTGCGCGGTGCGCAGGGAGAGGTGCGCCGCGGTGCCGCCCCCGTCGGTCACAGTGCGATGCGCTCGGCCAACCTGAGCCTCCTTCTGCGCCACCTGCACGCCCAGGGCGGTCGCACCCGGGCCGCCCTCGCCCAGGAGACCGGCCTGTCAAAGGCTTCGGTGACGACGCTGATCGGCGACCTCGTCGCGCGCGGCCTGGTGCGGGAGGGGCAGGTCGAGCGGCGCGGCACCGTGGGTCGTCCGGGCACCGAGGTGCGCATCGACGCAGGGCAAGTCGCGGGCATCGGCCTCGAGCTGAACGCCGACTATCTCGCCGTGATCCTGCGTGACCTCGCTGGTGAGGTGCGCTTCCGCTCCTCGGTCCCGATGCCCGTCGTCGCCGACGCCGGGTCTCCCGGTGGGCCCGGCGGCGCGGACGGCCCGGCCGGGCCCGGCGGCCGCTCCTACCCGCCTGGGCTCGTCCTGGACCTCGCCGCGCAGCAGCTGCGTGAGGCGCTCGACGCGGCCGAGGCCGACGGCCTGTGGGCCGCCGGAGTCACCGTGGCCGCGCCCGGACCGGTCGACTACGAGGGGGCGACCGTCCGCTTCGCCTCCAACCTCGGCTGGTCGGACATCCCCCTCGGCCGCGAGCTCGAGCAGCGCCTCGGCCGCGCTCTGCCCCCGCTCTCCCTGGAGAACGACGCGAAGCTCTCCGCGCTCGCCGAGGCGCCGCGCCTGGCACGGCAGGGCATCGCCGACCTCGTCTACCTCACCGGTGACATCGGCGTGGGCGCGGGCATCGTCGCCGGAGGGCGCCTGATCCGCGGCTGGTCCGGCTTCTCCGGGGAGGTCGGGCACATCGGCCTGGACCCCGCCGGGCCGCAGTGCCGCTGCGGGCGGCGCGGCTGCTGGGAGACGCTCGTCGGCTTCGACACCGTCCTCGCCGTGCTCGATCCGGACGACCCGGCTCGGTCGGGGACGCTGCCGATGCAGGAGCGGCTGCGGCGGCTCCGCGAGCTCCTCGACGCCGACGACCCCCGCCTCGTCGAGCGCTTCGCGACCCTGCCCGAGGATCTGGTGCGCGGTGCCGGCGTGCTCGTGGACGTGCTGAACCCACAGGCCATCGTGCTGGGCGGCTACTTCGGGGCCTTCGCCGACCTGCTGGTGCGGCCGGTGCAGGACGCCCTGGACGCGCGACTGCTCGACGAGGACGGCCGGGTCGAGGTGAGCGCCTCTGCGCTTGGCCTGGACGCCGCCGCCGCCGGCGGCGCGAGCGTCTCCCTGGAGCGCGTCCTCGAGGATCCTCTGCTCGCCCCGACGCTCGCCGCCGATGCCGCCGATGCCGCCGATGCCGCCGATGCTGCTGCCGACGCCGACGCCGACGCCGACGCCGACGACGATGCGGCTGGCGCCGATGCCGCCGGCGGGTCCGGCTGACCCGCGCCTCTGCCGCACTTCACCCGGACTGACCTCCGCCTCGGCCGGCCCGCGCCGCGGCCGTCTGCCGCCGCCCGCCGAGTTGTGCGCCGCCACGACTCATGCGAGGGCCGACATGAGTCGTGGCGGGAGCAAAACATGGGCTGCCGGGCTGCCGGGCTGCCGGGCTGCCGGGCCGCTGGGCTGCCGGGCCGCTGGACTGCCGGGCCGCTGGGCTGCCGGGTCCCCGGGTGCCCGAGCCCCCGAGCCCCGGGCCCGGATCGCCGGGTCGCGGGGTGCCCGGCTGTTGACACGTCCCCTCGCGCCACCTAGTTTGTTCGCAACGTGAACGTTTAGGGCGCCCGGGGTGCTCACGGCACCAGCCGGCATCGACGACGCCCCGCCCCGCCCGCCCGCGCGCAAGGAGGAGCGAGCATGATCAGGTTCGGCACCGGTGGCTGGAGGGCCATCATCGGCGACGAGTTCACCCGCGAGAACGTGCGCCTGCTCGCGCAGGGCCTCGCCGACCGCATGCACGTCGAGGGTGTGGTCGAGCGCGGCCTCGTGATCAGCTACGACCGCCGCTTCCTCTCCGACGTCGCCGCGTGGTGGGCGATCGAGGTGCTGGCCGGCAACGGCGTGCCCGTCCGCGTGATCACCCGCCCCGTGCCCACCCCGATGTGCATGTGGACGGTGCGGCAGACCGGCGCGGCCTACGGCATCACGGTCACCGCCTCCCACAACCCTGCGCTGTACAACGGGCTGAAGATCTTCACCGAGGGCGGGCGGGACGCCGAGCTCGAGGTCACCGACGAGCTCGCCGCGCACGTCGCGACCCTCGCCCCCGAGGACGTGCGCTCCCTGCCCCCGCACGAGGTGCGCGGCAGCGACATGGTCACCGAGCAGGCCTCGATCAACTGGTATCTCGACGCGATCATCGAGCAGCTCGACCTCGACGTGATCCGCCACGCGCACCTGAAGATCGTGCTGGACCCGATGTTCGGCGTCTCCCAGACCTCGCTGCAGACGGTGCTGATCAGCGCCCGCTGCGAGGTCGAGGTGATCAACGCGCGCCACGACCCGCTGTTCGGCGGTCGGATGCCCTCCCCGGGGGAGGGGTCGATGTCGCCGCTGCGCCAGGCCGTGCTCGAGCGCGGCGCCGACCTCGGCATCGCGACCGACGGCGACGCGGACCGGCTCGGCATCATCGACGACACCGGCGTCTACATCAGCCCCAACCAGGTGCTGGTGCTGCTGTACGAGTACCTGCTGACCGGCAAGGGCTGGACGGGGCCCGTCGTGCGCAACATGTCCACCACCCACCTGCTGGACCGGGTCGCCGCCGCGCACGGCCAGGAGTGCCACGAGGTGCCCGTCGGCTTCAAATGGATCAGCGCGAAGATGGCGGAGACCGACGCCGTGATCGGCGGGGAGTCCTCCGGCGGGCTCACCGTGCGCGGCCACATCCCCGGTAAGGACGGCATCCAGGCCGCCGGCCTGCTGGTGGAGATGGTGGCCCGCGCCGGCAAGCCCCTCTCGGAGATCTACGCCGAGATCGAGGAGCGCTACGGGGCGCTGGTCATGGAGGAGGCCGCCTACGAGTACACCCCCGAGCGGCGCGAGGAGCTGCAGCGGCGGATCTTCGAGGACCATGAGCTGCCCGCCTTCGACCGGGGGATCGAGCGGATCTCCTGGGCCGACGGCGGCAAGGTCTACTTCACGGACGGCTCCTGGCTCACCATCCGCTTCTCGGGCACAGAGCCGGTGATCCGCGTGTTCTCCGAGGCGGAGACCGCCGAGGAGGCGCGGCAGCTCTCCCGCACCGTCGCCGAGCACTACGGTCTGGGGGCATGAGAATGATCGACACCGCAGTGGTCCTCGCCCGGGGACTCGGCTCCCGCATGCGCCGGGAGGGCACGGGCGCCCTCACCCCGGAGCAGGCCGCGGCCGCCGCCTCCGGCCACAAGGCCCTGATGCCGATCGGCGGCCACCGACTGATCGACTACTCCCTCTCGGCGCTCGCCGATGCGGGGATCCGTCGGGCCGTGCTCGTGGTCGCCCCCGAGCACGAGGAGTTCGCCCGCCACGTCGAGCGGCTCTCCCCGCGCCGCCTCGCCGTCGACTTCGCGGTGCAGGAGGAGCCCCGGGGCACGGCCGACGCCGTCGCCTCGGCCCGCGAGGCCGTGGACGGGGCGTCCTTCGTGATGGTCAACGGCGACAACCTCTACCCGCGCGAGGGGATCGCCGCCCTGCTCGACCAGGAGCGCACCACCCTGCTCGGCTTCGAGCGCGCCGGGCTCGTGGAGCACTCGAACATCGCTGCCGAGCGGATCGCGGCCTTCGCGATCGTCGAGCACGAGGACGGCGTGCTGCGGCGGATCCTCGAGAAGCCCACGGCCGAGCAGCTCGAGGCCGCCGGGCCCGACGCGCTGGTCAGCATGAACGCCTTCGCCTTCGCACCGGAGATCTTCGAGGCCTGCGAGCGGATCGCGCCGTCGGAGCGCGGGGAGCTCGAGATCGTCGACGCCGTGCGCGCCCTGCAGGAAGTGCGCGTGCTGCCCGTCGCGGGCGGGGTCCTGGACCTCTCGCGCCGCGACGACATCGACGAGGTCGAGCGTCGCCTCGCCGGTGTCGAGGTCGCCCTGTGACGGCGGAGTCCCGCTGGCGGATGCCGGGGCGCATCGAGGTGCTCGGCAAGCACACCGACTACGGCGGCGGTCGCGTGCTCGTGTGCGCGGTGGACCGCGGCGTCACCGTGCACGCCGAGGCGATCGACGGCGAGCCCGGCACCCTCGAGGCCACCACCGACGCCTATCCCGGCCTGCTGCGACTCGGCGCCGGGACCGCCCCGGACCTGCCCGCCGGGCACTGGGGCCGGTACGTCCACACGGTGCTGGAGCGGCTGAGCGCGAACTTCGGACCGCAGCGCCCGGCCCGGGTCACGATCACCTCCGACCTCCCGCCCGCCTCCGGCATGTCCAGCTCCTCCGCCCTGCTGACCGGCACGGCGCTCGCGCTGGCGGACCTCGGCGACCTCCCGGCGACCGCGGCGTGGACCGCGCAGATCCCCGACCGCGTGGCCCTGGCCGGCTACGCCGCCTCGATCGAGAACGGGAAGAGCTTCGGGACCCTCGCCGGTCGCCCCGGCGTGGGCACCAGCGGCGGTTCGCTCGACCACACCGGCATGCTCGCCGGGAGCGACGGCATGATCTCCTACGCCGAGTTCGACCCGATGCGGATCCTCGACGAGGTCGCCCTGCCGGAGGGCTGGTCCTTCGTCGTCGGCGTCAGCGGGGTGCTCGCCGAGAAGACGGGCGCCGCCCAGGCCGACTACAACCGCGGCCCCGCCCTTCTCGGCGAGATCCTCGCGCGCTGGAACCGCGAGACCGGCCGGGCCGACGCCTCGCTCCAGGGCGCGCTGCGCTCCCTGGTGGGGGAGGACCTCGCCGCCCCGCTCGCCGAGGACGAGGACCGCTGGGAGCCGCTGCGGCGCCTGGCCGCCGAGGGCGCGGAGCGGGACCGGCTGGACCAGTTCCTGCTCGAGTCCGCGGTGCTCGTCCCCCGCGCCCATCTCGCCCTGCGGGACAGGGACCTCGACGCCTTCGCGGCGACTGTCGCGGCCTCCCAGCGACTGGCCCAGACGCATCTGCGCAACCAGGTCCCCGCAACGATCGCGCTGGTCCAGCAGGCGCTCGACCTCGGCGCCCGCGCCGCCTCCGCCTTCGGCGCGGGCTTCGGCGGGAGCGTCTGGGCGCTCGTCCCCACGGCCGACGCCGACGGCGTCGCCGCGGAGTGGATGGACCGCTACCGCGCCTCGAGCATCGCCCCGGAGGCGGCCTCCGCGCTGGTCACCCGCCCCGGCGCGCCGGGAAGGCGGCTCGAGCCGGTCGCGGGCTGAACCGGGCTCGCCGGGTCGGGCTCACGGAGTCGGATCGGACGGGGCGGGAGCCCCGCCCTCCGAGCGCTCGCAGGGACGCGAGGTCCGGCTGATGGCATCCCCGTCGGCCGGACCTCGCGGGACCGCGTCGCTCAGCCCTTCACGGCCCCGGCGGCCAGCCCCTGCACGTAGAAGCGCTGCAGGGAGACGTAGAGGATCACGCACGGGATCATCGCGATCACGGACCCGGCGACGAGCTGGCCGAAGTCGACCTCCCCGTAGGTGCCGACCTGGATGTTCAGCAGGGCGATCGGGAGGGTGAAGTACCTCTCCGTGGTCAGGAAGGTCAGCGCGCCCAGGAACTCGGTCCACGAGGTGAGGAAGGCGTAGAGGGCGGAGCTCGCGATCCCCGGGATGATCATGGGCCGCAGCACCTCCGTCAGCATCCGCACCGTCCCCGCGCCGTCGATGATGGCGGAGTCCTCCAGCGCCTGCGGCACCGTGTCGAAGGTGTTCTTCATGAGGAAGATCCCGAAGGGCAGCGCGAAGTTGGTGGAGAAGAGCACCAGCCCCGGCAGCGAGTCCGTCAGCCCCACCGAGTTCATCAGCAGGTACAGCGGGGTGAGGATCGCCTGGAAGGGCACCATCATCGACAGCAGGATGAGGCTGAACGCCAGGCGCGACCCGCCGAAGCGGAACTTCGAGAAGCCGTAGCCGGCCAGGGTCGCCACGAGCGCGGTGAGGACGGCGGTCGACAGGGACACCACGATGCTGTTGAGCACCGGGCGGAGCATCACCGCATCGGAGGAGAGGAACACGGCGAAGTTCCGCCCGGTGAGGTCGAACAGCTCCGGAATCGACGGGGTCCCCAGGATCGTCTCGTTGGGCTGGAACGCGCGGAGGATGGACCACAGCAGCGGCAGGCTGAAGATCAGCGCGAGGATCACGCCGAGGACGGCGTAGGGCACGGCACGACGGTCGGTGGCGGTGCGGCGGCTCATCACTCATCACTTCCTCGGAGCAGGACGAACTGGACGACGGTGACCAGGGCGGTGAAGACGACGAGGATCAGGGAGACGGCCGTCGCCGAGCCGAGCTGCAGCTCGACGAAGGCGCGGTTGTAGACGAAGCCGACGATGGTGGTGGTGTCCGTGCCGGGCCCTCCCTTGGTGAGGATGAAGAACTGGTTGAACGCCAGGAACGAGCCGATCACGGAGATGATCAGCGACATCCCGATCGCCGGGCGGATGATCGGCACCGTGATCGACAGCTCGCGGCGCAGCCAGGTCGCGCCGTCGATGTCGGCGGCCTCGTAGACCTCGGCCGGCACGCCCTGCATCGCGGAGAGCAGCAGGATCATGGTCAGCCCCGGCACCGCCCAGATCACGAGGGCCGAGAGCACGATCGTGCCGAGCACGCCGTCGAGCAGCCACGCCGTGCTGCCGTCGGTCAGGCCCAGGCCCGCGAGGATCCGGTTCAGCGCCCCGGAGTCCGGCTGCGCCTCGAGCACGAGCATGTAGCTCAGCGTCGTCAGGCCGATGACGTAGGGGAGGAAGAAGATCGTGCGCAGCACGGTCGCGCCGCGACGGTTCGCGCGCACCAGCACCGCCAGCCCGTAGCCGAGCAGGAGGATCGGACCGGTGACGATCCCCGTGTAGAGGAGCGTGTAGCGCAGCGCCTTCCACATGCCCGGGTCCTGCACCGCCTGGATGTAGTTGTCCAGCCCCACGAAGCGGTACTCGCCGATCAGCGGCCAGTTCGTGAAGGAGATGTACACCGCGAGCAGCAGCGGGATCAGGGCGAAGAAGGCGACGAGCAGGAGGGCGGGGGCGATCAGCAGCACCCCGGTGGCGGGTCGGTGGGTGAGCGAGCGGGGGCGGCGCCGCGGTGCGGGGGAGGGGCCGCCCGCACCGTGACGGCTCCCCAGGGGGCCGGGACGCGTCGTCGCGTCGAGTGCGGTCATGACGTGCTCCTAGAGCTGGGTCTGCGTGAGGATGCGGTCGTACTCGGACTGGGCCTCCGCCATCGCGCCCGGCACGTCGCCGTCGAACACGGCGCGACGGATCATCGCCAGCCACGGGCTGGTCGACTGGTTGTAGAGCAGGTTGTAGGCGAGGGTCGAGGGCACGTACCCCTCGTCGAGGTGCGTGACGGGCAGGACGGCCTGCTCGTAGGACTCGGCGAAGGCGGCGTCGGCGCTGTCGGAGCGGATCGGCATGTAGCCGCTGTCGGGAAGGGCCCGCTGCACGTCGAGCTCCAGGGTGTGCCGCATGAACATCCAGGCGCCCGACGGGTTGGGGGCGCCGTTGAGCAGGCACATGTTGTCCCCGCCGGAGAACGTGGCGCGTCCGCCCGTCGGCCCGGGCAGGAGCACGTTCTGCGAGGAGGGGCGGAAGGCCTCGTCGGCCTCGGCGACCGCCGAGCCGTAGGCACCGGGGAAGAACACCACCTCTCCCGAGCGGTAGTCGTGCCCCCACTGGGAGCCGTCCTCGACGAAGGCGCGCTGCGGCACGAGCTCGTCGACCCACAGCTGCCGGTGGAACTCGAGGACGGCCTCGACCACGTCGTTGCCGAGGACGTTCCCCGTCTGGTCGCCGAGCTCTCCGGCGATCAGGTCCGTGTCCGCCGCCCAGATCATCGGCTGGATGGTGAACCCCATCGCGCCCGAGGCGTTGCCGGGGAAGGTCCACGGCGCGGCCTCCGGGAGATCGCGCTTCAGCGCGCGGCACGCCTCCATCAGGGACTCGAGGCTGCCCGAGATCTCCTCGAGGTCCAGGCCCGCCCGTGCGAGCAGGTCGGTGTTGGCGAAGAGCGTCGAGTAGTCGCCGATGAACGGGATGCCGTAGAGGCGGTTCTCGTAGCCGGCGAGTCCCATGTGGCCGGCCGAGAGCGCGTCCCGGAAGGGCAGCGCCTCGACCAGGTCGGTGATGTCCGCGAAGGCCTCGCGCACGGAGAACAGCGGGCAGTTGATCAGGTCGAAGTCCACGATGTCGGGGACGGAGCCGCCGCGGATCGAGGTGGCGAGCTTGGTGACGTACTGGGCGTCCGGGATCGGCAGCACCGTGACGTGCAGGTCGTCGTGCAGGGCGTTGAAGCTCTCGGCGGCGGCCTGGATCGCGGTCTGCGTCGCCGCACGGCACCAGACGGTCACGCCGCCGGTGGCGGCGGTGCCGAAGTCGCTCGCGGTCGTGTCGACCGGGGGGAGGGTCCCGGCGCAGGCGGCGAGGGCCGCGGTGCCCGTGCCGGCCGCGCCGAGGGCGAGACCGGCACGGAGCAGGCTCCGCCTGCCGATCACGATCGTTCCTGCACCGGGAGCCAGACGCGCATCGCGGCGACGGAGCGGTTGCCCCAGGCGAAGTAGGGGATCGCGGTCCAGGTGCGCGCGGTGTGCTGGCGCGTGGCGTCGGCGCTGCCGTGGACGGGATATGGCCAGGCGTCCGCGGCGGGGGAGGAGCGCACCACGCTGCCGGCGAGACGCAGCGGCACCGCACCGTCGAGGGCGTCGATCGGCGCGCCGGGCTCGGGGGTGAGGTCCGGGTCGATCTGCGCGTCGTCGACGGTGAGGTCGTCGTCCTGATCCTCGTTCTCGAGCGCATAGACGAGCGGCCCGCGCTCGAGCGCGACGGCGCCGCGGGAGGCGTCGAGGCGGTGATGGGTGCCGACGAAGCGCGGGGTCAGGTCCAGGTCGAGCGTGATCTCCTCACCTGCCTCGAACACCTTCTCGACGACGGCGACGGCCTCGCCCTCGGGGACGGTCGCGCCGGCGCCGTCGACGGTGAGCCGGGCACGGCCGCGGGAGAAGGCGGGGATCCGCAGGGAGAGGCGTCGCGGGGCCGACGGAGCGGTGTCGATGCGCACCGTGAGGCGGCCGTCGTGCGGGTAGTCGGTGGTGGTCGTGACGGTGAGGGTCTCCTCGCCCTCGCCGGCCGACCAGGTCCCGCTCGTGTGCTGGTGGAGCTGCAGCCCGTGGGCGTCCTCGGTCGCGACCAGGTGGTCGAGGCTCGCGAGGGTGCGCATGATGTTCGGCGGGCAGCAGGCGCAGTCGAACCAGCCGCGGCGGCCGTGGGCGATCGAGCGGCCCTCGTCGGCCTTCGCCCCGTCGCGCAGCTGGAGGGAGTTGACGTAGAAGTACTCGGTCCCGGCGAGGGAGACCCCGGCCAGGAAGGCGTTGAACAGGAGGCGCTCGATCGCGTCGGCGTAGAGGGGCTTCCCGGTCGCGAGCAGCAGCCGCCACGCCCACTGGATCGCGCCGATCGCCGCGCAGGTCTCGGCATAGCCGCGGTCGGTGGTCATCTCGTAGGGGTCGCCGAAGGCCTCCCAGTCCCAGCGCGCGCCCATGCCGCCGGTGACGTAGGTCTTCGAGGCCAGGAGGTCGGCGAACACCGCCTCGCAGCGGGCGAGCAGCTCCGCATCGTCATCCTCGATCGCCTGGTCGGTCGCGCCGGCGAAGAGGTAGAGGGCGCGCACCGCGTGGCCCTCGACGGAGACGGTCTCGCGCACGGGAACGTCGGCGGAGAAGTAGCCGGGTCCGGGGTTCACCGTGTCGAAGCGCTCACCCTTTCCGCGCACGTCGAGGAAGAAGCGGGCGAGGTCGAGGATCTCGGGAAGACCGGTGAGGCGGTGCAGCTCCACGAGCGCCATCTCGACCACCGGGTGGCCGTCCGTGGCCTGGCGCAGACCGGGGCCGAAGACGGTGCGCAGGTGCGCGACGATCCGCAGCGCGACGTCGAGCAGCTGCTCCTCCCCGGCGCTGCGGGCGAGGGCGACGGCGGCCTGGATGAGGTGCCCGTAGCAGTACAGCTCGTGGTTCCAGGCCAGCTTCGTGTACCGCTCCTCCGCGCTGTGGCGGAGCGTGTGGACGCTGTTGAGATAGCCGTCCTCCAGCTGGGCGGAGGCGACCAGGTCCGTGACCTCGCGGGCCATGGCGCGCAGCTCGGCGTCCTCCTCGCGGCCCAGCTCGAAGGCCACGGCCTCGAGCCACTTGTAGACGTCGGAGTCCTGGAAGATCATCCCGCTGGCCTCGCCCCGCTCGGTCCCGGCGACGAGGCGGAAGTTGCGCAGAGTGCCGGAGGCCTCGAGCTGCGCATGGCCCGAGCGGAGGCCGGCGGCGCGGTTGCGCTGCTGGCGGAGGTGCCAGAACCCGCCCGTGATCCGGGCGCGGCCCGCGCCGAGGGGGCGCAGCACGGCGGCCGCCTCGGGCGTGGGCACGGCCGGTGCGGACAGGGCGGTCAGGGTGGTGCGGGCGGTGACCATGGAGGGGTCCTCACTGTGAGCTTCATTGCGGAAAGTGCGGAAAACTAGTTTCTGTGACGATAATGGCACGGTCGTCGCGCACCGACAACCCCCGTCTCCGCCGACACCCCTGCCCCCGACGAGGGGAGCGGGAGCCCCCAGGAGGTCACGTGAAGAGCATCCCCCGGTCCGCCCCCCGCATCGCCGACGTCGCCGAGCGCGCAGGGGTCTCGGTGAGCACCGCCTCCAAGGCGCTGAACGACACCGGCCAGCTGCGCGAGGACACGCGCACGAGGGTCAAGGAGGCCGCCGCGGAGCTCGGCTTCGTCGTCGGCGCCTCGGGGCGGGGCCCTGCGGATGCCCGCACCTACACCGTCGGCCTGCTGACCACCGACAGCTTCGGCCGCTTCACGATCCCGCTGCTCATGGGCGTCGAGGACGCGCTCGCCGCCGGGCGGATGGCGATCATCCTGTGCGACACCCGGGACGACGTGCTGCGCGAGCGCCACTACCTGACCTCGCTGCGGGAACGGCGTGTGGACGGGCTGATCATCACCGGTCGCACCACGGATCCGCGGCCCTCGGTCGGGCTCCCGATCCCGACCGTCTACGCCTTCTCGCCCTCGGACGACCCCTCGGACTTCGCCGTGGTCGCCGACGAGGCCGCCGGAGCCCGCGCCGCCGCCGAGCACCTTGCCGCGATGGGCTCCCGGCGGATCGTGCACGTCACCGGTCCCCAGCGCCACCACTCGGCGGCGATCCGCGCCGAGGCCACCGCTGCGACCCTCGGCGAGATGCTCGTGGCCCCGCCCCAGTTCGGGCACTGGTCCGAGGAGTGGGGCCGCCATGCCGTGGACATGATGCTCGCCGCGCACCCGGACCTGGACGGCTTCTGCTGCGGCTCCGACCAGATCGCCCGCGGCGTCACCGATCGGCTGCGCGAGCGCGGGATCGACGTGCCCGGGCAGGTCAGGGTCACCGGCTTCGACAACTGGGACGTCATGGCGCTCGCGTCCCGGCCGCCGCTGACCACGATCGACATGGGGCTGAAGGCCCTCGGCCGGCTCGCCGGGCGCACGCTCCTGGACCTCGTCGAGGGGGAGGCGGAGCCGCCGCGGCACCAGGTGCTCGCCCCGCGGCTCGAGGTGCGCGGCTCGAGCCTCTGAGGCGGAGGGTCAGCCGGCTCGGCGCGCCGCGGCATAGGCCGGGCGCACGATCTCCTCGGCCAGCGCGTCCCGCTGCGCGGCGGGGGCGAAGCCGCCCGCGAGCGCGGTGAGGGCGACCTGCTCGAGCTCGTCGACGCCCCAGTCCAGCGCCTCGGCCACCAGCGCGGTCTCCCGGGTCGTGCCGGTGCGGCTCATCAGCCGGTTGTCGCTGCTGAGGGCGAGCGCGAAGCCGGCCGCGTGCAGACGCCCGACGGGATGCTCCGCGATCGTCCGGGCGATGCCCGTCTGCAGGTTCGAGCTCGGGCACACTTCCAGGCAGATCCGTTCGCGGTGCACACGGGCGGCGACCTCGCCGAACGTGTCGCCGTCCGCGCCGCCGAGGTCCTCGACCAGGCGCACCCCGTGGCCGAGCCGTTCGGCGCCCGTCTCCAGCGCATCGGCGATCGAGGCGGGCCCGTCGCCCTCCCCGGCGTGGAGCGTGATGCGCAGTCCCTCCGCCCGGGCCCGTGAGAACTGGGCGGCGAAGCGGGAGGCGGGGAAGCCGGCCTCGGGGCCGGCCAGGTCCAGCCCCACCACGCCGACGGACCCGGCGGGCCCGGCGGAGGCGGCCGCGCGCTCCGCGGCGTCGCGGCGCGCGAGCGCGATCTCGACCAGGTCATCGCCCGGCTCGAGATGGCGCAGGTAGCACAGCAGCTGCCCCACCACGATCCGACCTCCGCCCGCCTCGACCGCGGCGACGCCCTCGTCGAGGCCGTCCTGCACCGCCTGCACCGCCTGGTCCAGGCTGAGCCCTGCGTCCGTGTGCTGGTGCGGGGCCCAGCGCGTCTCCGCGTAGACGACGCCGTCGGCCGCCATGTCCTCGACGAACTCGCGCGCGATCCGCTGCAGGTGCGCGGCGGACTGCATGAGTGCGACGGTGCGCTCGAAAGTCGAGAGATAGGTGGGCAGCGAACCGGAGTCCGCCGCGTCGTGGAACCAGTCGGCGACCTGCTGCGCCTCGGCGCCGGGCGGGTCGATCCCCAGCTCGCGGCTCAGGTCGATCACGGTCGAGGGGCGCAGTCCGCCGTCGAGGTGGTCATGCAGGACGATCTTCGGCAGGGAACGGACGGACTCCTCGGAGATGGCCATCGCCGCAGGATACTGGAGCTGCGCACCCGGTCCGGGTCTCGTCGACGCGGGGCCGGGGCCCCTGCGGCGCCCAGGACTCAGGGGCGCCGGTGTCCGAGGCTGACCAGATGGTCGGCGAGCCGATCCGCGGTCGCGTCCGGCAGGTCGGCACGGCGCAGCTCCTCAGACAGAGCGATGGCGTCCTGTCCGCCCGCCGAGGAGGTGAGGGCCGTGTCGAGGGCGCGGTCGAGCGCCTGCCGCGCGCTTCCCTGTGCGAGGACGCGCGTGAACACCTCCCAGGCCCGGTCCCGATCACTCTGCGAGAGCGGCTCGTCCCGGGCAGAGGGGTGGGCCACCAGAGCAGTCACGGTGCTGTTCTCGGCGGCGAGACCGCGCTCGAGGACGGTGCGCGCGAGGTGTGTCGGGAAGGGCCCCACGGTGACCTCGTCGGTCCCGCTCGTGCAGGTGATCCATGTCGACTCGCCCCGACTGATGACGCTCAGGGCGTCGCCGTCGACATCGGTCAGCTCGATCGTGCTCATGATCCTCCAGGCGGTGTGCGCGGGGATGCCCCGAGCGGGCGTCCCAGATCCTCCACGGGCCAGGAGCGGTTTCGTGACGCGTCGCCGCCGACCTGGCGCGCAAATCGGGATCTGTCTCACAATCACGGCAGAAAGGACTGCACCGCACCTGGTGTCGGGGTGCAATTCGGCGAGGCAGCCATTCCCTCAGACGTGAGCATCGAACGAACGGTCAGGAAGATGACGGAATCCCACTCCCGAGCGCCCGAGGACGCGCTCGGGCGCGACGATGAGGACACGCTCCTCGCAGCAGTGCGGGCGGGAGACACCGGTGCGTACGCCGAGCTGTACCGCAGACATCGTGCCGAGGCACTGCGCGTCGCGCGGCGGCTCAGCGGCGCGCAGGATCCCGATGACATCGCGCAGGAGGCGTTCCTGAAGGTCCTCACGGCGACCTTGCGCGGCGGCGGGCCGCGCGAGGGCTTCACCCCGTATCTCCTGCGCGTCGTGCGCAACGAGGCCATCGATCGAGCTCGACGGGTCCGCGAGCACGCGGTCGAGGACATCGAGCTCGCCGCCCCCGCTGCCTTCGTCGCGAGCGACGGAGTGGACCAGCTGTTCGACAGCCGTCTGGTCCGACGGGCATACGCGGGCCTGCCCGAGGAGTGGCGGCGGATCCTGTGGCTCACCGAGGTCGAGGGGCGCAGCCCGCGCGAGCTCGCACCGCTGTTGGGTCGGAGCCCGAACGCGATCTCCCAGCTCTCGCGCCGGGCGCGCGAGGGACTGCGCCTCTCCTGGCTGCAGGCGCACCTGGAACGGCCCTCCGAGAGCCCGGAGTGCAGGAGCGTCGCGGAGGACCTGGGGGCGTACGAGAAGGGCCGGCTCGGCGTCGCGAGGGGCGATCGGGTCGAGGCGCATCTCGAGGGGTGCGTGCGCTGCTCCGCCGCCCTCGCGGAGCTGCGTGAGCTGTCCGGGACCCTTCGCGGGGTCCTGCTCCCCATGGTGCTGGGCGCGCCCGGGCTGCTCGATGACCTCGCCGCGGTCATGGCCGCCGACGGACCTGCTGCGGGCCCCGGGCCCGGGCCGGAGGGAGCCGCGGTGCCGATGGCCGGCGGCGCGGACGCTGCGCGGCTCGTCCTCCTCGGTGAGAGCGGCAGGCGGGCGGCGCTCGCCATGAGGACCGCGATCAGAGCACACAGCCGTGCAATGATCACCCTGGGCGGCTCGGTGGTGCTGGCAGTCGGCGGGCTGGTGCTGTGGGTCCCCCATCGCGAAGGCTCTGGCGCGCCGACGGTGACCGCCGGGTCGAGTCCCGCCGCGGAGCCCGACGATGCCGGGTCGCCGGCGACGCCCGGCGCATCGCCCGACTCGGGTGCCGCCGAGGACCCGTCGGCCCCTGCCCCGGCCGACTCCGCGCAGGAGCCGTCCTCGACGGCGACCCCGACGGAGAGCTCTGGTCCGGCAGGAGCGACACCGCCGCAGGAGCCGTCCGCGCCGGACACGGCCGACACGGACGAGGATCCGGGCTCCGCCGCGAGCTCTGCGCCGCTCTTCGTGCCTCTTCCCGGGGAGCCGGTGCCCGAGGACCCGATGGAGCTCGCGCCGACCCTTCCCCCGGCGCCCCAGGCGACCGACGGGGAGCGGTCGGACGTGAACGATCGCCCCGAGCCTCCGCGCGAGACCGGGGCCCCGGAGCCGACCTCGCAGACCGAGCCTCGCGAGGACTTGTCCTCGAGCCCGTCCGACGTGCCGAGCTCGCCGGAGCCCCCCGCCCCGTCGACGGAGGAGGCGGAGGAGACCTTGACGGTCGAGTTCCCGCCGGGCGGCGACGTCGCGCTGCCGCTCTTCCTCGAAGGGAGCGGCCGACCCGGGGCCGAGGTGCGTGTTCGCGACGAGACGGGCCGAGAGGTCGGCGCGAGCACCGTCGGCCCCGACGGCACCTGGACCCTCGCCCCCGCCCCCGGTGCGCCGGACGTGCCGACGTCCTACCGCGTCGATCACGTCATCGACGGCGCGATCGAGGAGACGGTCGAGGGGGTCGAGCGGTACACCTACCTCGCCCCCGTGGTCCTGCACCCTCAGGACGGTGCCTCGGACTCGGGGGAGGTCGCGCCGGTCGAGCAGTGGACGGTGCTGGCCTATCGGCTCGACGCGGAGCAGGAGTACACGATGCTCCTCGACGGCCGACGGTGGGATCTCCCGGCCCGCAGCCCGGGAACGGGAGTGTTCCATCTGGTCCAGCTGGAACCCGGCGTGCACACCCTCGAGATGGCCTATCGCGACACTGCCACCGGCGAGCTCGGGGCGCGGCGCATGGTCACCTTCACGGTCGTCTGACGGCGTGGCGGGCGGCGACGTCGCTGGCACGCCCTCACTCGCGGAGGCGGACGACGACGTCGGGCTCGGTCAGCGCGCGGACCTCCTCCTCGGTGACCCCCGGCGCGAGCCGGGTGAGCACGAGCCCGTCGGCGGTGACGTCGAGGACGGCGAGCTCGGTGATGATCCGGTCCACCACGCCCACGCCGGTCAGCGGCAGGGAGCACTCGTGGACGATCTTCGCGGTGCCGTCCTTCGCGGCGTGCTGCATCATCACGATCACCCGCCGCGCCCCGGCGACCAGGTCCATCGCCCCGCCCATGCCCTTGACGAGCTTGCCGGGGATCTGCCAGTTGGCGATGTCGCCGGTGGCGGTGACCTGCATGGCGCCGAGGATCGCGGTGGCCATCTTGCCGCCGCGGATCATCCCGAAGCTGGTCGCGGAGTCGAAGATCGCCGCGCCCGGCAGCAGGGTGATGGTCTGCTTGCCGGCGTTGATGACGTCGGGGTCCTCCTCGCCCTCGTAGGGGAAGGGGCCCATGCCCATCACGCCGTTCTCGGACTGCAGGGTGATGTCCACGCCGCCCGGGAGATTGTTCGCGACCAGGGTCGGCATGCCGATCCCCAGGTTCACGTAGTCGCCGTCGCGCAGCTCGGAGGCCGCGATCGCGGCCATCTCGTCACGGGTCCAGGCCATCTCAGGCCACCTCCTGCGTCTCGGCCCCGGCGCCCGGGCGGGGGCGCGTGGTGCGCTGCTCGATGTGCTTCTCGGCGGTGGCCTGCATCAGGTGGTGCACGAACACCCCGGGGGTGTGGATGTCGTCCGGGCCGATCGCGCCCGGCTCGACCAGGTGCTCGGCCTCCGCGAAGGTGGTGCGACCGCACATCGCCGCCAGCGGGTTGAAGTTGCGGGCGGTGAGGCGGTAGCGGAGGTTGCCGTAGGTGTCGGCGGTGTGGGCGTGGACCAGGGCGACATCGGCCTCGATCGCGCGCTCGAGCACGTAGTGGCGGCCGTCGAACTCGGCGGTGGGCTTGCCCTCCGCGATCGGCGTGCCGTAGCCGGTGGCGGTGTAGAAGGCGGGGATGCCGGAGCCGCCGGCGCGCATCCGCTCGGCGAGCGTGCCCTGCGGGACGAACTCCACGTCGAGCTTCCCGTCGATGTACTGCTGCATGAAGAACCTGTTCTCGCCGACGTAGCTCGAGAGCACCTTGGCGATCTGGCCGTTCTCGAGCAGGAGGCCGAGCCCCTTGCCGTCCACGCCGAGGTTGTTCGAGGCGACCGTGAGGCCGCCGACCCCGCTGTCGCGCACGATCCCGATCAGATCGCTGGGGATGCCGCACAGGCCGAAGCCCCCCACCGCGATCGTCATCCCGTCGCGCAGCGTCTCGCCGAGCACGGCCGCGACATCGTCCGTGACCTTGGACATCGCTGTCCCTCCTGTCTGTCGGTCGTCCCGGCCCGTCGACGACGACGGGCCGGGAAGGTCTCGTCCCCGAGCCTAAGCGGCGGCCGAGATCGGCGCCACGCAACGGGGGACAGGGGCGGAGGGGCGTGGCCGTCGAGAGCCACGAGAAGCGGCCGACGGGGAGGACGGGGGATCGGCGGCCGGGCGCCCGGCACGGGGCGGGACGGATCTTCGGCCCCGGCGGCGGGGTCGGTCGCGCGGCTTGCCCCGTCGGCCCGTGTGTGAGCCAATGGGCGGCCGTGCCCCGTGTCGTCCTCGCCGCCGGCCGGATCGCCGCGGGCCGCACCGCCCACAGCGGACCTCGAAGGAGAGCGGACATGCAGACGATCGACCTGCTGGTGATCGCGGCCTACCTGATCGCCACCGCCTGGCTCGGCCTGAGGCTGAGCGGGAGGCAGACCGGGCTGAAGGACTACTTCCTGGGCGGGCGCGACCTGCCGTGGTGGGCGGTGTGCCTGTCGGTGGTCGCCACCGAGACCAGCGCCCTGACCGTCATCGGGATCCCGGTGATGAGCTATCTGGGCAACCTCTCCTACCTGCAGCTGGGGCTCGGCTACATCCTGGGTCGCGTCGCGGTCGCCGTCGTGATGCTGCCGCGCTACTACGACGGGGAGATGGTCACGGCCTACGCCTATCTCGGCAAGCGGTTCGGCACCAGCACCCAGACCACCGCCGGGATCACCTTCCTGATCACGCGCCTGCTCGCGGACGGGATCCGGGTGCTCGCCGCGGCGATCCCCCTGAAGGTGATCCTCGACGGGCTGGGCGTGGACCTCTCGTACTTCGCGATCACGGTGATCCTGTCAGTGGTGACCATCCTGTACACCTTCATCGGCGGCATCACCGCGGTGGTGTGGGTGGACGTGGTGCAGATGCTGCTGTATGTCGTCGGGGGCCTGATCGCGATCATGGTCGTCGCCTCCTCGATCGGCATGGACTGGCTCGGCCAGGCGGCCGAGGCCGGCAAGACCCAGGTCCTCGTGTGGGCGGGCAGCCCGCTCAGCGGCGACGACACGCTCCTGGTCTCCCTGCTCGGCGGCGCGGTGTTCGCCATGGCCTCGCACGGCTCCGACCAGATCGTCGTGCAGCGCCTGCTGGCCTGCCGCTCCCGGGTCGAGGCGCAGAAGGCGATCATCGTCTCGGGCGTGATCGTCACCGTGCAGTTCGGGATCTTCCTGCTGGTCGGGCTCGCGCTGTGGGGCTGGTACGACGGCACCGCACCCGCGGGGCTGGGCCTGTCCCGGGACGACGAGATCTTCCCCCTGTTCATCGTCGAGGAGATGCCGACGGGCCTGGCCGGGCTGCTGCTGGCAGGGATCCTCGCCGCGGCGATGTCCACCCTGTCCTCGTCGCTGTCGGCGCTGAGCTCCTCGACGGTCACCGACGTGGTCGCGAAGCTGCGCCGCACGCCGATGAGCGACGAGCAGGGCCTGCGCGTGGGTCGCTGGGCCACGATCGGCTGGGGACTTGCCTTCATCGCCCCGGCCACGATCTTCCGCTCCGACGAGGGCAGCATCGTCGTGCTCGCCCTCGGCGTCGCCGGCATCACCTACGGCGGCCTGCTGGGCGCGTTCGTGCTCGGGATCGTGAACCGTCGCGCCCGGGCGGTCGACGCGAACCTCGCCTTCGTGCTCGCCGTCGCGGTCAACACCTTCTTCTTCGTGATGGAGAAGTACGTGATCGGGGAGGTGTGGGTGGCCTGGCAGTGGTACCCGCTGCTGGGCGTGGTCGTCACCCTCGCCGTCGGCGGGACGCTGTCGCTGCGGCACCGGGGAGAGAGGTCGCCGGAGACGGCGGGCAGCCTCCGGTCGTGAGGGGCATGGCGGCGCGGGTTCGAGGGCGTCCACCGCTCGCAGGACGGGGCGCGGTGCACCGGGCCCGGCGACGTCCGCGGAACTTCCCGGTCCCGTGACCGGGCGTTCACCCCGGGGCCACGTCGGAGGCCGACGGTGGGAGCGCACCCATCCCCGACCGGAAGGCACCCCATGCCGACCACGGCCGCCCGCGCCCCGTTCAGCCGCCGCCGTCTGCTCCAGCTCAGCGGCGCCTCCGCCGCCGTGATCGCGCTCGGCATCGACGCGCGCGCCGCACACGCCGCCCCGCCGCCGGAGGCCGAGGGCATGTTCTCCCTCGGCGTCGCGAGCGGTGCCCCGCGCCCCGACGGGGCGGTGCTGTGGACGCGACTGGCCCCCGAGCCGCTGGCCGACGACGGCCACGGCGGGATGCCGGCGCAGGAGGTGATGGTGCGCTGGGAGGTCGCGACCGACGAGGGGTTCCGCGGGATCGTCGCCCACGGCCGTGCCCTCGCCCAGCCCGCCCTCGCCCACGCCGTGCACCCGCGCGTCGAGGGGCTCGAGCCCGGCACCGAGCACTACTACCGCTTCCGGGTCGGTCGGGAGCTCAGCCCCGTCGGCCGCTTCCGCACCCTGCCCGCCGCGGGCGCGCAGGCGGAGTCCTTCTCCTTCGGCCTCGTCTCCTGCCAGGCCTGGTACCACGGCCACTTCACCGCGCACCGCCATCTCGCCGCCGAGGAGGACCTCGACCTGGTCGTCTTCGTCGGCGACTACATCTACGAGTACGGCATCACCGAGACGAACCTGCGGCGCCAGGGTGCCGAGGTGGGTGCGGCGCACCGGGTCGAGATCGAGACGCTCGAGCAGTACCGGCTGCGCTACGCGCTGTTCAAGTCCGATCCGCACCTGCAGGCGGTCCACGCCCGCGCCGCCGCCGTCGCCGTGTGGGACGACCACGAGGTGCAGAACGACTACGCCGGCCCCCTCTCCGACACCGGCATCGGGGAGGAGGACTTCGCCCACCGGATCGCGGTCGCGTATCGCGCGTTCTACGAGAACATGCCGCTGGACGTCGCCGCGCTGCCCGAGGGACCGGAGACCGACATCACCGCCGGCTTCGACGTCGGCGCCCTCGCCCGGTTCTCCCTGCTGGACTCCCGCCAGTTCCGCGACCCGGAGCCGGCCGATGCCGTCGAGCAGCACCGCGAGGACCGCACCATCCTCGGCGCCGCCCAGGAGGAGTGGGTGGGCGAGCGGCTGGCCGGCTCCGAGGCGATCTGGAACGTGCTCGCCAACGGAGTGGTGCTGGTCCCGATCACCGAGGACCGCACCGACATGTGGGACGGCTTCCCGGCCGCCCGTCGGCGACTGCTCGCGCAGATGGCCGAGGCATCGAACCCCGTCATGCTCACCGGCGACATCCACCGGCACGTCGCCGCCGAGATCCCCGCCGACCCCGACGACCCGGAAGCCGGGAGGCTCGGCGTCGAGCTGGTGTGCACCTCCGTCGCCTCCGACGGGGACGGCGCGGTGACCGACGGCTACACCGAGGACTGGATCCAGCACGACTACGTGAAGCTCTACGACGGCCGCCGCGGCTACGTGCACGTGCGCCTGACCCCGGACGAGATGGTCTCCAGCTTCCACATCGTCGAGTGGATCGAGGCCGACGACACCGCCCCGAAGCAGCTCACCGCCCGCTTCACCACTCCCGCGGGCGAACCCCGCCTGATCCCGGCCTGAGCCGGACGAAGGAGCCCCGCCATGACCCCGCGCCCCTCCCGCGTCGTCGGCCTCGACGCCGAGCCCGCCCTCGCCACGATCTCCCTGACCTGGGACTCTCTCGGCTTCGACCCGCTGATCGACCACTACCGCGTCTACGCCGTCCCCGGTGAGAGCGCCCTCGCCGAGCCCGAGGAGTCCTCGCTGCTGGGCAAGACCGTCTACCCGCGCTTCACCCATGCGGGCCTCGACCCCGAGGGGGAGACCTGGACGTACACGGTCCTGGCCGTGACCGACGCGGGGGAGCGGGGCGAGCCCTCGGAGCAGGTCGTCGGCGCCTCCCGACCCTCGGTCACCGCGACCGGGACGGCGCTCGCCACCATCGGCGACTTCGACGGCCGCACCCTCGAGCACCACCTCGCCCCGGCCTCCTATGCGCAGATCCCGACGGAGCACCCCGACAGGGTCGTCGAGTACGTGGACGGCACGGACGAGCCGGGCACGGCGTGGCCGTACCTGCTGCCCGGACCGGGCGACGCCTGGGCCGGCGGGACGGCGTATCGCGCCCGCTGGACCCTCGCGCTCGAGGCCGTGCCGACCGAGGACCACGACCTCGCGCTGTGGCTCGTGGACACCACCCGGCTCGGCGGCGTGCTGCGCGTCGGGGCGAACGGCGAGCACATCGCCGATCTCGAGCTGCCCGCGGGAGCGACCCGCGGCTCGCGCGAGGGGGACGCGACGGTGCCCGGCTCGCCGCTGCGGCGCGCCTTCCTCGAGCTGCGCGTCCCCGCCGCCCTGCTGCAGGCCGGGCAGAACGTGATCGAGCTCGAGCTCGCCGAGGGCGGCTGGGTCGCATGGGACGCGCTGGGGCTGTTCGCGCGGGAGTGAGGGGCCCTGCCCGGTCAGCGCAGCATGATCAGCTGGCGCAGCCAGGGCACGTGCCCGCTCAGCAGCGCGACCGCGCCGTCGGCGAGCACGGCCAGACCTGCCAGGGCGAGCACGGCGGCCAGCGCCGTCTGCAGCATGCGTCGGCGCGGTCCGACGATCTCGAGCACTCGGGTGACCAGCTGCTCGTGGCGGCCCACGGCGGCGGCGACCAGCACCGCGGCGAGCGGGAGCTGGTAGACGAGATTCCACACCACCAGCATCGCGATTCGCAGCGTGAGGTGCTGCTCCTGGGACGCCATCCCGACGGCGATCGTGAAGCCTGGATCGGCCAGCGCGGTCCCGGCGAAGGCCACCCCGCCGAGCACGAGCGGGACGGTGGCCAGCCGCGCCGGGGCCGCCTTCTCCTCGAGCCGGCCGTGCGGTCGCGGAGACCGCACGGCGGCCCGGAACTGGTGCACGCTGAACCCGATCAGCGCGAGACCCACCACCGCCTCGACCGTCCCGATCGCGTCGTTCGACTCCAGCACGGGCCGCAGCCAGCGCCCCAGGAGGGTGAGCAGGGGGTGCAGCAGCAGCGTCGCCGCGATCACCACGGCCGTGTACCCGGCGGTGAACGCCAGCAGGTGCCGCATCGTGGCGCCGCGCAGCAGCATCCCCATCGCGATCACCCCGCCCAGCACGTCCATCGTCACGACGGCGAGACCGAGGAAGGCGAGGAGGCCGGCGAACGTCATGATGGCCAGGGTATGACGCGGGGCGGGGCGCGACGACCGGGCGACCTGCAGTGACGAGGTGGGGCAAACCCCCGTCGTCACGATGGACCGGTCGGCCGCGTCCCGTCACGACGGCGCGGAGCCGACGAGCTGGGCGGATGGCCGCGACCTCCATCGGTCGGTGATGACCATGGCTCCGCGCACCACCGAGCCGAAGGTGGAGCACCATGATCTGCACATATCCGACAAATGGGAACAGAACACCTGAAGTGGTGATTTCCGCGACGACCGTTGCTAATCTGCTGATGGGATACTATTCGTTGCTGACCAGGGGGTTTCTATGTCCACGTCTGCTGGCGCCACGTCCGCTCGAAGCCGCAAGGTCCGCGCGATCCTCGCAGGCGGCGTCGTCCTCGGTGTCGGCGCGGCGGTCACCCTCGCCGCCTGGACAGATCAGGAGTGGGCCGTCGGGGAGTTCGGCGCAGGGTCCTTCGACATCGAGGGCAGCACCGATGGCACCGACTTCACGGATCACGCCTCGCAGGGCGGTGCCGCGACCCTCGGCTTCGAGGTCGGAGCGGACAACCTCGCTCCGGGAGACACGGTGGCCGCGCCCTTCGTGCTGCGCACCGACGCGACCACCACCTACGACGCGACCGTCACCCTCACGACGGCGATCGGTGAAGGTGACAATGCCGTGAACCTGAGCTACGGCATCACGCAGGTCGCCACCGCCGCCGACTGCGTCGAGGGGGCCACCGGCACCGCGATCGTCCCGGAGGGCACATCCCTGGATTCGGTCGCCGGAGCCAGCGAGTTCACCCTCACCTCGGGTGACGGCGCTGCCGGGACCCCGGTCGCGCTCTGCTTCCAGGTGACCGCGGGCCCTGATCTCGTGCAGGGCGCGCCCGGCATCGCGAGCTGGGAGCTCACCGCGACCTCGGTGGAGTGATCGGACCCCTCGCGATGACGGAACGGCACGCGGCCGGGAACGGCGAGCCGCATCGAGCCCGTCGCTGGCGGCAGGTCCGAGCCCTGCTCGCCGGGGGCCTGGTGCTCGGACTCGGGGCGTCGGCGACGATCGCCGCGTGGACCGATTCCGAGAACGCCTCCGGCGACTTCCGCGCCGGAGCCTTCATGATCGAAGCGAATGCCGACGGCACCTGGAACAACACCCGGCAGATGACCTTCACGACGGGAACGATGTTCCCTGGTTCCGTGACGTACGCACCGGTGCTGCTGCGCACCACTCCGGACACGACGGTCGCCGGAGAACTGAAGCTCTCCGGAGCGCCCGCGAGCAGCTCCGGCGCGATCATCGGCTCCCTCGAGTACCGCACCGTGCTCCAGCCCGTACCCGCGGGGTCGCCGCGGCCCGCCTGTGGCGCGGCCGCCTTCACCGGAGGTGCGCAGTACGTCGTCGGCGGCAGCAGCAGCTGGCAGCCCTTGGCCACCGCGCTCACCGCGGGCAGCACCCAGAGGCTGGAGGCCGCCCAGAGGTCCACGCTCCAGTACTGCTTCGAGGTGCGACTGCGCACCACCGCGCCGAACGCCGCACAGGGCACGAGCGCCTCGAGCACCTGGACCTGGGACGCCACCTCGGTCCCCACAGGATGACGGACATGGCCGCACGTCAGCTCACCCCGCATCGCGGGGCCGCTCTGCGCCAACTCGGCGACCACCTCCTCACGGTGCTCGCCGTGGTCGGCACGCTCTGCATCGTGCTGGTGATCCTCAGCAGCGTCTTCCACATCTCGATCGTCATGTTCCGCACCGGCTCCATGAGCCCGACGATCCCGGCCGGCTCCATCGCCTTCGTCCAGGAGATCCCGGCGACCGAGATGGAGGAGGGCGATGTCGTCACGGTGGATCGCGGCGAGCGTGTCCTGCCCGTGACGCACCGAGTGGTGGGCATCAGCGGCACGGAGCCCGCCACCGGCGAGGTGACCTTCACGATGCGCGGCGATGGCAACGACGTGGATGACCCCGAGCCCTACACCGCCGCCGAGGTGCAGCGCGTGCTCTTCTCGATCCCGGGCGCGGCCCGTGTGGTCAGGTGGTTCTCCGACCCCTTCGTCCTCGGGGGAATCACGGTCGCTGCGACGGTGCTCGTGGTATGGGCCTTCTGGCCCCGGGCTCGCCACGACCTCGATGCGGACGACTCCCCGCCGACCGACGGCGTCGACGGGGCCCAGCCCTCCTCCGGCTCCGCGGTGCACCAGGCCGTCGGACTCCCGCTCTGCGCCGCACTCGTGCTCGCGGCCCCGGGACCGCTCGGTGCGCAGACGACTCTCATCGAGGGCGAGCACCTGCGGATCGAGACGACGGGCGATCCCTCGCTGATGAAGAACCTCGTGCCGGGGCGTGCCGTCACCTGGGACGTGGGCATCTGGGCCGAGGCGCCGGGACCGGGTGAGGTCCAGGTGGGCCTCACCGGCGGGGGCGAGCTCGCGCGGCTCGATGACGCGCTCCTGATCTCCGTGCGCGGCTGCTCCGAACGATGGGAGCGACGCCGGTGCCCGTCGGGGGCGGAGGCACTGCTCGAGAACCGGAGCCTGGACAGCATCGTCGCGTCGGGGCCGGAGCTCCGGCTCACGACGCTGCCGAGCGATGAGGAGCTCTGGCTGCGCATCGACGTCACGCTCGACGAGACGGAGCCGTTGGCCGGAGCCGATGCCGATCTGCTCGTCCACGCCTCCGGTGCGGGGGAGGAGATCTCGACGGGGCCCGGTGGTGGTCCGGGGGCGGACGGCCCTGCGGGGACCGACGGCCCCGAGGGGGCGGGCGGCGGTGCCGGGTCGGAGGACGCCCCCGGCCTCGAGCGGGGATCCGACGAGCGGGGCGGAGGCGCCGAGCGCGACCGTCTCTCGCGGACCGGCGTCGCGGGCGTCACGACGCTGCTGGCGGGGATGCTGCTCGCGCTCGCTCTCGGAGCCGCTCTGCGTCGCGGTCCTCGCGAGGAGGGCTCACCATGACCCCGGGCCGATCGCAGCCCCGCTGGGTGCGGCTCCGAGCGCTGCTGGTGCTCGGACTGCTGCTGGGAACCGGCGTCGCCTCCAGCGATGCGCTCTGGACCTCGCAGTCGGATGCCGGGGCGTCCTTCCGCGCCGGCACGGTACCCGCTCCTGTGCTCACGCAGGCTTGTCAGTACCAGCCCGGTGTGCTGGGCATCGGGGCTCGTGTGAGGATCTTCTGGAGCCTTCCGGACGGTTACGCACTCGAGGACGCCGAGGTCCGCGCCTCCACCAGCGGACTCGGCTCCGTGCTCGCACCGCTGACGGGGTTCTCACTGAGCACCAACACCCAGAGGCAGAGCGACGGGACCTATCGCACCGACGTGCCCACGAATCTCCTGGGTGGTCTGCTGGGTCTCGGATCCGAGCTCGAGATCGCCATCCGCCTCGTCCCCGCCTCAGCGGGAGGATGGAGCTCGGCCTCCGCGTCCGTGGCGAGCAACGCGGGCCTCCTGGCCGGAATCGGCGGCAACTGCCGCAACCTCCGCTGAAAGGTATCGGACCGTCCCGCTGATCGGCCGGATCCGAAGCGCGAGCGCGAGCGGCGTGGGAACGGGCATCGTGGCCGCTGCGTCGAGTCTCCGCTCGGTCGTGCTCGTCGTCGTAGCTAGCTCTCGAACGCCGGTCTGCTCACCCAGAGATCCGCATGTTCAGTGTCGGACGGCCCGCTTCCCGCGCTGCGCGACATCCGGAGCAGATTCGCGCCGGTCTGCCTCAGCGCTCGCTTCAGCCCTTTCCTCCTCCGCTTCGGACGGACCCGCCTGCGCAACGCTCGACATCAGCGCCGTGTGGCTGTTCGCGATCTTCAGGCACCGGTGGTCTTCCTTCGGCGTGGGTTACGCCGCCTGCAACGCACGAAGCTCCAAAAGTCCGACATCACCGATATCAACCGTATGCACCCTATTGCCCCACTTTGTCCGGTAGCGCGGTCAGGGGGAAGGCGCAGGGATACTTCCGGCGCCCAGAAGCTACCCGTCAGTCATCACGAATAGCGGCACGACCTGCCGGTTTGATGGGCGACAGAGGTAACTTTCTGGCAACGAATGGCCCCTTTTGGGGCGACTTCAGTACTTTTTCTTCACACACCTGTAAAAGTGACACAGTCACTTCTGTGACAGCTGTTCACCGCCGCTGGCCTTCCCCGGTGCACACGCGTGAACCCTCACCCACCCCTCTTGACGATGGAGCGAATGTGGAACGTCTGCAGACCCCTCCGCCATTGACGAGACGGCGTCGATCACCCCTGTTCAAGGGAGTCATCGCGTCGTTCGCCACGGCGAGTCTCACGATTCTTGGTCTACCCGCGGTGCATGCCGCCGAGACCGATCAGTCCGAAGCGCTCGGGCGCGTGATCAACACCGACGTGCTGAGCCTCGACCTGGCTGATGCCGGGACCAGCATGTCGGGCAGCCCGAGCGATGCCGGCCCGAACAGCAACCCCCTCAACGTCGGCGTGATCAACGATTCCGTGTCGCTGGATCTCGGCACCGCGACCCTTCCGCTGATCGGCGACGAGAACAACGTCGGCCTGCTGCACCTGGGGCAGGCCGGCGCGCTCTCGAGCTTTGCGTCCTCACCGGATGCGCTGTCCTCCACCGCGAGCGCCGGAGCGGTGGGCGAGGGTGGTGCCCTCGACCTCGACGGCATCGCCAACGGCACCTACGGCAGTGCCCGCGTTGACCTCACCACGCTGCTCGCCCAGGCCGGCGTGGAGGGGCTGACCGACCAGATCGTCGACGAGCTCTCGCTCGAGCTCGGGGCCCTCGGCTCCACCGCGACGGAGGAGGCCGGCACGGTCTCCTCCGAGTACGTGGTCGCCGACGGGAAGCTCGTGATCAGCTCCCCGCTGGTCGGCGACCTCTCCACCGAGCTGGATTCCGCGGTGACGGGAGTGGGCACCACTCTGAACACGGCGGTCGGGGCGGATGGGGTCCTCGGCACCGTCGCTCAGAACGCCTCGATCGATCTGAACATCGGCCTCGTCGCTGTGCAGGGCGGTGGTGGGACCATCGGCATCACCGGTCTCGACGCCGCGCTCGCCGATGCGAGCGATTCGCTTCTCGTGGAGCCCCTGACCGACGCCAACGGTCTGGTGTCCATCAACCTGGCTGACGGCACCATCGAGGTCGACCTGCAGCAGCTGGGCGGCGCGGACGGCCTGAACGGGCTCCCCGCCAACACCGAGCTGCTGGACTCGACCACGATCGGCCTCATCACCGGTGCGGTGTCCGAGGCTCTCGGCACCGTCTCCGATCGTGCCGGCCAGGTGCTGGTCGACGACGTGTTCAACAACGTCGGCCTCACCATCGAGCTGCCCGCGCGGGTCTCGACCCTCGGTCTTCCCGCGGCCAGCGTGGACATCGTCGTCGAGACGACCATCGGTCAGCTCGCCGGCACCGCCGAGGGCGAGCCGACCGTCAGCATCGATGGCAACCTGCTCGGGATCATCCCGATCGGCACCCTGCTCAGCGCCGTCGAGCCGGTTGTTCAGACCGTGCTGATCGCGCCGCTCCAGGGCGTCGTGGGCGGGCTCGTGGAGACCACGACCTCCGGCCTGACCGAGACCCTCGACGGGCTCATCGACCCGGTGCTCACCACCCTCGACCCGGTTCTGGCCGGGGTGCTCTCCGAGGTCGTCTCTGTGACGATCAACGAGCAGCCCGATCCCGGTTACCTGGGTGCGGAGTCCTTCACCGTGAACGCTCTGAGTCTGGAGCTGCTCCCGAACGTCACCAGCAATGGTGCGGTGAACGTCGATCTGGCGTCCTCCACCGTCCGCGCGCAGGACGAGCTGGCGGCTCCGACGATCACGGCGGATCCCGATCGGGTTCCGGCGGGTCAGACCACCGTGATCACCGGTGCCGATTACCCGGCGAACACCGAGGTGACGGTCCAGCTGACCGACGCATCGGGTGCCGACGTCGGGGACCCGGTCACGGTGACCACCGATGCCGAGGGCGGGTTCACCGCTGATCTGCCGGTTCCCGCGGGCACGCCCGAGGGTGAGGACTACGAGGTCCAGGCCACTGCCGTGTCCGGCGAGTCTGCCAGCACCCCGCTCGCCGTCATCGCCGACGACCAGGCGGACAACACCGCGGAGAACACCGAGGTGAACACGGCCGACAACACGGGCGAGAACACTGAGGTCAACACCGAGGTGAATACGGCCGACAACACGGGCGAGAACACTGAGGTCAACACCGAGGTGAATACGGCCGACAACTCTGCCGAGAACACTGAGGTGAACACGGCTGACAACACTGAGGTCAACACCGAGGTTAACTCGGCTGACAACACTGAGGTGAACACCGAGGTGAATACGGCCGACAACTCTGCCGAGAACACTGAGGTGAACACGGCTGACAACACTGAGGTCAACACCGAGGTTAACTCGGCTGACAACACTGAGGTCAACACCGAGGTCAACTCGGCCGACAACACTGAGGTGAACACGGCCGAGAACACTGAGGTCAACACTGAGGTGAACACGGCTGACAACACCGGTGAGAACACTGAGGTGAACACGGCTGACAACACCGGTGAGAACACTGAGGTGAACACGGCTGACAACACCGGTGAGAACACTGAGGTCAACTCGGCTGACAACACTGAGGTCAACACCGAGGTCAACTCGGCCGACAACACTGAGGTGAACACGGCCGAGAACACTGAGGTCAACACTGAGGTGAACACGGCTGACAACACCGGTGAGAACACTG
>Ga0308157_10000786_pt1 | contig 86418 bp, 73 predicted proteins | sample PhyBR1_FD_201035 | JGI IMG/M metagenome (GOLD analysis project Ga0308157, IMG submission 201035) | Phyllosphere microbial communities from UC Gill Tract Community Farm, Albany, California, United States - DLSLB.R1 | ecosystem: Host-associated > Plants > Phyllosphere > Unclassified | place: USA...
CATCGGCCACGGGATAAGGATTCAGTCCCGAAGACTGCGGATAAATCTGGCCGTTGGTGGTAGCGCTTTGCGGAACCGGGAGATAATCGCGGGTCTGCCTTCCGAGCTCGTCATAAACGATCGGAGTCACCAGGTCTTTTCCTGAAGGAGTGGCTTTGATCCCGATCACCTGTTTCGGTCTTCCCAAAAAATCGAAATACTGGATGGTTTCCACCTTCCTGATACAGGTTGAATCTAAGCAGGTGGTGCTTTGAATATAGTTTTCTGAATTGGTCTGCGCATGGAATAAGGCTGCTACAAACAGGGTCAGGTATTGTATTATTTTTGTTTTCATAATAGAAAATAGAAATTAAAAGTTTGAGGATGGAAGTCAGGGGTACGCAATCCGTAAAGGATCAGAGTCCCCCATGGCCTGTCACTCATGACTTGTGAATTACTGTTTGTAGTTATATTTATACTTCTTTAAAACATTTCCGTTTTCATCGGTGATCTTGTCTAACCTCCCGGCTTTATCGTATTGATAGATCTCGCGGATTCCGGAAGGCGGGGTCATGCTCTTCATCCCCACCAGCGGATCGTAAACATAGGTGGTGATCTGGAAACCTGCCAGTTCTGCCTTATTCCTGAAAAGATCCAGCGCATTCTGCAATGCCTGCTCGGAAGTACTGTCGGTATCGGCATCGGATCTGGTCACCATATCGGAGATATAAGGTGAAACCTGGCTGTAGGTTGCGCCCTCTATTTTGGCAATCGGCTGGGTTTTGTTATAGCCCCAGACTACAGAAACCGGGATCCCGTCTCTGGTGGTATACTCTTCCAGATTTCCTTTGGAATCATATTGATTGAAAATGACCTCTGAAGCCAGAATATTCTGCGAATCATAGGAAACAGCTGAAGAAGGCAGTTTGTTGGCCGGATTATCATATTTCGTTTCCGATCTCGCCATGACGATTCCTGCGTCGGTATTATCTTTTTTAATCATGGTTTTCGTTTCCAGGGGGATGCTGGTCATATTCGCGGTAAGCAGCTTCTGGTTATTTTTTTCCAACGGATACAGGTAGCTGGTTTCCTGGATGCTTCCGTCGAAGGCAGTGGCTCTTTCAAGCGTGACAAAATAATGTGCCGGACTTCTGAAAACTTCCTGCTTCGCTTCTGCCACTCCGGAACCGAAGAAATTTCGGGAGACGCTGCTTTGGTTTCTGATCCATGTGGTTTTCATATAATAAGATTCTGTACTTGGGGCACTCAGGTATTTCGGACCATCATATTCTTCGAATGTATAATCGTAAAGTTCCTCTGATACTTTTTGGTTAGAAGCATTGTACGCTTCTTTTTTATCCAGAATTCCTTCACGGGCAAGATTCCAGTTAGTCCATATCTCCTGTCTCGGATAGTCATCCGGCGCTTTGAAATAGTATTTCGTATACCCTGTATTTCCATCCCTGTAAACTTTCACATTCTTATAAACAATACCGGGGTTGGCCATTTCTCCATTGATAGAACCGCTTTCTACAATAATACCACTGCTTTTTGAAGGATCATCAAATCTATTATAGTCATAATGCTCTGCTCGCGAAGGGACAGCTGATAGTATGTCAGACATACCTGCATCAAAATATTTAATTTCTTTTACTCTGGCAAAACCTCTTAATGGCTTTAAAATCATGGACTCCGTAGGCGGACCGGTAATGAGTGCTGCGGAAAAAGTAACCGGTTCGGTCAGCAAGAAATTAAAATCATTGGAAAATAAAGTGACATAATATTCCCCGGGTTCGAATGATCTGGTCTGTGATACTTCATAATCCGGATCCGGATCCAGAGCAGGGCCTACCGCATTATGCATGCTGTAATTATTGCCTGTTTTCTTATAAAACTGTAATGCCCAGGTATGATCCCTTAAATTGGCTAAATTTTCAGCTGTTATAATAAGATCACTATTGGTGTTCTGACTGTTAGGAAGGACTGTAAAGAAATATTTTTTGGCCGTTCCGTTGATCTGGTCAAACGTAATAGCATTGCCGATCGGTTCGCTTGTGGGAGGATTTTTAACAATCTCATGCCTAAAACTGTAAGGGGTATAATTAAAATTGTATTCAATAACTCCGCCCGTAGGAAGGATAATCCTTTTTAACAGTAGTGAAGATATAGCATCACTGCCAGCAATGCCTGAATAGACCAGACCATAATTAAATTGATATTTCTCCAGCGCATTTCCATCTGCATCAGTCCGGGTAAATGAATTTAAAATTCGAAGCCCGGGATCTGTATAATCATACTGGAACGTATATCTGTTGATAAAACGGTTATCGTATGTTTTTAAAGTGATATTATTAATTCTAAAAGGATCATTGATTTTGTTATTCGTATCACCTTTGGTCGTATTAATATCAATAATGCCCCGGTCTTTTATTTCGATACGGGTAAGCTTGTTGGCTTCCGTATCGGTGTACTGGTTGGATCCCGGAAGATAGATAAGGTCTCTGAAGTAAGTATATTTAACCAGTTCCTGATTGTTTTCATCTGAAATGGATGTTAAGTAATACGTACTTCTGTACTGCTTATCTGCATAAAAGCTCCCATGATTGCGATCGTCCCGCAGCCAAACCTGCATCCTGTTGATATCATAGGTCTGAAATTTATAGATAATCCCTTTACTGCTGGTAATGGTAAACGAATCAATGATTAGTGTGGCAGGATTTGCTGCTGCCGTATATTTGATCACAGAGGTATACGGGGTAAGTTTGGTAACGGTGTAGGTATTATTAATGGTATCCCTGATAATCCTGAATTTTCCTGACTCTTCCGGGGTGCTGAAATTGTACTGGTCATCATACTCATTTTTCCGGTAGTTTACAGAATTGATGTCATCAAAGGACTCATCAAAATCACTGATTACTTCTTTGGAAATCGCTCCCGTTCCCAATAGCGACCATCCTTTCCCGACGTTGCTTACCCAGCTCTCATCATCGACATTGCCAGAATGATAATTCAGTCCCAGGCTGACTTCCACAAACTTATTGTTGGTAGGAACCGAAATCAGCGGATACGAGATATTCGGAACCCCCGTTTGTATTGAAACCGGGATATTGGTGTAAGTCGCCAGCGATGACGCCGTGGGCGTAGGCAGGGTGACGCCGTGCTGACTCTGGGTCTGGCTGTAACAGATCTGACAGCTTAGCCAGGTAACCATCAGTAAAAATATATTCTTCATTTTTCTCAGTTATTTCTTAATTAATTTAGCATTCGCCGTTTTATCCGTATCCGTTTTTATGACCACCAGGTAAGCGCCCTGAATCAACGGCTGTGTATTGATCTTGGTCACCTTATTCTTTGTTTTTAAATTCTGCAGCTGCCTTCCGCCCATGTCGTACACCAAAATCTCCGCTTCTGTAAAGTTCATCCCGATTTCAATATAGGTGTAATCCGACACCGGATTCGGATAGATCTTAATATCCTGCTTTTCGATCTGCTGATCAATCTGCTGATCACCCAGCTTTACAATTTTCCAGTTCTCTTTTCCCAATTCCTCAGCGCTGGTGCCTGCAAGAATAATTGAACCGTCCCTATTGAGCTTTATATCAGATAACCGTTCCTCTTTTTTAGAAGACTGCCCCTTCACATGCTTTCTCCACTGCTCATTTCCGTTCTCATCCAGATACAGCATCCAGAATTTTTCATCATCAGCTTCTATCCTGCCTTCCGCCTGCGTATAACCACCCAGTAAAATCCCTGTCGTCAGGTCTTTATTCTTTTCTCCTTTCTCTTTTTTCTCGATAACGCTCATTCCCATCAGTACATCCCTGTTTTTGAAATTATAGGACTTCTGCCAGACTTCTTCTCCCCTGTTATTTAAAGAAATCAGCCATAAATCCGTTCCTTCGGTGATCCCGACTGATTTATTTCCCGATCTTTCCGCTCTTGATTCTCCTCCAACGATATAGCCGCTGGAAGTCAGCGCCAAAGTTCTTAAATGGTCATCTCCTTTTCCTCCGAAATTCTTTTCCCATTCCACTTTTCCGTCTTTCGAAAGTTTTATGATCCAGTAATCTCCCTCCCCGAAATTTTCGGTTTTCTTGGAGCCACCGGTTGTGCTTCTGGAGTAAACGCCTAACAGAGCCCCGCCATCTTTTGTCGGAATTATTTTCTCCACTTCATCTAGGCCTTTTCCGCCCAGAATCAGCTGGGAGAGTTCTTTCCCGTTTTTATCGAGTCTTACCACCAGAACATCTTTCGATCCGTACCCTTTGGCTGAGTTTTGGACGTTTCCTGCTACAAAAAATCCCAAGTCAGTCGTCTGGATCACCGCTCTCGCTTCTTCATCAGAAGCGGTGCCCATGGTTTTCTGCCATAGCTCATCTCCAAATTCATTTAGACGGATGAACCATAAATCTGATCCTCCTTTCGAGTCTTCTTTTTTATCCAGTCCTTTATTGCTGTATGAAGTTCCTGCAACTAAAAATCCGCCTTCCTGTGTATTGACCGTTGCGGCCAAAAAATCATGGTTCTGTCCGGAGAAGTATTTTTCCCAGACTTCTTCACCCTTTTCGTTTAGTTTGACTAAATGAAAGTCGTAGCCACTGTTCTGCTTACCCGCCCCGGCCTGAAGTTTACTGCTCTGGATGCTGCTTCCCGAAATTAAGTATTGTCCGTCGATGGTCGTGGTGACCTGGCTCAGAAAATCCTGGGTGTTGGACCTGATATCTTTCTGCCAGATTACTTCCTGGGCAGAAAAATTTAAAATAGTGCATAGGAAAAATGCACCCGTATAGAATTTTATCATATTTAGAGCTTACCAGTTAATTAGTTAAAATTTTCCGCAAAAATAGTCTTTTATTTCATCTGAATACTGATTATTAAAAATATTTAATAAAAACAAATGCTGTATTTCGTATTAGCTATGCAAAGCTATGACAGCACTACGACAAAACGCGTCGTAATATATAAGATGCAATAATTTACCAGCAGGTTGGAAACAAAAATGAAATCTAATTTCTGTGCATTATGAAATTCCTCATCAAATATGGTATAAGGAAAAAGCCAAATAAAGAAATTGATAACACTGCCTAACTGATGAAGTTATTTTCTGTGTATGCTACTATATAAAATGATATTGTTAAAGCATTTTTTCTAATTAGAATATTAGAATAAAGCATGCAAATTTCTAATTCTATTGGATATTTGCTTAATGCTTTTATACAAATGATGGTATTTTTCTAGTTTAGTGACACTAATTTCCTAATGTTTTTTAAGAATATTTAAATGTTAATAATTATTCTAGTGATAAATGAATATATAAAATTTCATCTTATTAAAGGAATACTGCTCCGAGAACTTTACAACTAATGTTTATTCAACTTCATATCCAAAATCTTTGTGCCATTTTTGAATTGTGGTGCGACTTAATCCATATATCTTTGCCGTAAATCTTTTAGATAAATTGTGTTTCTTTTGGTATTGCAGTATTTTGATAATTGTTTCTTTATCGTAACTTCTAAGCTTATGATTATTAATGCTGTCTTCACCCTGGGGACCAAATATCAGTTCATTAAATTTTAGTACCTTTTCAGCTGTAGTCAAATCAGAAATCAGGGATTTATTTTTTTTATCCTTTAATTTTTCAGGCTGCTTTTCTAGAAGCAAATCATAATATATCTTAGTATAATTTGGCCGCATAATTATCTTTGTGAAATTAATTTGTAGTAATCATAAATCTTGAAAAATCTAGATTATAAATCATTCAGCTTATATTACGAATATTCCTAATCGAAACTTCTTAAATTTCATCTTTTTCATAATGTTTTACAAACTAAATAAAATAAATTTAATTCGCCTGAAAAAAAAGAGAAGTTTACCATTCCCTTTTATTATATTTACCACAGATTAATTACTATATATTCAATATTTAGTAATATTTTTTTTTCATCATTTGTGTTTTTAATCTCCAGCTTGTAGCTGGAGATTTTCATTTTCTAAGCAATCATTAAAAGCCACTTATTCATCCGGTAATTCTGGATGAGTTAAAGAATAAATTGTAATAAGCGAGAGCTTTAAAGGGTCTATATCCCATTTTGGCTCGTTTAAATTCTTGATGACCAGACTTCTGTCATTAAGATCAAATTTCTGCACAAAACAATAATACATTAAACGAGAGATTGACATATTGACATTGCGGCCGTTTTTCCTAAGATTTACACTTAGATGCGGATTTTTACTTATAGAATTTACGATTCTGAGAGGCATCATTTTTTCTCTTGCAAAGATTTTACTCCTGGTGACATGCACCCAGCCACTTCTGCGTTTAACCCTTCCTTTATTAGAGATGATATACTGCCCTTCGAAATCCGGTATTTCTTTCCATTGCTCCTCCGGAAGGTTTAAAGGGGATAGATTGATACAGGCAGGCGGATGGTTTTGGTCAATATCAGGTTTGCCTAATTTTTCCCATAGGGAAACATTAAGAGTTTCTTTACTGCCTAAAGCTTTATTTTTTTTGGCCGTGAAAAAATCATTTTCCTGAGGTATATAATCATTGGGAAACCACCGGAAACCTCCTGCTGTAAAGCTTATTTTATTCAACACAGAGAATATACCACCCGGACTGGCTCCTGAAACTTTACTGGCAGCAACAATACTTTTAAAATTAGAAATATGTTCACCATACACGGTGTATTGGCTAACCGCCTGCTTAGCTTGATTGGCCCTTTTTTCACGAAATTTTTTAAGGTGTATTTCACTAATGGAAAGCAGTTCCAAATTATTATAGTTCAGGTGAAGAGAATTAGTATCACGATAAGAAATGGCTATATGCTGATCATCCATATTAAATTTCTCAACAAAGTAATAATAAACAAGGCGAGCAACCGATCGACGAAACTTCTTTCCTTCAAGGGAAAATCCACAAAACACATGATAAAAATTGCGCTGAAGATAACGGTTAAAATATTTTACAAAACTCAATTTGATAATTCTCTCCCCATCCTTACGATATCCCCCATTGGCCATTGGAGTTAGCCGCTCCAGACTTTTCACCCTTCCCATATTAGAGATGGCATAGTTTTCAAGATCCTCGATTATTTTCCATTCTTCACCCGGAAGATCATCCAGATTAGTATTATATAAGACATTTTTCACGTACTGGTCTTCCAATTCTAGAGGTAGTTGCATCACTTGAGAAATTTTGTTGTGAAAATATCGTTTTTTGCGATTTTAATTCTATTTTTATTTAATTATCTATTCATTGCTTAAGTTTCAACTTTAACTCTTTATCATAGGTAGTAAAAAAGCTGGACAAATTTATAAGTTTTCGAAGAATGCGTGACAGCAAATAAAGAAAAATAACTTATGGATACGACAGGTTACTATAACTGCATTAAAGTAATATCAAACCTCTTTTAAAAATTGACACATAAGAGGAAAGGTCCAGAAAAGCAAAAAAAGACCTGAAATAATTTTTCCTGCTATTATTTGAATGTACTGAGTGTATGTTAATTTGTTTTATTATATTTATGATGAATTAATTACTATGTATTTATTCTTAGTAATAAATTATTTTTCATCATTATGTATTAAGTTCCAGTTTTCAGCTGGAGCTTTTATTTTCTAAATAACCAGATATACTTAAAAGAATAATTAGGAAGACAATGGTTTTTTGAGATTTAATAACTTTAAAAAATATATAAGACAGTTTAATAAATTTACGGAATGTTTGGGGTGCTGTATTAATTAGATTTAAATGTCCAAAACATTGATTCTACCTTACAGCTGATAGATACATATTCCGGATTTTGAATTTTATTTATATCGGTATCAATACATACAAAATCAAAGGCCTCCTGTAGGAAGCCTTCGATACACCAAATCACAAAATATTAATATGAAAAAATTCACTTATAAAGCTGTTGCCGTATAAGTTACTGTTTGAGTATACGTTCCGGCCGGTTTCCCTAAAATATCAGAAGAGGATGATTTCGCCGCTGGAATGGTATAGTCCAGATTCAGGGTCAAGGCGCTTCCAAGAGGAGCATTGGCTACTAAAGTCTGATCTGTTGTCGATAAAACTACAGCACTTTTTGTTCCACCCATAGTTCCTGCAGCTGCTGAAGCTTTGATGGTCAAAACATCCACCGGGATCAGATTGGTTCCGTTCACGAAGCTCGCACCGCCTGCTTTTACCTTTACATTAAAGTTCTTTGTTGAAGTAACTTTCAGGGCGTTGGCCTGAGCCACTGTTTTCTCCGAATTATAATCCGCAGCAGTAGTATAGTTGAAGGCAACAGCACCGGTAATGGCAGTACTTCCCGCATCGATAGAGATGACATCATTCAGAGTGATGCTTACCGTAGTGGTTGCGGTAGTATTCTGAGCCTGAACATTATTAGTTCCCAGTATGAATGCTCCGATAGTTAAGGCTGCGATGGCGATTTGTTTTATCATGACAGTAGTATTTAATTTTTATTTTTGTTTAATTGTTCTCTCTTGAACATGACAAATCTACGGCGGCGATAAAATTTTCTCTGTAGTGGAAAATGGAAGTTCATGTAGTAAAATAACTACACGGAGTCATAAAAGAAAGCCTTCATGACTTTCTAAGTGTTGAAGGCTTGTTTATTGTATAAACTTGTTTCAATATTAAGTTCTATAATTAAAGTAAAATCAGTTTTTAAGATTTAAATAGTGTCAGTTCTTAGACTACTTGATTTAAAGTCTAAATTTTTGATTGATCACAGGATTATAGAATAAAACATTCGCATTTTCTGTCTGTATTTTATTTCCATTTTCGAATTTCATTTCGGGTCCTATTAAAATGAATTGGCTCCTATCCTACCAATATTGAAGTCAGGTAATTCACGCGAAGAAGGACTCGTGGATACGCTGAATTGTAAGTGCACTCGAAAGAGCGTCAACCAAATAGTCTTTATATATTAATTAATGCCTGTAATATTACTTCCAATAATTCCAGTTGACACCATCATAAACAGCGATTGAATTGCTTACAGTATCGTAGCATATCATTCCCGGATAAGGTTTTTGTACAGACAAATGAGGATTTTTAATATGAGGCAGTACAAGCGCTTTATCTGGTGATTCAAAAATCAAAACACCTTTCGCAGAGCTTGATCCCGACCCAATGATTACACCGTCACCTACTTCACTTCCTGTCATAGGCACCATACCACTGCTGCTTCCTTCATCCGACATATCTTTCCACAAGTTATTTTCATAAAATTTGTTTTTTCCGCTCTGTCTGTCAAAAACAAATGTTCCATTTTGTGAATTTGCTGCAGACGGCATGGAATTTACTGCAGGTAAAATAAGACCTTTGGTATTTATGGTTTCAATATCAGTAAGCTGATTGCTGGCGGTATTACCGGAAAACTCCAGTAATGAGCCGCTTCCTGAAAGACTGGTTTTGCCAATTGCAACCTGCGCATGAGCTATTGCTAAAAGTAGAATAAATGGTAAAGTAATTACTTTTTTCATTATTAGTTAGATTCGTTACAGGTTCTCTTAATGCAATTCCAGACTGAACCATTATATAATTTTATACATTGAGAAGCTATATCATAGACAATCATACCTTTTTTAGGATCAGGCACAACTGATGAATTTAAAACTCGGCTGATGACCATCCCTTTATCGGTAGAATTCAAAGCAATAAAACCATTGGGTATACCGCCTTCAGAGACATCTGGTCCTTCAGGCCAGTTTCTATAACGTTCAGACAATGTCGATATGCCCACTTTCGTGTATGAAGCAGGATTACCGCCAGCCCCAGGTTTGTAACAGTAGTTAACATCAATATTAATATTTGCGGTATTGCTGATCAGTCCCGCATTATCTTTAATGGTATACTGGATCGTTGTGGCTGTATTGTAGAAATTTGTCGCTGGAGTAAAAGTCAGAATTCCAAAATCATCAACTTTCCAGTTGCCTTGACTGCTAATATCAAAACCTTTTACGTTTCCACCGCTGCTGATTCTGTTAATAGAATTAGTGGGAGCAATAAGATTTATACTTGCAGGAATTAAAACGCCTCCATCAAAATCATTGTCATTTGCTATTAAGTTAAATGTCTTCAGATTATTTTTAGGTGCTGAAAAAGTATCATTTGCCGCAACGGGTGGTCGATTTATTCCAAAATTATTACCTTGCGAAGATCCTGTAGAAAGTATAGCAGATATTATATTAGAAGTTGTTCCAACGCGATTTCCAACAACAGAAAAACCTGCTGGAACAGTCATTTCGATAGTATATGGTCCTGGAAAAGTATTGGTATTGATATTATCAAAGAAATAAAATCCATTGCTGTTGGTAACAGTATTTTTTACAAATGTTCCGTTACTGCGCAAAGTCATTGATACACCATTATATCCACTACCGTCGGGAGTACCGGCGTTATTATCATTAAAAACAGAACCGTTGAAACTTGCCGCAAATGTAATAGACTGTTCATTATAGGCTCCGATAAATGCTAAATCTGATGAACCGGAAAATGTCTGAATTAGCTGAACTGCCTGAGAATAGTTTGTAGAATTAATGCCAAATTCGGACCAGTCAGCCGCCAGTACACGGATAACTCTAGTACAGGAACTTGAAGTACTCGCACTGTATGTAGGAGGATTTGTATTTGCATGATAAAATTTCCAACACGCACTTCCAATAACAGGAACTGTACTGAAAGAAACTACGTACTGCGTCCCTACAGTCTGACCCGATTGATTCACAAACCTAAAAGTATCAGGTAATGTAGTATCATTGATTGTACCTACCTGTGTAAAAATTAAATCAGGAACATTATCACCGATCGATGAAGGTACAATTCCTAAAGTATTCAAACTTATGCTGGATCCTGAGGTTATATTAAATAACGCTGTTCCTAAGTCGAGCCCCTGAATTCCATCTGAAAGATATTGCACCAGATTATTATTCACAGGAAGAGGCGAAACATTACCCGCTCCGCCATATAATTGGCCAACCCCAATATAAGTCTCACTATTAGGGGTAGGTATTGTATATACAGGCAATGCTATATAACTTCCTGCAGTATAAGACACTCCTTTGTTGGTTAGTAATGTATTATTAACACCAGTACTAAATGTTTTTTCGGGTAATGGGCCTGTTCCGTCAGGATCCCAGGTAAAGGCAAGTAGGTTATGACTGTTGTCGGGCTTTATAGTCGCGCTCATACTACTGTTCCAGTATCCTGCATAATCAGAATAGATTCGTGACACTGGTTTTTGAGCAAATGAGAATGAGGAAATGATCAATCCGATCAAAACTAAGAGGTACTTCTTCATGAAAATTAGTTTCGCCGGCAAATTTAGTATAATAGTTTAATGAATTGATAATAAACAATGGTAATTTCCCCAAATATGAATGATATCATAAACAGAAATATTTAACAAAAAAAATATTTTTTTTGTTAAATATTATTCAGCTAAAAACTGGTACTACAATTAAAATACTGTAATGATAATAAACCCTTTTATCTTTATTCCAAAGAAACAAAATAGCGAAAGCCAAAATTTTCAGACTGCTCTCTAAAAGCAATCATAATATACCTCAATAAGTAGTTTGTCTGCTCATTATTGTCCATCACATAGCCTCTCGATTTTTAAAAGAACAAGATTCATTAATTTTTCCGTTTGCAAAATAATCAACATAGGCCGGCATCCTTTCCTGAAAAGGTATATCCACCACCGCTGCCATCACAGGACTTCTCCACGAAACGACTGCTGATGCTCTTACCTGTAAGAAAAACAAGTCTATCTCCGGAAACATCAATAGTATCATCATCATCATTAAACGATCTTCCGTCAAAATTTACCCTTGAAAAAGGATTATTGGCTACACAAGTATAAGGACTGGTCGGATAAACTGCTTCGATAACTGATAGCCGATTTAAACCGAACGCACATGGTCACTTTGACTTAAAATGGTGGTCAATATCACTTGTAATCTACATTTATACATCTGGATAATAATAATAATCAAATCTAAAAAACAGTTGAATTAAATTTTCAAATTGTATCATTTATATTCATCCACTTAACCATTAATGAGCTATTTTATACTTTATATAAATTTTAAATAGTGGAATAAGAATGATTTATTAAAGAATTTTTTTTTAATATTATCAATTGAGTTATTTCTATTTTAATACAATAAATATCTAATTAGCAACATTTTATATAAGCATGGCTTTTAAGTTAAATGTCGTAATTTATAAATAGGGACAATAACTATTTTAGCATTTCGAAGTTAAGTGATAAGTTTGAACCCAATATTCAACATTAACATTTATCATTAAATACTGCCATGTGCATAATCGGAAATGATAGAAGGTAATCATTCAATCTAATCAGAAATTAACTTATGCTTTTACATTTTAGATAAATGCATTGAGAAAGTTATATATAATTTTTATCAAGTAGAACATTAACGAATAAAGTACATATATTGTAATAATTACCTCTTATTGTGATATTTATCCATCATCCATCCTCTAAACAAATCGACAATACTTGTTGCCTTTGAAGTTAACCTTCTCCAATCAGATCTAATACTATTAAAGTAATAGTAACAAATTCAAAATAATATTTGATGTACATAGAATTATTTTTATTCGTACGATCCTTTTTTAAATATAAATAATATAATAATTAAATAATAAAGAAATGAAAAGAACTCTATTATTGGCAGGATTTATCTTAAGCCCAATGGTATTCTCACAAGTGTTAAGTACTCAAACAAGAAACGATGCCGGAGCTCCAACTACAGCAAGCGGTTTTTATGAAGCTAATGTACCGGTTAATTATCCGGCAGGAGCATCTGATTGGTGGCATTTATTAGATGTTAGGCATTCTAATGCAAATAATAATTTCGGGATGCAATTTGCGGGAAGTTTTTTTAACCAGGACCTGTATTTTAGAAAAACTAATAATAATGCATCTCAACCATGGATGAGAGCGGTTTTGGAAGATCCTTCTGGGAATGTGAAAATCGGAAAAAATGATGCCTCCAATTCTGAAGCCAGTTTGAGAGTATTTAAATCTGACGGAACCTATGTTGAAATTGCTAATTCATTGGGAACGTTTCAAATAGCAAGATCTGTATGTAATGATTGCTGGGCAACCGGTGCACGTACAGGAGATACAATATTCAGGACTTTAGCTACCGGATCAGGAGGCTCCCAAAATTTATTATTTTCAATTCCTAATAATGGGAATGACGGGGGTTCTTATGTTGGTTTCGAAGATAATCATAATGGAGTGTGGGCCAAATTTTTCAACAATGCAACTGCAAGATTTAATGGGAAAATATTTGTTAAAGAAGTGGAAGTTAAAGCTAATGTTTGGGCTGATTACGTTTTTAATAAAGATTACAAATTAGACTCATTAGAAGAAGTTGAAAAGCACATTGCAGAGAAGGGGCATCTGCCAAATATGCCATCAGCAGCTGAAGTAATTGTAAAAGGAATAAATGTCGCAGAAATGGATGCAAAACTTATGGAAAAGATCGAAGAATTAACTCTATACTCTATTCAACAGAATAAAAGAATTAAAAAACTGGAAGCTGAAAATGAATCTTTAAAAATCAAATCAGCAGAGTTTGAAGAATTAAAAATCAAAGTCAGTCAATTCATTTCTGAGCAAAATAAATAACCATGAAAAGGAAAATACTATCGCTTTCTTCTTTATTGATCGGTTTCTTAGGCTTTTCCCAGACAGAAGTCTATTTTAAATATGACGAAGCCGGAAACCAGAGATACCGAGGTACGAATTCAGCCGGCAGACAGGCTCCTGAAGAAATTAAAGAAGTAAAAAAAACAGAAGAAATAAAAGCTATAGCTTCTGTACAGCAAAGCCCTGTCATGGATGAAAAGGCTTTTTTCAAACAAATCAGATTATATCCGGTTCCTGTTAATGATTACCTGACCATCGACTGGACAGAGGAAGTAGATGGGCTTATCGAATCCGTTTCATTATACCAGCACAGCACGGTGCACTGGAAGTTCCAACAGCAGAACATCCCTGGGATTAACAAAAAAGTAAAAATTAACATGACCGGTTATGATTGGGGTGTTTATGTGGTTCGCTTTACTTTAAAAGACGGCAGAGTGTTGAGTAAAAACATAACTAAGAGATAAAACTTTAACTAATAATGATTAACAAAATGAAAATGAGATTATTTTCATCATTTATACTGTCCTTGTGTGCAGTCATGGGCTTTTCGCAGACCATCCTTTACCAAGCAGAAAACAGCTCTCGCACAGTTCAGGATCCGCAGGCAGTGGTATTAGCGCAGGGATTCAAGGCATCAGGGAGTGTTTCAAATCCTTTTGTAGGTAAGATTGGTCCTGCTACGGAAAACCCGGGAGGAGGGCCGACAGATTCTAATGCAGGAGTGAATAATCCATCAGGGACAAATGCTCCTTCAGGACAAAGCTTTTATGATACCAAAGGGAGTCTTGGGGTTACCGGATCAGGGCAGTTACAATATACTTTATCAGTTGCCCTCCCTCCTGGCGTGAAGAGCGTCGCTCCTCAAATTGATCTTGCTTATACCAGTGGTTCAGGAAATGGAATTGCTGGGTACGGTTGGAATCTTTCAGGAATTACAGCGATTACAAGAATGGGGAAATCTGTAGAGGTCGATGGAGAAGCTAAAGGGCTGCAGCTGGATTATTCTGATTATTATAGTTTCAACGGACAAAGATTGATTTTAAAGTCGGGAGAATATGGAAAGGACGCTGAATATATTACGGCAAGATATTCCAATATGAAAATTAAATCAATTGGAACAGCGCAAGGGTCTACCTCCCAGCCAATGTATTTTCAGGTAACCTTTGAAGACGGTTCACAGGCTTGGTATGGGGATATTCAATCTGATAATCCGCAATTAAATACGTTTAATGGTAGGACTTCGCTTGAATATAATCTTGTAAAATGGAAAGATGCCCAAGGAAACTACATCAGTTATTCTTATGAATATACTACTGGACAGATGCAGGGATCTGTGAGTAGAATATCTTCTGTACAATGGGGAGGAAATGAAGCGTTAAATAAACCTCATTTCAACAGAATAGATTTCAACTATACAGATAGAAATCTGGTTGAAGAATCTTACGTTGCCGGATATAAATTCGTTCAGAATAAACTGTTAACTGATATTACTGTAAAATCTAATGGTAATCCTTATAGAAAGTATATCATTGACTATGTGCAAAATGGCACGAATTATAAATTTGTAAATAAAATTACCGAATATAATTCTCAGGGAGAGGCTGCTAATCCCGTAGTATTTACCTATCCGAATTTAGTTCCGGCGAGTGTAGATTATTATGGTGTTTTGCCATATAACAGTGACTCTTTTGAAAATGTCAGGCTTACCGGCGACTTTAACGGGGATTCTTATCTGGACTTTGTCATGAGTAACGGTGTCGTAAAGCTTGGTGCTTTCAATGATGCTTATCAGGATGTCTCTACAGGTAAAGTTTTTAATGCTGAAGCCAAAATAGTGAATGTCCTGCTGGATGAAGACGGGCAGGTGTATAACGGAAACGGGATTGTTCAGTATGAAAGCGGTAAAGTAGTAGGTTATATTTTTAGAAACAATGGTTTTGTTAAGGTTTTTGAAAAAGCTCTCTCTCAGACACCCTGTACTTCATGTAATGTAAGCCTTAATGAAGGTGACATCAACGGAGATGGGATATCTGATGTTTTTATCACTTTGTCACCCCAATCCGGATTTGGTATTGTGGATAAATATATTGTAGATCTGAAAAATTCAAGTATTCCTGTTTCCACATACAGTGTACTTCGTGGATTTAACGAAAGTGATTATCCTAACCAAAGATATCTTGATGTTGATGGTGACGGAAAAATAGATATCATCGATGTTTCTAATACAGCTTATACCGTGTTTGAGTTTGTCAAGACATCTCCTACGCAATATGTGAAAAAAATCAAGTATTCCGGTAATCTGGCAGAGACAAAAGATTCGGATTACCCTGTGCTTTTCGGAGATTTTAATGGTGATGGGAATTTAGATTTTACCATTCCTGTGACAGCGAATCAGGGTGCTGATAACTGGAGGTTTTACATGGGAATGGAAAACGGTTTCCAGAACGTTTTAAAACAAAATTTTCTTAAATATAGAAAGCCTACGCAGCCATCAAATCTATCTCTGATTGATCATCACTTCTACTCCATTTCAGATATCAACAAAGACGGGAAGTCGGATATTGTTTTTATTCATTCTAAAAATAAGGTTGGTGCTGTAAATAACAGCGGAAATGCACTTTGGAGGAGCTTGCAATATGACGTAAATACATTACAGGCTAATGGAGGGACAGATTTTATTCCAGGCTTGAGTTCTGCAAGCCCGTCATACTCTGTGGGAGGTGGAGAATATGGATTATTTCAGCCTATGACAAATCCGATTAAATCTAATAATAATTACTATGATATCTTTGTTTTTAAAAATACCAGGGTACATAAGTATAAAGCACAGACTTCTTTAGCTGAATTATCAAGAGTTAAATCAATTACTCAGGCTGGGATTACAACAATAATTGATTACAAAGAATTGAATCCGGATATAAATCCGTCTTTTTATGCTAAAGTTAAAAAGGAATATTATCCGTATTTTTCATTAATCCGTGCAGATAATTCCTATGCTGTATCTCAGTTGCTACAAGGAAATAGAAAGCAAGATTTCAGATATAGAGGAATGACAACCCATATGCAGGGAAGAGGAGTCATAGGGTATCATCAAACTGCTCGTTCTTCCTGGTATGCAGAGGGATATGAAAATACGAAAATATGGTCTGGGATAGAGATCAATCCTTTTCTGGATGCGGCTCCTGAGAAAGAATGGTCAATAAAAACAAATGATGAAAGCAAAATTTTTCCGGCAGATATCTCAGTAATAATACACAGCTACTTTCTTTTAAATCTACTGTTCATCAAAAAGATCAATTGATAAACGGAAGTTTAGTTACTACTGTAACTGATGCGGACAAGCCAAAAGTAGTAACAGTAATTATTCCTAAGAGTACTGTTGAAAAGAACTTTCTGACAGGAACAGTGACAACGGGTACTATAACCTATGGGGATTATTATCTTCCGATTCAAAGTACTTCTAATGTAAATAATGGATATGGAACCGCTAATTCTACATTTGAATATGTTCATAATCCATCAGGTACCGGTGCAGATTATTACATAGGTCGGCCAAAGTCTAAAACAGATATAGTACAGGCTTACGGAGATACAAAATCAGCGAAAAAAGAATACACCTATGAAAATAATCTTTTAAAGACCTTAAAAAATTGGAATAGAATTAATTCAGAATATCTACAGGAAACATATTTTTATGACGATTTTGGAAATGTTATTCAGGAAGTCACTTCAAATAATGTAGATAGTCAAATCCATACAGCTTTTTCGGAATATGATACAAAAGGGAGGTTTGTTTTAAAATCAATAGATAATTTAGGTTTAGAAACCAATATTGAATATAATGATTTTGGGCAAATAAAGAAGACAACGGATCCATCCGGTAATTCTAAAATCAATACATATGATATTTGGGGTAAACTGATCTCTGTTAAAAGTAATTTATCAGGCACTACCAAATATCAGTATGAAAAAGATAATTCTTCAAATATTATCTCCACACAATATCATCCTGACGGTAATATTACCAAAATATATACCAATAGATTAGGACAAGAATTTAAAGTATCCACAAAATCTTTTGGCCAGGGACAATTTGTTTCAAAAGAAATTCAGTACGATTTATTGGGAAGAAAGATTAATGAAAGTGAATCGTATTTTGAAGGCCAGGCAGCAACTCAATGGAATACTATAAATTATGATGATTCTGTTTATCCTGCAAAAGTAACCGCAACTTCATCTAGTGGTAAGCAGATAGAAACAATTGTTTCCGGACTTACAACAACTGTTAAAGAACTTAACGGGTACAATAGGATAACATCAAAAACCTCGGATGCTTTAGGAAATATGATTTCCTCTGCTGATAAGGGGGGTACAATCCTGTTCTCATACAATGCCGCAGGCGAGCAAATTAAAGCTCAGTATGCTGAAAATATTGTGACGACCAAGTACGATGCCTGGGGAAGAAAATCGGAATTGAACGATCCGTCTAATGGTCTGTATAAATATGAATATGATATATTTGGGCAGCCTAAAAAAATTATAAGCCCGAAAGGAACCAAAGAATATATCTATAATAATTTAGGAAAACTTATTACGCAAAAAGAAATATCTACTTCGGATGCAGGTCTGGCAACCAATAAGATAATTTCCTATACGTACGATAACAAAGGAAGGATAATATCTAAAGGTGGGACATCCAAAGGAAAAGCATATAGCTCAAATATTTCTTACGATTCTCAAGGAAGATTATTATCTGCTTCTGAAAGTAGTAATGGTAAATTTTTTATTCAAAAGGGAATTACTTATGATGATAAGGGAAGAGTTATTTCTTATGAAAAACAGCTCTTCTCCTCAGGAATGTTAACGAAAATACAGATTGAAAACATCTATGGTGGATGGAATGGCGAATTATATCAGGTAAAAGACAAAGTAACAGGGAGAATCCTTTGGGAACTTCAGGAAACTAATGCAAAAGGTAAAATCGTAAGATCTAAGTTAGGATCAGCAAATGTTACTAATACCTATGATAACAACGGTTTCTTAACGAATGTCAATCATTCATCAGCAGTAAAGCCTGGCATTTTACAACTTTCCTACTCTTTTGATGCTATAAAGAATGAACTAAAAAGTAGAACAACAGGCGGGGATTTCAATATTGTAGAATCATTTGATTACGATGATAATAACCGTTTGGTAAACTGGACAAATCCGGTAACAGGAGTTAAGCCTTCGTTAAACAGAAACGTTTATGATATAAAAGGTAGGATCATTGAAAACGATCAGGTAGGAACTATGAAGTACGAAAATTCTGCCAAGATTTATCAGCCTACAGGCATGACTCTGAATGCAACAGGAACTCAGAATTATAACAATGATTTAATACAGAACATTACTTATAATGAAAACAATGATCCTGTATTCATCGATGGAATGAAAGGGGATGTCGCATTCCAGTACGGGCTTACCGCCATGAGACAGAGAGTGACCTATGGTGGAAACTTTACAGATGATACTGATGGTAAATTTACCAAATATTATAACGAAGACGGAAGTTTTGAAGTACAGGTAAACAATACTACAGGAAAAGAAAAACATATTCTTTATATTGGAGGAAGCCCATATGAAAGTAATATCGTATTTTTAAGAAACTTTGACGAGGCCAACGGATCTTATAAATTCTTACATAAAGATTATATCGGAAGCATATTAGCTATCAGTGATGAATCAGGAAACAAACTTGAGCAAAGGCACTTTGATGCGTGGGGTAATTTTACCCATTTGCAGATAGGGAACGGAGCGATAATTACAGATAAGAATACTATTGATAATACTGCATTATTATTAGACAGAGGATATACCAGTCACGAACATTTTACAGAAGTAGGAATTATCCACATGAACGGAAGATTGTACGATCCACTTTTGAGAAGATTCTTAAATGCAGATGAAAACATTCAGGAGCCATTTAATACCCAAAACTATAATAAGTATGGTTATGTGCTAAATAATCCATTGATATTTAGTGATCCTACAGGAGAATTTTTCTTTTTAGCACCGGTAATTGCTTGGGTGGTGGTAAATGCTGCTGCAATTGGTACAGGAGCATTAATAGGAGCGGCATTAAGTGTAGCGATGTATACGATCCAGGCCACGATAAATAACAATTGGACCTTAGGTGGATTTGCCAAAGCTATTGTAACAGGAGCTGTGACCGGAGCTGTCTCCGCTGGAGCAGGGCAGATATTCAGTGCCGGAACTTTTATAGCCACAGTCGGAAACGGAGCTGTTTCAGGTGCTGCAAGTGGTGGTGTGATGGCTTTGATCAACGGAGATAACTTTTTAAAAGGATTAGTAAAAGGGGCGGTAATTGGCGGAGCTGTAGCTGCGGTAAGTTATACAGTTAACTTTTTATGTAGCGCTAAAACAGAGAAAATTAAAGAGTCTGATCTCGATCTATCAGACAGTCAAAGTTCAACTGAAATAGCAAATACAACAACGTCAACCGATCCAGATGTTTTAAATGACAGAATTAAAACTTTTAGAAAAAATAATTATTCAGATGAACAAATTAAAAGGTATGGTGTAGCTGCAGATAAACTTGATGAATCAAGCATAAATAATACCGGGCAGTATATGGATGGCGGTTTTATTGCAGAAACGAGATTGAATTTTAATTTCATAAAAAATACTTCTGATATTACGTATTCTGCTCGTGCAGCAAATAATTCGTATCTTCTAGGAAAGACTATGGCCCATGAAACTGCACATGCCTATGTAAATAAAATAACCAGATTAATACCTGGTTCAGGAAACCGAATTGGTTCAGGGTTGAAAGAAGGGCGATTAGATACAGTAGAACATATAGCCATTAAGAAACTGGAAAATACATACTATAATCTTAATCTTCCGGGGATGGATATGGGTAAGCTCAATATTATTCCATTAAAAGAAATAGATAAAGTCATAAAAGGACTATCGCCTACAATGCAGGCACAGGTGCAGTCTTGGACTGAAAAGTTATTTGAAGTTTTTAACAGAAAAGTTACATATCAGGGACTCACATGGTAAATCGAAAATCTTATAAAATAATAATTAGTATTGCGGGGATGTTTTTTCTCACATCATGTAGTAAAGAAAAACAATTAGAGTCAAACTCTTCATTCAGATTTGAAAATCTTACGGATAGTTATGACTCAAATACGGCTACATTTTCCAGAAGATATGCTGATGATACCATTAGGATTAAAGTATTACTTAACCAGGAGGAAAAAAAGCAGATCTTATTGCTGTTTTCGCAAAATAATTTCCAAAATTTTCCCAGTGAAATAGATTGTTCAAGTTGGGGAAGAAATCCGAAAATTTATGATGAACTTATTTTGAATAATCATGCTGTGAAATATATTCATAACGTTGATCAGGGTTTATTTTGTCTAAAGGGTAAGAAATTTAATCACATTAGTACATTGATATATGAGATATTGATGCATAAACCCGAAGTTAAAAAACTAGAAATGTCTGATATTTCTTACGAATAGATAATAAATTATTCCTTAAGTAATGTTAAAACAAACCACTGTAATACTGCAGTGGTTTGTCACTTACAAATAAAACCGTTTAAACTTACTCTCGTGTCTGATTACTTCAAAACATAAGTGGCATTATTTCTATAACTCTGCGCTTTATTATATAATTTTTTATCATTTTAAGAGATTTTTTATTTACATTGGTAAATTTAAGTAATCACAACAAATCATATCACAAGGAAGATTCATCTTCAGTTATCTAAAGTATTTAGCTAAAATAAAGCCGATTATCAAAGCAATAATAAAGGCAATAAGAACAGTAGTATAATTAAATTTCCCCTTTTGTACTTCATCTTTTAAACGAATATTATCCTGTTTTGCTGTTTCTAGATTGGCTTGCAAAGATGCTGTCTTTTCATTAACTGCTGATCGGATGTTGTTCTCATGCAGTGCGGCAATTTCCTTTTTGTAATTCTCCAATTCGTTTGCTTGTTGCCTCTGCTGCTGCTGAAAGTTTTTCTGCAGGTCCTCCAGTAGCTTAATCGAATTGGCTTGCGATTTCTGAAATTCCTCATTGCGCATTTTCAACTGATGAGCAAAAGTTTTGGAATGTGTCTCTATTTGCTCTTTGTAGGTTTTTTGAGCCTCCGTAAATTCTTCATTCTTTGTTTTCAGCTGTTTCTCCAGTGTTTCAACCTGTTCTGAAAATTGCCTTTTGACATCTTTCTTCACTTCATCAATGAGAAGTGCCCGTGAATTTAATCTTTCTTGTGAAAGCTTTTCGGCAATACTGTGAAGTCCAGCTCCGTAGTCATATGGCAGATGAAAGCGCTTATCCGCCAATCGGTCCAGCAGTGTTTCGTCTACGGTGTGCCCAATGGCAGTCACCATAATAGTTTCCAGGCCGATGAAATATTCTGAAAGGACTAGATTATTAAAGGTCTCCATACTTTGGCGATCTCCACCACCTCTAACTAAGCCGATAACGTCGTAGTTTTTTAAAGAAAGCTGCTTAAGCATTGATAAGATTGCTGTGGAAGAAGTGATATTGCAATTATAATTGCTGATCTCAAAATATGAAGAAGACACATGTAAACCTTCTGTAAAATCGTTTTGAACAATAGCATTATTTCCGTAGATATTGGCAATTCTGACTTTTTCATCCTTGAGCATCTTATCTCTGATGAAGGCTTCCAGATCCTTTGCGCCTTTTTCCAACTTCTTCTTTACCAGTTCATACTTATGAAGTTCTTCTTCTGAAATGGATTTTTCTTCCTGCTGAATAATCTCATCGACAACAAAGCGCAATTCAATAGAAGAATTTTTAATACTTTTTTCAATAAAGCCTCTTAAGGTATAGATCTCATTATTGATCATTTTGCTTCGCAATAATGAAGAGATACGAAGACCAATGGAAGTATGATCACTTTCGGAAAAGAACAGATCATAATAGTAATTGCCGTATGATTTTCCAGCTCCGTACGAGTATCGGCCTTTCAAATAGATCAGGTTCACCGTAGCATTAAGCTTTAATGCATTGCTGAAAATCCCAATAATAGCTGCGGGAGAATAGACCGGATAAGTGATTTCTTGTTCTTCCATAATAACTGAATAGTCTTATCATATAAATAGCTGACAAAGGTATTGTTATTTGTTCTGAAATAAATACTCCACCACCCTAAGGGCTGATAATTTTATTAAATCTTCTATGGACAATTATTTTCTGAGATTTTAACTTTGAAGAATAATTTTCTTATATGTCTCAAACTAATGGTAATTACCCTGTTTTTCAGCCCCATAAAAATTATTAAATCTGGTATATTAGAATTTTAGTTCGTCATGAATATAAATCATTAATTATAGATATTTTTTTATTACTTGCTATATTATCTGTGGTATAAGTCCTTTAAGAATAGAGAACACTTAACTTCTTTTTTCAAAGAAATGCATAAACGAGCTGTAGAGCATATGTTTAATACAGAATTGTACTCTCATCTAGATAATGAGAAACAGCAAAAGTCTACCATGCGAAATTACCGAAATAGTCTTATTTTTAAAGCATCAAACTAAAATTTAATTATCTTTTTCTGAGATTCATTTTTAATTTTCTTCTCTGCAGCTATATCTTTTCAGTAACTTACCGGTAACCGGTCGCGACCCTTGGCTCGGAAGCGTTTCGGACATACCCGGATCTAGTCTCCGGAACTGGTCAGCTGGAGGCTCTGCCAGCTTCTTCTCTTTAGGAACTTAGGCGGGAATTGGTAACAATTCTTGGCGTGGCCATTGTCTTGACTCCAATCTCGCGGAACTAATCAGCTAATTATTTTTATCCAGGTTAATTTTTACAAGATGATCTTTTTAGAAATATCTGAACTATCGTTTCTTGAGATTTTTAGTTATATGCTCAAAGGAAGTAAAATGCAGATTCCATAAAGAGATTGAATTTTATCTTTGAGGTTTTCTGGCAAAATATCAAATAATATAAAGTAATTAAATATTATATTTCTTCAATACTTCCTTATATTTGATATATATCGCAATTAAATCATTAAGTTAACTACTATATAGCGATATCCCTACAATTAAACTAATTTTCAATGCCGAAAAAAACTATAAAAGATCTTCAGACTGGAGTTGTCCTTTCTTTATTACTACTGATTGCGGGTTCTATAGCCTCGTATATTAGCATACAGAAACAGATGGACAACCGGGAAAGCCTTTTAAAAAGTAAGGAATCCATAAGTTTGGTAAAGGATGTTTTGAATTCTCTATTAGATGCAGAAACCGCCAACCGGGGATATCAGCTTACAGGTCGGGAAATTTTTCTAGAACCCTTTAATAAGAGTGTAAGGAAATATCCTAAGCTTATTTTTGACAAAAACAGGCTGAATCTTGAAGATAAACACCAAACAGAACTTCTAAATGAACTCTTGCGGACTGCGGACATAGTGATTAAGGAAGGTGTCTTGCTGATTAATAAACGTAAAAACGGAATATTAATGACCCCGGAAGAACTGGTACAAAACAAAACCACTATGGACAGGTGCCGTATGCTGGTTCAGGAATTTGTAAAATATGAGGAAGTTCAGCTGGCTTTCAAAAATAAAAAGCTAAGCCGATCCTCAGGATGGACCGTTCTATTCATTATTTTTTCTTTCATTGCAGCCATTGCCGTTACCGTTTTTTTTTATATAAAATTGAAATCTGACCTGATCCGCATGGATAAATTAGAAAAAGATCTGTTTTACACCAAAGAAATTCTTGAAGAAACGAGCGCCGTAGCACAGGTGGGCGGCTGGGAAGTCAATATGAAGACCGGCAAACTTTTCTGGTCTCAGAGTACAAGAGAAATTCATAAAATAAAAAATGATTTCCAGCCGGATTTCGAAAACGCCATCGGATTCTATAAAGAAGAAAGCAGGGAAAGAATGAAATCTCTTTTTGATACGGCCGTAAAAGATGGAATCCCGTTTGATGAACAGCTGCAGATTATTCGTTATGACGGTGTTACGATCTGGGTAAGAGTAAAGGGAATTCCGGAATTTAAAGGCGAGGAATGCACCAGGGTTTTCGGAATCATTCAGGATATTGATACCGTCAAAAAAATGTTTCTGGAAATAACCAGGAAGGAAGCCATGATGCAGTCTTTTGTAACCGATGTTCCTATTCCTCTGGCGATGTTTGATAAAGACCTTAACTATATTTCTGTAAGCAGCAGATGGAGAGAGGAATTTGATATGAAAGATGTAGACCTTATCGGAAACCATATGTTTACCGTATCTCCGAATATCCCTGAAGAAAGCATGTTGATATACCAACATGCTTTACTGGGAAAAACGTATATAAATGAAGATTTCGCAATTAAGGTAAGTGGCCAGGAAGAAATTCAGCATTATGATCTTAAAGTAGGGCCATGGTATCTTAAAGGAGATGAAGTAGGAGGTGTAATTATTTCTGTACAGAATATCACAAGTGCGGTGTTGGCCAATGAGGAACTTAAAAATGCCAAGGAAGCAGCGGACATGGCCAGTAAAGCAAAATCAGAGTTTCTGGCCAATATGAGTCACGAGATCCGAACTCCTTTAAACGGAGTGATAGGCTTTTCCGATCTTCTTCTAAAGACACCGCTGAATGAAATACAGACCCAATATCTGAAATACATCAATGAATCAGGGGATAACCTGCTCAGCATCATTAGCGATATATTGGATTTTTCTAAAATAGAGTCCGGGAAAATGGAGCTCTTCATTGAAAAAAGCAACGTTTATGATATGTTGCATCAGGTCATTAATGCCATTCTCTATCAGTCCCAGAAAAAAAACATCGAGCTTCTTCTTAATATCGAGCCGGGGCTTCCGAAAACGCTGATCGTCGATGAATCAAGATTAAAACAGATCCTGATCAACCTTCTGGGTAACGCTGTGAAATTTACGGAAAAAGGTGAGATTGAGTTGAAAGTGGAAAAATTACGCATGGATGATAAAAATATTGCCTTACACTTCTCCGTAAGAGATACAGGAATCGGTATTCCTCTTGAAAAGCAGCAGTATATTTTCAATGCTTTCACCCAGGAAAACAGTTCAATCAGTAAGAAATATGGCGGAACGGGTCTCGGGCTTACCATCTCAAATAATATCCTGAAATACATGAACAGTCATCTGTCACTGGTCAGCGAACTGGAAAAAGGTTCCGTCTTTTTCTTTGACCTAGAGATCCCTTATGAAGAAATTTCCGAATTGAGGGAAAATGAAGATATAACCATCAAAAAAGTTTTGGTGGTGGATGATAATGAAAATAACAGGATTATTCTCCAGCACATGCTTGCCTTTAAGAATATTGAATCCACGCTGGCTGCAAACGGAATGGGAGCCCTGGAGATTCTGTTTAAAGGCGAACAGTTTGATGTAATCCTGATGGATTATCATATGCCGCTTATGTCCGGTTTGGAAACAATAGATAAAATCAGAGAACTGTATAAACATCGAAAAGTCAATCCTCCCGTTATGATACTTTCTTCTTCATCGGAAGAATTAGACGTAATCAATTCAATTCGCGAAAAAGAAAATGCACATTTACTGTTGAAACCTATTAAATCTGATGATTTATATAAAACCCTGCGCAGAGTTACCCAAAATAATGAAGTAAGAACTACAGAGGATCGCTCCGAAAATGATGCTTATTCATTTGCTCTGGAACTTGAAGTTCTGATGGTGGATGATAATCCGGTAAATATGGTTCTCAATCATAAAATGATGAATTCGATTGTCCCCGATGCTCATCTAACGGAAGTTGTCAACGGCCTGGAGTCTTTGGAAGAATGTCGAAAAAAACAGTTTTCCATTATTCTTATGGACGTACAGATGCCGGTAATGAATGGAATAGAAGCAACTCAGCAGATACGGATGCTGTCGGGATACGAAAATATACCGATTATAGGTGTTACAGCAGGAAATGCCTTGGGCGAAAAAGAAAAATGCCTGGAATCAGGCATGACCGACTTCCTTCCCAAACCTCTAAGGCAAGTGGACCTTATGCAAATGCTAAAAAAATATATCAGTGTTAACAAAAGTAATGATAAAAATGTTGATACCCGTCATCGTGAAGATCAATCGGATATGAAGCTGGAAAAGTACATCAACATGAATATACTGAACGGACAGATTGGCAGTGATGACGATTTAAAGAGAGATTTCTAAATCTGCTTATTCAGGAACTAATGAAGGCAAAAAAAATATAGAAAAAGCAGCAGAGGAAAAAAATAATAAAGAAATGAAGACTATTCTTCACAAACTTAAGGGTACCGCAGGAAGTGCCGGACTTTTTAAACTTTCAGAATGCGCGCTGAAATGGGAGAAAATAACGGAACATGAAATGGACTTTTCTTTGGTAGATAACGAAACAAAACTGGAAATAAACACAGGCTTAAAGATTGTTAAAGATTTAATGAAACGGTCAGTATAATTAATTACTTGATCTAAATATCTCATAAAGTAGACCATCGTTTTGTGAGACTATATTTTTATTAAAAACTGAAGATTCATTTCCAGTTAATATTTTTATTTCACCCCAGGTTCATACATCTACCCCTTTTTCATACTTTACAAAAAAAGTAAGAACAAAATTATTATTGTTATTAATACGAAAATATAAATTTCCTTTTCTTCATTATTTTTTGAGAATTATTTAGTTATATGATCATTATAACTAATATGTTTAAATAAGTAATTAGCAATTGCTACTGTAAAAACACACCAAACATTCAGCAATTTACAATCTAATTGTTTTGTGAGACTACATTTTTTATTAAAAACTGAAGTTTCATTTCAAGTTAATATTTCTATTCACACCCCCAGTTCCTACATTTACCCCTTTTTCATACTTTACAAAAAAAAGTAAGAACAAAATTATTATTGTTATTATTACGAAAATATAAATTTCCTTTTCTTCATTATTTTTTTGAGAATTATTTAGTTATATAATCATTATACTAATATATTTAAATAAGTAATTAGCAAATTGCTACTGTAAAAACACCAAACATTCAGCAATTTACAATCTAATCGTTTTGTGAGACTCATTTTAAATTTTTATTCTCTACAGCTATGTCTCTTAGTAGCTCCAGGACCGGTAACAATTTCTGGTGCGGCCAACATCACGGATATTGCCGGATCCAATCTTCCGGAATTGGTCAACTGCATGCGCTGCTGACTTGTCTTCCTTCAGCAAGTTACCCGGTAACCGATGGAGATCTATGGTGCGGACATCGTCCCAGATATAGCTAATATAACTATCATACTGCTCATTTTCTTTTAAATTCCGTAGGCCTCATATTGGTCAGTTGCTGAAAATTATTGCTAAAAGCAGATATATTCGAATATCCAATTTCATAGGCTATTTCCGTCATGTTCAAATCTGTATCTTTTATCAATTCCATCGCTCTGATAATACGTAGCATCTTTAAGTATTGAACAAAAGTAATATGCAATTTCGTTTGAAATAATCTGGTCAAACTTCTTACACTCATTCCTGATTGTTTCGCCGTACTTTCCAAGCTAAGGTTTTCATTTAATCGACTTCTAATATTATTGATAATTGAATTAAGCCGCTGATGGTCTGTTGTAGGAAGTTGAATGGAAAATTTGTTGAGATTTTCTTTGGATAATACATCTTTAAGGGTAGTTAAAAACTCAAATTCCCATGAACCTTTGTAATAATCACCTTGCCATTTCTCACTAAATAAGAGCATCTCTGCCAGAAGCTTACTCACAGGATAAATACCCAGTTCATCATAAAAACTATCCGCTTTTTTGTTTGGAAAGTAAATATTGATAATGTACAAATCTTGTGTGTTAAACATCAGGTTGTGCGGATAATTTTTTGGTATCCAAATATAATGATTAGATGGAATATAAAAGTCCTTTTCATCCGTTTGCAAGTAAGCAATCCCGCCATAAACTGATAATAACTGAGCCTTATCGTGCTGATGAGCAGGCAAACGCTGTTCCGTTTGTTGTCGCATCATGAGAATTGATTCAGGATTTTGATCAACATTATTTATTAATCGGCTAAGAATTTCCATATGGCCAAATATAACAAATATTGGGCTAATTATATAAAAACATTGATTGATGTGCTTAATAATTTTGCTGTGTTAATAGTAGTTGAATCATTATGAAATATAAAATCATAAAACCTGACAAAGATTTTGAGCTTGAAATACAAGCCCGAAAATCTGAACATAAATTACCTCGTACAGATAAAGAAATAGATAAAGCCTATATCTACTGGCTGGCTTGTGCCTATTCCAGTCCCTTTATGCCAATGGTCGATTTAAGCTTTGCTTTTGATGAGTTGAAAAAGCTTATAAAACAATGTTTAGAAAAGAGAAAGAAACCAATTATTTATAAAAACAAAACTAATGAAACAATATAAAGCAGTTTCGATTTTGAGCACACTGTTGCTGTTATTTGCATCCTCTATTTACGCTCAGCATACAGAAGAAGTCCAACCCTTAAGTTTGGAAGAAATATGGAAAGTTGCTGAAATGAATAATCGACAACTGAAACTATCTGACCTAAATCATCAGCAAAGTAAAATAGAAATATTGGAAGCCAAAGACCGTTTGTTACCGGAGCTTTCGGTAGGTGGAGATCTAAAACTAAATTCCAAATTTCTGATTTACGACAATGGATTATTCTCTTCTCCACAGGATGTACCTGTAAAAGGCTATGGGTACGGAGTTGGCTACAACTTAAACTTTAATCTTTACAATGGTGGTAAAGACAAAAGGAACATCGTCATGAAAAAGGAAGAAGAGACACGAAAACAATATGAAGTAGATCTACAAAAGCATGGTGTAAAATATAATGTCGCAGTTGCTTATTTTGATTTATATAAGTTTTTACATTTCTATGATTTTCTCAATGCAGAGATTGAAGCAGAAAAAAAGCAATTGAGATTGATAGAAAGTCGTCATAAAAACGGCACTGTACTAAAGAGTGATGTACTGAGAACTTCCGTGAAATTGTCTCAACTGGAACTTAATCTTTCGGATGTTGCGAAGAAGATTGAAATAGCTAAACAACGGCTCAATATACTGATGGGGCGTGAAAATAATACAGAGCTAACAATCAAATACCAAGATATAATAGAATTAAATGCTAGTAGAGATTGTGTGTATAAAGATTATGTGGACATCGCTTTTAACAAATCACCAGAATATAAAATGGCTGGTAGTGATATTAAATGGAGCGAACTGAATGTAAAACAAGTAAAAGCTACGCTATTACCCAAAGTTTCTTTGTACTCTAATTACAATTACAACTATCCACAGATTTCCTTTTATCCATATTCAAATGACTTGTGGGGATTTGGTCAGACAGGAATTAAAGTACAGTATTCGATTGATAATTTGTACAAAAGTAAACATACCATTGCTCGTGCCCAGGTTGTCAGCAATCAGGCTAAAGAAAAAGCTAAAATGAAGAAGGACGAAATCTCTCTTCAAGTAAAAGAAGCTTATTTACAGCAAAAACAGGCTGTGGAGAGCGTGGAAACGGCAGAACAAAATATTATTAAAACCACCGAAACCGTTCGTGTTATCAGAAGTAGCTACTTAAATCAAGAATCACTACTAACCGATCTTTTGGAAGCAGAAAACACTTTGTTGGAAGCAAAATTCAATCTGACAACAGCACAAACAAACGTAAAAGTAACCCATATCAGACTTTTGGCAATCATAGGAATTCTTTAATAAAAATATTATGAACAAAAATAAAACAGATAAAATTATTGTAAGCCTAACTAAATGGTTGGGAATCGCATTATTAGTAGGGATCATGATTTGGGGAGCTACCTATTTCTTAAAACGATATCGCTATGAACAGACCAATGATGCACAGGTAGATGCTTATCTTTCACCGATAAACGCAAAAGTGGGTGGCTATATCAGCAAAATATATTACAAGGACAATCAGCTTGTTAAAAAAGGTGATACGCTTGTGGTCATTGAGTTGGACGAGTATGGACTGAAAAAAGATGCTGCATCAGCAGAGCTCATGAGTTCACACGCCAAATTACCTATTTTGACCGCTAACGAAGAAACACATCTTAAAAGTATTAAGGTTCTAAAAGCACAATTGGCAGGAGTTAAAGCGAGATTGAACCAACAGCAAAAAGAATTTGACCGTTATAAAAATTTACTAGCGGATGAATCTACCACACAACAGAAATTCGATAACATCAGTGCTTCTTTATCCATTGCACAGTCAGATTATGATCAGGCTAAAGCTTCTTTACAAGTAGCAGAATCTAAACTGAATGATTTTAGAGCTCAACATAATTCGATACAGGCAGAGATAAAAATTAAAGAAACACTTGTTCAAAGACAGGAATTAGACATTCAATACACGGTTATCACTGCTCCTTTTGATGGACAAATTGGTAAAAAGGCCATCCAGGAAGGTCAACTGATACAAGCTGGGCAGACACTGGCTTTTCTGGTGAATAAAGCCGAGGAGAAATGGGTGATTGCAAATTTTAAAGAAACACAGATTGGCAACTTCAAAATCGGACAGGCGGTATCCATAGGAGTTGATGCCTTTCCGAATGAAAAATTCAATGGTACTATCGAATCACTTTCGCCGACCACAGGTTCACGTTATTCATTACTTCCACCAGATAATGCTACAGGTAATTTTGTCAAAATCATCCAACGGATTCCTGTAAGAATTAAACTGACTAATACGCCTGAAAAATTGGGAAAACTTTCTGCCGGAATGAATGCCAATGTTTATGTTTTAAAAGATTAACGATGCAAGCACATAAAATACCTGTTTTCAAATCCTGGGTATCTGAATGGGTGGCGAGATCCGTCATATTTGCCATTCTGATGACCTGTCTGTTTAGCTTCGCTTTTTACAGCAGTCCGGTTGCAACGATGGGTTTTTACGGCATACAACCTACCGATGTACAATATGGTATGGTAGTTATCTATGGCTCTACCGTAGCTTTCCTGGCACTTGATTTTCGTATCGTAAAATATTTTGCACCTAGGAAATATTTACTGATTGCTCTTGCCGTAAATGCAATATGTTCTGTGATCTGTTTTCATTTCAAAGATTGGACATTGTTTGTTATTTGCCAGTTTTTTCAAGGAATTACCTGTGCATTGATGTCAGGAATTGTGTTACAACTTATTTTTCCAAGATTACAGTCTGTACGTGCCCGTGTGATTGCTTTTAGCCTACTTTATGGCAGCATACAGATTGCCGTTCCTTTTTATTCTATTTTTACCAGCTTGGTCATTCATTTTTTTGATTTTAACTGGCTATTCTACGGGTTTATTGTCATACTCTTCATTCTAACAATTACTGTATTGCTAACAATGAACAGTAAAGCTCGATTTACCAAAAAGATTCCACTTTATCAGGTGGATTGGATAGGCTATCTGTTTTATATGTCTTTTATCTTAATCCTAGGATACATCCTTGTATATGGGCGACAATTGGGATGGTTCGGTAGTTCATTAATCACTACGCTTAGTGTAATCAATGTACTTATTCTTTCGCTTTTCATCATTAGAGAATTGAAACTTAAACGACCATTAATCAACCTACAGATTTTCAAGACCAAGAATTTTGTCATTGGGCTATTACTACTTTTTACATTTTATATCTTTAAAGGAAGTACAGGACTTGCTTACGGCTATCTTGAAGTAATTTTAGGAAATGGCCCACTGAGCACCATTCCGATATGGACGTCTGTAATTTTTGGAACTACAGTGAGTATGTTCATTACTTCCAGATTTGTGTTGATGGGTTACAACCTGATAAGAATGATTATTGTTGGCTTTGGAATTATGGCGATTTATTATGCTTATATGATACTATTTGTTTCTGTACAGGGCGAAACAATTGATTTCATTCTACCTATGTTTATTTATGGTGTAGCAACAGGAGTCTTATTTGTTCCGATTGTTTCGTTTACAGCTTCATCAGCACCGCCAGCAATTGCTATCAATGCATCGCTTGTTGGCATATTGGCTAGGTTTACTGGGTTTACAGCTAGTCTGGCACTGAATAACGAACTTCAATTATTTGCAAAATCAGGAGTTCGGGAAAAGGTTCGGGAAGCACTCACGGAAACCAACCCTCAATTACCAGCTACCTTACTGGATATTCAAAATCAATATATGAATGCCGGTAGCGACATCTATACTTCAAAAGCAGTATCCTCAGGCTATTTTAATCAAATGGTAGGTCATCAAATATTGGCTCGTGCTACCAGAGATTATTATGATTGGATGCTGACAGGTATCCTTTTCGTAATTGTTATTCTACTCATATCACCTCAGATTCAAAACGTTTTTTTAAGAAAAAAAAAAGATACTACACTTTATTAAAAATCTTACTCGTAAATAAATCTTTTGATGAATCTAATAGTTAAAGTATAATATTTCCTTCAGGATTGGCCAGCTTGCCAACTCAAAGATCTATCTAATACTGGAACCGGCGCATCGTGAAATCTGCATAAATAATCATTTGCAGAATAAACAGTATACATGTTCTGTTTATTCCATATAAAGTAGTAATATCACCTATATAGTTTTTCACTAAGTCTATGGTAAGCTACATTGCTAATTATATTATTCCGGAATTAAACTCCAAACTGTTTTAAGTATCGTCTTGTGAGATTTTAATTACCATCAGAAATTATAGTTGTATCCACAGGTTATCGATCTATTTACTTCCAAGATTCCATCTTTGACTCCTTTTAATGTTTAGAAAAGAAAGCTAGCAATAGTATAAATATTTATACTATTGCTAAAATATAGAGCTTCCTTTTTCACAAATTGTCAATTTTAATCATTTTTAAAGGTTATAATTAATCTTTTGATATTTTATTAAAGAACTCCAGAAGAAGTCATCTGATTAATTTTTTTCTCTAAAAGATCAAGTTTTAAATTTAGGTCCCTGATTTTTAACTCCTGCTCACTAATAATTTTTTCCAGTTTTTCATTTTTTTTGTCTGATTCAGATAATTCCTGGATACTTCTGATAATCGGGGCAAAAAGATCATTATACCGTACCGAAAGAAAATCATTATCCGATCGCCCATTATTGATAATGGCTGCATTTTTGTAATTATTCTTACCCAGTATATTTTTAAGGTCCTGGGCAATCAGCCCCCATTCCATCCGCTTTTCGGGATCATTTTTTTTAATATATTCTACAGGTTCAAGCTGGTTGATAAAGTCTAACCCCAATGGTATCGGAGCTATTTTTTCTTTATATCTTCTGTCTGAGGCCACCGACATCGCTACCTGACCTTCAATCACCGTGACATTCTCATTACCGATTCTTACTTTATTGGAAATATTGACCTTGGCTCCGTTCCCGATCGCAGTGGCATTGCTGATATTGGCAGCTGTAACATCGGCACTATTACCCAGCGCCGTATTATTGTTGCCATTTATATTATTGTAAAGGGCCAGATTACCTACGGCCACATTCCAGCTGCCTAAAGTATTGATGCGGGAAGCGTCATGGCCTATTGCCACGTTTCCTGATCCTGACGAATTGTCTCTTCCGGCGTCTGTGCCTACAGCTACATTATCGTTACCATCAATATTGGCATACATAGAAGCAAACCCTAGGGCTACATTGCCATTTCCTGTGGTATTATTATACATGGCTTCTTTACCCATCCCTGTATTGCTGCCTCCGGTAATGGTAGATCTCATGGAATTGATTCCATAAGACGAATTGTTGGTACCGGTCGTATTGGAGTAGAGCGCAAAAGCGCCGGTTGCTGTATTGTCATTTCCCGTAGTATTGCTGCGCAGCGACTGGATGCCTACCGCACTGTTATTTTCTCCGGAGGTATTATTCTGCATGGATTCCTTGCCGACCGCCGTATTGGAGCTCCCGTTACCGCTGGCACTTAAAGTCCCTCGCCCTATGGCCGTATTGGCGCTGCCGGATACATTTCCGGTTAAAGCCTGGTAACCTATAGCCGTATTGGAATCTGTTGTGTTGTTTCTCAGAGCCTGATAACCTACAGATACATTTCCGCCGGTAACAGCATTGGAATAGGAGGCTTCAAACCCGACTGCCGTATTTCCGGAAGCAGTTGTATTTTGATTCATTGCATTTTTTCCAACAGCAACATTTTCACTTCCTGAAGTATTATTGGATAATGTGCTTGAACCGAAAGCAGCGTTATTATTTCCCGTAGTGTTGGCATATAAGGCATTGTCGCCGATTCCTGCATTATTGTTTCCAGCGTCACTGTTCCCCGACCTGTACCCGAAGAAAGTCTGTATCGTACTTATTCTTCCGGACCGTTCGTTATTGATTCTGAAGTTCAGTGGGGTATTGTCGATAGTCCCTAAAAAGTTCGTACCTTCTACTGTGGAACTGTTGCCATTGATGAGCCAGACCGATCCGGAATTATTCAAGGGAACCCAGGTTAACTGAGGGAAGTTCCAGTAATAATATCCCGGAGAATTTGCACCAAAAGGTGATCCCGCGGGTGTAGGTAAGCTTAAATACACCAGCATGCTGCTTTGATCCGCCGTTGGATTAGTCACCGGAAACGAGTTAATCCGGGGAATGAGCAGTCCGTCTGTATTGGCTGGCGTATTGCTGTTAACGACTGAGATGTCTAACGTAGCTTTTGGAACTACATTGTTAATTCCCACCTGAGCATTTGAGTATAAAGCCAACAACAAAAAGGCTGGTAATAGATATTTTTTCATACGTAATTATTATTATGATTTGTATCCGTAAAATTAACTAAAATTTTTATAGAAATATTAAAATCATACGACATATTAATCTGATATAAAGTCCTATAGAATTTTCTGGATCTATATGATAGACTTTCTTTTTTTGCTGCAATGCAATCTTAACAATATCACCATTCCTCCTAAACCTTTGCCTCCTTTCCATCCATATTGCAATTGGATATGCATACTTGAATTTAAGATTGGCTGAATAGTACGTAAAAAAAAATATATACTTATATTTGATAATGAATAATATCACTGCACTAATACTATGTCTATCATGGGCCGCTGTGGCTTTTCTGGTCTTGGGTTTCAATTATTTTGCCTTGTATCAATTGTTTCCGATAGCTATTTTTTACATCTTTCAACTTACAGTTTTTAAGAACATAAAGCCATCTGATACTGCAGCATTTATCTGCTATATTCTCGCAATTTTGACATTGTTGCTGTTTCCACTTACAGCACAAATTATGTGGTATTTTGACATTAGCAATCTGGCTTCAAAATCATCTACCAGCGGCTTACTTTTCGTTTGGCTCCCTATCTACGCAGTCCTTCCGGGCATCCTAATATTTTCGCTCGTCTGGATCAACAGCAGATTCAGAAAATAAATAGAGTATTTAAAATTATACAACAATATCAGATAGATTTTAATTCCAAAGCAAGGGATAGTTACTCGAACATTTGACATTTTATAAACAATAAGTTTATGAGAAGTGTTTCAGTCTGGATATCCTAAAACCAAAACTAACACAAAATTCTCGCGACGTGCCTTTATCTCTATGACAAATAATATCAGCAATTATTAAAAAAGCATCTTTTTGACTAAGCCGTTCACTTGCAAAGAAATCTTCAGTATATAGTTTTTCACCAATCCTTGGCAGAAATGGAACATTCCAAAATATCGTTTTCTGAGATTTAAATTAGTCTTTGTTTAGTACTAAAAGCAAAGTTAATAATAAAGTTTTTCATCCATTGCTTCCAGATTAGCAGCTTGATAATTAAATAAGTCTTTCACTAATTCTTCTTCAAATATTTGTGCATAAAAACATCCATAATAATATTGTAACATTAAATAATTATCAAAATAAATATTTGTCGCATAGGATTTGCATAGTATATTAAGCAGCATGCCATTTTATTCGGCCATATAAATATTCAGTTGCATAAATTATAAAATTATGAAGACAATATTTATATTGGAAGATGAAGATAGCATCCGCGACTTGCTCAATGTTCTTTTCAGTATTGAAGGTTACAAAGTTGAGGAGGCGTCAAACGTAAGTGATTTTAATAAAATGCATGTATTAGTTACTGTAGACCTGTATATCTTAGATGTCAGACTCCCGGATGGCTCCGGAATTGATGTTTGCAATGGTCTAAAAAATAGCAGTTCGGCCATACCTATTCTCATAATGAGTGCGCATGCTAAAATAATTGAGATTAAAAAACGTTGTAATCCTTATGTATTTATCTCTAAACCCTTTGATATTGACGAGCTATTGGCTAGTGTCCACAGTCTTATTGGGCTTGCGTAGTATTTTCACAACATAATTAGGCATAATATAAAAATTTGAAGCTTGTTTTTTATTAATAATATATTCTGCCATTCCTTATCCTGATAGAGTTCTCTAATTCCATCTTCTGTATGGTGGCAATACATATTTCCACGCTGATTCCGCACATTAATGCAATTTCATTAAGATCAAGACTTACTACCAACGAGTATATTTCCTGGTCGGTCTCCTCATATTTAAGGGACTGAAAGAGTTCAGTGATTCTATCGGCAGGACTTTTACGATACGCTTTGCTATTTGTTTCCATTTGAGTGTTCAATTCCCGTGCAAGAAATTCCATAATATGCCTCAACATTCCTTTCTCAGATTTAATCATAGATAGAAAGTTTTCTTTCGACATCACCAGAACAGTGCAGTCCGTAACGGCTACTATATCAAACGAAAGGGGTGAATCATTTAACACGATGTAGTTGGCATCGCCACCAGTTAAAAATTTGCATGTGGTCCGTAGGCCGTCAAGGTCAACTCTAACGAACTCCACTATGCCGCTGACCATCTGAAAGTGATACTCTGGCTCTTGTCCTTCATTAAAAAGAACAGTATTTCTGGTAAATTTTCTGAGTATAGCGCCATGTGATCTTAGGCATTTCTCGTCAATCATAATATTTTTATTTATTCTTAATGAAGGTAGGTGCTGTCAGCTTCTGTATTATGACTTGCAGCATAAAAACACTATATCCCCCAGATCTATTTGGGAATTACGGCACAATTGTAACAAAAAGGTAGATCATAAATATGCCTAGCAGCACAAAGCCCTGCATGATATTGGTTTTTCCTGTGGCCAGTGAAATCGTGATGATAAAAAGTGACAGTCCCAGAAGTACAGTTGACTTGATGTCAATCCCTAAAGTCATTCGTATTCCGCTGATTACCGATATAATTGCAATAGCAGGAATACTGAGCCCGATGCTCGCAAGGGCAGAACCAAATGCCAGGTTAAGCGAAGTTTGTATCCGGTCATTTCTGGCTGCTCTAATAGCCGCGAGAGCCTCGGGTAATAATACGATCCCTGCAATGATAACCCCCACTGCAGATTTTGGAGCACCTACGGCAACCACCAAATATTCTACGTCTTTTGACAGAAGCTTGGCCATCAGGACAACTATGCCCAAGCTTACAAGCAACATACCACTGCTGACATACATTCTCTTTTTGGAAAGTTTAAGACTTGTCCCCTGTTTCACAGTTTTTTCCTGTGCTTTATCATCGGGAGATATAAAAAAACTGCGATGCCTGATCGTCTGCACCATAGTAAACCCAAGATAAAGCGCCAGACATAACAAAGCAATAAATAAGAGCTGAAAAGCGGTATACTCACCTCCTCCATGGCTTACCGTATAATTAGGCAATATCAATACAAATACTACCACTGCCGTTAAAGTGATCAGAGCGGTGCTCACACCTTTCAAAGTAAATGCCTGCTCTCTGTATCTAATCGATCCTATGACAATGCAGAGACCGATAATACCATTAAGAATAAGCATTACCGCGGCAAAAACAGTATCCCTTGCCAATGTGATGGTCTCAAGCCCTTCCGCACCAAGCATGATGGAAATGATTAGACCGACCTCAATAACCGTTATGGCAAATGCCAAAAGAAGGGTACCAAAAGGCTCACCTAGCTGGTGCGCAAGCACTTCGGAGTGATAAACCGCAGTAAGTACGCTTCCCAGTAACAAGGCCGTTAGCAGAATCGAATAATAGCCGGATGAAAAAATGAAGCTCCCGAAATACAAGAGCCATGATAAAACAGGCACAACAATCGTCCAGTACTGTAAATATTTATTTTTATTCATTAAAAGAAGACAATTTAATATCCTGAGGATTAACAGCTCATCATCTTCCGAAACCAATATGTGATGACGAACAGATAAAGCCTTTTGCCATGAAGGGCTTTGATTACAGAAACGTAGCCGTTTCTATTTGAATTGTTACAGGAATATCACATTACCTGTATAGGCGGATTTAGATTCATCCCTGATCAAAAGTCTTGCCCCGACAATTACTTTGACCATTCCACGCAGATCATTAACCGATCTGATTATTGCCTGCAATGACACTTCAGCATATACTTTCACAGGTATACCAAATCTGAGATCTTCGATGCCGTAGTTGATTTCAAGGCTTACATTCTCCACCGACGCGACTCCCTTGCACAGATAAGGAATAAGAGCAAGAGTCAAGTACCCGTGGGCAATTGTTGATCCGTAAGCACTTTCAGTAGACGCCCTGTCGCTATCCATATGAATCTACTGATGGTCCAGAGTGGCATCTGTAAATTGGTCAATCGTGTGCCATGGAGAACTTCCCACCATGACTCCTTCCAGGGACTTATAATCTTCGTAATTGTTGATGATCCGCATAGATTTTCTCATTTAATAGTGTGACAATACCCATAGGGCTTCCCATTAAAGCTAAAAAGCCTCTCGCAACATGCGGGAGGCCGTAATATAATTAATATAATAAGTTACTATATCGATCAAATTATGCCAGTTTAACGTTGATTGCGTTTAAACCTCTATCTCCTTTCTGTACGTTGAAAACAACTTCGTCGTTCTCACGGATGCTTCTAGACTCAAGTCCTGAGCTATGTACAAAGATATCTGCGCCACCTTCTGATGGTGCGATGAAACCGAAGCCTTTTGCTTCGTTGAAAAATTTTACGGTGCCTTTTTGCATTTGTAAATAAAATTAAAAATTATATAATGGGATCTGTACACTTTACAGATTTCATTTTTGTAGTCAACTATGATCGGCACGACAAACTGTAGTTATGTAGCTTTACCTCTCATTCTTTGTCAGGCTCATTAATGGTGCGTATAAGATATCTGAATATCTTGGCCTGCAATATCATATCGTTTTTTAAGATCAAAGGAATCAGTATTCTCAATATCATTAAAAAATCGGATCTATAAACGGGGAACTGTAAAAGCAAGACCGATCGGTTTCATTGGACCGGTTAAGCGAAGGCAGGAACCTTTCTTTATGAATACTTTGCAAATGTAGACTAATATTCCTCAAAATTAAAAAATATAAATGTTTGATTATCATTATTTTATTCGTACATTACGCACACAGAAGAATTATTTGCACGGTGCGGATGATAAAAGATTCCGTAAATATGCAAACCCATTCAGCTACACCAAATACCCTGTCCGAAACCATTGAAGAGCATTCTTTACCACATGTTCATATTGCTTATTTCATTATGGTACACCAACGGCCGGAGGCTTTTAAGACCTTGCTTGAAAAAATTCATACACGTGACCAATTCTACTTGGTACACATTGACCGCAAAGCGAATGGTGAAATAACGGAAGCCATCCAGGATTATGTCATTCGATATCCAAATGTTTACCTTTTAGAAAGCACAAACATCGTGTCAGGAGGTTTCAGCATGATCCAGGCCGAACTTAACGCAATGGAATTTTTACTCAATATCAGCAAGAAATGGGATTATCTGATCAATCTGAGCGGAGAGGACCTGCCACTAAGATCTCAGGACATTATCCGGCAATTTCTGACTGTTAATGCGGGAAGAAACTATATTTTCTATTATGATCCAGAAGTTTTATAGACCTAACACATTACAAAGGATCCAGAATCACTTTACGGAACTGACTCACAGGATATCCTCAATGATATACAAGAGAGATTTTATGAAGATGTTATTCCCTATATAGGTGGTAAATGGTTTATTTTTACCCGTGACACCTGCTCCTTCCTGATCAACAATGAGAAGGTGATGGACTTTGAAGACTATTATCTGCACACCTGCTTCTTGCTGAATCGTTCTTTCAAACAGTTTTGATAAATACCGATTTCAATGATATTATCGTGAACGATGATAAAAGAGCTGGTTTTACTACACCATTGATGGGCAAAGACAATTATTACAAACAGTTTCTAAAATTTCTGACGGAGAGTAACAGCCTTTTTATTAATAAAGTCGGTGACCTGACTGACGAATGGATCATTCAGTATGTGGATAATAGTTATGGACTCCCGCTGCCGATAGTCAACGAGATCGAAAGAGAATTAAAAAGAGATGATCACAGCAGTAATTAATTATCGGCCTGTCTGAAGTGAAAATTTTTGTCCTCCTATTATATTAGTGGATTTCAGGTAAAATAATTTATCCGAATTATTAATATTCTCTTTCAGTTTCTGAATCAAATAGTTCCTATTATTTCCTTTAATCCTATGGGTTTCCTCTGCTAAATCAGGTAATAATAAAATTTTGTTGATATATACCTTTTTATTAACTGTTAGTCCAGTAAATAGCAGTTCTGCCAACTTCTTACCAAAAGGTAAACCTGCACATAAAGACGAACCAACACCAACCTTTTATATTTCAGATAGTTATTCTCCCAAAGATTGTGTTCAAGATTAGGATCTTCATTATGTATTGTAGGTTCTTTCATTAAATTGATGCTAACATTCAAATGTACTCAAAGTGAATAACGTTTTTGGGGAAGATTACACATGTATATTGTAAATAATGCTTACAAGAATACTAAGGAAGACTATCATTTTTTAAGATGCTTCTGATCAGGAATATACTATATTATTAAAATCTGAATAATTTCTTAAAAAAGACAATAGCACCTACTGATTGGTGCTATTGCTGTTATTAATGTAGCAAGTTTTTCTTTATTTAGGCAAAATTATTTTGTCGCTAAAGTATTTATATATGCTGGTGTAAGATTGAAGCCTGTTAAGTTATTCGGAGAATTTTGTCTGGAAAAATACACCTGAATTACATAATTAGTGTTTGTTGCAACTGTTGACTTGGCAACACTTATAGATGTTGATTGTCCGCTGCCATTGTTACTGATTGCTCCAAATGAATCCCTCTGATTTGTAGCGTAAGGTAAAGTAGCAGGCAATGGTGTAGTACCAGGAGTGAGCCTCACTAATACATCACATTGGGCGTATGTAGGTGATGTCCCCAAAGAATTTAATATAGCTGTTACAATAGTTTTTATATTTGTTCCAGTTGAAACTACAAGATTCTGTCTTAATGCAGCTGCCTCACGTCATAACCCATCATTATTAGGAAAAGAATTCAGATCGATTAAAGGAGAAATATCTAACGATGTATATTCTATTACTGTACCGCCAGGGTTTTGTAGCTGTAGCATTTTCCAGTTAGGAGCAGCAGAAGTACCGGTATTAAGATATAAACCTTCACTGGCAAATGCTGTATTTGTATTATAAGCAACTATCCCTTTTGCTGGATTTGGAATGGTTACAGCATCTGTAACATTTGTCAACGCAACTCTTGGAGGCAAAAATCCCTTATTTGATGATGTCAAATCCAACAGTGATGATGCATCAGGTGTAGATGTTCCAATACCCACTTGTGAAAATACGAATTGACTTAAAGCAATTGATAAAATTGTAAAAATGTTTTTTCTTATAAAAAAGTTATTGTTATTTTAGAAAAATATCACATTTCAAAAATTGTTCACCTCTTTATTAGCAAGGTTCAATTAAGTTAAAGTGACAATTTTTTTGACATCTATCGGCAAATAAACAATTTTTTGAGGCAATATAAAAATTATATTATTGTTTTTCGAGATTCTGCGATTGTAACCTACGTTTTCTGAGATCTATTGGACATCAACTTATAACTAATATGTTAATTTGTTTTAGTATATTTATGATGAATTAATTACTATGTATTTATTCTTAGTAATAAATTATTTTTCATCATTTGTATTAAGCTTCAGCTTTCAGCTGGAGCTTTTATTTCCTAAATAACCACGTATATAATCCTTACAAGAATACTAAGGAAGACTATCGCTTTGTTCAATACTTCCAAGCAGAAGACATCGTTCTGTTAGATTATTAATTTATGATAATCAATTATTAACTCACCTTTTAATAATTTTCTTAACCAGTAATCTCTTATTTCAAATTCTATTAAACAATTTTTATGATTAAATTTCATTCCGTTAGAGAAAGGTGCTATTTCTAAATAATCTCTACCATTTTCCGAATATCTAATCACTTCAGATGTTTGAATATTTAAGTTTTTAAAAACATGCAAAATTTCTTCATAACTATAACCATTATCATCAATAAATTCTTCAAATGTAAGTTTCATTTTATATAAATGACACGAATTTGTAGTTTCATATAAATCAATATTTAAAGAAAATAATTTTATTAATTCTAATAGATCTTTAATGATAAATCCAATCCTTTTTGTTTCCATTAATATAGTTTTTTGAGACTAAAGTATAAATTGTTATATTGAAATTATTTCTCTGCTCATAACTTAAGTCATAAGATTTTCATTTATTACCTTTTATTCTTGAAATATAAAATGGCAATCATTTTATAGCTTTTTAATATCCTTTTTTATGAAAGGATATTTTTTTATCATTTTAGTATTACTATTTATTTGATTTTGTTTTTTATTCTTGTGCATATTGTATACGCAAACTTAAATTTTACAATACTTTCTATATTCTATTATATTAAGAAATAATGAAACACCTTTATTTTTCTGATATTTTTTAAAAGGCACAAAACCTAATTTTTCTGGTATTTTTCTACTAGCTATATTTTCTTCATCAACTGGATAAAGTATATATTTGAGATTAAAATTATTTTCTAAAAAGTCAATAAGGTTTATTATAATTTCTTTGCCCAGACCAATGCCTTGCATGCTTTTTTTAATCCAAAGACCCAGTTCTGCAGATTCTAAGGATATATTATGAATTCCACAGCAACCCACAAACTGATTATTTGAATCCAAGGCAACCATTACTAAGTCTGTATTTTTGTCTAATCCCTTTTTTGATTCTTGTATAAAAGAACGAATTTCACTTTTATCTCCCCTTGGGTTGAAAGGCATATATTTCGTGAGCTCAGCATCGAAATGTTCGTTAATATCATCAATATATAATATTTCTACAGGTTTCAATATTAATCGATTAGTTTGAATTCTAATATTTTTGTTTAATATCATTGCCTTAAAATTTTTGTTTATTCAAATATTACCGAGTTTTCCATTTTTAATACTGTATAATTTAAGCAAATTACGTAATAAATTACTACTTTTTCATTGACATCGTTTTTTGAGATTCTTTAAAAGTTAAAATAATGTTCTAATGATATTGAATATAGTACACTATTTTAATATTTATTACAGAATTCTAATATAACAATGTAATTTAAGAGTGAAATCGGTTTATTTTTTGCAGAATAATTCATATACCTACAAAATATAAAAAAATGATTATTGATGAAAACTTGCTCTTGCAATATGGCGCAAATTATGAAAAATATAATTGTAATGATCTGATTTTTCATGAAGGAGACCAACCGAGATTTTATTATCAGATTGTAAAAGGAACTATTGAAGTTAGTAATTATCATGATGGAGGAAGAGAGTGCCTTTATAATATAATGACGGATGGTCAATGTATTGGAGAATCTTTATTGTTTATTGATAGGCCTTACCAATCCAATGCAATCGCAAAAAGTAAAATTACTTTACTAAAATTAGCAAAAACACAATTTTTAGAGTTACTGGCAAATCATCCTGACGCAACAGCACGTATGTTTAAATGCCTAGCGGAAGGAATATACTTTAATCATATGATGGTGTTTAATATGACGTCACCAGATCCATGTTTTAAAATCAAGACTGTTATGGAATATTATAAAAATTGCAATTTAAAAAAATCCCCTTATTCTTATCAGATTCCATTTACAAGAAAACAAATAGCTAATTTAATAGGGTTATGTACAGAAACAGTTATTAGAAACGTGAAAAAAATGGAACGGAAACAAATCATAAAAATCGAAAACGGTAAAATTTACTATTAATGTTTCAACGCAAGAGCCGTAATGCGCAGGACGAATGATGTAGAAGATGTTTTTCTGAATAATTAAGTAGTGTTTTATTTACTCTATACATGAGAAAGACCGTTATTGACGGTCTTTTTAATTTTTAATAACTTTATTTAGGTACAACCGGTCCTCCCGGACACTGTATTCCATTGCAGTTAACAAACCCGCATGGTGGAAGTTTCGGATCGCAGCATGAAATAACGCACGAAGGATTTTTATCTCCTGCATACATACTTTTCAGCTCATTTTTAGACAAGGTTTTAAATCCTTTCATTTCTGATTTTTTCATTTTAATTAATTTTTGGTGTTAATATAATTTTAGCTTTTATTACCTAAAAATATAATAATTTTTGCTTCTAAATAATATGATTTACCAAAAATAATTTGCAAATTGATATTAATTTTAAAACTTCATTCAATAATATGTTTTCGATATCATCAGGATAATCTAGTTCCATATCCACTTTATACTCCTATTCACGCCCAGGCTCCTACTTCTATTCCTTTTTCATACTTTACAAAGAAAAGTAAAAACAAAATTATTACTAGCATGAAAAATATAAAATTTCCTTTTCTTGATCGTTTTCTGAGATCTATTGGACATCAACTTATAACTAATATGTTAATTTGTTTTAGTATATTTATGATGAATTAATTACTATGTATTTATTCTTAGTAATAAATTATTTTTCATCATTTGTATTAAGCTTCAGCTTTCAGCTGGAGCTTTTATTTCCTAAATAACCACGTATATAATCCTTACAAGAATACTAAGGAAGACTATCGCTTTGTTCAATACTTCCAAGCAGAAGACATCGTTCTGTTAGATTATTAATTTATGATAATCAATTATTAACTCACCTTTTAATAATTTTCTTAACCAGTAATCTCTTATTTCAAATTCTATTAAACAATTTTTATGATTAAATTTCATTCCGTTAGAGAAAGGTGCTATTTCTAAATAATCTCTACCATTTTCCGAATATCTAATCACTTCAGATGTTTGAATATTTAAGTTTTTAAAAACATGCAAAATTTCTTCATAACTATAACCATTATCATCAATAAATTCTTCAAATGTAAGTTTCATTTTATATAAATGACACGAACTTGTAGTTTCATATAAATCAATATTTAAAGAAAATAATTTTATTAATTCTAATAGATCTCTAATGATAAATCCAATCCTTTTTGTTTCCATTAATATCGTTTTTTGAAATTACGTTTTTATTTATAAATAACGTTTTGGGTCTTGCCGAAAGCGGAATTCAGTACAAAAGTTCAATCGAAGAACGGAAGTTGAACTTTTTACAAATGAACAATAGAAGCCTTTTTGCCTAGCTCTTGGCAAATATATTGTGATATGGCGTATTTATCGTTCCTGTTTCGTCATTATTATGGTATCTGTCAAATATCTGAAACCAATTAAAATATCGTTGTCAATTTGCATTGTTATAGAGTCCGTTCTTAAAAGCAATTTGCCATTTTTGTTTTCACATTGTCCGTCTAAAAAGCTCCATGAAGAACCTGGGCTTAAGCTATAGGTCATACTAAATTCATTTGTTTCTTTCCACCTTGTTAATGAAAATGTTGTGTCGGTCTTCTGAAATGTCCAACTTTCTAATCTTTTATTTTGATATCGGTCAATTCCTTTCCCAAATAGATAAAACATTATTATTGACGCTGTAAAAGAGTTCACAAGAAATACTCTCGAGTACTCTTTCTTTTTTGCAAAGAATAAAATTCCTGCTATTAATAGATTAGAAATAAAAACTAAAGAGACTAAAAGAATAATTACAATTGAAACACTTGGGTCTGGGTCCATTTTATAAACCCATAGCCAAATCAATCCAAAGTCAATAATTGCAAGTCCCAATATTTTGTATAGTGTCTTCATTTGGAATGTCATCTGTCAAATGCACATAACTTTCAATTTTACGCGTTGCGTAAAGCTGACTTATATAACTTTCGTTAAGAATTTATGCTACTAATATAAAATTATATTTTAATCGTTTTTTGAGATTCTTATTAATTCTTCTTTGTACAATGATATTTCTGGTCATTAAGTATGCTGTTAATTGCTAACAATGAAAATTTGAAATGAATTATAATTTATCAAGTCCTATCTTTTTATAAAGCAAATCAAAAAGAGCTTGACCTCTAACTTCTATATATCCTATTTGAGCCATAATGTGGGAACGATTTTCATCACTCCTATTCTTTTTATGATTGTCATATGCTATTGACGTTCCATCAAGTGTATTGCGAAATAATTTTGCTGCCTCTCTAGTTTCTTTATCTAAAAATAAAATATTTTCATGATAAATTTGCTGAAAATACGATGCAATCAGTATTGGTCCTTTATAGTCATTCTGGTCAAAAGGCATTAAGGGTTCACCGTCTAATACCAGTATTCCATATCCAAAATCTTTACGAGCCATCTGGACAGCCTCTGCAATCTTCACGTGAGCTTTTACTTTATAGGAAAAAAGTTCATCTCTAATCTTCTGCTTTCTTGTGAGTTTTGCATTCAATATTGAGCCTATGAAAACGGCAATTAATGCGAGTATCGGACCTATAGCATATTTGAAAATTTCAATCCAAATATTAGGTTCATTGTGAGCTTCTGTTATTATTATCATCGTTTTTTTGAAATTTTAATTTTCATTAGAAACAAAAGTTCCATCCAGAGGTTAGCGATCTATTTACTCCCCAGGTCCCAGTATCCCCATTTTCATATTTAGAATAAAAAGACAGAAATAGGATAATTGTTGCTATTACTACTAAAATATAGAGTTTTTTATTTTTCAAAAATTTGTCTCTGATTTCATTTTTGTCCATTTTTTATAGTAAATATTGTAACGAAGTTACTGTTAAAATTATAAAAAGTAATATTATACCTGCGCAACCTGAACGTCCAGTATATCTATTTGTCCCAACTGGATTTGAATAACGGTCACCTCTATTTATTTGATTTTTGTTAAATAATTTATACTTTACACATTCCGAAAAAACAATTGCAGAAAAGATAAATTTAAAAAATTGTTGTTCATCTTGAGGATAGCCACTAATTTTGACAAAATGACTTATTCGGATTTTTCCTTTTCCGAATCTATTTCTAAATAAAGTATATGCAATATCACTTGGAAAATATAAATTTTCGTTATCTGTTCTATTTTGAATTTCTTCAGTAATTTGATTTAAGATGAAATAAGGGTCATCCGACAATGCAACAAAATCAACAATTTCCTCAAAAAAGAAAGGACCATCTAAAATGCCATCATTATAAATTAAAGAAATTTTTGTCTTTAATATATCTGGAATATTTGTAATTTTTTTCATTTGTATAATTTTATTTGATTGTTTTTTGAAATTAATAAAATAAAAACCTCTATATAGAGGTTTTTTTTATGAGTAAAGTTGTTCAATTTCATCGGCTTTTTCATTAAATTTCTCTTCTATTGTATTTTCAAAAGATCTATTATGATCGATAATGTATTGATTATTGTTTTCGATCAAAACATTTGTAAAAATCATTTTTTTATTAGCCTCTTTTATAATTTCTTCTTTATTTAATGTTTTAGATTGTATTTCGAGAGTTATTCTATTATTAATAGGTTGATATACATTGTTATCCATATTAGGACTAAATCTGAATGATTGTGGCTGATAATCAAATAATTTAGAGTTACCTATGGTTGTTGCTTCGACAGTTACAATAAATATCTCTTCTTTCTGTCCGATAGGGAAAGGATTTTCAAAACTTCTCGGGACTTGAATTGTTTCAGATCTGTTATCTACAACTTTAAAATCACTAATTGTCACTTCCTGCCACAAAAGTTTTTCTTTTATCTCTTTAAGCTTTAATTCTCTTTTTTCAGGAGTATTTATTTCTGAATGTTGGATGTTATTTGTTTCGTGTTTTAGAAGATCAAACAAATCTCCTGGTAATTCAAAATTGATTGTTGGTAATGTAGTTCTGTCTTTCATGGTTTGATGATTTTTTATTACTTTGCTAATGTTATAATCTTTAATTTAAAAGGAAGGGGTAGTCTGACAAATATCATAATTAACAAATGTAATAATAAGAAATTATTTGTGTTTACGGCAATCCGTATTTATACTGAATTCACTTATTTTCTAATTCCCATTTTTTTTATTTCTTCATCAGTATGATTATCCAAGATCTTAGCATACCTATAAAATGTGGCCCTTGTCAATCCAAATGGTTTATAAATTTCTTCCGGACGTTTCGTTACATCCTTATATATATTACGTAAAAGCAAAAGTTTGGAAATTGTTTCTTTAGTAAATCCCTTCGGTCTTCCGCCTAATCTACCTCTTGCCCTGGCAGATTGCAAACCGGCATTTGTTCTCTCTCGTATCAGCTCACGCTCATATTCAGATAAGGATGCCATTAGATTTAAGAAAAGTCGGCCATTTGCAGTAGCTGTATCTACTCCATCGGTTATACCTTTTATAATAATACCTTTATCACTTAAACTTAATACAAGATCAATGATATTTTTTAAGCTTCTTCCTAATCGATCCAGTCTCCAAACATAAAGTTCATCACCTTCACGAAACTGTTCAATCATCTTATCGAGCTCCGGACGATTTTTTGTTGTACCGGAAATTTTCTCCTGGTAAATTTTTTCACAACCTGCTTTTTCAAGTGCTTCAATCTGCAAATCTAAATTTTGATCTTTGGTCGAAACCCTGGCATATCCTATTTTCATATTTTGTTACATTAAACTCATACTCTGTAAATTTATGAAACTTAGTTTAGTGATACGACATTTTGAGAAAATATATTTAAAAAATAAAGTAATCAGATCCTATCACTTTGAGAATCTCACAAAACCACCAAAATTTTATATATCTGGAAAACAGACCATCCTCAACATTATTGCCAGTACCACAATAAACGGTCAAGTTGTGGCAGTGGTGCCCAGCGAGAACTTGGCAACCCGGAACGTCTTTAAAAAGTATGAAAATAATAAAATCTCTTGTATTGCTGCATTTCAGGAAGCCAGGAATAAAAAGCAGGAATAAAAAGCATTTATTTTGTCCCAAACTAAGACTCCAGATCTGTCAGACTGGAGACTGCTACCTTAAAAGAGAAACTTTAAGAACACAATGAGAAGCATTGGGCTACCAGATAAACTGGTAGAACTCAATGTATCCCAGGTAACTCAATGTGAGAAAAACGGTATCGATTAGTCCATGGACAATGATATTGATCCAGATGTTTTTAAATTTAATATATAAAAATCCAAAAGCGATTCCGAATACGAATGTCATGATCAATCCCGCCGTACCTTGATACAAATGAGGCAGGGAAAACATCAATGCAGAAAGAATGACTATAAGAATTTTCCTATCACCGAAGATATTTTTCAGTTGTGCAAAAGCAAATGCCCTGAACAGCAACTCCTCTCCTATCGCAGCACTGATCCACATCCTGTAAAGCCATTTGAGATACTGTGCCGTATCACCTCTGATGTGCTCAAATGTAGAATAATCAGCTGGTTCGTTACAAATCCAATTGACCAGTGGCTGGATCATAAAATCCACACTCAACTCTAAGACTAAATATGAGACTAAAATGTTCTTAATGTCACCTGATCTGAGATTCCTAAAATTAAGTGATTTCAGATTTCCATTCTGCAAAAAAGTGCTGACTAAGATAAAAATTATAATGACGCAGAAAGTGTACGGAAATTTGGTCAATGGATTGTAGATCAGCAAAAAAGATATGGTGAGCAACGCTAATGATACCCATTTAGTTTGTAATAGCAATTTCCTTGTCATAATCCAAAAATATAGTGTACAAGCCTTAAGATGCCGGCAGAATATTTTCAAAAAACTTCGCAATGTTTTTTTTCAGTTTTTCAAAAATGTCTGATTTGCCGAATTCCTTATTGTCATAGCCTATCGGGAATCCTTTCTCCACATATTGATTATTTTTCTCAGTCGTAAGATTTTGAAAATGGTTGTTAACAATTCCAGTCTCATCAGTATGAATATCCAGGTATTTTATAACAGCATTTTTGGAAAAATCCAATTTTCTGATATCTATGGTCTTTACCTCTTTCTTCAGGTCAGATCTGAAATACAGGTTCATTTTCTTAGTATCAATGACCGTCTGCCATTCACCGGGATGTATGGAATTCAAAATATTCCACGCGTAGTCAACAGGCTTTTTATCGTACGTGTAATTTTTTAGCATGTAGTATGCACGGTTGTAGCGATCTTCCCAATTTTTGTTCTGTTCAAAATCAAATTTCTCATTTCCGCCGAGAAAATCAAATTTTTTAGCAGCGGTCAGATCTTTATGATACTGATTGTTGCAAAGCAAAGGCATTGGCATTTCTTTATTTGTAAGTACTTTATACTGACCGTTCAATAGGGCAATGGTAGCAGAATTTCCACTTGCATCGGTCAGGAAAAAATGACTTCCGGCCGCATTGGGCCACCAGTTGATGTTTGGTCCATCATTCAGATGATCCACCACCTCCTTTACAGTTTTATAGTTATCCAACTGATATTGGATCCATTGTGCCCAGAACATATCAGGCTGTTTTGGATTATATACTTTACTCGTTTCTTCTAGGTATAATTCTACAAGAAATAGACCTTTTTCATTAACTCCATAGCAGGGAAGATCATATCCCAAAAGATTGAACGTTACGGAACCGAATTTTGAAGTCCATCTTTTCTCAGCCTGTAACTGATCACTTGTTAAATTCTGCCAGCTGATGTTCCTTTTTGGAATATCACGCTTGTTGATTACGATCATTCCCGGCATTGTTTTCCAATTTTCATTGAAGCCAACGACGTTATAATTTTTACCTGTCAGCAAAAATGCCGAGCACGCTTTACTTTGAACTGAGTAGATGAGAACGCATATCAGGAAACAGCGCAGAAAGAAAATTTTCATAAGAATAATATTATAATGTATGCCAGAATAGATTGATTGACAAGCCTTGATCTTTTAAAGAACCCTTTGTTCTTTAATTTGAATATTTAATACTACACAAATTTACGATTATTAACCAAGCAAAGTCAATGGTTATTTGTAACCAAATATGATCAGGTTTAAAAGCGGTCAATCTTATATGATAGTTTTGGGAAGCTCTGGATTTGCCCTTTATAGTGTAAAAGTTCACTGCATCCAAGTACGCAATTATTCAAGATCAGCATTGATTACCGTGAGCTAAAATTTTTCAGTTATAGCATATGCAAGCTTGCTTAATTATAATAGCCTGATTACGGCATTATTGATTCTCGAATTTAAATACCGTCCGATAGTAGTCCTGGAGCACGATAGCAGATGGATCAGGCTTGTAGGTGCTGGATTGTTTGGTTCTTCTTGGAGGATTAAGAAAGATGGGCAAAGAGCCTTTGATAAAGCTTTAATACCATAATCTTCCGGCATAGCCAGTGACACCCAATGCCCAGGTTACACAAAACCATTTTCTGTTAAATGACCGAGGTGTACAATATGCAGGTAATAAATCCGCAGATACCGTTGATTTTTTTTTGCAAGAAGTATGAATTGCAAAGGAAATTGCTGGAATAATGCGGTGGCTGAGAACTTTTTCAAATCACTAAAAACAGAACTCATTTCTGGAAACAAGCTCACTACAAGAGAAAAGATGAAACTGGAAACTTTTGAATGCATTAAAATTTGATACAACAAAAAAAGACGTCACAGCATCCTGAATTACCCAATAATAGGAGAATTTAACAATCAAAAACAAAGTATATCAAAATGTACAAATTATGAGATAAAATTAAATGATGATAAAAAAAGTAAAATTACAACTGGATGTCCAGGTTAATTAAAAATAAAAATTATGAAAAATGTATTAAGTATAATCTGCTTTGCAGTTTTTACGTCTTGTATGGGACAAACTGTTTCTCTAGAAACAATTGCACAATGTAGTTTTAATGACCAGACATGCCCCCCGTTACTTACGTAAAAGATATCAATAATTCTCTAAATAAATACATAGGAACTTGGAAAGGCTCTTTCGAGGGTAAAACTTACGAGTTTAATTTTATTAAAAAAGAGAATATAGGAGAAGCTAAAAAGTGGGATAGATTAATTGGAAAACTAAAAATAACAAATACAAGCGGTGTAGTAGAATTCAATAATTCTAATAGCTCTGGATCAGGAGCTGAGAAATATTTTTGGGGAATTAATTTTCAAAAAGATTTGAAAGTATATGTTTTGAAATTTTTTGGAGGTAAATTAGGTTGCATAGATTATGGATATATATATCTAAGACTAAAGTGGATATACTAACTTAGCGTCCAGTAAAAGTTAAGCATAAAACCTTAATTTTAACGTATGAAAAAAGAGCGAAAAATTTATGATCCAGCTTTTAAGACCAAAGCCGTTCAACTGAGCAATGAGCGAACCAATATTTCAGAACTCGCACGAGAACTCGGAATCGCAGTTACACTACTCTACAAATGGCGCAAAGAGTACGAAGAATTTGGACAACGCAGCTTTCCGGGGAATGGGAATTTAAAACTAACACCCGAACAGGAAAAAATCCACGAATTAGAGAAAAAGCTTAAGGATGCAGAACTGGAACGTGATATATTAAAAAAAGCAATCGGCATCTTCTCCAAGAGCGGTCGATGAAATATGAATTTATAAAAAATAGTGAATCCATATTGCCGATTGAAAAGATGTGTCATGTTTTAAAATTGAGTTCCAGTGGCTATTATAAATGAAAAAAAGACCGTTTTGCCAACCATAATAATAATTGCGAATCGCCATGCGATCTATTTCGATATGTATTGATTTTATTATATGATTATATAATCCCAGTATGTACGGGAAGATAAAGAGGCTGACAAATTTTTCATATCAGCCCTTCTTAGAAATTATCTTAGATTTATTAAAATGATATAATTATTACCACTTAATAGTGTAAGTTAAAACTCCCCAAATAATAAAAGCCATTATAAAAATTGAACCAGCTAAAATATCTTTTTTTTCTTCCTTACTAAAATCTTTCTGATGTGCTAAATCTTTTTTTTTATACTTAACTTATAAATAAATATCAACCGTATTATACTACCTACAAGAGCAATCATATTAATATCTAGTCCCATATAATTATTCATTTTTCATAGTTTTACTAATTGTGATTTTTGGAATTGCCTTAATCCCGATCTTCAATCCCATATTAACTGCCGTACTTTTTACCAAATTTAATTTTCTTCCAACCCCTGCTGTCATCAAATCGATCCCTGGCATAGCTATTTTTTCCATTTTTTCCTGTTCAGACATCACAACACACGGTGAGTGCGCTCATGTAGAGTTTTTTCATGTCCTTAGTATTGTATTATTAATTATTCAATGGCGCGAAGATATTCTTTTTACTACACCGGAAAGAGATAATCTCCGATTTAATATGAATATAATCATGATATATCATTTTGAGACAAAAATACAGGGCTCATGCGACAAAACTCGTCGTGCTTTATTTTTTATTAGAAATAAATTAAAAAAACATTAATCTCTAAATAACACTGTTTTTTTATGAATCAGTGCGTAATTGGTGGAGACCAACAGCGTTATTTCTTGAACCAGCATCAGATTATGGAATAATTGGCACAAGTCTGTGCGCATTTCTCTAATGCCTTCCGGAGCGTGATATGGATTTTCTTTGCAGGCGTTATCGAATCCGGTGGCCAAGATGTGGAGTTTCTTCAATGCTTTCTGATTTAACTCTAAAAGTACTGGAGCAATTATTGATGCGTGTAGCTATACAGATATGCTCTCAGCAGCTACTATTGGCTGTCTCCCCCACCTCTTACAAAGCCAATAATGTTGTAGTTTTTAAGAAAGCATGAGTATGATAAGTTTAAATTTCATTTCTGAGAAACGAAAGTTTAAACTTATTCCATATTTAATTATCCTACTAATAATAATTCCTTTTTATAAAAAACCCATTTATCTTGTTGTTTTTTAAAAAAATAAACTTCTTTGGTCCAGCTTTTTATTCCATGCCCAATTTTTTCAACAATTAAAAAAGCTTTACTGACATCATTATTTACAAAAAAATTATTAAAATGTATTTCAACAAATTTTTCATTCTTTGTTTTGAAATTGCCTGTAACCAATTTTATGCTTTTGTTATCGAACTTTGATGTAATTTCTGATATGAAAAAAGTATTATATTTTGTATTTGAATTAATATTAAATCCTTCTTTATTAAAAACATCATAACAGTTACATTCTTCAAGAAATATTTTATTATCACTCACGTAATTTTGAACAAATATCTGAACTGTAATATTTTCATTTTTTTCAAATGTCGACCAGTGTAATTCATCAAAGAAAATTGAAGTATTCTGCTCTATAATTTCGTAGCCTATATTACTGATATTCCTAGGCCTAGAGCAAGAAATGAAAGTAAATACTATATAAAAAAAAACGAAGAAGTAGTAGAATTTAAAATTTCCAGCCATATTGATACGATAATTTCATTGTTGCTGGATTTACTCCAGTTATAATTCCAAATGTTTTCATTTCCCAATAAGAGCCATAATCAGAGACTCCCCATTTATTACTAGGTGCATTACTTGACAAATATTGTACACTCTTCCCCAATGTATAAATTCATGTAATATCGTTACTGCCAACAAAAATGAAGTTCCTTGGATATATTGTTTAGTTTGTAAATCTTCAAATGTAGTAATTAATTTTAGACTTATATATGATCTCTCTCTACTTGAATATCCTAAATATCCCACTCTGTCAGCTTCTTGAGATTCAATTATTACTTGTCCATCAGCACTTTAATGTCTAAAAAATTAAGAACTTGTGCTTTAGATAGACCTGTCTCCTCCGATATACTAGAAAGAACCATTTGGGTTAGCTTTTAAATATTCAGGTAATTTCGATAGAACTTCGTAAAAACGTAGGTATTTAGCTTTAATCCTCTCTAAACTTTCTTGTCTGGTTAATCTTGTACTAAATTGTTCAGAAACAATATGTACAAAATGATTTAATCCGCTTGTAATTAAACCCTGCTTGAATCCATCTGAAAATTTTCCTCCTGCAATGCTTGAAGAAATACCACCTGATAATCCACCCACTGCAATCATAATTTTTTTTAATAAATGGAGCAAGGACGGGAGCTTCAGGAATATTTGGGTTCATCTTTTGAATCGTAACAAGAGGTTGTTGGATATGTGTTCAACATTATGTTTTAATTTATCAATCGATTAAGAATAAGTATAAGACTATATATGCAAACCTAATTATGATGACACCGCTTTATTTATTACAAAAATTTCAAATATAATCAGAGGTTTTTTCATTAATTATGTAAGTGAAATTTAACTTAAATTTCAATAAACACCTTTAAAATATTATCTATGTTTTTAATAAATGGTTTGAATAGAGTCCTGTTAATTTCATATGACCGACAGTTAAATTTTCATTTTTCACTTTATATATGCTCGGTATTCCATAAATATCTGCTTAGGCATCTGAAATAAGAGAATATTCAACATTTATTTAAATTATTGTTGATCTTGAAGTTTACTTCTTAATACCGACATATCATCGCTCACTTTCGTATCCAAGATCTTAGCATAATGCTGTGTCGTCTTTATGTTGGTATGACCAAGCATTTTACTAACGCTTTCAATCGGAACGCCATTGGATAATGTTACGGTAGTGGCGAATGTATGCCTTGCGATATGGAATGTCAATTCTTTATTTATGCCACAAACATCTGCAATTTCTTTAAGATAAGAATTCATTTTCTGATTGCTCAGTACCGGAAAAAGTACATCTAAATTCACACAGTGCAGATGGCTCTCATATTTTAAAACCAGTTCCTTAGCTAAAGGTAATAGCGGAACCCTGGTTAAGGTATCTGTCTTTTGACGATGAGTAAAAATCCATTGATTACCATCAATGCCGACATTGATGTTAGATTTGGACAATTGCTTTACATCCACATAAGCCAGGCCAGTGTAACAGCTAAATAGAAAAATATCGCGAACTTGGTTCAATCGTTCTGATGTAAATTCCTTTTCATAGATCATCCGAATTTCTTCTTTGGTAAGATATGGACGCTCCACAGCCTTTATTTTTGCCTTATAGCCCAGAAAGGGATCTTTGGAGATCCAGCCGTGTGCCATACATAATCGGATGATCTTTTTGAAATTCTTGAGATACTTCACAGCAGTATTGTTTCCGCATTTCCTTACACTGCGCAGCCAGAAGTCATAATCGCTGACGAAACCGTGATCAATTTCCGTGATGTCAATATCAGAAGTTTTGTATTTCCAATTGATGAATTCCTGCGTATGTTTTAAAGATGTTTTATAACGCTCCAATGTCCCGGGAGCAAAATCCTGACCGACCAATGCTTCCACTTTGTCATTATGTTCCTGAAAGATGGGGATAAGCATCCTTTTCTCAATATCCGTTCCAAGCAGTTTAGATTTTAAACTCATTGCCGTTACATCATTCACCTCTTTCAACATCTGGTAATGGTAATCATAAACTTTCTGTTCCAAAGTTTTAAGATAGAGATTCAGTGTTTTAGCTTCTTGCGTATTTCCTAATGCCTTGTGTGCTTTAACATCCCATTTTTGGGGATCAATATACCTTTTAGCAGCAATGTCTGTTGCCTTGCCGTCTATCGTAATTCGTAAGTAGATGGGAGCGGTTCCGTTTGTTCTGATTTTATTCTTTTTTATAAAGAATAGCAGATTGAATGTTTTGTTCATAGTGTGATAACTTTAATTGATTAATAATTTACCTTTTGTTACCACTTTTTGCAAGATGTACAATCGTTAGACTGCTTATTGGTCGGGTTTTCCTTGATTTTTCGTGACCCATTTTTGTGATTTTTTAAATGGGACATGAATAGGACATATAAATCGTGACCTATTTTGGTTTTTTTTGATACCTGCTCTCAAACAAAAAACGCTGTAAACATTGATGTTTACAGCGTTTTAGCTTATTTTGGTTTCTAACCTGGCGGAGAGTGAGGGATTCGAACCCCCGGACCTGTTACAGTCAACAGTTTTCAAGACTGCCGCAATCGACCACTCTGCCAACTCTCCTCAAACCCCGATGTTATCGTTGTTTTCAGTGGTGCAAATATAGAAATATTTCTATTTCCGGCAAAATTATTTTCGAATTATTTTAGTGCTGATTTTTACGGGTAACTGTAAAAAACTATAAATCAGTGTTAATCATTTTAATTCCGTAAAAAATAACAACAATTTAATGATAATTATGGTTAAGACTAATTTCATTATTTCTAAAGAGCATGGCACATTCAGAGGACAATCGTTAACAAATCTTTAAAGTAAGCTTAATCTTCATTTCAGGTCATTTCCTACACGAGCATTTAATTTTGCAGGAATTTAAATCTAATAAGAAAAGTGAAGAAAATTTTTACGTCTGTTTTGTTTTGTGCATCCATTTATTTTTATGCTCAGACCGGTACCGTTTCCGGAAATATCAATGATGATTCCCGGATTGCATTACCCGGAGCCAAAATTACCCTGATGCCCGGAAATATCTATACCACTTCTGATGATCACGGAAATTTTGTTTTCCTGAATGTACCGGCAGGAAAGTACACGATGAAAATTGACTATATCGGATATGGAAGTAATGAATACCAGGTTGCCGTAGAGTCCGATAAAAATACCAGACAGAATATTCTTTTTGCCAGAAAAGAAACGACCATTCAGGAGGTCGTTGTTGCAGGTTCGGCTTTAAAAAACCAGGCAAGAGCTTTGAATAAACAGAAGAGCAATGCCAATATTACCAATGTTATATCATCTGACCAGATCGGCCGTTTTCCTGATGCCAATATCGGTGACGCGCTTAAACGGGTTCCCGGAATTACCATCCAAAACGATCAGGGTGAAGCCCGAAATCTTATTATCAGGGGATTGGCACCCAATCTGAATTCAGTTACTTTAAACGGTGACAGAATTCCTTCTGCTGAAGGGGACAACCGGAATGTCCAGATGGACCTGATTCCTTCGGATATGATCTCAACCATTGAAGTTAATAAAACGCTGACCCCGGATATGGATGCTGATGCTATCGGCGGATCCGTCAATCTGATTACGAGAGCGTCGCCGAACGGACAGCGAATTTCTGCAACATTAGCCGGAGGCTACAATCCGATCCGTGAAAAGGGAAATTATACGGCTGGGCTGGTCTATGGAAACCGTTTTTTAAATAAAAAACTGGGTGCCGTTTTCAGTTTTTCTTATAACAACAATAATTTCGGTTCTGATAATATCGAGCCGACCTGGAGCGTAGCGAAAGATGCCGCTCAGACTGCTTACGTCAGCAAAATGGGAATCCGGTATTATAATGAGCACCGCATCCGGCACAGCTTTGATCTTAATCTGGATTATGAGTTTAATCCGAAAAACAAAATCTACGCTTCTGCCATGTATAATTTCAGAAACGATAAAGAAAACCGTTATGCTTTAGGATATAAAATAAAACCTGTTTACAACGAAGACGGAACCCAGATCACAAATTGGGAAGGCAGCATGACAAGGCAGAATAAAGGCGGCGATTTCAATAATGATAATACACGTCTGGAAAGACAAAAAGTTCAGAATTACGCACTAAGAGGCGAACATTTGTTGGGTTCTAAGATCGATCTCGACTGGGCAATGAACTATGCAACCGCAAGTGAGAAAAAGCCTCATGAAAGATATATTGAATTTGAGAGTGATGATTTAAATTTCATCACCGACTTCAGTAACTCCCGAAAGCCAATGGTTTCTACCTTAGGTACCGACAATTTGGGAAACTATCAGCTAAGTGATCTTTCAGATTCTAATAATTTTACTCAGGAAAAAGAATTCGGTGGAAAGATTAACTTACGCTTTCCGTTTTCAGTCATCCGGGATCAGAAAGGGAGGATTCGCACTGGTGCGAGAATACGCCTTAAAACAAAGGAAAGGGAAAATGATTATTTCGCCTTTGAGCCGGTTAATGATATGGGAAGCCTCTTATCTGTTCCGACAACGTATTTTGACGGCCACAATTTCCAGCCCGGAAATTATGTCCCCGGAACTTTTGCAAGTGCTTCTTATCTGGGAGGATTGGATTTATACAATCCGAATCTGTTTGATTCAGAATCGAAACCTGAGGAATTTCTATCGGGCAATTACAGCGCAAAAGAACATATTTACGCCGGATATATCCGCTGGGACCAGGATTTCAGTGCTAAACTGTCGATGATCGCAGGAGCCCGTATTGAAACTACAAAAATTGATTATACCGGAAATTATGTGATGGACGAAGAGGATCTCGTAGGAAAAATCAACAATACCAATACCTACACCAATATCCTTCCGAATATCTCATTTAAATATATTCCTGTTCAGAACCTGGTCCTTAGAGCAGCCTTTACGACGGCTTTGGCCCGTCCGAATTACTATGCGCTGGTTCCCTATCTCAATGTTATTTCTGCAGATGAGATCGTTTCCGCCGGAAATCCTGACCTTAAGGCTACGTATGCTTACAATTTCGATTTTATGGCGGAAAAATACTTCAAATCGGTAGGGATCCTCTCCGGAGGATTGTTTTATAAAAATTTAAAAGATTTTATTTACACCTATTCCAGGAGAAATTACTCCAACGCAGATTTTGCCAATGATTTTGCAGGCCAGACCAACCCGATTCCTAACGGAGAAAACAATTGGAGGTTTACCCAACAACGGAATGGAGATCATGTAAACATTTACGGTTTTGAGGTTGCTTTGCAGAGACAGCTGGATTTTATTCCGGGAGCATTCTGGAAAGGCCTGGGTGTTTATGTAAATTACACTTATACAAAGTCCAAAGCAAAAGGAATCACCAATGAAGACGGGATTGAAAGAACCGATGTAGGGCTCCCGGGTACCGCTCCGCATATGCTCAACGGATCGCTTTCATGGGAAAACAAACGCTTTTCGGCACGGATATCTATGAATTATGCAGCCCAATATATTGATGAACTGGGAGGAAATGCCTTTGAAGACAGGTATTACGATAATCAGCTGTTTCTTGATGCCAATGCTTCTTATAAAATTACCGGTCAGCTGAGAATTTTCGCTGAAGCTAATAATTTGACCAATCAGCCGTTGAGATATTATCAGGGTATCGAAAGCAGAACTGCCCAGGCAGAATACTACAGACCTAGATTTACGATGGGCTTAAAATTTGATTTTTAATAAAAATTATTGAAGCAAGTCATCCATTAATACACCTTTCAATCAGAAAAGATTGGAAAAAAGAGAAATAATTTTAAAGTCAATGAAAAAGTCAAATACGATCATCACCTTATCCATTTTGCCATTCTTGGTGAATTGTGCAGGACAAGGACGATTAGGAATAAAATTACAGCCAACTACCGTTACAGAAACTGTTTTACATGATACGGATGATCCTGCTCTCTGGATCAATCCGGAGGACGCTTCAAAAAGCATCATTATCGGAACAGACAAAGATACCAACGGTGGATTGTATGCTTTCGATCTGGATGGAAAGATCATTAATAAAGTATTAGGCTTAAAACGTCCGAACAATGTTGATATCGAATATGGTTTCACCTTAAATGGTAAAAAAATCGATATTGCGGCAGTCACCGAAAGAGAAACCAATAAAGTAAAATTATACACTCTTCCTGACCTGAAAGAAGTGGGTGAATTTTCGGTTTTCGATGGGGAGGCGGAGCGCGGACCGATGGGAATTTCGATGTACAGAAATCCTGATACCGGAGAAATCTACGCTGTTGTCGGCAGAAAATCAGGCCCTGCTGACGGCTATCTGTGGCAATATAAGTTAACCGAAAAAGAGGGTAAAATTTCCGGAGAAGTGGTCAGGAAATTTGGAAAGTACAGTGGATTAAAAGAGATCGAAAGTATCGCTGTAGATGATGAGATGGGCTATATCTATTATTCAGACGAACAGTTTGGAGTCCATCAATACTATGCAGATCCGGCAAAAGGAAATGAAGAAATTGCCGTTTTCGGAAAAGGTGATTTTAAATCTGATGTAGAAGGAATATCAATCTACCCGACGTCTTCAGATACGGGATATATACTCGTTTCAAATCAACAGAAAGATACCTTTAACATTTACGCACGCGAAAATCCCGCAAAAGGGTTAATCGCAGAAATTCCTGTTTCAACGAGTGAAAGTGACGGTTCCGAAGTAACAAATGTAAATTTAGGTCCGAAATTTCCGAAAGGCGTATTTGTAGCGATGAGCAACGGAAAAGTTTTCCATTTATATGACTGGCGCATTATTGAAGAAAAAATTAAAGCCAATATGAAATAACAGGACAGGTAAATTATTAATCCGGTTACGGACTTATAAAGGTCAACATCGCATCATTAGGGGCTACACCAGACCTGAACGTCCCGCAGAACCAGAAAACCGGTCAAATGCATAAACTACACCAAGCCGTCTTCAAGGTTTAATTAATAAAAAAGTTTTCGGGCAAATCTTTGATTTGCCCGAATGTTATGATATCTCATTTTTATCTGATGATTTTATTTTAACCAACATAAAGGCCAGCCCGAGGCCGAGCCCTGCCAGCATTGCCAATTTTGTTTTTCGGGAAGGAACAGGAAGAATGGTTTCCCCATAAATCCGGTGAGGATCAGAAGAAGGGAGCAAAATATTTCCTGAATCGGAAGGTGCATTTTTAACCTTCATGAGTAGCCTCATCGCCGCAGAGGCGGTATTTATAATGGGTTTCGGAAATAACCCGTACATACTTTTGAGAAACAACGAAGTGAAATCCGGGAACATATCTTTTTGCGGATTCTTTGCCAGTTCAACCATTTTGGCGGCCGTATCTCTGGGATCTGCTGCAAAAGGAGGAATTTTAAAATCCAACCCTGAATATTTTGCGGAATGCATATTCCCTGTCGATCTTTGAATCTGGGGATAAATATTACAGATATGAACCTCCGGAAAATCTGAGATTTCACCGTGAAGACACTCCATCATCCCCCGGATTCCAAATTTGGTAGACGAATATACCGCACTGTACGGAGCCGGCATAAAACCGCCGATTGAAATATTATTAATTAAAATACCTTCGTTCTGTTTTTTAAAAATAGGCAGTACGCTATAAGCGCCGTGCATGTAACCGAAAAGATTGGTCTTAATCACCTGCTCATTCAGTTCCATCGGAATTTCTTCAAATTTACCGCTTGCCATTACTCCGGCATTATTGATCCAGATATCAATCCTTCCGTTAAACTCCAACGCTTTATTCGCAAGATTCTGAACGTCCGAGGCAATTGATACATCAGTCGGCACAGCCATGGCAGCCACCTCCAGGTCTCTGCATAACCTGACGGTCTCCTCCAGAGCCTCTCTTCCGCGGGCAGCAACAACAATATTACATCCTTCCAGTGCGAAAGCTTCAGCCACAGCCCTTCCTACTCCACTGCTCCCTCCGGTAATGACGACTGTTTTTCCTTTCAGGCTTTTCTGTAAATGATCTTCTGATTTCATTTTGTAATTGTTTTGTTTAATATACAAATTCCACCTATTATTATGCCATTAAGCACAAAATACGACCAATTACGACCTGAACTTAAATTACTAAAGAATATTTACCACAAAATTTTAATGGAACAAGACGTCGTTTAAATCCAGGTTTCTTTATAATTTTACTACCTAATAATTAAAACATGAAAATTAAAATTACGGCATCTTTAATGATGATCTTTTTATTCGGTACTATTTCAGCTCAGGAAATAAAAAAATATCTTTATAAAGGAAAGATTGACAAATACCCTGTAACTTTATATCTTATTGAAGAAATTTCAGGATGTCCCACTACCCATTACACCGGAATGTATAAGTATGATCAGGTAAGTAAATGGCTATACCTCGACATTTCCGATGATGAGGGAAGTAAACTGGTCATGGTAGAAGGCGGTATTACCGGAATAATCAGCGTTATAAGAAATGGCGAAAGCCTCACCGGTTTCTGGATATCACCTGATGGTAATAAAAAACTGAAGGTCAATCTTCAGAAAGTTCCTGCTAACAGCAAGATGTTACAGCCTTTCGAAGAAAAATACGATCAGGTAAATGATGAGATGAATGACTGTTAACAAAAAAACTTTCAGTGCTGCTGAAAGTTTTTAGATGATTAAAATTGATCATGGAATAAAAAATGTAAAGATTAAAAAAGATACCCGGAAAGAACATCTTCCCGGGTACTATCTTTATCCTAAAATATCTTTCATATTTGAAACCAACACCCCCAATAGCTGAGGATTTCCTGCCGGAGACGAAATACGTACTGTCATTGCTCCGGAATCCGAAAACGTTACTGTCGTTTCTGAACCTCCGGAACCACTGGCACTAAAGAACGGCCAGAAACCGGCACTTGCTCTGGCGATGATAACTTCCTGGTCGCTTGATGAGTAACTGGTATTGGATGTCATCGTAATATCAATGCCGTCTACGATGACCAATGCCGTAGCAGCACGCTGCATATTTCCGTTAGGCCCGAAAGTTGTTGCCCACGATGGCACTCCGTTTTTCCACACTGTATTATCCTGTGTTCCGAATGCTCTGGAAAATGCCGCACTGTTATACCAGGGTGTATACTGACTTAAGATCGGGTCTGTAGAGGTTTTTGCCAGAGGAGCTCCGGGTAATGTCAATACATGCTGAAATTTAGCATCGATGTTTACACCCGCTGAGGTGGCCTTTTCGCTGAGACTGTCATAGCTTGCTCCGCCCCCGAAAGAGAAAATATCAAATAATACCGAAGTGCTGCCTTCTGCCCATGTATGAGATACATCTGTAGATTCGGTCTCACTGTTCATACTGAAGTTTTTGGCCGGAGCAGAAAGGATCGCAGCGTTAAGATCGGCAATCGTCGTATTATACGCGTACCCTTTTGCCGCTTTTTGAGCAGAAGCAAACATGGTATTGGCGATCGTAACGATATCATTATAGAATGACTGGATAAGGGAAGCACTGCAGTCCATCTGTGAAGGAGCATAAACAAATGCCCACTTTTTAAATGCTGCTGTCATCGCATCCGGACTGTCGAAAATAGTAGAAGGGCATTTATCGGACTGAATGTAATTCAACCAATTGGTATAATAATCTCCCATACAAGCCTGGAAGCTGTTATCGGTCATTGGTTTCAGATTTGCGATGACAGCCTGATAATCTTGTGAGAAATTATTCGACTGACTTGGGTCATAGCTGTTATTAATTGATTTCGGAGGGATAGCATCCAGAATTTTCCAAAGCCAGTCTGATGTTGTTCCTACCGGCTGGGTTCCCTGATAAAGCTGAAAGTTGTTAGGACTTAATGATAATCCCGTAACTAAGGCATTATACCATTGTTGTGTTAAAGTCTGCATCGCATCCTGCACTGCTTGTGCTTGCGTGATCGTAGTTTCCTGTAATTGTGACATGTGCTTATTAGTTTTTTATTTCCTACTCTTTTCAATACTGGCTTTTCGGAATCCGCCATCGTTCAGATCGGTGAAGCTTCTTTAAATGAACATTACAAATGTAGTCACACCACTGGGAAATTTTGTGCGTAAAAAGTACCAAAATAAAAATTACGTAATTATACTTAGCTGATAAACAGAGTAGTAAAAATGAAGTAGAATTGAAACCGGACGACAGCGGACAAAAAAGCAGATGGATGTTTAAATTTCCAGCGTGAAGAGGAACTTCTCCAAAAATACTAAATTTTCATATTCTTACTGCTGTTTCATCTTCTTATGTACTGTAATAAAAAGAAGCTGCCTCTTTGAGATAGCCGCTATCAACTTATTAAAAGACATTTAAACTACAATACGCTCTTGACATAGGTACAATTTGCAGAATTATCCTTCTTGTTTTTTTTATTACTTTTCTGGTTTCCTGCCTTATATTTAACCGTCAGAATTTAATGGCCAGCAGGATACGAAGTTAAGTTCAAAAGTCACACTTCGATCTGGAATTATCATAATTTTTTTATTCACAAAATATCCTATTGATAACCGCTCTGAAATATGATAGAATGAAAAAACAATAAATTTTACCACTGAATACGACAGATATGCTATGGCAATGTTCAGGTTTCAAAAGGAGCATCCTAGCTGGAACGGACTCGTGAGTGCCAGAAAAATTCCATGGCGACCTATTGGTATAAATTTCCTTTTAAAATCTGAAATCGAAAGCTCGGATCAAAATATCAGGATGGATTGTGCTTAAAACTGGTGGAACCTGCGAATCACTCATCCGGAAAAGCAGGATAACAAAACCGCTGTCATAGATATATCTGACTCTACTGAAACTTCTGTTAATAATCTCTATACACGAGTTTTCTATACTAAATTTAAAATTAGATACCCATCAAAAAATTGATGGGCATTTAGTTATGAAATCATTTTATAAGCACAACCGTCACAATTTTGAAGCTGCGGAAGAGTCCAGAAACCAAAGCACCTTTTTCTCATATGAAGTGATCAGCCGCCCGGGATATTGATAGGCTGAGCCTGATTTGTCCTCCAGCACATGAAAAACAGCTTCAGATTTTTCCTTTCCGAAAACCAAAAATGCGATATGTCTTGCCTTATTAATTAATGGAGCGGTCATTGTAATGCGAAACATTTCAACCTCAGCAACAAAAACTGATTTTATCGTGGCTTCCTTCTCTTCCAATACTGGAGTATCAGGAAATAGCGAAGCGGTATGTGAATTATCACCGAGTCCCAGAAGAATAAAATCAAACTCAACCGGTTTTCCTGAAAAATGTTTTGTAACAGCATCCCAGTATTGCTGAGCTGATTCTTCCGGTGTCCCTGAAGTATCAACTTCAAAAATATTCGTTTTTTTAATTTTTAATGGATTAAATAACGTCTGTTCAGCCATTAGAGAGTTTCTCTGGCCATCATCTGCGGGCACGAATCTTTCATCTCCGAAGAAAAAGTAGACTTTACCCCAATCGATCCTGTGTTTAAATCTTTCGGAGGCCAGCAGTTTATATAGCTTCTGTGGAGAACTTCCGCCGGAAAGCACAAAATTAAATTGTCCACGTTCCCCGATGGCTTTTTCCGAAGCATCACATATCATTTCTGCCAACTGGTCCAATAAGTCGTCAACCTCTTTAAATATCTTTAAATCCGTCATTGTTTGCTCTTGTTTTTCTGTGGTAAATTGATCCAATGAAATCCATCTTTTGCAATGAGTGCTTCTGCATTTTCAGGACCCCAGGAATTGGAAGGATAGTTGGGAAAATTGGTCATTTTGTTGTTTTCCCAATAATCAAGGATCGGCATGACAACCTCCCAGGCTGCCTCTACCTGATCTGCACGCATGAATAAAGTCTGGTCTCCTGAGATCACATCCAATAAAAGCGTTTCGTAGGCTTCCGGTGAATCTGTTTTGGTTTTTCCTGAATAATCGAAGGTCATATTTACCGTATTCAGGGTCATTTCAAGACCTGGCGTTTTACTTTCAAGCTGGAACCTGATCGCCATATCGGGCTGAATACTGATGATGAGCCTGTTTGCTTTCGGAAGATTTCTTTCGTCATTGCTGAAAATGTTATGCGGAACTTCCCGGAACTGTACAATGATGTGCGAAGCCGATTCAAAAAGTCTTTTCCCCGTTCGCAGGTAAAAAGGAACCCCCTGCCAGCGCCAGTTATCGATGTGGAATTTCATGGCCGCATAGGTTTCCGTATTGGAATCTGCAGAAACATCTGATTCCTCACGGTAGCCGGAAACTTCTTTTCCCTCTACCCAACCGGCACCATACTGACCTCTCACTGCAATATTATCTATCATTCCGGGTGCGATTTTACGTATCGCCTTCAGCACCTCAACTTTCCGGTCACGCACAAGATCAGCGTCAAAATTTACAGGAGGTTCCATCGCGACAATGCATAATAGCTGTAGCAGGTGATTCTGGATCATATCCCGCAGGATCCCGGCATTGTCGAAATAACTTCCCCGATTTTCCACACCGATCTGTTCGGTCACAGAAATCTGGACATGCTCAATATAAGTCCGGCTCCATAAAGGCTCCATAATCGTATTGGCAAAACGGAAAGCCATTACATTCTGAACGACTTCTTTTCCTAAATAATGATCTATCCTGTAAATCTGCCGCTCATCAAAAATAGTCAGCAGATTAGCATTTAAAGCTTTTGCGGATTCGAGATCCCTGCCAAACGGTTTCTCAATAATGATACGCGTTCTGTCTTTATCATTTTCCAGTTTGCTTTTGGATATATTTTCAGCGATGGTACAGAATAGATCAGGAGATACGGCACAGTAGTACAATACTGAAGCATTCTGCTTCCATTCTTCCTGTAATATTTTTATTTTTGAGTAAAATTCATTGTAAGAATCCACATTGTTAATATCCGCTGCCTGATATGAGATATGTGAAGAAAACTCAGCCCATTCCTCTTGTTTGGCTTTACCTTTTCTGGAAAATTCATTGATTCCCTCTAACAGGGAATCACGGTATTTCTCATCACTGAATTTCGTTCTGGAAGTTCCTATTATGGCAAATTTTTCAGGAAGCCGGTTTTCAAGAAACAGATTATACAGGGCAGGTATGATCTTTCTCTTGGTGAGATCTCCGTTGGCCCCAAAAATAATTAAAACAGTGGGATGTATTGTTGTATCTGACGTGCGTGGCATAGTTAAATTTTAAAATATTGTTAAACTGATTATTCCTTAATATTTTCCATGACCCATTTGGTATGAAATACGCCTTCCTTGGCTTTCAGTTCGTAGGTATGAGATCCGAAATAATCGCGTTGTGCCTGAATAAGGTTAGTAGGCATATTTTCGCAGCGGAAATCATCAAAATAAGTTAAGGATGCGGAAAACGCAGGAGTTGCGATACCGTGCAGGACAGCATCTGAAACCACCGCCCTGATGCCGGTAATGCTTCTCTTGAGATCTTCAGAAACCGATTTGTCAAGGAGCAGATGCTGCAACTTAGGATCCTGATTGAAAGCAGCATAAATATCCTCCAGAAATTCGGATCTTATGATGCATCCTCCGCGCCATATTTTGGCAATAAGGTCTAAGTTTAGGTCATATTTAAATTCTTCATTCGCCTGATACAGCAAGTGCATGCCCTGGGCATACGCTGAAACCATGGCAAAATAAAAGGCCTCTTCAAGCTGGTCACAATAGTCGGCACCACGGTCCTCATACTTCATTTCGGTCTCATCAGGATACATTTCTGACGCCTGTACTCTCAGCGATTTTAATGTAGAAAGATCTCTCATGGAAACTGCAATATCGATGACGGGTGTGGGAAGGTGCAAATCCATGGCTGCCTGGGAGGTCCATTTTCCGGTACCCTTTGCCTTGGCTTCATCCCGAATGTTATCAAGCAGAAAGTCATTTTCACCCTCATTTTTGAAGGCAAAGATATCGGTTGTAATTTCCAACAGATAAGATTTCAGACGACCCTGGTTCCATTTCTTATATACCTCATGAATCTGTCCGTTATCCATTCCAAGCCCCTTTTTCATGATCTCATAGGATTCGGAGATTAACTGCATGATGGCATACTCAATACCATTGTGTACCATTTTCACAAAGTGTCCTGCCGAACGGTTTCCCATGAAAGCTACGGTAGGTTCGTTATTTACCTGGGCAGCAATTTTTTCCAGAACAGGTTTTATCATTTCGTAGGCTTCTTTATCTCCTCCCGGCATCATACTCGGACCGCGGCGGGCTCCTTCTTCTCCTCCTGATACCCCCATTCCCACAAAATGAAGACCTTTGCCTTCCAATTCCTGATATCTTCTTTCGGTATCCGTATAATGCGAGTTTCCACCATCGATAATAATGTCACCTTTATCCAGAACACCCAGCAATTCATCTATTACATGATCTACAATCTCACCGGCAGGTACCAGCATCATAACGATCCTCGGGCTTGCAAGACTATCTGTAAATTTTTTCAAGTCTGAAAATCCTTCAATATTTTCATTATCCAAAGCATTAAGGGCATTTACTTTTTCAGGGCTGTTGTCGTATCCTGCACAAGGGTAGCCGTGGTCTGCGATATTTTGTAAAAGATTGGAACCCATCGTTCCCAAACCTATCATGCCGAATGCATTTTTATTTTCTTGTTTCATAATAGTATCGTCCTATAAATTTTTGTGATATCTTTTTATTATTTCAATTTTTGATATGTAATGCTTAAACTTTTATTTATTGAGTCATCAGGATATTCTTACGATCTTAAACATATTATTTTACAGCCTTAAAAAGAAAAGTGATCATACCTTGACTCTAATTTCATTGCTCAATATTTAACTACTGATTGAATAACAGACAATTTTAATCCGTTGAAACCTTTTTGACGTGTATTTCTAAGAATTATGAATTTTTTTTATTTGCCATTTTTCTTCAGGCTTAAAAAAATTAAATTTTAAATATGATTAAGGAATATTACGACAGTCTGTTATTTTCCAGATTCTGGATTTTACTGAGGCGTCGCAAGTGTCTTTCAGCACCGATAAATCGGGCATTTAAAAAAGCTGAGACCAGTTCTTCTGCAGCTGCATGTCCTGTTATACGTCCTCCGAGGCAGATTAAGTTCATATCATCATCCTCCACTCCCTGGTGTGCTGAAAAATGATCTGAAACAAGTGCTGCGCGGATGCCGGAAATCTTATTAGCCGCAATACAGGCACCCACACCGCTACCGCAAATTGCTATTCCCCGCCAAACTTCTCCTGAAGCGACAGCCTTTGCCAACGGAATGACATAATCGGGAAAGTCATCGCTGTTATCGAGTTCTGTGGCTCCGTAATCCACGGGTTCCAGCTGTTTTTCCATCAGAAAAGATTTTATTCTCTCTTTAAGTTCAAACCCTCCATGATCTGCACACATTCCTACTTTTCTCATTGTTACAGGCATTTTGCTTTGTTTTTAATTAAGCTGATTTTTTTTATAAAGTTGATATACTAAGTTCGTGAAAAATCCTGTTACTTTTTCAAAATTAGAGATTTTGTTGTTTTCACAACATTTTCTACCGTAAATCCATATTCGTTCATGATTTCTTCAGCCGGTGCAGACTCACCAAACCGATCGATTCCAATAACCTCTCCATCGTCAGTCGTGTATTTCATCCAGCCAACCGGTGAACCCGCTTCTACAGCTAATCTTTTTCGAATACTTCGCGGTAGCACCCGTTCTTTGTATTCATTACTTTGTTTATCAAATAAATTCCAGGAAGGCATACTGACCACTCTTGCATTAATGTGGTCTTTCTTCAGCTCTTCCTGTGCTTTTAAAATTAGATGAACTTCCGATCCGCTGGCGATAAGAATGACATCAGGTGTTCCTTCAGAATCTGAAAGAATATACGCCCCTTTTTCAAGATCTTTCGCTGTTGTGTATTTATTCTGATCGATGACCGGAATTTCCTGCCGGGTCAATGCAAGTGCTATCGGTCCGTCTGTATGCTGAATCGCTACCCGCCAGGCCTGTGCCGTTTCATTTGCATCTGCCGGCCGGATAACAGTCATATTGGGAACGGTCCGCAATCCGATGAGTTGCTCTACCGGCTGGTGGGTTGTTCCGTCTTCACCGAGACCGATGCTGTCATGGGTAAAAACCATGATTGGACGTATTTTCATCATCGCAGCGAGTCGCAGCGGTGGACGCATATAGTCTGAGAATATTAAAAATGTGGCGCCATAAGGAATGAGATAATTGCTTAGCGCCATCCCGTTAAGGACAGCACCCATGGCATGTTCACGGATTCCATAGTGGAAGTTACGCCCATCCCGCTGCTTAACGGCAAAGGATGGATAACCGTCCAGCATTGTATTGGTAGAAGGGGACAGATCTGCGGAACCGCCGATCAGCTGAGGCAGGTCTTCCGCAATGGCATTTAAGGTCTGACCCGACGCCTTACGGGTTGCGATGGGTTTACCGGTTTCAAAAACGGGCAGTTTATCTTCCCAATCTTTTGGCAACTGACCGGAAATAACGGCTTCATATTCTTCGGCAAGATCAGGATATGTTTTTTTATAATTTTCATACAGCTTGTTCCACTGCTGTTCATTTTCCGAAGAATCTCTGCCTGCTTTATGGTAAAAACCCAAAACATCGGGAGGGACGTTAAAGTCTTTTTCCGGATCGAATCCAAAATTCTTTTTTACCAGGCGAACCTCATCTATTCCCAGAGGCGAGCCATGGGCAGCCGCAGAATCGCGCTTGTTGGGACTTCCATAACCAATTTGGCTGTGGACTTTTATGAGCGACGGACGCCCGGTTTCCTCCTGCGCATTCCTGATCGCAGCAGATAATGCTTCCAGATCATTGATATCCTGCACCTCCTGCACATGCCATCCATACGCCTGAAACCTTTTGGATACCTCTTCATCAAAAGCGAGATCAGTCGCTCCTTCTATCGTAATATGGTTGCTGTCATAAAAATAAATCATATTTCCCAATCCCAGGTGTCCTGCAAGTGATGCGGCTTCGGCAGAAACACCTTCCATTAGGTCACCATCACTGCAAATGGCATAAATCTTATAATCGAAAATATTAAAATCCGGACGATTATACCGTTCAGCCATATACTGCTGGGCAATGGCCATTCCTACACCATTGGCAAATCCCTGTCCAAGAGGACCTGTTGTCACTTCTATTCCGGGAGTCAGCCGATACTCCGGATGCCCGGCAGTAATGCTGTGCAATTGCCTGAATTTTTTGATATCGTCCAGGGTAATTCCATATCCGGTCAGATACAGATAACTGTACTGCAGCATGCACGCATGTCCACAGGATAGTACAAACCGGTCACGATTGGCCCAGTCCGGATTTTCAGGATTGTAATTCATAACTCCCGACCATAAAATATGCCCCAAAGGAGCTAAGGCCATAGGCGTGCCGGGATGTCCTGAGTTTGCTTTCTGTACGGCATCAGCGGCTAAAATCCTTACCGTATCAATGCATTTCTGAATTAAATTTTTATTTTCCATTTTCTATTCTTACTGGGTTGTATTATAAACTACCGGCTAAACCTTTTACATAATTTCAAAAGGAGACAATATTTTATCAATTCAATATGTATTTAAGTACAGTTTAATAACTGACGGACATTTCCTGCTGATACTTTTTACTGAAATCACGGCTTGTTATCTGGTTCAAAAGGAGTTGAAAGATCTTTTAATGATGTTTTTACAGTAATCCTTTTATGGTAGCTTTTACATCAAAACTGTGACCATTTAAAAAAAAACAGCGTTAATTTATTAGAATATTATTAAAATTGATCGTACAATAGGACCAGTTATTTTATCGTTATTACAATCTATGCTCAGTACATTTTTCAACTGCCGGCATTCCTGGTCTGATTACGAATTGCACATCCGAGGTATACTCTATTTTTAGATTTAAAATAATAATTACAACAGGGTATAACAATGGTTAACAATTAAAAATAAATTTAAAATTATAAACCGAACAGTTTAAAATGCTATATTTGCAGTATAATGGCAAGAAAGAAAGAATTTGAATACGAAGAAAAGCTAGATGTGGCTATGAATCTCTTTTGGGAGCAGGGATATCATGTAACATCGCTCAGTGATCTCGAGAATCATATGAAGATCAACAGAAGCAGCATTTATCCCACTTATGGTGACAAAAAAGAACTTTTACTGAAATGTCTTGATAAATATCAGATGTCTAAGCTGACAGAATATCAATCTTTTCTCACAACCAGCAGTGAAAATGCCTTGGAAGATCTTGTGAAAATACTGAACATGTCCGTACGACAGAGCATCCGCGATCATAAAGTATGCCTGGCTGTAAGAATGATCTTTGAAATTGCGATGGTGGACCAGGAGATTAATGCCATGCTGGCTGAAAATGAGAAGAAAATTGAAAAGGTTTATCTGGCCGTTTTGCAGCGCGGTGTCGAGCAAAAACTGGTGAAAAAGGGACTGGATGTAAAAACGGCTGCCTCATTTTTTGCAAGCTCCTCCACTACTCTACTCAAAAATTTTGTTCTTTACAATAACAAAGCACAGGTTGATGCAATGATCAGTCTATGGATCCAAATGATTAGTTGACCGATCAGTCAATATTAAATACCGTAATCTGTCAGATGCTCTTCTCCGGTTACGAATCTATATTTTTTTACCCTATTTTAAACCGTTCAGTTTATTATGAAAACAAACTTAAATAAAAGGGCAGCCTACATCGGCTGTCTGGGTGTTGTCGGAATTATCAGCACCGAATTCGGAGTTATTGGTATTTTGCCCCAAATTGCTCAGTATTATCATATTAACATCGCAACAGCCGGATACCTTCTGAGTATTTTTGCTTTATTCATCGCTGTCACAGGACCATTTACGGTGTTACTTGCTTCCAGGTTCGATAAGAAAACGATCATGCTTTCTGCAATGGGATTATTTTTAATTTCAAATGTATTTTCGATCTTCAGTCCGCCTTTTCTGATCTTAATGATCCTCAGGATATTGCCTACTTTTCTGCACCCCGCTTTTTTCTCGATGGCCATCGCCGCAGCGGTAAAAGGAACATCACAAAAGGAACAAATGAAACTCACAGCTGTCATCATCGGGGGAATTGCCTTGGCCCAGGTAACAGTAATTCCCTTAAGCACGTTTATCGCCAGCTTCTATTCCTGGCAGTCGACCTATATCATCCAGGGATTTATAATCCTGCTCACGATCCTTATTATTATCAGGTATCTTCCGCCTATGCCCAATGAGCAGCCGGCGTCTTTTAAAAGTCAGCTTTCTATACTTACCCAGTCCAGGTTTATTTCAGGTACGCTTCTGAATCTGTTTTTGATCACGGCCTGGTTTTGTTCCTACAGCTACTTTGCAGATTACCTCAGCAAAGAAAAAAATATGAGCGAAAGGGAAATAAGTATTTTATTGCTGATATTCGGCGCCATGGGTGTCGTGTCCAATTATGCTGCCGGTAAGCTTTTAGGAAAGAACATGTTCCGGACCGCTTTATTATTCACGGCAGGCTTATTTATCGTTCCTTTCGCATTTCAGTATACCGGTGATTCATTTTTACAGGTTATCCTGGTGACCGGTCTCTGGGGAATTATGTACGGACCGTGTTTTCTGATCGGTGTCGGTTATATGATCTCAGCTGCACCCCATGCTAAGGAATTTGCCAACAGCCTTCAGACTTCATTTGGAAATCTTGGAGTTTCATTAGGAACATCGGTGGGCGGTTTTTTTATCTACCGGTATGGGATCTCGGTTACCCCCTGGGTAGGGATTATATTTGGGATTATGGCTGTTATAGTGATCATCTGGCGTATGCATCTGGATAAACATGATCAGGAAAAAGAATAGGAAATTAAGTGGTGATGACTTATCAAGAGTTTCAGTATTAGAATCCGGATCACAATCTGATCACCTTTAGAGAGTCATTAACATGAGTACTACTGATGCTCTGTTGGCTGAAACTTCTGTTTAAAAAAGACAATGATGACACACTGCAAGTTGTGAGGCCGGATGTAATCCAACTTTTGAACGTTAAGGCCTGCTAATATGATGGTCCCTGTTTCATCAATTAAAAGATGCCCGATACTGGAGAGGCGATAAATTCATCTTAATTTTGAATAATTTATTGAATGATTGAGAACGTTCGAAACCCAGATGATAGGAAATCTCTGAAACGCTCAGATTGGTCGAGCTCAGATATTCCTTTGCTTTTTCGATCAGTATTGAGTGGATGTGCTGTTGCGCACCCATACCGGTGAGCGAGCGCAGGGCATCGCTCAGGTAATTCGGAGTCAGGTTAAGTTGCCCAGCCAGATATTCTACTGTCAGGATACCCTTTTGCAGACCTTTTTCCGTATCAAAATATGTATGAATAATCTGTTCTGTTTTAGTCAGCAGGTCACTATTTACAGCTTTTCGCGTTATAAACTGCCTTTCGTAAAAGCGCATGCAATAGTTCAGTAACAGTTCAATTTGAGATAGAATCACACTTTGGGTATGCTGATCGACATGCTGGTATTCTTCTTCTATTTTATTGAAAATGCCAATCACGTTATGCTCTTCTCTTTCTGAAAGATGCAAAGCTTCATTGACCGCATAGGAAAAGAAGCTGTAATTTCTGATATTTTCCTTTAATGGATGGCCTGCCAAAAAATCAGGATGAAACGTCAGTACGTAACCGGTTCCCATTGTTTCATTATACATATCGGCCGGTGCGGCCTCAACCGCCTGGATCTGATTGGGAGCGGTAAAAGTCATTGTACCATTATCGAAATCATAATAATTCTGTCCGTATTTTATTTTAGACTTTATATTATTTTTAAACGATATGGTATAAAAAGAGGTGGTAAATTTTTGCCATACCTCTGAATTAACAGCGTGCAGTTCCGACACGTTTACTACACTTACCAAAGGATGTAGAGGCGGCGCAACAGATAATAACCGGTGAAACTCGGAGAGGGATTTTATATTATGCATTATTTTTCAGATTTTAAAACTAAACCCAGACTTTATCATTTTGAAGTATAAATAACCAAACAGGATCGCCACTGTAAATTCTATCAACAGCCACCACAATTGTCCTGTGAAAAATCCGTCCAGAACGAAACCTGTCAACCGTGCAATGATGATACCTGCAGTTAAGCCAAAAAGCAGTCCTGATACAATTAGTCTCCAGGATGTCCAGTCCGTGAAAAATATTAAAAACAGTCCAAATCCAATCAAAGCACCCCATTTTACTCTTTTCTCTATCATCTGATAACCAGTTATCAGAGTAGGTAATTTGCTGAATAAATCGGGTTTGAAGGTTAAACTAAGACCTATAATCAATATAATGACACCTAAAATTTTCAATACAAAATTCATAGCACAATCAAATTTTATTAACTGCCATCCCTAAAATTGCTGACACTTTCATCTGTCAGGGTTATAAAATCCAGTTTTCCTTCGCACCGGTCTCCTAATGGTGCCTGTATTCCAAATCCAACTTTTACGGTAGAAGGAAGATCTAAACCAAAACAACGTACAAACCTCCATTTGTTACCGTTAACCGAATAATGGAGTCCCCAAAAATCACCTTTACGCGTTATTCGCAACCAACATTTATTTGAAGCTAGTGATTCACCATTCGCATCGTCGGACCAATTGTCTGTAATTACTGAGACAACATTGTAGGTGGTATCCACTCCGAGTTCAACCGCTAATTTTATCCATCGGGTTTCAGTTTCTCTTACCATCAAAAAAGCTGCATCGTAGGCTGAATTTCCTTTTGTCTCAACTTCTGCTTTGATCGTAAAATCGCCATTCTTCTCGATGTAAAAAAAGGCAGCTTCATCTTTTATATATTCTTTGTACTTACAAATAAAATCAGTCTTTGGATTTGCTTTAAGAAGAACCCCGGTATCTGTATGCGTAATACTACAGGCATTCAGACTGTTATCGAAAATGGTTTTCATATCTATTTTTTTAAAGTTCTTAACTTTGATATATGTTTCTTGCCTGTTAAAGAGGTTGCTGATTGACTGATCAGGAAAACTGCTTTCTGATCTCTTTTCTGAATTCCTCAGAACCTATTTTAAGCCGTCTCTCATACATCGCTATTGTGTCTTCACCTGCAAAGTAACGAATTTGGTCCTTACCGTCAGTAGCGGCTTCATAAACAATTTCAGCAACCTGTTTGGCCGGTATGGCACTATTCATCATCTCGGTGCTGGCACCGAATAACTTATCCTCCAGATTTTGATAGGCCGGATGTAAACTTTTTGCAAGTGAGCGGTCTAAAAAATCTGTGGCCGTAGCTCCGGGTGCAATTGTTTTGATACCGATATTGTGCAGACTGAGTTCAAAAGACATACTTTCTGACCAGCCTTCTATTCCGAATTTTGCAGCATGATAAATAGAATGCAAAGGAAATCCAAAGAATCCTCCCATGGATGTTGTGCTGATGAACAGACCTTTTTTATTTTCTCTAAAATTAGGTACAAATGCCTGGGTAACTCTTATTACTCCTAAAAGATTGGTATTCAGCTGCTGAACGATCTGATCATCGGTACAGGCTTCTAATGATCCCATCAATCCGTAACCTGCGTTGTTAAAAACCACGTCGATATCGTGTAACGACATAGCTTTGGCAACAGTTTCTTTGATCTGCTCCAAATTGGTAACGTCCAATGGTAAAAGTGTGACATTTTCCAATGGTTTCAATTCTGTATCCTTTTCAGGTTTCCGCATCGTAGCAATAACGTTCCAGCCTTTTGACTGAAATAATTGGGCAGTAGCTTTACCTAGTCCTGAAGATGCTCCGGTAATGAAAATCGTTTTTTGCATTATTTCTTATTTTTATGTTTACTATGCAAAATTCGCCAACTTCCAACAAACAAATGTTTCCATTTCACGGCTGGTTGTTTCCAAATTTTTATTATCAGATCAACCAGATAACATTACAAAAAACTTAATTCCGTGCTGTATATTCTTACGGAAAATGACTTATTCTACCGACGAACCTCTTCTGATTTGAGAACAGATGACAAGAAGATGATGCATATAATATTTATATCTACTGTTCTGGCCTACCAAGCAAAAAACCCGATAAATTGACTAAAAGATCGCGGATATTCAAAACCTAATTCAGTAAAGATGATTGTGACAATTTTCACAAAAAATTAGTGTCCTATGACTTTGCGCCTGAAGTCCCTTTTTTATCAATTTTGTGAAGGCAACAAATAATAATTACCAATCAGTAAAATATAAAAAGGGACCCTAAATCAATAAACTTTGCAGATAGAATTCAGTTCTTTATCAGATATATCAATTCAGGTCCGCAGATATTTTTCAAAAATTTCAGATATAATGATGCAAATTATTTTTTTTCGGAATCTATATACATCAGCTACGTATAGATTTTTAAATATTAATCTCCGATGATTCTTTTTTTATGATTAACTCCCCAATTGCCCAGCAAAGACACCAACTCTTTTAATGTTTCCGCATAATCAGTGGGTACATATTCCACCAAGACCGGAAAGTTTTCGGAATCAACGGTTCTTTTTACCAAACCATTAAGCTCTAATATTTTCAGCTCGTTTGACAGGACTCTGGGAGAGATTCCTTTAACAGAGCGCTGAATCTCATTAAATCTGTGATAGCCACTTACTAAAGCAATGATAATTCTAAGTTTCCATTTTCCTCCCAGTACATAGATCGCATCTTCAACTGCCGAAAGATGGTCTGCACATTCAACTTTTGTAAAAGTCCGCGTTTTATTATTTTCCTTCATGACTATCCTTAATATTACTACTATCGTTTTGTATACTACTAATAAAATAATAGTAAATATAAAATAAATTTGTGAAGTAAAATTATTTAAAATGAAGCAACTGCTACACATCATGTCCAGTCCAAAAACTAAAAATTCTGCGAGCAGAAAACTGGGAAAGATCGTGATTGAAAAGATTAAAGAAAAATATCCTGATTCAAAGATTACAGCGTATGATCTTGCAGAGAATAAGACAACACATTTGGATGAAGACCGTATAGAAGCATTTTTCACACCTGTAGAAATTCAGACGGAGGAGCAAAAGCATTCTTTAGTAGAGTCAGACCAGGCGATTCAGGATCTACTGAAATCAGATATTCTTGTGATTGAAGCCCCAATGTATAACTGGAATATTCCCAGTACGTTAAAGGCCTACTTTGATCAGATTGCACGGGCGAAGATCACTTTTCAATATGTTGGTGAAGGGGCATTACCGAAAGGCTTAATAAAAGATAAAAAAGCAATCATCGTTACTTCATCCGGCGGGATCTATTCTGAAGGTGAGCTGCTACCGTATGATTTCACAACAAATTATGTCCGTTTTTTTCTGAATCTTTTAGGTATAGAGGTTGTAAATATTTTTCGTGTAGAAGGACAAGCAATTTTTGGATTTGAAAATGCTCTGCTAAAAGCTATTGAAAAAGTTGTTATAGATGATCAGTTATAATTTATTAGTTTAAGCTATTTTTGAGAAACATACAATCCTCCTCTACCATCGTAATATATGATTACTGTAGAAAAAAATCCCCAATAATTTGGGGATAAAGCTAATAACCATGAAATCTTTATAAAGTAATTCCTCTGCAAAATAATGGCAACCCAATACATTTGAATTGGATCAATGGTGTTATCCTATTTTTCAAAAGAATAAATATTTTACAGTCGAAGATTAAATACCTGGACCTCCGTAAAAACTAAATCAGCTTCAGAAGTTCCTCGGCTACCTTCTCAGAAGAAGCAGGATTTTGTCCTGTAACCAACCTTCCGTCAACTACTGCATAGGGAGCCCAGTCTTCGACTTTGCTATATAACCCGCCATTCTTTTTCAGAGTATCTTCCACTAAAAAAGGAACAATGTCGGTCAGTTGCACCGCTTCTTCTTCGGTATTTGTAAATCCCGTGACATTCTTGTCCTTTACCAGATATTCACCGTCTATCTTCACGTCCTTCAACACGCCGGGTGCGTGGCACACAAATGCGACAGGCTTGCCGTTGCTATAAAAATCAACGATAAGTTGTTGTGATACTTTATCTTCAGCCAGATCCCACAACGGGCCGTGGCCGCCAGGATAAAATACGGCATCGAAATCTTCACTTCTGACTTCGGATAGTGGATGGGTATTTTTTAATTTTTCCTTTAAAACCTCATCATTGTCCATTCTGCGTGTAGCATCCGTTTGAGATGAGGGATCTTCACTTTTTGGATCAATCGGCGGTTGACCTCCTTTAGGAGATGCGAGTGTTATTTCCACATTCTGATCAGATAATGCATAATAAGGAGCTGCTAATTCTTCAGTCCAAAATCCGGTTTTTAAACCTGTATTTCCTAATTCATCGTGACTCGTCAATACGAATAAAACTTTTTTGCTCATTTTTATATTTATTTAATTGATTACTACAAATTTGGAATTTATCTGTGTTTAAACACAGGATCTAAATCACTATTTTAGTGTGATCCGGATCACACTTTTTTGATACACAGACAAATGAAAACTATTTTAATGTCATACGATTTCTTTATTCTGAAAAACGCTAAGACCTTCTATCTGGTTATTGATAATCTTCTAGATACAATCTAACTGAAAAGACCTGACCGGTCATACCATACAAATTTTAGTCCATCCTCAGAGATTTCCATGATGACCCATCCTTCGGCTAAAGCCAATTGGTATTGAGATTACGTAGTAAGATTTTAAAATCGCAGTACGTAATAGATATATTAATTATGTAAAAGCTTCAGGTTGTAGCTTCGAGGCGTAAAAGACAAAGCGTTCAGATTAGCTCAACTTCTTGCATAGTTGCCAACTTTTATTCATGATCCTTTATAAACCGAAAGATAGTCATAGACCTTAATATGGTTTAGCAGAAAAAGTAATTCCCTCAACAATTTGGACGGAATTTTTTATATTGAAATGTCTTGTAATAACATAGAGTCAATATTTTATGTAATACTAATTTCACTATCAGCTAGTTATCAAAAGAGCAGATTAGGTTGTATCACTAAAATCAGCTTTTATTTTACTCCTCAACAAAGTTTTGAATTGATTTGACAACCGATATTTTACCACCAACAGAACACTGGCAGGTAGAGCTGTCTAATAGCTCCTTTTTACCATCAATTTCAAAATCAGAAGTATTATTCCATTTAACAGGTGAAGGTGTGCATGAAGATCTTAAAACACTGCATACTCCAAAAGGCTTTATATTCAAGTTGGGTTGCTTATCATCTTCTGTAGCTTGAAGTTTCCCTTCAATACTCATAAATGACTGACTTGTTACTGTGATAGATGTTAGAACTGTTCCTTTATCACATTTTAGTTGGGTGGTATCTGTGATGTGCTTGGGCATTATTAAAGATTTTTAGTTATCTCTTTTATTCGTTAGGATTTCCATAATTATTTTGATGAAGATAAAAGAATAACAATTTTTTCAAAATTATTTTCTTTAGCAATGTCTAATGCTATTTTACCATCATTATCTTTTATTGAAATATCAGCACCTGATAAAAGTAAAATTTTTACAGAATTATAATCATCATTATTTGTAGCATAAATCAAAGCTGAATTTTTAAAATTGTTTTGATCATAAGACTAGCATTAAAAACAGTTTTAACTTATCATTCTTAATCATAATTAAGGTTATTTTAATTCCCATAACTTTATTTTATCTGTCTGTATAACAATGTTTTTCTTTTTTTTCAGTATGGTATTGTTCATACTTCATTTTAAAATAATAGTATTGACTATTAGGGTTATTGTGCTGAGGGTCTCCTGAATATATCAGGTTATTTCTATCCCAAAGAGTGAAATATCCAGAAGCATTTCCCAACCAGAAACTTTAAACATTATAATTCCTTTCATTTTACGAAGTCTATCAGTTTTCTTTAGAGACACCTTCCTTTTCTTAATATCTGCTTAAATTTCATTAACAAATGATACATCTAGTAAGTTGAGATTAATTTTAATTTGCTTTTTGAGTCTGAAATATATAAGATGCTGGATAATTCCAGCTGATAAATAACGAATCTGTTTTGTCTATAGTTTGTTTACAAGCATTTGTGTACAGAATATTATTTCTAAAAAATTGCACTTTTGTTCCTGTACTGTTATTCTGTTTGAACCTTTACAAAATAGTTTTCCAGATAATCTTTCAGGTAATTTTTTAAATCTGAATCATTCTCTACTTTATATTCTTCAATTTTTTTCACCAATTCTAAATATGAGGTTTTTAATTTCATATTTTTAACATTGTAGATATCAGTACATTTTTCAACAATTAAATATCCATTTTTCATTTCTTTTGAGATATTTTTAAGCTGCAAATTGTAAGGGTCTTGAAATTTCTTAATTGACATTAAAATATCTTCTTTTTCAAAGAGTCTTGGGAATGGCTCTAAATTATTAAATGTTGAAATATAGTTTTCATCAAAAGTCTTAAGATGGAGTGATTCATCTAAACAATTTGAAAAACCATAAAATGCATATTGTTCATAAGATTTTTGGTCATTACTAAGTTTCTTCATAACCAACATTTTATCATTTTGTTGAACTTGACAGCTAACAAATAGGGAGGTAAAAAAAAGAAAAAAAAAGTATTTCATTCTAATTATTTTAATTCCCAAAAATACATTGCTTTAGCACTTTTTTCATAATGATGTCCTCCAAATACATATTTTTCAGAAGCATTATTTGTCCAAAGAGTCACATGACCTGATGCTCCAAATTCAGCAGTATTTTTCGCAAGCATTAAATATATTCCTTGTTTATCTCCAGTAAGTGCCTTTAAGTCATTAACTGAGGTAGGGTTATCAACATGAAAGTCACCATTCGTTTTCCAAGCTGCATCAAGCCATTTTTTCATTTTACTAGCTGTACTGATAAAACCTTTACTTTTCATACTTAAATCTTTAATTGTTTTAGATTTTAATATATCTTCTGAAGCAACGAAATCAATACCTATTCCACTTGTCTTAGTAAGAGGACTACCTGATAGAACTAATGCAGTAGAGACTTTTCCTGCACATCCATTATATAAATGAGTTTTATTATCTAAAAGATTAGTTTTTAAATCATATCTAGCTCCAAAAAGTTTTTTGTAGAAATCAGGTCCAAAAATATCATTCGTATTTGTATCATTCTTAGGGTAGTTTTGGTAAACATCATTCCATTTGGGTCTTTTTATTGCTATGGTTACAGATACTGTTTCACTTGATGCAGACAATCTTCTTTGTAATATTTCTATCGGTATTATATTATCAATTTTCATATCATATTATTTTTAAATGGTTTCAAATTCGTTTTCTTCCTTTCCAAGTATTACAGAGTATTCTTTTAAAGGCTCTTTAAATATCGCTATTCCGTATTTATCAGTTACTCCTGATAGATTTAATTCTTGTAATCTTTCTGCAATCGGCTCTCCATCCTCGGATTTTATAGTAACATCAACATTCTCTCCCTCTTCATAATTTCTTGTTTGTACTACTAAATTCATATCAACGTAGAATCTTGAATCATCTGTTAATGGTGTATTGTCTTCTCCATATGCCCAATACATATTTACAATTTGTTTTTCTTTCGTATAATCAAACTCCCCTTTTTGAGGAATTTTATTCATCTGTGGAGCTTTGTATTCAATCTTGTCTTTGGCAGTCAGTAATGAGTTTGCACCATACACATGCATTCTGTCTTTTGCTCCGAACTCTGTTTGTCCATCGGTATATCCTATGAATTTTTCTTTGCCGTAAAGATCAAGATGTGCTTTCGCTGATATTTCAGTATTTGTTCCGGCATTGATGATGGTTTTCTTGCCACTGTCCTGGTTGATCTCCTGTCTGGCAATAATCCTGATATTCTCTCCAACGTCGGTATCCATATTCTTTCCTGCTTTGGTCTCGATATTCTCTTCAATATCAAATTTCAGATTTTTAGATTTGATGGTAATCGTTTCAGGAGCTGTAATGTTTATGTTGCTTCCTTCTGTATCAAATCTCAACTCATTACCACTTTTATCTGTCAGTAAAATACTTTTATCTTCTGTAAACACTAATCTGTGCCCGCTTCTGGTCTGTAAAGATTTCACACGATTATCCGTACCTCCTCCCAAGCCAACCTTACCATGAAACATACTTCCCATTGCAAAAGGGAAATCAGGATTATCATATTCAAAGCCTACCATCACTTGGTCACCAATTTCCGGAACAGCCACAAAACCTCTATTCTGGCTTATTCTATCTGTTCCACCGGCATCCGGGCTCATCATCCGTATAAAATGAGTGGTATCATTTAATTGCCAGTCAAACTGTACTTGTATTCTGCCTTGATTTAAAGGATCAATATTAGAGATTACTGTAGCCACCTGTGGTTCTGCTTTTGGCATTATAAAATCAGCTTTTGGCATAAAACCTGTTCCCTCAGCTATAGCTTCAAAACTTCCGATATAATAACCTCTTGCATCAACTTCATGGCTTACTTCTGTCATCATCAGAGTTGTAAAGTGTGAAATCTCATTACTATCCTGTTGTCTCATATCTATATCTGCTACACAACCCACATACAAAAAAGGAACTGTTGTACTTCCAGATACAGTAAAAACTTCTACTGCCTTACTTCCTCTTGCACTTTTTTGAGAATCATCTACATCCAGAAACATATTGGCATTAATAGGGCTGGGAATTAATGAACGGGTCTTAAAAATATTGTTATTCAGTTCGTAAGCTTTTGCTGATAGATTCCCTAAGTGTTTAATGTCATCATTAGAGCCCAGTATTTTTGCATGAGTACTGCTATTGTAACCAAAGTATTCAGGTTTTGTATGAATTGCCTTTAACTCTACCTGTACATCATTGACGTTACTTCCGTAAACGAGATTGATCGGCTTCTCATTAGGAGGGAGTTTTCCAAAGTGCAGTACTTCACCATCGTAATAAAATTGTTCTCCACAGGCCTCTGCCAATCTTGCAAGGTAATTGTAATGCGTTTCACGGTATTGTGCACTGTAATTGATGTATCCTTTATTTTGGGTTTCTATTCTGAAATCAAACCTGCTGGTTCCCAGTGTTTCCTTTATGATTCTGTCTACAATAATGGAAGTGTTTATAGATTGACTTCCTCCGAAACTTTGAGTATGAGGAGCTGAATCCATTAAAATAGTTGGACTATATCCCTTAAGTACAATATTACCCAGGCTCATTTGTTCCTGACTGAATGCAACTTTTGTAATAACACCAACAAATGTTCTTTCAGGACTTTCATCTTCGTAGTCTTTGTATTTGAAAGTTACCGTAATTCGTTTTCCTAAAAATTGTTGAGCTTCTTCAAGATTATGGTCCTGTACTTTTTCTAAGGAATCATGAGCCAGGGTAAGCTCAAAATAATGGTGTGTTCTGGCACTTTGTTTTAAACGGAAATGTTTAAAGTGCTTTATAAATTTCCCTTCGACCACAATGTCAAGCTTAACCACACGGTTAATACCTGCTATATGGTTCTCAGAAATCCTCTCAGAATTTGAGACATTTTTTTTCATTAATAAGATGACATTTGTGTTTATATCACTAAAAATAGATAAAATATCATACCAGATAAAATATTTTCTGTTAAATTTTTTAAAAATGTATTAGAATTACGATTGATTAGAAAGTGTGTAAGTCTAATCATTAAGATCCTAAAACTACATTAAAACAACTGTGGTTTTAGAATGTGCAGTCGGATCCGTTTTTCCTGTTCAGACTCGCTCAACTTTTTGCATAGTCCCCAACTTTTGTTAGATCAGTATCAAAAGTTGGGGAGAAAAATTAATAATTGTAATTTTACAAGATGTCATCTGAGAAAGAATTATTAAAATTACTGTTACCGGAGTATCTGGTTGAATACTTTGATATAACCCATTTTGAAGAAAAAGAA
>Ga0308157_10000787_pt1 | contig 86366 bp, 86 predicted proteins | sample PhyBR1_FD_201035 | JGI IMG/M metagenome (GOLD analysis project Ga0308157, IMG submission 201035) | Phyllosphere microbial communities from UC Gill Tract Community Farm, Albany, California, United States - DLSLB.R1 | ecosystem: Host-associated > Plants > Phyllosphere > Unclassified | place: USA...
GCATCGCCGGGGCGGCCGGGGAGCCGAACGCGTCGGCGGCGTCGAGCACCGCACGGGTGGCGGCCACGGCCGTCCGGAGTGCATCGCGGACGGGCATCGCCCGGTGCGCGGGGGTCCGGACCTCGACGCCCCACGGCTCGTCGAACCCGAGTTCGCGCACGGTCCGCACGAAGCCGGGCAGGTCCCACGCTCCGGCACCGGGCAGGTACCGTGCCGTCCGGGACTCCTCGGCGAGGGTCATCCCGCTCGGGGTGTGCAGCAGTCCGTCGCTCAGCTCCACGGCTGCGAGGACCCCCGGTGCGACGCCCTGCCGGATCGACGCGAGGGTGGAACCGCCGCGGAGCGCGTGCATGGCGTCGATGAGCAGGCCGCCGTTCGGGTGTCCGGCGGCGGCGACGAAGCGTGCGGCCCGTTCGATCGTGGGCAGGTTCGACCACGGTTCCGGTTCGAGCACGAGCTGCGCTCCGACCGCCTCGGCCTGGTCGGCGAGCACAACCCAGTCGTCGGCCATCGTCGCGGGGGAGGCTCCGGGCAACGAGGTGTCGGCGCGCGCCACCACCTGCCAGGCGCTCAGCGTCGCCGCTGCCTCGAGCACGACCCCGCGGTCGGCGTCCTCGTCCTGGGTGCGGCTCGTGCACGTCCACCACCGGTCGAGCGGTCCGAGCTGGACCCAGACGATGCCGGCGGCGTCGAGCATGCGCCGCAGTTCGGCGAAGCCCGTCGTCGCGCGGACCTCGTGCAGGTCGTCGAGGGACAGCGACAGGCCGGCGAACCCGGCGGCGCCGACGGCGTGCACGCGGTCGCGGATGCTCTCGTCGCCCGCCCACGTCCAGGACGTGGCGAGCAGGTCGTGTTCCAGCACGGTGGTACCTCCGGCAGTCCCGAGGTGTCCGCGTCGCCCCGTCGCGATGCGCCGCCCCGTGTCCGCCGCGGGCCCCACCCGCGACGATGCCCAAGACTTACCCGTGCTGCCTGCGAACGCTCCCAGCCCGTCGACACATCGCCGACACGTGCTTCAGGCGATCCGGGTCCGGACCTCGCCGACGCCGGCGATCGTGCCGACGAGCACGGCGCCGCGTTCGAGCACGCCGACACCGTCCGGAGTGCCGGTCATCACGAGGTCGCCGGGCGCGAGCGCCACGGACCGTGACAGCGCCGCGATCGTCTCGGCGACCGACCAGATCTGGTCGGCCAGGTCGCCCGACTGCCGGAGTTCCCCGTCCACCGTCAGCTCGATCGTGCCGCTGTTCGGGTCGACCTCGGCCGCCGGGGTGAGCGCCCCGATCGGTGCCGAGGCGTCGAAGCCCTTGGCCGTGTCCCACGGGCGCCCGAGTCGCTTCGCCTCGGCCTGCAGGTCGCGGCGGGTGAGGTCGATCCCGACGGCGTACCCCCACACGTGTGCGAGCGCGTCGGCGACGGCGATGTCCGTGCCGCCGGTGCCGATCGCGACGACGAGCTCGACCTCGTGCTCCAGTTGCTGCGTCAGCGGCGGGTACGGGGTGTCGGCGCCGTCGACCACGACCGCGTCTGCCGGCTTGGTGAAGAAGAACGGCGGCTCGCGGTCCGGGTCGTGGCCCATCTCGCGGGCGTGCGCCGCGTAGTTCCGGCCGACGCAGAACACACGGCGGACGGGGAAACGCGCGCCCGTCGTCGTGGGCACGGTCGGGAGGCTCGGGGCCGGGATGACGAGTTCGGTCACGGTCCCAGCGTGGCAGGCTCGCAGGGCATCGGTTCAGCCCTCACCGAAGGACGCCTCGTACTTGAGCTTCCGCGCCCGTGCGCGCTCCTGGCGTTCGCGCCATTCGATGCGCATCTGCGCGAGTTCCGCCTCGGCGCCCTTCGCACGCATGAGCGGACCGTAGTGGGGGCTCGCGAGGAGCCGTGGTGTCGTCATCTCTCGGTTGTCGAGCCACCGCTTGAACTCGTCATCAGTCAGCGTCGAGATCATCTGCGAGCACTCCTTCCTGTTGTCCCCGGGCTTTCGCTCGCGCTGCCTCGGAGTCAGCGAGCGCCGAGGACGTCCACGTGTCGTCGTCGGTCGTCCAACTGCGGGTCACCAACGCAGCCGACATCACACCGGCGGCCGCGCGCTGTCCTTCGTCGTCCGAGGTCGCACGATCGGCGACCCATGACCAACGCTGCCACCACAGGTCGCGGTGCACCGAGAACTCTGCATTTCGCCGTCCTGCGCGCCCGTCGAGCACCGAGGCGACGAGCGCACCCAACGCGACGGACGCGCTCGTGACCGACACGAGCGTGCTGATCCAGCCGATGTCCATGCCGGAACCCTGACAGCACGGAACCGGCCACACGGCGGGCGTGACCGGTCCTGTGGAGGGTGCTCCGGGCCTCCAGGCCTGTGGAGGAGTGCGTCAGTTGCCGGGCGCGGCCGCCTCGGTCTCGCCCGCACCCGGGTCGCCGCCGGTCCCGCCGCTGGCGGGCTCGTCCTGCGGCCAGCCCGCGAACTCCCAGCCCGCGAGGGACGGGTGGTCCTCGCCCTTCGTGTACGCGAACGTCCGCGCGGCGTCACGCGCCTCGGACAGCTTCGTGAGCAAGTCGGCGTGCGCCTCGGCGTCCACCCGCGTCAGGGCGTCGTGGGCCAGGGCGAAGCGGTCCATCTCGTTGCGCATGAGCATGTCGAACGGCGAGGTCGTCGTGCCCTGCTCGAGGAACCCGTGCACGTGCAGGTCGTCGTGCCCGTTCCGGCGGTACGTCAGCTGGTGCACGAGGGTCGGGTACCCGTGGAACGCGAAGACCGTGGGCGTGCCGGGCAGGAAGAGCGCGTCGTACTGCTCGTCCGGGATCGGGTGCTCGTGCTTGCGCGGGTCACCGAGCGCCAGCAGGTCGACGACGTTGAGCACGCGGACCCCGACGCCGGGAGCGTGCTTCCGGATGATGTCGGTGGCGGCGATCGCCTCGACCGTGGGGACGTCACCGGCGCAGGCGAGCACGACGTCGACCTTCCCGACGGCCTGCTCCGTGCCGGCGAAGTCCCACACGCCGAGTCCGGCCGCCGCGTGCGCGACCGCGTCGTCGAGGGACAGGAAGACCGGCTCCGGGTGCTTGCCCGCGACGATCACCTCGATGCGGTCCGTGGTCTCCATCGCGTGCGCGGCGACGGCGAGCAACGTGTTGGCGTCGGCCGGCAGCTTGATCCGGACGAGGTCCTGCTGCTTCGACGCGACGACGTCGAGGAACCCGGGGTCCTGGTGGGAGAACCCGTTGTGGTCCTGTCGCCAGACGTGCGACGAGAGCAGGAGCGACAGGTTGGACACCGGCACCCGCCAGTCGATGTCGGTCGAGGACTCCAGCCACTTGGCGTACTGCCCGACCATCGAGTCGATGATGTGGGCGAACGCCTCGTAGGTGTTGAGCATCCCGTGCCGACCGGACAGCACGTACCCCTCGAGCATCCCCTCCAGCAGGTGCTCGGACAGGACCTCGGTGACCCGTCCGCGTGCGGCGAGGTGCTCGTCGCCTGCGGCGCGCTGGGCCCGCCAGACGCGCGAGGTCACGTCGAAGACGGCGTCGAGCTTGTTCGAGATCGTCTCGTCCGGCCCGAACAGCCGGAAGGTCGAGGCGTTCCTCTCGATGAGTGCGGCGAGCCACGGGCCGAGCGTGCCCGTGGCCGACGCCGTGGAACCGGCCTCGACCGCGTACGGCTCGAGCGGCGGCCGGTCGAGCGCGGTCCGCAGCCGACCGCCGTTGCCGTGCGGGGTGGCGCTCATCCGCTCGTCACCGGTCGGACGGATCGTGGTCATGATGCCGACCGGGTGGCCGTCCTCGTCGAAGAGCTCCTCGGGGCGGTACGAGCGCATCCACTCCTCGAGCTGCGCACGGTGGCCGTCGTCCTCGCGCACCGCGGGCAGCGGCACCTGGTGTGCCCGGAAGGTCCCCTCGACCTGTTCGCCGTCGACCTCCTTCGGGCCGGTCCAGCCCTTCGGGGTGCGCAGCACGATCATCGGCCAGCGCGGACGCAGGTCCGCGGCACCGGCGGGCTGCCCCGCGGCGGCACGGGCGGCCTGGGCGCGGGCAGCGGCCTGGATGTCGTCGATGCCGGCGAGGGCGCGTCGCAGGGCACCGTCGAACAGGGCGTGCACCGCGTACGGGTCGTCGTCGACGCGGCGGGAGTCGACCACGATCGGGTCGTAGCCGAGCCCGCGGAAGTACGCGGTGAGGTCCTCGTCGGGGATGCGGGCCAGGACGGTCGGGTTCGCGATCTTCCAGCCGTTGAGGTTGAGGATCGGCAGCACGGCGCCGTCGGAGACCGGGTCGAGGAACGTGTGCGCCTGCCACGAACCGGCGAGCGGACCGGTCTCGGCCTCACCGTCACCGACCACGCACGCGACGACGAGGTCCGGGTTGTCGAGCGCCGCACCGTAGGCGTGCGACAGCGAGTAGCCGAGTTCACCGCCCTCGTTGATGGAGCCGGGGGTCTCCGGGGCGGCGTGCGAGGGGATGCCGCCGGGGAACGAGAACTGGCGGAAGAACCGCTGCAGGTCGACGTCCTGGTACAGCTCGTTCCACGTGCCGTCCAGCCAGGCGTTCGCGTTCATCGCCGGGCCACCGTGCCCCGGGCCGCAGATGTACAGGAACTCGCGACCGGTCTCCGTGATCAGCGCGTTGCAGTGCGCGTACACGAGGTTCAGCGCGGGGGAGGTGCCCCAGTGGCCGAGCAGCCGTGGCTTGACGTCGTCGGGTTCGATCGGCCGGCTGAGCAGCGGGTTGTCCAGCAGGTAGATCTGCCCGACCGTCAGGTAGTTGGCGGCGCGCCACCAGGCGTCGACCGCCCGGAGCCGGTCGGTCGTGGAGATGTGTGCTGGAGCCATGGGTACACGGTACGAAACACCGGGTTGCGGCACCTCAGGAAACTCGTCCCAAACCGTTCGGGCGGGGGCGCCGAATGACTTGCACAGGGCAAAAGCCCAGGGCGCTCTCCGGTCACAGTTGGCCGGTACTCAGTGTGTGCACAGTGCACATTCGGCCACCGGCCGGAGCGCCTCCAGAGCAAAGGACTGATCACGATGCGTAAGAGCCTCAAGACCTCCATCACCCTCGCCACGACCGGCGCCCTCGTCCTCGGCGGTGCCGCGTTCGGGATCTCCTCCGCCCAGGCCGCGACCCCGAACGTGCACACGGTGTCCTCGTCGTCCGAGTCGAAGATCCCCGCACCCGTCGCCTCGGTCCCCGAGGTCCTCGGTGGCTCCACCGCCGTGAAGCTCGACTCCGGCTTCACCGACGCCCTCACCGCCCTGAAGCTCACCCCCGGCGTCTCCGGCGACGCGACCCTCGCTGACGGGTCGGTGTCGTTCCCGATCACCGCCGGGTCGGTCACCTACTGGTCCCCGGATGGCAACTACCGCCCGTACGTGCAGGGCCTGCTGAACCACGACGACTCGGGTCTGACCCTGAAGGCCGGCGACACCACCGTCACGCTGGAGAACTTCGTCGTGAACCCGGGCTCGTCCAAGCTCTACGGCGACGTCCTCGTCAACGGCAAGGTCGCCGCGGCCAACGCGTTCCTGTTCGAGCTGCACGGCGGCTCCCTCAAGCCCCTCCAGCTCGAGGGCGACAACGCCATCCTCACCGGCACCACCGTCCACATCTCCGAAGACGCCGCCGGCCTGCTGAACAAGACCTTCGGCACCGACGCCGTCAAGCGCGGCCTCCTCGTCGGCACCGCCACCATCACCGCACAGATCAAGTAACAACCCCGCACCACCACAGCCGGCCCGGACCACGCAGCAGCGTGGCCCGGGCCGACTTGCGTCGCGCGGCGTCGAGCGGTACCGGGCGTACCTGGCGGAACCGGGCGTACCTGGCGGAACCGGGCGTACCTGCTGGAACCGGGTGTACCTGGCCGAAACGGGCGTACCTGGTGGGTTCTTTCGACCAGGTACGCCCGTTCTTGCCAACCAACGCGCGCGCGATGGGAAAGAACGGGCGCACAGACGGACGGGAGGCCCGGTGCCAGCTGGCACCGGGCCTCCCGTCCGTCTCGTCGCACGCCGGGCCGGTGGCCGCCGTCGTCACGGGCTGGGCGACACCTCACGCGGTTGCGGAGGCGTGAACTGTCGCTCAGCGCGAAATCCCGCCGCAATACCGCTCAGCGGCGCCGCCACCACCGCCGCGGCTTCGCCTCGAGCCGCGCCTGCTCCGCAGCCCGCGCAGCCGAAGCCATGCGCACCTCGCGCCGCTCCCGCCACGCGAGCACCTCAGCCTCGACGTCGCGCATCGGCGTCACCACCGGCGGCCCGCCGAGCAGCTGCCGCCGGGCCTCCTTCACCCGCGCGTTGAAGTCCACCAGCACGTCTCGCACGTCGGACTCCAGCGACAGCGCGTCGAGTGCGTCGTCGAGTTCGGCGTCCTCGGTCCGGAGTGCCAGGGCCGGCGGCGCGATGCCCCGGATGTCCTCACGCTCGATCTTCGACTTGATCCACCAGTCCGGGTCGTGCTGCCCGTCGAGTCCTGGCAGTGGCTTGCCGTGGTACGGGTTGCCCTCGAATACCCCGCGGCGCTCGGCCTCCGCGATCTGGGCCCGGGCGTGCGCGGCGACGTCGGCGGCCTTGAGCAGTCGACGCTCCTCACGTTCCGACCGCACCTCGTCGGGGTCGAGCGACCCCCGCTCGATCTCCTGGTCGACGAGCTGCTGGTAGCGGTAGCGCGCGGCCCTGCGGAGCCGGTCCATCCGTGCATCGACGTCGTTCATCGTCAGACCATGATGCCCCGCGCCCCCGACGGTTCGTCCAGCCCCGTCAGGACTTCTCTGAGACTTCTTCGATGGTCAGCGCGGCCTGGATGAGCGCCAGGTGCGACAGCCCCTGGGGGATGTTGCCCATGAAGTCCCCGTCGACGGCGCTGAGCATCTCGCTGAACAGGCCGACGTCGTTCGCCTGCGCGACCATGTCGTCCATCAGCTGCTTCGCGTCGTCGACGCGTCCGACGCAGGCCAGGGCCGCAGCGAGCCAGAACGAGCACGCCACGAAGGGCGATTCCTCGTCCTGGATGCCCGAGTACCGGTACACGAGCGGGCCGTGCTGCAGCTGCTCCTCGATCGCCCGGATCGTGGACTCCATGCGCGGTCCGCGGTCGAACGCCGACATCGCGTGCAGCAGGATCGAGCAGTCGAGCGCGTCGGTGCCCGGGTACATGACGTAGTGGCCGAGCTCCTCGTTCCACCCGTTCTCGGCGACCCAGTCCTCGATGAGCTCGCGGTTCTCGATCCACTTCTCGCGCGGGCCGTCGATCATCCCGGCGTCGTGCAGCTCGACCGCGGCGTCGAGCGCCTGCCAGCAGCCGATCTTGCTCGTCGTGTAGTGCTGCGCCTCCTGCAGCTCCCACATGCCCGAGTCTGCTTCCGGCCAACGGTGGCACGCGTCGTCGGCCAGCTCCTGCAGCACCGCCGCCGTCTTGCGGTCGAGCACGTTGCCGGCCCGGACGTACTGGCGCATGATCTCGAACACGTCGCCCCAGACCCCGAGCTGCAGCTGGTCACCGGCGCGGTTGCCGATCGTGACCGGCCCGATGCCGTTCCAGCCCGGGACGTCGCGCTCCTCGACGGAGTCGCTCTTCGACCCGTCGAGCCCGTAGAAGATCGGCATCGTCTCGTCGTGCTCGGCGATCGTGCGCATCACCCACGACACGGCGGCGTGCGTCTCCTCGCGCAGGCCGAAGCGGGTGAGCGCGTGCACCGTGTACGCCAGGTCGCGCACCCAGGCGAACCGGTAGTCCCAGTTCTTCCCCCCGGTGCGGTCCTCGGGCAGGCTCGTCGTCGGGGCCGCGGCGATGGCGCCGGTGGGGGCGAAGATCAGGAGCTTCAGGGCGAGGGCGCTGCGCTGGACGGCGTCCGACCAGGGGCCGTCGTAGCTGAACTCCTTCGACCAGGTCGACCAGTTCTCGATCGTGCGGTCGACCCCTTCGAGCGTGCGCTCCGGCTCCGGCAGGAAGATCGGTTCGTCGTGCGTGCCGACGATGGTCAGGATCGACTTCGACCCCTCGGTGGTCGAGAACCGTCCGGAGAACCGGGGCCCGTCGTCGTGCACCGGTTCGAAGCCCTGCTCGACGATCGCGATGGTCACGCCGTCGACGCCGATGACCGTGCCGTTCGCGGTGTCGAGTCGGCGCGGTTCGGCGGTGTTCAGGATCGTTCCGGGCACGACCGCCCACTCCATCTCGACCGACCCTTCGACCCCCTGCACGCAGCGGCCGATCTCAGCCCAGGGCAGGCGTCCGGCCACACCGGTGACCATGGCGTCGGTCACGGTGGCGGTGCCGGACGGGGTCGTCCACGTCGTCACGAGCACGTTCGTCCCCGGCAGGTAGGCGCGGGACACCTGCGCCTGGTCGTCCACCGGCCGCAGTGCGACGTGTCCGCCGTGCTCGGCGTCGACGATGCTCGCGAACACCGGCGGCGAGTCCATCGACGGGATCGGCAGCCAGTCGATCCGGCCGTCGAGCGCGATGAGGGCGACCGTCCGCCCGTCGCCGATCGCGCCGTACGAACGGAGCGGGACGTAGCCGTTGGTCCGTTCCTCGTTCTCGGTCGCGTCGGGGGTGTCTCGCGTGCGCTCGGTCATGCCTCCAGCCTGCCCCGGCCCCGGTGGCGACCATCAGGCGGACGTACCCCTCGTGGAGAACGCACGCCGGGCCTCCCGGCTGTGGAGGACCGCCGGCGAACCCCCGGACCCCAGCCGACACGCCCACGCGACTTGCGCATCCCGGGCGTGTCGCACTAGCGTCGTCCTCCTGCCGATCAGGCAGACCGCCCGCCCCGGGCACACCGGAAGGACCGCGCATGCGCGCCGTGCAGCACAACGAGGAACGCGTCGAGCTCCAGCTCGCCGCGGCCGCCGTGCTGCCTGAGCAGCAGTGGTCCCTCCGCTATCCCGCGTAGGCACGCGACGTCCCACGACGCCCCGTGCCCACCCGGCCCGGGGCGTTCGTCAGCACCGCTTCCTTCCGTCCGCCACGTCCGGCGACGACCAGGAGGCCCGGCGTACGACCGTCTCGGACCGTCACCTCGACCGTCACGAAAGCGAGACGACTCCATGAAGAAGATCAACGACCGATTGCTCAGCTGGGCCTCGATGCTCGAGGACAACACCGAGCAGCAGGCCCGCACGACCGCGCGCATGCCGTTCGTGTTCCCGCACCTGGCCCTCATGCCCGACGCGCACCTGGGCCTCGGGGCCACCGTCGGGTCGGTCATCCCGACCCTCGGCGCGATCATGCCGGCGGCCGTCGGCGTGGACATCGGCTGCGGCATGATCGCGGTCCGCACGCAGTTCACCGCCACCGACCTGCCCGCCGACCTGCAGGGGCTGCGCGAGCAGATCGAGCGCGCGATCCCGCTGTCGGCCGGTGCGTCGAACCGGAAGATCGTGGCGACCGCCGCACCCCGGATCGCCGAGCTCGAGGCGATGGCCGAGACCGCGGGGTTCGACCCCGACGGCGTGCACGGCGGCTGGCGGAACCAGCTCGGCACCCTCGGGTCCGGCAACCACTTCATCGAGGTCTCCCTCGACGAGCAGGACCGGGTCTGGCTCTTCCTGCACTCCGGGTCGCGGGGTGTCGGCAACAAGATCGCGCAGCGCCACATCAAGGTCGCCAAGAAGGCCATGGAGCGCTGGTGGATCCAGCTGGCGGACCCCGACCTGGCGTACCTGGTCGAAGGCACGCCGGAGTTCGACCGGTACATCGCTGAGCTGCGGTGGGCCCAGCACTTCGCGCTGCTCAACCGCGAGGAGATGATGGACCGCGTCGTCCGGCAGCTGTCCGAGGCCGTCGGTACGCCCGTCGACGAGCGCGAGCGGATCAACTGCCACCACAACTTCACGCAGCGTGAGACGCACTGGGGCAAGTCCGTGTGGGTCTCGCGCAAGGGTGCGATCCAGGCGACGGCCGGTCAGCCCGGCCTGATCCCGGGGTCGATGGGCACCGCCTCGTACGTGGTCGAGGGGCTCGGCAACAAGCCCTCGCTCGAGTCGTCCCCGCACGGTGCGGGTCGGCTGTTCTCGCGGAGCGCTGCCCGGCGGACCTTCACCCACGAGCAGCTGCGCGAGGCGATGGCCGGCATCGAGTACCGCGACACCGACGCGTTCCTCGACGAGATCCCGGCGGCCTACAAGCCGATCGACCAGGTCATGGCGGACGCCGAGGACCTCGTGTCGATCCGGCACACCCTGCGGCAGGTCGTCAACGTGAAGGGCGACTGAGACGCGCCCACCGACGGGCGGGAGGCCCGTGGCGGCACCGCCACGGGCCTCCCCTCCGCCACGTGGCGGACCGCACGGCCCGGCGCGCCCCGGACAGGACGGCACGCGTCGGGCACGCTGGTGCGTGATGAGCGACACGGCGGAGCACGCAGCGAAGGAAACCGGACGACAGGTCCGGCGGGCGGCCGACAGCCGCTGGTTCGAGGTCACGGCACGCGCCGGGTTCGTCGGCAGCGGCATCGTCCACCTGCTGATCGGGTACCTGGCGATCCTGCTCGGCATCGGCAACGCGTCCTCCGGCGGCGAGACGGACCAGTCCGGTGCGCTGCAGCAGATCGCCGCGGTCCCCGGTGGGGTGTTCCTGCTCTGGCTGATCGCCGTCGGCACGGCCGCACTCACCGTGCGTCTGGTCGTCGAGGCGATCGTCGGCGGCCGTTCCGACACCACCCGGGGCTGGCTCGCCCGGCTGAAGGACGTCGCGAAGGCCGTGGTCTACGGCGTGATCGCGTACTCGGCGGCCTCGTACGCGCTCGGCGCCGGGTCGAGCTCGAGCAGTTCGTCGCAGAGTGCTGCGGCGAAGACCCTGGCGACACCGGGCGGGGTGCTCGTGCTGGTCCTGGCCGGGGCGATCGCGGTCGCCGTCGGCATCGGGCTCGTGGTGATCGGCTGCCGCCGGTCGTTCCGCAAGCAGATCACGCGACCGTCGGGCCAGCTCGACCGCGTCGTCACCGTGCTCGGCGTCGTCGGGTACGTCGGCAAGGGCGTCGCCGTGGTCATCGTGGGCGTGCTCATCGCCGTCGCGGGGCTGCAGAGCGACCCCGACCAGGCCACCGGCCTCGACGCCGCGTTCGACGCGGTGCGGAGCATGCCCGGTGGGGTGTTCGTCCTCGTCGCGATCGGCATCGGGTTCCTGGCCTTCGGCGTCTACAGCTTCTTCCGCGCGCGGTTCGCCCGCCTCTGACCCGCGGGCGCCGCCGCGCTACCCGCCGCCGCGCACGCCTGAGCGGGCACGGACCGCCCCCGCGGTAGACGGGGTCGATGAGCACCAACGTCACGACCGGCCCCGCGACCGTCTTCGCCGACGCCCGAGCGGTCCTCGCCGAGAGCATCGTCTGGGACCCGTCCGCACAGCTGCTCCGGTGGGCCGACATCACCCTCGGCACCCTCAACACCGCCGAGGCCGACGGCACCGTGCGCTCGAGCGTGCCGCTGCCGCCCCCGCTGGCGAGCTTCCAGCCGAGGGCCTCCGGCGGGTTCGTCGCGGCCCTCGGCGACACCGTCGTGGTGACGGACGAGCACGGTGCCGTCGAGCGCGAGATCGCCCGCGTCACCCACAGCACCTCGGGCAACCGGTTCAACGAGGGCAAGTGCGACCCGTTCGGCCGGTTCCTGGTCGGCAGCATGAACGTGACGACCGGCGAACCCGACGCAGCGCTCTACTCGATCGAGGCCGACGGCACGACCCGGCTGCTCCGCGGGGGTTTCGGCGTGACGAACGGCATGGAGTGGTCGGAGGACGGCAGCACGATGTACGTCACCGACACCAGCGCCTCGACGGTCTTCCGCGGGTCGTACGGACCGGACGGCGAGCTCGGCGAACTCGAGCCGTTCATCGTCGGCCATGCGCACGACGGCCTGGTCCGCGACGACGAGGGCTGCTTCTGGAGCGCGATCTACGGCGGATCCCGCGTCGAGCGCTACGGGCCCGACGGCTCGCACCTGGAGACGGTGGAGCTCCCCGTCGCCAACCCGACGTCGGTGGCGTTCGGCGGCCCGGACATGTCGGCGCTGTTCGTCGGGACCGCCCGCGAGAACCTCACCGAGCAGGCGCTCGAGCAGGCCCCGCGCTCCGGTGCGGTCTTCGCGGTGCCGACGCGGGTCCACGGGTTCCCCGCGAACACGTTCAGCGGCTGAGCACGGCGCCGCCGCCCGCGGGGACGGCGGCCGGGTATCCTGGGCGACCGCCCGACCGGAGGAGACCCACGTGGACGACGAACGCCCGGCAGCCCAGCCCGACCCGGCGAGCGAACTCGCCCAGGCGGAGCACGCCGACGTCACCGTCCAGGTCGACCGGGTCGCGGTCGACGGCACCTACGTCCGCGTGAGCTCGATCGGCGAACCCGGTGCCCGGGCGTTCGTGCTCGTCGCCGGCCTCGGCATCGCCTCGACCTACTACGAGCGGCTCGCCCCGCACCTGAACGAGAACGGCCCGGTGCACGCGCTCGACCTGCCGGGCTTCGCCGGCGTGCCGCGGTTCCGGGGGACGGTCTCGATCGAGCGGTACGCCGACGCCGTCGAGCGGGTCATCGACGAGCTCCGGCTCGAGGACCCGGTGCTCGTCGGGCACTCGATGGGCACCCAGGTCGTCACCGAGGTCGCCGCCCGCCGCCCGGAGATCTCCGACCTCGTGCTCATCAGCCCCGTCGTCGACTCGTCCGCGCGGACGGTGCGGCAGTCGGCGTTCCGGTTCCTGCGGTCGACGCTGCACGAGCCGGCCGCGGTCCGCTGGCACGGCATCACGGCGTACGCGCTGTGCGGGTGGCACTGGTTCCGGAAGGTCCTGCCGCGGATGATCGCGTTCCCGATCGAGGAGCGCGCCGCCCACGTGCAGGCCCGCACCCTGATCGTCCGCGGTGAGCACGACGCGATGGTGCCGCGGGACTGGGTCCGTCGGCTGGCGCGGGTGTTCCCGTACGCGGTCCTCCGCGAGGTCGTCGACGGCGCGCACTCGGTCATGCACGCACAGGCCGACGCGGTCGCGCGGCTCGCGGTGGCGCACGTCGACCACCGGATCCCCGACCGGGGCGTGTCGTCGCTGCAGCGGGTGCGCGACGACTCGACGTCGTCGGACCTGGCGCGGCTCAGCCCGGGGGACGCCTGGTTGCTGGTCAAGTCGCGGTTCATCGAGCTGTTCGGGATGGCCCGGAACGACGACGAGACGCTCGAGGCGGCCAAGTCCGCACACGCCGTCGCGATGGCGGACGGCGACGACCTGCCGGTCGACCCGGTCGATCGCCGTGCGGTCGTCGACGAGGTCGCACCGGAGTCGAAGTAGCCAGCGCCGTCGAAGTAGCGACCACGGTCGGACCATCGTCCGCCGCGATCTGCGGGTGACCGCCTGGAGGCCCGGTGCCGGTCCGACGGACCGGCACCGGGCCTCCAGGCAGTCGCGACCACCGCGACGGGCGAGCGGTCAGGGCGTGATGCGGCCCGGCAGCATGTCGGGCGTCAGCGCGTTGGCCTCGGCGAGCACCTTGCGGGCCTCGTCGGTCTTGTCCCACACGTTCCAGAGCAGCACGCCCCGGACCGTGTCGTCGTCGTCCAGGTAGTAGACGACGCCGGTGACCGTGGGGTCCTGCCAGTCCTCGACCGTGCGGAGCTTCGAGCTGACCTGTCCGACGGCCTCGTACCCCATGTCGAAGACGTCGGAGTAGAACATCGGCGTGTGGTCGTAGGTCTCATCGGCGTCGGCCAGGTTGCGGCCGGCCTGCCGACCCTGCTGCTGGGCGTTGTCGACGTGCTCCACCCGGCGGGTGCCGAGTATCCGGTCCGGGTACTCGGCGACGTCACCGGCGGCGAACACCGAGTCGTCGTCGGTGAGCAGTGTCGAGGTCACCACGATGCCGTCGCGGACGGTGAGTCCGGCGTCGGCGGCGAGCTGCGTCGCGGGTTCGATGCCGAGTCCGGCGACGACCGCGTCGGCCTCGACCACGGAGCCGTCGTCGAGCGTCAGCCGCACGCCGTCGGCCGTCTCGGTGCCCTCGGACACCCGGCGGCCGGTGCGGAGCTCGACGCCGTGGTCGACGAAACGCTGCTGGAACGCCCGTGCCAGGTCCTCGGGGAACATCCGTCCGCCGACGACCTCGTCCGGGTCGACCAGCGTGACGCGTGCGCCGTTCTGCACGATGCCCGCCGTGATCTCCTGGCCGATGTACCCGCCGCCGACGACGGCGACGTGCGCTCCGGCGTCCGCGAGTTCGCGCAGCCGGCGGTAGTCCGACGCGCTGCGGTAGTCGAGCACGCGTGCCGACGGGGACAGCCCCGGCAGCCCGCGGGGCTTCCCGCCGGTCGCGAGCAGGAGCCGCTCGTAGCCGTGGGTCGCGCCGTCGGCCGTCGTGACGGTCTTCGCGGCACGGTCGATCGCGGTGACCGCGGTTCCCAGGACGAACTGCGCCCCGGTCTCCTCGGTGTGCAGGTCGACCTTGTCGTCCCAGCTGAAGTCCGGGTCGGTCCAGAGCTTCTTCGACAGCGCGGGCCGGGCGTAGGGCCGGTCGACGTCCTCGCTGAGGATGCCGATCGACCCGTCGGTGTCGAGCTCGCGGATGCCGCGGGCAGCAGCGTCGGCGACCATCCCGCCGCCGACGATGAGGTAGCGGAAGTCGGTCATGACGCCTCCTGGCGGTGCTGTGGTGCCACGATCAGATCGTGGCGACCGAGCCGGAGTCGACCCGGTAGTTGGCGCCGTTCACGAAGCTGGCCAGGTCGGAGCACAGGAAGGCCACCACGTTCGCGACCTCTTCCGGCTCGCCGCGGCGCTTGAGCTCCATGTACGGCCGCTCCTCTTCGAGGAAGCTGCCGATGGCCTCGTCGAACGAGGTCCCGCGCTGCTTGGCCCGCTTGTCCATCATCGCGTCGGTCATCGGCGTGTGGATGAACGCGGGGGAGACCGTGTTCACCAGCAGGCCCTCGGAGGCGTAGGAGCGCGACAGGCCCTTGGCGAACGAGAGCACCCCGGCCTTGGCGGCGCAGTAGGGCAGTTCGTCGTCGTACGGCTGCGAGGCGTCCTCGGACACCAGGTAGACGATGCGTCCCCAGCCGCCCTGACGCAGGTCGCCGATGAACTCGCGGGTGATCCGCACCGGCCCCATCAGGTCGATGTCGATCGTCTCCGCCCAGCCGGCCTCGTCGATCTCGTGGAACATGCCCTGGGCGCCGGTGACGCCCGAGGACTGCACCAGGATGTCGATCTCGCCGACCGCTTCGCGCACCTTGTCGTGCAGGGCGGCGAGGCTCTCGGCGCTCCGGACGTCGGCGGCGAAGGCGTGCAGCTTGCCGAGCGGCGCCTCGAGCTGGTCCGCACTGGTGTCCAGACGGCTCTGGTCGATGTCGGTGACGACCACGGTCGCACCCTCTGTCAGGAGGATGCGCGCCGTGTTCCAGCCGATGCCGGAGTCGCCGCCGAAGACGAGTGCGGTCTTGCCCTGGATACCGAGGTCCACCCGGGCCCCTACGCGTGTGCCGACGCGTCGGCGACGGCGGGCGTGGTGGCGGAGGCCAGCGGGGTGCTGGGCGCGCGGTTCTCGGCGGAGACCATCCACGCGAGCTGCTCGAGGCGCTCGATGAAGCCGTGGAGCAGGTCCGCGGTCGTCGGGTCTTCCTCGTCGACCTCGTCGTGGACGTCGCGCATGGTGCCCGTCGCCTGGTACAGCCGGAGCGTGACCTGGTCGATGGCGTCGTGCGTGGTGATCTCGCCCGAGGGGAACGCGTCGAGGTGGCTGCCCGCGGCGACGGTCGCCGAGCGGCCGTCCGGCACGAGGTACAGCGCACGCATGCGCTCGGCGGTGTCGTCGGCGAACTCACGAGCTGCGTCGACGATCTCGTCGAGCTGCAGGTGGAGGTCGCGGAAGTTGGTGCCCAGGATGTTCCAGTGGGCCTGCTTGCCCTGCAGGTGCAGGTCGATGAGGTCCACGAGGACCGCCTGGAGGTTCTTGGCCATCTTGTCCGAAGCGTGCATGGTTGTGGCTCCTTTCGCGTCGGTGTGACCGTTCCGGTCTACGCGGTGCCGCAGTGCGCGCTCTCAGTGCGCTCGGAGGCAGCGTCCCCCGAGGGCGTCCGGTGCAGCGTCGCTCAGTGCGACGGCGCGGGGTCGACCTGGTCGACGGCGTCGCGCATCTGCTCCAGGAAGCCGGCGACGATCCGCGCCTCGGACGCGGGGAGCCCCTCGGCGATCGACATCATCCGGCGGTGCATCACACCGAGCGTGGCGCGGACCTCGTCGTCGGTCTCGGTCGTCGGCGTGATGACGAGGGCCCGGCGGTCGGTGGGGTGCGGGTCGCGGCGGACGTGGTTCGACTTGACCAGGCGGTCGATGAGGATCGTCGTCGAGGCCGACGAGATCTTGAGGTACGCGGCGAGGTCCTTCGGGCTCACGGCGGTGCCGGAGCGCTGCGCCTGCAGCAGGAAGCGCACGGCGAGCAGGTCGGTCTCGCCCATGCCCATCGAGTCACGGGTCCGGCGGCGCATGGCCGTCTCGGCGGATCGGTACCGGCGCAGGGCGTTCAGCACCGCGACCCCGCGTTGGGTCGCGTCGTCGTCCGGGAACCAGTACCCGGACGCCTCGGTGATCTCCTGCGTGGACATGGCGTTCAGGGTAACCCGTCTCGTATCTCGGCCGTCGAGCGAACTCCCGGGTTCTGCCGCGACCGATGCGTCAGCAACGTCCGATGCGTCCGCACCGGACGGACAGGAGGCCCGTGGCGGGGTCGCCACGGGCCTCCTGTCCGACGGTCGGTCGCGTTACGCGGCTGCCTGCTCGTCCGTGCCGGCTGCGGCCTCGGCGAGCGCGGTGAGCGCGCCCTGCACGAGCGTCGTGACCTCGGCGTCCTCACGCGGGTGGGTCTCCGCGAAGCGGACGACCGACTGCGGGATGGCGACCTTGACGTCCTCCAGGACCTTCGCTCCGGCGATGCCGGCGGCCTTGCGGGCGTCGTCGTGGGCCCAGACACCGCCGTACTGGCCGAACGCCGAACCGATCACGGCGAGGGGCTTGCCGGACAGCGGCGAGGCGCCGAACGGACGCGAACCCCAGTCGAGCGCGTTCTTCAGGACGGCGGGGATGGTGCCGTTGTACTCGGGGGTGATCAGCAGGACGGCGTCCGAGGCCGCGATCGCGTCGCGGAAGGCGACGGCAGCGGCGGGCGGGGTGTCGCCGTCGATGTCCTCGTTGTAGAACGGCAGGTCGACGATGCCGTCGAAGGTGTGCAGCTCGATGCCCTCCGGCGCGTGGTGCGCGGCGGCCTCGGCGAGCTTGCGGTTGATGGAGTCGGCGCGCAGGCTGCCGACGAGGACGAGGACGTTCGTCATGGAGCTCCTTCTGTTGCGGGATGCTGTTGCTGGACGGAAAGGTGTCAGCGACAACCAATGCGATCGTAGGGGGCGCTATTCCCAGCACCCTGGGTACGGTGGCGACGTGACCACGCTTCGGACCCCGGCCAGCACGCCACGAACCACCGACCCGACCTGGTGGCGCGATGCCGTCGTCTACCAGGTCTACCCGCGCAGCTTCGCCGACACGGACGGCGACGGGCTCGGTGACGTCGCGGGCATCACGAGCCGGGTGCCGTACCTGGCAGCGCTCGGCGTCGATGCCCTGTGGCTCTCCCCGTTCTTCCCGTCGCCGCTCGCCGACGGTGGCTACGACGTCGCCGACTACCGCGCCGTCGACCCGAAGCTCGGGTCCCTCGACGACCTGGACGCCCTGGTCCGGGCCGCCCACGAGCACGACCTCAAGGTCATCGTCGACATCGTGCCGAACCACACCTCGGACCAGCACGAGTGGTTCCGGGCTGCGCTGGCGTCCTCTCCGGGGTCGGCCGAGCGGGCGCGGTACGTGTTCCGTGAGGGCTCTGGCGCCTCCGGGGAACTGCCGCCGAGCGACTGGGTGTCGAACTTCGGCGGCAGCGCGTGGACCCGGGTGCCCGACGGGCAGTGGTACCTGCACCTGTTCGCCCCCGAGCAGCCCGACCTGGACTGGTCGAACCGCGAGGTCCGCGCCGACTTCGAGGACACGCTGCGCTTCTGGTCCGACCGCGGCGTCGACGGCTTCCGCGTGGACGTCGCGCACGGGCTGGCGAAGGACCTGTCGACCCCGTACCGGCCGTCGAACGAGCAGGACCTGCCGCTCGACGGCTCCGACCCGCTGTACGACCGCGACGAGGTGCACGAGATCTTCGCCACCTGGCGCCGGGTGCTCGACGAGTACGACCCGCCCCGTGCCGCGGTCGCCGAGGCATGGGCCCCGGCACCCCGCCGTGTCCTGTACGCCCGGCCGACGGAGCTCGGGCAGGCCTTCAACTTCGACCTCCTCGAGGCTCCGTTCGAGCCCGATGTGTTCCGTCGGATCATCGAGCGGAACCTGGCCGCCTCGGAGCAGTCCGGCGCCTCGAGCACCTGGGTGCTGTCGAACCACGACGTCGTGCGGCACCCCACCCGCTACGGCCTGCCGGACGGCACCGACACCGACGCCTGGCTCATGACGGACGGCACGACGCCGGAGCTCGACCGTGCACGGGGGCTCCGTCGGGCCCGAGCGGCGACGATGCTGATGCTGGCGCTGCCCGGGTCGTCGTACGTCTACCAGGGCGAGGAGCTCGGGCTGCACGAGGCCGCCGCGATCCCGCGCGACCTGCTGCAGGACCCGAAGTGGCTCCGCACCGGGCACACCGTGAAGGGCCGGGACGGCTGCCGCGTGCCGATCCCGTGGACGCGCTCCGGGCCGTCGTTCGGCTTCGGGGACGTCGCACCGCACCTGCCGCAGCCGCAGGACTTCGGGGAGTCCTCGGTCGAGGCCGAGGACGGCGATCCCGAGTCGACCCTGTCGCTGTACCGCCGGGCGCTCGCCGCACGGCGTCGGCTGCAGCAGGGGGAGGCGCTGACGTGGCTGGAGTCCGGCTCCGAGGTCGTGGCGTTCGCGCGGCACGACGGCTGGCGGTCGGTCACGAACTTCGGCACCGCGCCGGTGCCCCTGCCGGCCGGGACCGTCGTCGTCGCGTCCGGGCCGCTCGACGGGGTCGCACCGGGGCTGCTGCCGGGTGAGACGACGGTGTGGCTGGCCTGAGCGGTCCGCTCGCGTCGTTCGTCCTCCACAGCCGGGAGGCCCGTGGGGGCGTTCCACAGATCGTCTCGCCGCCGCCCGGGGGTGACGTCCCGGTCGCGAGCATCGGGACATGACAGATCCCGCTGCATCAGCTCCAGCTCCTGCCCCGGCGCCTTCCCTCGACCGGCGGTCGTTCCGCTCGCGGGTCGTCCGCCGTCTCGCCGCGGCGTGCGCCACCCTGACCGCGCTCGGCCTGCTCGCGGCACCCGCGGTCCTGCCGTCCGGGTCGAGTGCGGCCGCCCTCGACTTCCCGTACGTCAACCAGTTCTCCAGTGCGTCCGGCGGTGCCCTGCACGGTGACGCCGCGGTGTCCGGCGGCCGGTTGCGCCTGACCGACGACGTCCGGAACCAGGCGGGAGCGTGGTCGACGAACGACACGTTCCCGTCGGACACCGGGCTCGAGATCGAGTTCACGTACGCGATGCACACCGAGAAGGACGACCCCGGCGCCGACGGCCTGCTGCTGTACCTGGCCGACGGCGCTGCGGCGCAGGGCGTCGGGTCCTTCGGTGCCGGTCTCGGGTACGCCTGCCGGAAGGAAGCGACCGAGGGCGGTGGTCGCGAATGTGACCTGCCGGGCGTCCCCGGCGGCTTCGCGGCCGTCGCGATCGACCACTACGGCAACTTCTCGTCACGCATCAACGGGTCCGGTCCCGGAGCACAGCCCGACCACGTGGTGGTCCGGGGCTCCGGCAACGGGACCGAGGGCTACCGGTACGTCGCCGGTGCCGCGGCACCGGGCGGCACCGTGACGGCCGGTTCCACGCCCCGGACGGTCCGGATCACCCTGCTGCCCGACGACGACGGCGGGCTCGCGGTCTCCGTCCGGCTGCAGGTCGGCTCGACCATGCGCACCGTGCTCGACTCGGTCCCGCTGCACGGCGACGGGCAGGCCGCGCTGCCGAGCACGCTCCGCCTCGGGTTCGCCGGGGCCACCGGCAGCCACGTCGACAAGCACGAGGTCGACGCGCTCCGGGTCTGGAAGCCGGCGGACCTGTCCGTCGAGCACGACCTGCCCGCGACCGCGACGGCGGGCGAACCGCTCCGCTACACCGTGACGGCGCGGAACCCCGGCCCGAACGCCGCCGACCCGAGCCCGCTGCAGGTCGACGTGCCCAACGGCGTCGAGGACGTCACCTGGACCTGCACGGCCGCGGACGGCTCCGCATGCGCGACCGGGTCGGGCACCGGTGACGTCGCGACCGACCTGTCGTTGCCCCGAGGGGGTTCGGCCGTCGTCACGATCGAGGGGCGGGTGGCCGAGGGTACGTCCGGAGCGCTGGAGAGCGTTGCGACCATCGCCCCGCCGACCTCGTTGTCCGACACGAACGAGGCCGACAACGCCTCGCGGGCGACCACCACCGTGACAGCACCGGTGATCGCCGCCGACGTCGAGACGGACAAGTCGGTGTCGCCGTCGACCGTGCGGCCCGGTGACGAGGTCGAGTACCTCGTGACGGCCCGGAACCGGGGGCCGTCCGTGGCGCAGCAGGTCGGGGCGGTCGACGACCTGCCCCGGGCCATGCGGTTCGTGGGCTCCGACGACGGGTGCACGGCCGAGGGGCAGCGGGTGACCTGCAGCTCCGACGTGTCGCTCGAGGTGGGCGAGACCCTCGACTTCCGGATCCGCGCCGAGCTCGACCCCGCGTACCAGGGCGACGGTTCCGACGTGGTGAACGTGGCGACGGCGACCTCGCCGACCGACGCGGACGGCGGCGACCCCTCCACCGGCGTCGCGATCGTCGTGGGCCCGGACGACGAGGGGCCCGCGCCGAGCCCCGCGCCGACGAGCGGGCCCGTGCCGACGAGCGGGCCGGCTCCGGACGACGGGGACGCCGGTGGTGACGGTTCCGGGGGTGACGACGGTGACGGCGCCGGTGCCGACGACGACAGCGGAGCGGGTGACCCTGCGGCCGACCGTCGGGCGGCTGCCCCCGTCGGAGCCCTGGCCTACACCGGCGCCGAAGGGCTCGGGCTCGCGGCTGCGCTCGCTGCCCTGGCCGCCGCCGCCGGGTCCGTGTGCTGGTGGCTCGCCCGACGTCGTGCTCGTCGGAACGCGCCGACCGACGACCCGCAGCAGCCCTGACACCGCCGGGACGGCACCGGACGGCGGTGTCGTCCCGGTGCACGGGTGTGGACGTCCACAGGGGGTCGAGTCCGCTCCGGTCGGGCGTCCACCCCACCGGCGGTAGGATCGGATCCACGATCCGCATGCCCGAAAGAGGTCTCGTGTCCGACACCGTGGACGACGCCACCACCGTGGAAGACGCGACCCAGCGCGCGCGGTACTGGCCGATCCCGATCCTCCGGGCGGTCCCCGCAGCGGTCGTCGCGATGGTGATCACCTTCTCGACCAACCACGCCGCGGGCTACGGTCTCCTGCTGTTCGGCGGCTTCGCCCTGGTCGAGGGGCTCGTGCTCCTGTTCGGCGGGATCTCCCGACTGCCCCTCGACGGTCGATCGCGTCGCACGACCCTGCTGCAGGCCGTCATCACCCTGCTCGCGGCCGTCGCCGCCTTCGCGTGCAACGGGTTCGGGCTGCCGGCCTTCATCACGGTCATCGTCGCGTTCGCGGTGCTGACCGGGGCCCTCGAGCTGTCGCAGGGGCTCCGTGCCCGGCGACGCTCGCCCTTCGCTCGCGACTGGACCACGATCGGCGGCCTCACGCTGTTGCTCGCGGTCGCCTTCCTCGTCACGCCGCCGGACTACTCCCAGCAGCTCGGTGGCGTGGAGCAGGTCACCGGCACCCTCGACGCCTCGATCGTGCTCGTCGGCCTGCTCGGCGCGTACCTCGCCATCACGGCCGTCTTCCACGTGATCGCCGGCCTCTCGCACAAGTGGGGCACGGCCACGCCGGCCGTCGCCCCGGACGGAGCACCACACGCATGACCACCCCCAGCCGTCGTGACCGTCTGCGCCCGGTCGAGCTCCTCGGGATCTCCGCGATCATCGCGGTGTTCACCGGGCTCGTCGTGCTGTTCTCGACGCGGGAACTGCAGCTGGCCGTGATCTTCCTCGGCGTCGCGTTCATCGTGGTCGTCGTCGTGCTCGCGATGCTGCAGCTCGCCTCGTCGAGCGAGCAGGACGACAACGACATGCTCGGCGGGCACAAGACGCCGGGCGAGGGCGACGGCGACGACTTCCACTGACGGCTGACGGCTGACGTCTGACAGCTGACTTCTCCGGGCGGACACGCCCGAGATCACGAATCCGCCACGGTCCTGTCAGGATCGCGGGTCCTGCCGACACCTCTGAGTGAAGGAGGTGGGATGTGGACGTGACGACCGGCACCGACACGGACGAAGGACTCGTCCGTGCGATGGCACAGGGAGACACCGGCGCGCTCGCCCGGGCGTTCGACCGGTACGCCGCCACCCTCACCCGCTACGCGTGGGCGCTGGTCGACGACCGGTCCGACGTCGAGGAGATCGTGCAGGACGCGTTCCTGACGCTCTGGCAGCGTGCCGCGACCCTCGAGCTGCCGGCGGACACGCTGCTCCCGTGGCTGCTCGTCGTGTGCCGCAACCACGCCTTCAACACCGGGCGCAAGCAGGCCCGGCGCCGCACGGACGAGCTGCCGGAGCACCTCGCCTCGCCCGCCGACCACGACGAGGCCCGCGAGACCCTGCGCTGGGTCCGCGCCGAGATCGCCGCGCTCCCCGACCTCGACCGCCGCATCTGCGAGCTCTGCCTGCTCGAGGGGCACTCGTACGCCGAGGCCGCCGAACTCCTCGGACTCACGGTCGGCGCGGTCACCCAGCGGGTGTCCCGCAACCGTCGACGACTCAAGAAGGTGGTGATGCACGATGAACACTGAGCCTCCGCAGGGAGACGACCTGCAGCGCATGCTCGTCTCGATGAAGCAGAACGTCCTCGAACGTGCCACCCCGCTCCCGAAGCGTCGTCGGGGCCGGTCCGGGATCGTCATCGGTGTCGTCGCGCTGCTCGCCGTCGGCACCGCGACCGGCGCCGTCGCCCTGACCCTGTCGCAGCAGAACGCCGACCCGGTCGCCGCTCCCACCCAGACCCAGCAGCCCGAGCCCGCGCCGTCCGCGACGACGCCGAGCTCCGCCCCGATCACGGGTGCCCCGGTGCCGAAGCCCACCCCGACGTCGACACCGACCCCCGCCGCGGCGACCATCCCCACGGACTGTCGTGCGCTCGTCCCCGCCGAGGACTACGACCGCTTCTTCGGTGACACTCCGCTGACGCAGGCCGACCCACCGTCGGGTACCGATCGAGTGCCGGACGGTCAGGACCCGGCGGGCACCCAGTCGAAGGTCTCCTGCTCGTGGCGTGACCCGCGTGCGGACGTGTCCGGGATCGAGGTCCGGGCCGGGACCGCCACCGAGGCGACCATCCAGCGGGAGATCGAGGAGTTCCCTGCGTACGACGGCGGCGGGACCTGCACGGAGCGTGACGGCGGAACCTTCTGCCAGTCCCGCGGGACCGTCGAGCCGTACGGCGTCGAGAAGGCCTACACGTACTTCGCCCGCGGTGACACCTGGATCACCATCGAACAGACCAACGTCCCGACCGACGGGCTCCTGCCCGCCCTCATCGCGACGTTCTGGGGGGACTGACGGCCCGGAGGCACGTGGCGGACCCGACCCGTGCCTCCAGTCCGTCGGTGGTCAGATCGTGAGCAGGAACGGTCGCCTCGCGCACCGTGACGCGACCGTTCCTGCTCACGGAACACAGCGAGCGCGCCCAGCGTCACCCCACCCGCGCCGCCACGATGTCGCGCGCCAGCGTCCGGACCGCGCGGCTCGGCTCCGGGGACGTCCGGACCGCCAGGCCGATGCGGAGCGGGTCGACCTCGTCCTCCAGGTCGAGCACCGCCCCGTCGTACCGCACCCCCGAGTCCGGCACGACCCCGACGCCGAGCCCGGCGGAGGCGAACCGGATCACGGCGGGCATGTCGTTCATCTCCGCGACGATGCGCCGGCGGATCCCGAGCCGCTCGAGTGCCCCGTCGAGGATGATCCGGTTGCCGAACCCGTGCGCGGTGTCGACGAAGGGTTCATCGGCGAGTTCGGCGAGCGACACCGACGACCGGCCGGCGAGCGGGTGGTCCGCCGCGGTGAACACCCGGAACGGCATCTCCCGCAGCGGCTCCACGACGACGCCGGCGGGCACGGTGGGCAGGCCCGTGTAGGCGATGTCGAGCCGCCCGGCGACCAGGTCCTGCACGAGGCCGGTCGTCCCCGACGGTGAGGTCATCAGCTCCACGGCGACGAGCGGGTGCTGTCGTCGGAACCGCTGCAGCACGCCCGTCAGGTCGACGATGTCCATGCTCGTGAAGATGCCGAGCCGCACCCGGCCCCGCAGGTCGGCGTCGTCGGCGGTGGCCAGGTCGCGCATCCGGTCGAGGGACTCGAGCACCGCGCGGGCGTGGGGGAGCAGGTCCTCGCCGGCGGGGGTCAGCACGAGCTGTCGTCCGGTGCGGTCGAAGAGCCGCACGCCGAAGCTGCGCTCGAGCGAGGCGATGCCCGCGGACACCGTGGACTGCGCGGCCCAGAGCCGTTCCGCCGCCCGGGTGACGCTGCCCTCGGCGGCGACGGTGACGAACTGTTCGAGCAGTCGGGTCTCCATCGTCCGAGTATCGAGCAGATCGATCGTGCACATCAAGCGCATCCGTTGGACTCGATGCACCGCGAGCGCGATCATCGGAGCATGTCAACCGTCACCGACACCCCGACGGGCACCGTCCCCGCCACCACCGCCGCTCCCGCATCCGCGAGCGACCGTGTCGTCGCCCCGCGAGGACGCCGTGTCCACACTCGTCGGCGCCACGGTTTCGGCTTCTGGGTCGTCGCCTTCGCGTTCCTCGCGGTGATGGCCTTCGCGACCGTCCCCGCACCCCTCTACGTCATCTACCAGGCCCGCGACGGCTTCCCGACCTTCACCACGACGGTGATCTTCGCGGCGTACGGGGTCGGGGTCGTCGGGTCGCTGTACCTGGCGGGACACCTCAGCGACGTGCACGGACGCCGTCCGCTCATCCTGGTGTCGATCGCCCTCGAACTCGTCGCCGCCGTGCTGTTCCTGCTCTGGAACGACGTCACCGGCCTCATCGTCGCCCGGCTCGTGACCGGCCTCGGCGTCGGGACGCTGACAGCGACCGCGACGGCGCACCTCGGTGAGCTCCGGGTCCGTGCCACCGGGTCGAGCGACTCCGCGAAGGGCGCGAGCGTCGCTGCGGGCGCCGTGAACCTCGGTGGTCTGTCGCTCGGCGCCCTGGTCGGCGGAGCGCTCGCCGAGTTCGTCGGGCAGCCGCTCATGGTCCCGTACGTGGTGTTCGTGATCGCGTTGGCCGTCGCGTTCGTGCTCGTGCTGGCCGCACCGGAGACGGTCGACCGTCCCGAGCAGCCCGTGGCCTACCGCCCGCAGCGCATGCAGGCGCCGGAGGGGCAGGGTGCCGCGTTCTGGGCCGCCGGCGCAGCGGCGTTCGCGGCGCTCGCCGTGCAGGGCCTCTTCACCTCGGTCGCGCCGAGCTTCCTCGGCACCACGTTCCACGTCACCGACCGCCTGGCCGCCGGGGCCACGACCTTCGGGGTCTTCGCCGCGAGCGCGCTCTCGCAGATCGTCTTCGCCCGACTGTCGCAGCGTGCGCAGATCCGGCTCGGCATGCTGCTCCTGGTCGTCGGGCTGGTCGTCCTCGCCGTCGCCGCGGTCCTGCTGCAGGTCGCCGGGTTCATCGGCGGCGGGGTCGTCGCGGGAGCCGGCGTCGGCCTGCTGTTCCGCGCCGCGATCGGCAGCGCCGCAGCACTGGTCGGCCCGGAGCGTCGGGGCGGCGTGCTCGCCGCCACGTTCCTCATCGCCTACGCCGGGCTCACCGTGCCGGTCGTGGCCGTCGGGGCGGCGCTGCTGGTGATCCCGACGCTCCCCGTCCTGATCGGGTACGTCGTGCTGGTCGCCGTCCTGGCCGTCGTCGCCGGCACCCGGCTGGCCGCGCGCGCCTGACGCGTGGCGGGCCTCCCGTCCGCCCGGAACCAGGTTCCGGACACCGCACCGCGTGATCGCGCGGTGCCGTGTCCGGAACCTGGTTCCGTCGTGCGGTCGAACTCCCGGCATACTGGGCGCGTGCCCCGGAACCGCAACCGTCCCGTGATCACCGGCGTCGCAGCCGTGGTGGCCGCCGGTCTCCTCGCCGGCGGGTTGTTCCTGACAGCGCGGCAGGGCGCGGACGACCCGACCATCGGTGCCGGCTCGGCCTCGCGGACGCCGAGCGAGGCGGCGACGGCCGCCGGCGACGGCACCGTCACGATCACCCGTACCGGGCCGGACATGCCCGGCAGCACCGCGCTCGGCCGGTGCGACACGACGACCCAGGCGGCCGTCGCGCAGTACGAGACCGAGGCCCTGGGCCGCGTCACCCTGCAGTGCGGCACCGCTGCCCAGGGCTACGAGCACATCCGGGTGCGGCACACCGCCGACTGGCAGGACGTCGTCACCGGGCACGGCTCGCGCGACTGGGACGACGCCATGCTCACGGCGGTGCAGACGGCGCTCGAGGACCCGCGCCCGGGGTTCCCGCTCGACGCCGGCGACGGCAAGGTCTGCTTCGCCGCACCCGTCCGGTTCGACGACGGCGCACGCCCCGACGACGAGCCCTGGGTCAAGGTGATCGTCTCGGCCACCACCGACCGGGTGATCACGGCGTACCCGACGCGCACCGACGACTGCTGACCGGGCGGGCGGCGGCGCTGCCCACTGACGCCGAACGACACCGCGGTCGTCGAACGACATCGGCCCTGTCGCAACCGGTGCCACGCAACAGTCCGCGTGTGCACGAAGCGACGATGTCGTCGTCGTACGACGTCGACACTGTCGTTCCGCGTCGTCCCCCACCGCCGAAGCGACCCCGATCGCGAGATCCGCACGCCCGCACGCCCGCGCCCGAGCGCGGACCCTACGCGTGCACCTCGTACTCGTGCCGCCGGTGCGACACCGGCTCCAACTGGAACGTCGAGTGCTCCACCGGCACGTCGAAGTGCTCCGCCACGCACCGCTGCAGCTCGTCGAGGATCGCCGGGGCGTGCGCCGTCGAGAAGCAGTGGTCGTCGACGACCACGTGCGCGGTCAGGTTCGGCACCCCGGTCGCCACGAGCGTCGCGTGCAGGTCGTGCACCGCGATGACGTGGTCGAGCTCGAGGATGTGACCACGCACGTCGTCGAGGTCGAGCCCCGGCGGCGTCGACTCGAGCAGCACGTTCGCGGTCTCGCGCAGCAGCCGGATCGCCCGCGGCAGGATGAGCAGGCCGATCAGGATCGCGGCGACGGAGTCCGCCCGCTCCCACCCGGTCAGCATGAGCACGACCGCGGCGATGATGACGGCGACCGAGCCGAGGGTGTCGTTGAGGACCTCGAGCCGGGCGGCGCGCGAGGTGAACCCCTCGCCCGAGGCCCGCAGCAGCACCGCGTAGGCCACCAGGTTGCCGACGAGTCCGACGATGCCGAAGACGAGCAGCGGCCCGGAGTGGATCTCCTCCGGCACGAACAGCCGCTGGACCGCCGAGATGATCACGTAGACCCCCACGGCGAGCAGGATCGCGGCCTGCGCGGTGGCGCCGAGGACCTCGGCCCGCTGGAAGCCCCAGGTGCGCTGCGCGGTCGGGGACCGGCGGGCGAGCCGCGTCGCGACGAGCCCGATGCCGAGTCCGCCGGTGTCGACGACCATGTGCCCGGCATCGACGAGCAGCGCGAGCGAACCCGTGACCACGGCGCCCACGACCTCGGCGAGCAGGATGCCCGCCGAGATGCAGAACGCGATGAGCAGGGCGCGCTCCGAGGCGTGCCCGACGCCGTGCCCGTGGTCGTGTCCCATGTGCGACATCGTAGGGATCCGCACTGACGACATGCCAGGATCGAACCGTGAGCCGGTCGCCCTACGAGCTGTCCACACCGCAGGACGTGCTGGCCCGGCTGCACCCGCGGCTCCGCACGTACTTCGGCGAGATCCCGCCCGGGCACGTCGGCCGCGGCGAGGGGGTCTTCGACGTCGTCGGCACCCCACGTCGGTGGCTCTGGCCGGTGCTCGCGGTGTTCGCCCGCGATTCCGTCATGTTCCCGGTCTGGGAGCGGGACGTCCCGTTCACGGTCGAGAACCGGCCGGCTCGCGTCCGCCGCGGGTCAGGGGTCAGCCTGGAGGCCCGCCCCGCCGTCCGCGCGCACCGCACCTTCCGGTTCCGCTCCGGGAGCCGCACGATGGTGGACGCCATCACCGCCGAACCGGACGGCCTGGTCGACCACCTGGGTCGCCACGGGCGCGTCAGCGCCCGGCTCCGGGCGGAGGTCGACGGGGACGGTCCCGACGCGGGCGCCCTGCGCCTGGTCTCCACGCGCGTCACGTTCCGAGCGCTGGGGCGCGATCTGCGCCTCCCGGCCGCCCTGAGCCCGCGTGTGACGCTCACAGAACGATTCGATGACGAAGCCGACCTGCAGCGCGTGTCCCTGGTGCTCGCGGCACCGGTGCTCGGCACGCTGTACCGGTACGAGGGGGCGTTCCGGTACGAGATCGCGCCGGACACAGAACGGGGATGAGATGAGCGACCAGAAGGGCCGCGTCGTGATCGCGGGAGCGAGCGGCTTCGTGGGGCGGTACCTGCGGGACGCCTTCACCGAAGAGGGGTACCGGGTCGTCACCATCGGCCGGACCGGCGACGCCGTGTGGGGCAACACCATGCGCATCCGGGAACTCGTCGACGGCGCCGCGATGGTCGTGAACATGGCGGGCAAGAGCGTCAACTGCCGCTACGGCCGACGCAACCGCGCGGAGATCATGCGCTCGCGGGTGGACACCACGCTCGAGCTCGCCGAGGCCATCAGGACGTCCGAGCACCCGACGCCGCTGTGGATGAACGCCTCGACCGCGACGATCTACCGGCACGCCGACGACCGCCCGCAGGACGAAGCGACGGGGGAGATCGGCGAGGGCTTCTCGGTCTCGGTCGCCCGCGCGTGGGAGGACGCCTTCTTCGGCGCCGACCTGCCCGGCACCCGTCGTGTGGCGCTGCGGATGGCGATCGTGTTCGGCGACGGCAGTGCCCTGCTGCCGCTCCTCCGGCTCGCGCAGGCCGGCCTCGGCGGGCCGCAGTACGACGGGCCGTGGGTGCCGACTCGCTCCCGGCTCCGCGCCGGCACGTACCACCACCACCGGCCCACGCACGGTCGGCAGCGCTTCAGCTGGGTGCACATCGCCGACGTCCTCGGGTCGATCCGGTTCCTCCGCGACCACCCGGAGATCGAGGGGCCGGTGAACATCTCGAGCCCGAACCCGTCCGACAACCGCACCGTGATGGCCACCCTCCGCGACGCCGTCGGGCGCCGGTTCGGCGTGCCGACCTGGCGGTGGATGCTCGAGCTCGGGTCGTTCGCGATCCGCACCGAGACCGAACTCGTGCTGAAGAGCCGGTGGGTGGTGCCGACCCGGTTGACCCAGGCGGGCTACGAGTTCCGGTACCCGCACCTGCGCGGGGCGCTCGCCGGGATCATCGCGGAGCGTCGCCAGCACCGGGGCTGAGCGCCGGGACCGGGACCCCGTCGATCGGGGCCGGGGCCGGGGTCGGGCCCGGTCGTGGCCCGCGGTCCCGCGCCGGTCGCGACGACCACAGCACGGCGGCCACGACGACCGCGCCGGCGAGCACCTCGACCAGGTCGGGCACCTCGCCGAAGGCCGCCCACGACGCGAGCACCCCGACCACGGGCACGAGCATCGAGAACGGCGCGACCGTGCTCGAGGGGTAGGCCGCCAGCAGCCGCGACCAGATGCCGTACCCCACCAGGGTCGCGACGACCACGATGTAGAGCAGGCCGAGGTCGGCGGGCAGCGCGGCCGCCGTGAACGCGGTGCCGAGTGCGGTGCCGATGCGGTCCGGGCCCTCGACCACGAGCGACAGCACGACCATCGGTACGGGCGGCACGACGGACCACCACAGGGTCAGGTGCAGGGGGTTCGCGGCCCCCGCGCGCCGGGTCGCGACGTTGCCGATCGCCCACCCGAGCGCACCGCACAGCGCGAGCACGACGGGCAGCAGCGCGGCGGTCTGGGAGCGGTGCAGGGCGATCGCGGCGAGGGCGGCCACGGCGACGGTGACCCCGACGACCTGCCGGCCGGTCAGCCGCTCGCGCAGGAACACCCCGGCCAGCACCACCGTGAACGGCGCGGAGGCCTGCAGCACGAGCGAGGCCAGCCCCGACGGCATCCCGGACGCCATGCTGAGGTACAGGAACGAGAACTGCAGCACGCCGAGCCCGAGGCCGACGAGCAGCAGCCGCCCGAACGGGATCCGCGGCCGCGGCACGAACAGCAGCGTCGGGACCGCCAGGATCGTGAACCGCAGCGCTGCGAGCAGGAACGGTGGGAAGTGCTCGAGCGCGAGCGCCGTCGCGGGGAAGTTCAGTCCCCAGACCACGGCGACGACGACGGCGAGGAGACGGTCTCGGGTGGTCATGCTCCTCATCGTTCCGGGCACGACGTTGTAGGTCCATCGAAACCTTCGTGAACCACGATGTAGGGTCCCTGCATGGTCGACTTCGACGTGCAGCTGCTGGCGGTCCTGCGGGAGCTCGCCGAGCGTGGCAGCGTCACAGCCGTCGCGGAGGCCACCCACCGCACACCGAGCGCCGTCTCCCAGCAGCTGCAGACGCTGCAGCGGCAGGTCGGCGTCCCGCTGGTCGAACGCGTCGGGCGCGGGGTCCGGCTGACCCCGCACGGCGAAGTGCTCGCGGGCCTGGCGTCCGGGGTCGCGACCGCCATCGCCCGGGTGGACGCCGCCTGGCAGGAGCACCTCGGCGGCACGACCGGACCGGTGTCCCTGGCGATCTTCCCGTCGGCGGCGGAACTGCTGCTGCCCGGCGTGCTCACCCGGATGCAGGCGCACCCGGGCATCGCGCTGACCCTGGTCGACGTGGACGTCAGCGAGGGGGAGTTCGCACCGCTCGCGGCCGACCACGACGTGGTCGTCGGGCACCGGTCGGACGGCGTCCGCCCGGCGGACCAGGGATCGGTCGACACCGTGCCGCTGCTCCGCGAACCCCTCGACGTCGCCCTGCCGCCCGGGCACGTCCTGGCCGGCCGCGCACGCGTGGGCATCGACGAGGTCGTCGGGGAACGCTGGATCGGGGTGCCGGAGGGCTACCCGATCGACCGGGTGCTGCACGCGATGGCCGCGGCGACGGACACCCCGCCGAGTGTCGCGTTCCGCACGATCCACCTGCCGGTCATCGAGAACCTGGTGGCGGCCGGCCACGGCATCGCACTCGTCCCGCGGTACACGTCGGGCACGCGGGCCGCCGGGCGCTTCCACCTGGCGGAGCTCGCCGACGTCCGTGCCGGACGCCGCATCGAGGCGCTGGTCCGCCCCGACCGTGCCGTCCGTCCCGTGGTGCGCACCGTCCTGGAGGCACTGGTCGCCGTCGCCCTGGACGTCACCACCTGAGACGGTGGCGCCCACTGCCGGGCGCGCGCCGTGCCTCCAGGCCGCCTGTCAGCGCACCTGGAACGTCAGCCCACCTGGAACGTCAGCGCACCTGGAACGGCGTGCCGAGCGGCAGGCGCTCCGCCAGCGCCGTGATGTCGTCGTTGTGCATGCGGATGCAGCCGTGCGAGGCGGCGGTGCCGATGCTCGACGTGTCCTCCGTGCCGTGCAGCCCGATCTGGCCGGGGCCACCGCCGAACGAGTTGAGCACGTCCGAGAACGCCGTCGTGCCGTACGCGTACGGGCCGTAGCCCTCGTTCGTCGGCGCGAGCAGCTCGGTGAGCGCGAACCGACCGGTCGGCGACGGGGTGCCGCCGGTGCCGGTGGCGACGGGGTAGCTGTCGACGACCTTGCCGTCCTTGTACAGGTCGAGCGTCTTCGTCGAGCGGGTGACGACGATCGCGTACGGGTCCTCGGTCAGGGTGACGGCGCTGGTCGGCACCCAGCCGGTGCTGCCGTTCGGGCGCTGTGCGAGCTGCACCTCCGCCCAGCCGTCCTGCTGGTCGACGACCCGGAAGACGAGCGGGGCACCGGACGCCTGCGGGTTCTCGAGGGTCTGCGTCGCTTTGCCGCCCGCGCTCGCGCTGACCGGGACGGACGCGCCGGTGACGGCGGCGACGGTGGTGCTGACCGGGGCGTCGACCGCGTCGACGGGTGCTGCCGACCGGGTCGGCTCCGGTGTCGTCGTGGGGGTGGGCGTCGGTGCCGCGACGGACCGGGTCGGTGTCGGGGCGGGCGCGGCTGACAGGGGACCGAGCGCGACGAACGCGACGGCCCCCGCACAGACGACGGCCACGGCGGCGGCGATCACAGTCGCACGCCGCCGTGGCTCGGTCGGGAGGATCGGCAAGATCAGCCCGTGAAGTTCGCCGTTCCGGGCACCGGGACGGCGACCGGTGCCGTGCCCGGGTCACCGGCAGCGGCCGGGTCGGCGACGAAGGTGCCATCGGCCGAAGCGGTCTGGCTCGAGGACCGGCCTTCGAGCGTGGCGGTGTACGCGCCGGCGCTCACGGCGCCCTCGGGCAGGACCACCACGACGACGATGTCGCCCTCGTCGTCCGCCACCGAAGCATTGGTGCGGATCGAGTAGGTCTCGCCGCCCTGCGTGATGGTCGCCGCGACGGACTCGTTCGGGGCGAAGCCTGCACCCGTCACCTGGAATCCGGTGAGGGTCTGCGACACGCGCACGGACGTCGGGGCGTCGATGGTCGCGGTGGGCTGCGGCGTGAAGTACGTCGTGGTGTCGTCGATGCGCAGCGCGGAGATCGAACCGCTGGCGTCGGCGGCGAGGGACTGACCGTTCGCCTCGAGCGGGGCGGCGAGGCTCTTCAGCTCGCTGCTGGGCAGCGCGCTCGGTGCCGGGGTGCCGTCGACCGTCGGGGCCGGGGTGGGCTCGTCGGTCGGAGCGGGCGTCTCGGTCGGCTCGGGCGTCGGCGGGGCCGTGGTGTCGGCGGAGACGTCGATGCCGACGTAGACGACGTACCCGACGACCTGCGCGTCGGCGGCCTCGAGGTCGGCCGTGAGCTCCGTCGTCGACTCGACCTCGCCGGTCGCGGGGTCGATCCAGTTGCTGGTGCCGTCGGAGATGCCGACGCCGTCACCGGTCTCGGGCGCGTCCGTGGCGAAGACCACGGTCTGCGCGCTGGTGTCGCCGCCCTCCTGGACCGCGAGACCGAAGCTCGTCGCGCCGGTGGTCGTCATGCTGATGCCGGCGGCGAGGGCGGGGACGCTGCTCGCGGGCACGGGCTTGTTCAGGCCGCGGACCAGGCCGACGGCCTCGCCCTCGGAGACGGACAGGCCGTCCTCGTCCAGCGTGGCGTGGTCGGTGATCGAACCGCCACCGTCCAGGTCGGTCACGGACGCCCAGTACCACTGGTCGGTCAGCGGGAAGGTGCCGGTCGGCGCGGCGGTGAAGTCGTCGGCCGAGTCGGTCCAGGTGACGATGGCCGAAGCAGCGGTGCTCGTCACCTGGGCGGTCGAGACCGTCGGGACGAGGGCGGCGGAGACGCCGAGCACGGTGGCGCCGACGGCGGCCGCGGTGATGCGAGAACGAAGCACGGTGTGGAGATCCATCCGGTCAGTGGACAGGGTGCATCCACTGCGACGCCCCCCGTGCTGAGATGTACTCAGCGATACGAACCTATCGAACCGTTCAGGATTCCGCACCCCCCGGACGCGGATCCGACGACGGACCGACGACCGTCCGGCCGCCGGTCCGTCGTGCTCAGACGTCGAGGTGGTCGACCAGCTCGTCCGCCAGGCCCGTGTAGGTCGCCGGCGTCAGGTTGGTCAGCCGGGCCTTCGCGCCGTCGGAGATGTCGAGACGGTTCACGAAGACGATGAGGTCCTGCTGGCTCACCCGCTTGCCGCGCGTGAGCTCCTTGAGCATCGCGTAGGGGTCCTCGATGTTCGACTGCCCGGCCGTGACCTCGGCGCGGATGACCGTCTGGATCGCCTCGGCGAGGACCTCCCAGTTGTGGTCGAGGTCGTCGGCGAGCTTGGCCTCGTTCACGGCGATCTCGCCCAGTCCGCGGCGCAGGTTGTCGAGCGCGAGCAGCGAGTGCCCGAACGCGACGCCGATGTTCCGCTGCGTGGTGGAGTCGGTCAGGTCGCGCTGCAGCCGGCTTGTCACGAGGGTCTCGGACAGCGTCGAGAAGAGCGCCGACGAGATCTCGAGGTTCGCCTCGGCGTTCTCGAACTTGATCGGGTTGATCTTGTGGGGCATCGTCGACGAGCCGGTGGCGCCGGCGACGGGGATCTGCGTGAAGTACCCCATCGAGATGTAGGTCCACACGTCGGTGGCCAGGTTGTGCAGGATCCGGTTGGCGTGACGCACCCGGTCGTAGAGCTCGGCCTGCCAGTCGTGCGACTCGATCTGCGTGGTGAGCGGGTTCCACGTCAGGCCGAGGCCCTCGACGAACTCGCGGGACAGCGCGGGCCAGTCGGCCTCGGGGTCGGCGGCGAGGTGCGCCGAGAAGGTGCCGGTCGCGCCGGAGAACTTGCCGAGGTACTCGCCGCCCTCGATCTGGGCGAGCACGCGCTCGAGCCGGTAGACGACGACCGCGAGCTCCTTGCCGAGCGTCGTCGGGGTGGCCGGCTGACCGTGGGTGTGCGAGAGCATCGGCACGCTCTTCAGCTCGACGGCGAGCGTCCGGAGCTTCTCGAGCACGGCGCGGAAGCCGGGCAGCCAGACCTGGTCGACGGTGTCCCGCACGGTGAGTGCGTAGGACAGGTTGTTGACGTCCTCGCTCGTGGCGGCGAAGTGGGTGAGCTCGGCGATCGCATCGAGCCCGAGCTCGGACAGCCGGCGGCGCACGAAGTACTCGACGGCCTTGACGTCGTGACGGGTCGTCGCCTCGATCTCGGCGAGCTCAGCGATCTGGTCCTGGCCGAAGGTCTCGACGATCCGGCGCAGTGCTGCCTTGTCGTCGACGCTGAGCGGCGAGGTGGTGAACATCGCGTGGTCGGTCAGGAAGATGAGCCACTCGACCTCGACCACGATGCGCGCGCGGTTGAGGCCGGCCTCGGAGAGGTGCTCGCCCACCGTGTGCACGATCGGGTAGTAGCGCCCGTCGAGCGGGCTGATCGGCTGCGGGGGAAGGGGGGTCATGGGGCTCCCTGACGGACTGCCGGCTCGAGCTGGTGGAAGAGCGCCCGGCAGGCCCGTTCGACGGTCGAGAGCACTCGGTCGAACTCGTGCCGGTCCGCGTAGTACGGGTCCGGCACGTCGGCCTGCTGGGGCCAGGCGGCGTCGTACCGCAACAGGAGCGTCACCTTGGCGGAGTCGTCCATGGTCGGGGCCCACGAACGCAGGATGCGCTCGTGGGAGCGGTCGAGTGCGACCACCAGGTCGAGGTCCGGGAACCGGTCCGGGTCGAACTGACGGGCGCGATGCCTGCTGCCATCGTATCCGCGCGCCGCCAGCGCTGCGATCGTGCGCTCGTCGGCGGGTTCGCCGACGTGCCAGTCACCGGTGCCGGCCGACTCCACCTGGAACCGGTCGGCGAGACCGGCGTCCGCGGCGATCTGCGCGAACACGACACCGGCCATGGGGGAGCGGCAGATGTTGCCGCTGCAGACGAACGAGACGCGGAACGGGGCGTCGACGTCCTGGGTCATGAGCACATCATGACGCAGGGCGGGGTCCTCCGCGAGGTCCGCCGGGGTCACGCCCGCTGGCGGTTGAGCACCGGGCGGGCGAAGAGCCCGATCAGCCAGGCGAAGACCGCGAGCACGAAGGCGCCGACGATGCCCCAGCCGAAGGAGTCGACCTCGAGCCCGAAGCCGAACGCCTCCGAGATGCCCGCGACGATGAGCAGCAGGATCGCGTTCACGACGAACGAGATGAGCCCGAGCGTGAGGATGTAGAGCGGGAACGCCACGATCCGGATGAGCGTGCCGATCACCGCGTTCACGAGACCGAACACGAACGCCACGAGCAGGAAGGTGAGGACGGTCGCAGTGGTCCCGCCGTCGCCGAACGGCGTCACGGAGACGCCGCTGACGATGAGCGTGGTGAGCCAGAGCGCGAGGGCGTTGACGACGAGGCGGACGAGGAATCGCATGCGCCCATGATGCCCTCGTTCCCCTCGTGGGTGCCGTGGGCCTGCCGGTAGCCTGAACCCGTGAGCGAGCAGCGTGTGCACATCCGGCCCGAGGTGGCCGTCCTCCCCGCGTACAAGCAGGGGCGACAGGCGTCCGACTCCGCCTTCAAGCTGTCGAGCAACGAGAACCCGTTCCCGCCGCTCCCCGGGGTCGTCGAGGCCGTGCAGGCCCAGACCTCGTACAACCGCTACCCCGACGCCACCGCCCTCGCCCTGCGCGCCGTGCTGGCCAACCGGTTCGGGCTGACCGCCGAGCAGGTGCACGTCGCCCCGGGCAGTGTCGCGATCCTGCACGAGCTCGCCCGCGCGACCTCCGGCCCTGGTGACGAGATCGTCTACGCGTGGCGCTCGTTCGAGGCGTACCCCGGGGTCGTCACGGTCGCCGGCGCCACGAGCGTGCAGGTGCCGAACCGTGCGGACGGCGGGCACGACCTCGACGCGATGGCCGCGGCCGTCACCGAGCGCACCCGCATGGTGCTCGTCTGCTCGCCGAACAACCCGACGGGGCCGATCGTGACCGCCGCGGAGTTCGACGCGTTCATGGCCGCGGTGCCGCAGTCGGTGCTGGTCGTGCTCGACGAGGCATACGCCGAGTTCGTGACCGACGAGGCCGCCGTGCACGGCCACCCGCTGCTCGCCGCGCACCCCAACCTCGTGGTCCTCCGCACCTTCTCGAAGGCGTACGGGCTCGCCGGCCTCCGGGTGGGCTACGCGCTCGGTCCGGACTACGTGCTCGACGCCGTCCGCGCCTGCGCCATCCCGCTCTCCGTGACCGCCCAGGGCCAGGCGGCGGCGCTCGCCAGCCTGGAACGCGAGGCCGAGCTGCTCGAGCGCGTGACCGAGATCGCGGCCCTCCGCGACCGGATCGTCGTCGAGCTCCGGGCACAGGGCTGGGACGTCCCCGACGCCCAGGGCAACTTCCTCTGGCTGCCGACGGGCGAGCGGACGGCGACCGCGGCGGCCGTGTTCGAGGACGCCGGCATCATCGTCCGGGCCTTCCCGCCAGAGGGCATCCGCATCTCGATCGGCGAGCACGAAGCTGTGGAAACGCTCCTCCAAACAGCCCGCTCACTTGTGGGGGACCTCCAGGTGGCCGACTAGTGCCTGGCGCTACGCTGGCCCGCATGTCATTCCGCGCCGCGGCTCCCGCGACGACCACCGTCCGGCTCCTCGACCCCGAGGGTCGGTTCGTGGAGACCGACGAGAACGCCGAGTTCGCCGCCGCCGCGCGGGCGATCCCCGACGAGACCCTGCTGGCGATGCACCGCCGCATGGTGCTCACCCGTCGGTTCGACCACGCCGGCCACAACCTCCAGCGCACCGGCCAGCTCGGCCTGTGGGTGCCCAGCCACGGGCAAGAGGCGGCGCAGACCGGCTCGGCCTTCGCCCTGCGCGCCCAGGACCACGTGTTCCCGTCCTACCGCGAGCACGCCGTCACCATGCACCGCGGCGTCGAGCCGATGGAGATCATCGCGATGTACCGCGGGCAGACCCACGGCGGGTGGGACCCGGACCAGCGCGGCAACACGCACATCTCCACCCTGGTGATCGGCTCGCAGACCCTGCACGCCACCGGGTACGCGCTCGGCCAGAAGCTCGACGGCGACGTCGGCACGGGCGACCCGGACCGCGACGCCTGCTCGATCGTCTACTTCGGCGACGGCGCCACCAGCCAGGGCGACGTGAACGAGGCCTTCGTGTTCTCCGCGTCGACCAAGGCTCCGGTCGTCTTCTTCCTGCAGAACAACCACTGGGCCATCTCGGTGCCGGTGTCGGTGCAGTCCCCGACGCCGCTCGTCGACCGCCCGCGCGGCTTCGGGATCCCGAGTGTCCTGATCGACGGCAACGACATCCTCGCGTCCTACACGGCGTCGGTCGTCGCGACCGAGCACGCCCGCAGCGGCCAGGGCCCGGCCTTCATCGAGGCCGACACCTACCGCATCGGTGCGCACACCAGCTCCGACGACCCGAGCCGGTACCGCGCCGACGGCGAGCTCGAGGAGTGGGTCCTGCGCGACCCGATCGTCCGGTCCGAGGCGTACCTGCGTTCGAAGGGCGCGACGGACGAGCAGTTCGCCGCGTTCGACGAAGAGGGCGAGGACATCGCCGCCGACGTCCGACGCCGCACCGTCGCCCTGACCGCACCGTCCGTCGACGTCATGTTCGACAACGTGTACCGCGAACCGCACCCGCGGATCACCGAGCAGAAGGCCTGGCTCGCCCAGTACGAGGCCGGCTTCGAAGGGGGCGCCCACGCATGAGCACCACCGAGCAGCTCTTCGACTACACCCTGCGCTCCCACCCGGGCGCCGGCGAGGTCCCGAGCGACCCCACCCCGACCCTGCCGATGGCCAAGGCCCTGAACGCCGGGCTCGCCGCGGCCATGGAAGCGGACGACAAGGTCCTGCTGATGGGCGAGGACATCGGCCAGTTGGGCGGCGTCTTCCGCATCACCGAGGGCCTGCAGGACCGCTTCGGCGCCGAGCGCGTGCGGGACACCCCGCTCGCCGAGGCCGGCATCATCGGCACCGCGATCGGCCTCGCCCTGCGCGGCTACCGCCCGGTCGTCGAGATCCAGTTCGACGGCTTCGTGTGGCCCGGGTTCGACCAGATCACCTCGCAGCTCGCGAAGATGGCGAACCGCCTGCCGGCGCACATGTCGCTGCCCGTCGTCATCCGCATCCCGTACGGCGGCCACATCGGCGCCGTGGAGCACCACCAGGAGTCCCCCGAGGCGTACTTCGCGCACACCCCGGGCCTGCGGGTCGTCAGCCCGAGCACGCCGAACGACGCCTACTGGATGATCCAGGAGGCCATCGCGTCGAAGGACCCGGTGGTCTTCCTCGAGCCGAAGTCCCGCTACTGGCCCAAGGGCCAGGTGGACCTGGTCGACGGACACGTCCCGATGCACACGACCCGCGTCGCCCGCACCGGTACCGAGGTCACGCTCGTCGGGCACGGCGCCATGGTCGCCACCCTGATGCAGGCGGCGGACATCGCCGAGGCCGAGGGCACCAGCTGCGAGGTCATCGACCTCCGCTCGATCTCGCCGATCGACTGGGAGCCGCTGCTGGCCTCCGTCCGCAAGACCGGTCGCCTGGTCATCGCGCAAGAGGCATCCGGCTTCGTCAGTGTCGGCAGCGAGATCGCCGCGACCGTCGCCGAGCGGGCGTTCTACACGATGCAGGCACCGCCGCTCCGGGTCTCCGGCTTCGACGTGCCGTTCCCGGTGTCGAAGCTCGAGCACCTGCACCTGCCGGATGCCGACCGCATCCTCGAGGCCGTCGACCGCGCCCTCGCCTACTGACCCGTCCGACCGAGCACGACCCGATCCGCGAAGGAGCCGTAGTGGCCGCCGCCGAATTCCCCCTGCCCGACGTGGGTGAAGGTCTCACCGAGGCCGAGATCGTGCAGTGGCGCGTCGCGATCGGGGACGAGATCGCCGTCGACCAGGTGCTCGTCGAGATCGAGACCGCGAAGTCGCTCGTCGAGCTGCCGTCGCCGTTCGCCGGCACCGTCACGGGCCTGCTCGTGTCCGAGGGTGACACGGTCGAGGTCGGCAAGCCGATCATCCGCGTCGACTCGGACGCGTCGGTCGCGTCCGGTGCGGCGCTCACCCCGCCTGCGGAACAGCCGGGAGGCACGGTGCCCGTCGCCGAGTCCGCCCCGGTCTCGCCCGTGGTCGCGTCCACCCCGCAGGCCGCTGCCGCCCCGTCGGCTCCGGTCGCGCAGACCCCTCCCGCTCCCGCGGCGGTGCCGGCACGCGCCGCTGCCGCTGCCCCTGCCCCTGCACCGGCAGCACCTGCCCCTGCCGCCGCGCCGGCGGCGCCGGTCCAGCCGGTCGCGGTCGACGCGACCGTCCAGGGCACGGACGAGTCCTCCGGTGCCGTCCTCGTCGGCTACGGCTCGGCGACCTCGTCGCCCTCGCGTCGCAAGCCGGGTGCCCGCCGGGCCGCAGCGCTCGCGGCCGAGGCGAGCCGCGCCTCCAGTGTGGACACCGCCGCGGCGGCGGAAGCCTCCGTCGACCCGGGTGAGGAGAGCACGGCCGAGGCGATCAGCGCCCTCGGCACGGGCTCCGCGCACAAGCAGAGCACCGCGACCAACGTCCTGGCGAAGCCGCCGATCCGGAAGCTCGCGAAGGACCTCGGCGTCGAACTGACCGAGATCGTCGCGACCGGTCTGGCCGGCGAGGTCACCCGTGACGACGTCATCCGGCACGCGAAGCAGGCCAGCGTCTTCCGGAACATCGAGACGCCCGAGTGGGGCGAGGTCCGCAGCGAGACGATCCCGGTCAAGGGCGTCCGCAAGGCCATCGCCACCGCGATGACCACGTCCGCGTTCACGGCACCGCACGTGTCGCTGTTCGTCGACGTCGACGCGACCCACACGATGGAGTTCGTCAAGCGGCTCAAGGCGTCGCCGACGTTCGCCGGCGTGAAGGTCTCGCCGCTGCTCATCGTCGCGAAGGCCGTCATCTGGGCCGTCCGCCGGAACCGTTCGGTGAACTCGACCTGGACCGACCGCGAGATCATCGTCCACCACTTCGTGAACCTCGGCATCGCCGCGGCGACCCCGCGCGGGCTCATCGTGCCGAACATCAAGGACGCGCAGGACATGTCGCTGCTCGAGCTGGCACAGGCGCTCGAGGAGCTCACCCTGACCGCCCGCGACGGCAAGACCACGCCGAAGCAGATGGCCAACGGCACGGTGTCGATCACGAACATCGGTGTGTTCGGCATGGACACCGGGACCCCGATCCTCAACCCGGGCGAGGTCGCGATCGTCGCCATGGGCACGATCAAGCCGAAGCCGTGGGTCGTCGACGGCGAGGTCCGCTCGCGCATGGTGACGACCATCGGTGCCTCGTTCGACCACCGGGTCGTCGACGGTGACGTGGCGTCCCGCTTCGTGCACGACGTCGCCTCGGTGCTCGAGGAGCCCGCGCTCCTGCTCGACTAGCGTCGGTCGTTCCGCTTCGTGAGCAGAAATGGTCGGGGTGCTTCGAGCCACTCGACCATTTCTGCTCACCATCTGCGGGCTTCCGCAAACGTCGCGTGGTGTTCACACGGATGTCGGGGGTCAGCGGCATGATCGGTGCATGGTCCACCAGCTCCTGACCCCCTCGCAGGAGATCCGAACGGATCGCCTCCTGCTCACCCCGCTGACCCCGGCTGACATCGACGACGTGCACGCGCTCTTCTCGGACGCCCGCACGTGGCAGCACCTGCCCACCGGCCGGCACGTGGCGCGGAGCTCGAGCGTGGACATGGTGCAGCGCAAGATCGGCGGTCGTGCACGCCACGGCCTCGGGTCCTGGGCGGTCCGCAGCGCCTCCGACCACGCCTTCGTCGGTGTGGGCGGGGTCGACATGACCGCCGGTGGGGTCTGGAACCTCGGCTACCGTCTGGCGCCCGCGGCATGGGGGCAGGGCTTCGCGTCCGAGATCGCCCTCGCTGCCGTGCGGGCCGCCGCCGACACCGCTCCGGACGTCCCGGTGACCGGGCGGGTGCTCACGAACAACCCTGCTTCTGCAGCCGTGCTGCGTCGTGCGGGGCTGTCGCTGGTGTGGCAGGGGGCTCCCGCCGCGCAGAACCGTGCGGCCGCCGGCGTCGAGGGGCAGGTCTGGACCGATCGGCTGCTCTCCGACGAGCAGTTCGCCTGGCTCGTCGCCAACGCCTGACCCGTCAGCGAGCGGGTCCGCCGAGCGTGATGCTCCGTGCGGCGCGCGCTTCGACCGATGACGAGTGCGTCGCGATCAGGACGGCCGCTCCGTCGGCCGCCAGCTCGTCCAGCAGGTCGAGCACCATCGCGGCGTTGCCGTCGTCGAGGGCGCTCGTCGGCTCGTCGGCGAGGATGACCGACGGACGCTTCACCAGGAGCCGCGCCATCGCGACGCGTTGCTGCTCGCCGCCGCTGAGTTCGTGGACGCGGTCCGTTCCGCGTCCGGCCAGACCGACACGGTCCAGGGCCTCACCAGTCCGGACGCCTCGGTGTCTCCGCCGTCCGTCCGGCAGGCGAACCACGTCGACGTTCGACTGGACCGTCATGTCGGGTACCAACCCGAAGTCCTGGAACAGGTACCCGAGGTGGCGCCGCCGGATCAGTCGTGCCCGCCGCTCGTTCGAGCCCGCCGACTCTCCGTTGATCCGGATCGTGCCGCCGTCGAGCGCATCGACGTGCCCGACACAGTCGAGCAGCGTCGACTTCCCGCAGCCGCTCGGCCCGACCAAGCCGACGATCTCTCCGCCTGCCACCTCGAACGTCAGGTCGTGCCACAGTGCACGGCCTCCGCGACGCTTCGATGCGTTCCGTACCTCGATCATCGTGATCCGCTCCCTCGGTTGCGTGCAGTGCTCCGCGCCGTGACGGCCATGACGACGAGGCTCGTGGCGCTCAGCGCCGCGAGCGCCACGAGCGCGAGCGCCCCGGCGACTCCGGCCGACTGCGCGACCGGGTCGAGTGCCGATCTGAGCCCGCTTCCGTCCGGGCGTTGCGACCACCAGGTGTTGACGACGGCGATGACGGCGATCGAGACCAGACCGGCTTCGATCGTCAGCAGGCCAGCATCGGTGCGGACGGGCGAGACGCCACTGGTGAACTTCGCGAACAGCGCACGGCCGTGACGGCGTCGGTGCGCGATCGTGGCGACCATCCCGAGCATGACGCTGACGGCGAGGGTGCTGACCAGGGTGCCCGTCCCGATCGCCACGGTCGTCGCTGCGTGCCGTGCCTGTTCCGCCGCAGACTGACCCACCGCGACGACCGCGCTGACCTCGTCGCGGAGCCCCGACGCGCCGATCGCCCGCTCGGCGGCAGCACGGGACGTGAAGACGACGTCTCCGGTCGACAACCACGATCCGAGTTCATCGGCCGAGAAGACGTCGACCGGTGTGGGAACGACCACGATCACGGCATCGTCGAGCCACGCGCGCGACGATGCGTCGTCCGGGTACGAGTAGACCTGCTGGCGTGCCAGCGTGCCACCGGTGACGTGCTCGAGGAGGGCGTCGGGTGCATCCCGCAACTGCCATTCGGTCAAGCCCTCGACGAGCCGCTCGCGGGAGAGGTCACTGTCGGCAGGCATCCACACGGCGATCTCCGCGCCGTCGGTGGTGATGCGGGCCCCGTCCGCGGAACGGACTTCCTGCAGGTCGAGGTAGCCCTGGTCGACGACGAGCGCAGGAACCGTGGACTTCCCGCTGCCACTCGACACCTCGACCGCGGCGGCGAGGAACGCATCACGCCGCTCGAGCGCCCCACCGGCGAAATCGCCGATGCGGTCCCAGTAGGCCCGCTCCTCGACCGGGCGGGGATCCGGGGTGACCCAGAGCTGGACGGTTTCGCCGGCCGCCCGAAGATCCCGTTCTGCCGTTCCCTGTCGCGCGGTGGTCACCGCCCCGGTCAGTTCGAAGACGGCCGCGACGAGCAACAGCAGCGCGGGCACCCGTGCGATCTGTGCGACGAGCAGGAGCGCGCCCGCTGGTCGAGCGCCCCGAAGTGCCCCAGCCAACGGCTGTCGACACGCGAGCACCGTGCCGATCGTGTGCGCGACGACGACCGGAACGAGCAGCCCCACGCAGAACACCGAGATCGCTGCGGCGAGGGTCGCCGCCGAAGCGAGCCCGTTGTAGAACCAGAGCCCGATGGCGGCGACGGGTGCTCCGATGGCGATGACGAGCACGGCGGTCCGAAGCTCAGCCAGCTCCTGGACGACGATGGCGGCTGTGGTGTCTCCGTGCAGTCGGCGGACTGCGCTGCGGCGAGGGGCCCCGACGGTCGTCATCAGGCAGAGCGCCACGCATCCCGAGACGAGTGCTCCGACCAGGGCCATGGTCTGATCCAAGCCGTCGGTGACGCCGATGCGTTGCAGGAGCGGCGCGCGCTCCACGCTGACCTCGTACCCGGCGTCTGTCAGTGCGCTCACGACGGCTCGCCGAGCGTCGTCGTCCCCGAAGACCGAGTACGAGCCGGTCGGGTCGAACTGGTCGAGTTCCGACATCGGACGGACGGTGGTGGCCATCGACCTCGTGAAGTCCTCGTACCCGTCGAGGAGCCAGCCGGCACCGCGGCTCGAGGGTGCGTCGGTGACGAGCGCCACGCGCCGCGTCGTCGGAGCTTCGCGGTCCGCCACCACCCGTGCGATCGTCGCGTGCTCGGCCTCGGCGACCTGCTCGAGTGCGGTCGCGACCCGCTGGTTCGATCTGGTCTCAGCACCGGCGGCAGCGGTCACCACGGACGAGGCGCCCACGATGCCGGCTTCGCTGACCTGCACCAGGCCGATGAAGCCCAGGACGGAAGCCAGGAGGGGCGGGACGAGGTAGGCGAGCGTCACCGATCGGATGTTCATGGTCCCCCTTGCGGCGAGCGTGAGCCGGAGCGGACGGTCTCTCGGACCGCCCGCTCCCGGTCTCAGCAGTTGTGGTAGTACGCCTTGTTGCCGCTGCGCGCCTTCGGTGTCATCGCCATCGCGTACCGGCCGCCTGGCACGTTCGTGACGCGCTTCGACTTCTTGCCGACCGCGGTCGCGCCGTGGCACCGCTTCTCGCGGAAGTAGTTCGACCAGGTGTCGTCCTTGCCGACGCCCCATTGCCAGAAGCTCCCGCCCCCGCCGTCGTTGTCGGTACCGATGCCGCTGGTCTCACCGCTCGCACTTGCACCGGAAGCAGCGACGGCCACTCCGCCGGCTTCCGACCCTGATCCCATGACCTCGAACTGCGCAGCTGATGCCGCCGTCGCAGTGCCCGTGATCAGGCCGACGGTGAGACCGAGGCCGACGAGCATCTTCGTTCTGGACTTGTGCATGACTGTTTCCTCCCATGTGCCCCCCCCCGATGAGGCTCGACCGATCGTGGCAGCGGTGCAGTACTGATGTCAAGAATCTGAAATGCATGTTTCACAGAGACCGAGATGCCCGACGTTGGTCTTCCCGGCCTGACTCGCTACTGTGATGGGAACTGGTCATGTCCGCGCATGACCACCGCCCAGGACCAGCAACGGAGCACGAGGGACGCATGACGAGCCGCATCACCGAGGGTGCCGAACCGAAGCACCAACAGCTGCGGCGCATCCTGCTCGACCTCGTCACCACGCGACTGGCTCCCGGCGCTGCGATCCCGTCCGAACGTCAGCTCATCGCCGAGTACGGCGTCTCGCGGATCACCGTGCGTGAAGCACTCGGGCAGCTGGTCAACGAGGGCTACCTGGAGCGCGTCCGCGGCAAGGGCACCTTCGTGGCGCACCGGCCCGTGCAGTCGACGCTGCACCTCGCCTCGTTCACCGAGGAGATGCGGGCGATGGGGCACGAGCCGACCACCGTGGTGCTCGTGCGCGAGGAACGGGTACCGCCGGCCGACACCGCCGCGGCCCTGCGGATCGACCCGGACGTGCCGGCCTTCCACGTGAAGCGACTGCGGATGGCCGATGGCGCTCCGGTGTCGATCGACGACGCCTGGCTCGTGGCCGACGCGTTCCCGGGCCTGCTCGACCACGACCTGTCCGGGTCGGTGTACTCGATCATCGCCACGGAGTACGGCACCCCGATCGACCGCGCGCAGCAGACCGTCGCGGCGAACCCGGCGGCCGACGACGTCGCGACGCTGCTCGGGACGAAGACCGGAGCACCGGTGCTCGAATTCGACCGGGTGTCGTACGCGGGGGAGCGACCCGTGGAACACACCCGCAGCTGGTACCGCTCGGACCGCTACCGCGTGCAGATGGAGGTCACCGCGACCCCCGCGGTCGCGTAGTCCGCCCGACAACACGAAAGCGACTGTGCGCTGCGGGTGTTCCGCAGTACACAGCCGCTCTCGAAGGGGGAAGTGGCCCTAGACCTCGAAGAGGGTGTCGCCGTCGAGCACCGTGGTGCCGACCGTCCCCTGGTCGACGCTGTCCGGCGTCGAGCCGAGCACGACGACCGGGCAGATCGGCGAGTACCCGGCGGCCGAGATGACCGAGGGGGTGAACCGGACGACGGGGTCACCGGCGGTGACCGCGTCGCCCTCGGTCGCGAGGAGGTCGAAGCCCTCGCCGGAGAGCTTCACGGTGTCGATGCCGACGTGCACCAGGACGTCGGTGCCCGCGGCGCCCTGCAGCGCGAACGCGTGCGGGTGCAGCTTCACGATGGTGCCGTCGACCGGGGCGACCGCGGTGATCGCACCCTCGACGCCCGTCGGGTCGACCGCGACGCCGGCGCCGACCAGCTGCCCGGCGAACACCGGGTCGGGCACGTCGGCGAGGGCGACGACCGGGCCGCCGAACGGGGTGCGGACGACGGTCACAGTTCGTCCTGGATGTCCTGGGCGAGGTTGTCGGCGACCGTACCGACGATGACCTGCCAGCCGGTGCCGCCTCCGACGACGGCCTGGGCTCCGGCTGCCTGCAGGGCGGCCTTGTCGACGAGGTCCCCGTCCTCGACCTCGACGCGGAGGCGCGTGATGCAGCCCTCGACCTCTTCGATGTTCTCGGCACCGCCGAGTGCGGCGATGATGTCGGCTGCCTTGATGTCGGCCATCGTTTCCTCCTCGTTAAGGGTTTGCGTCGCAGGTTGACACCGGACCGCTCTCGGATCAGACTACGGAACTGGTCATGACCGGACAGGACCGGACCTGGCGACACCGCCGAGGTTACCTGCGCTGGCTGCACGACTCAACTCACCCCGACAGCTCCACCCAATGACGAGAGGACCTCCGATGAGCGCCACCACTGCCACGGATGTGCCGGAGAAGAAGAAGCCGAAGAAGCAGTCACGGCTGTTCGCACAGGCCCAGCGCCTCGGACGGAGCCTGCTCCTGCCGATCGCGGTCATGCCTGCAGCCGGCATCCTGAACCGCATCGGCCAGCCGGACCTCCTCGGCGCGATCCCCGGCTTCGAGACCGGCGCCGGGGTCATCTCGGCCGCCGGCCAGGCGATCTTCACGTGGCTCCCGCTGCTGTTCGCAGTCGGCATCGCGATCGGCTGGGCCAAGAAGTCCGACGGCACCACCGCGCTCGCTGCGGTCGTCGGCTACATGGTCATGTACGAGGTGTTCGCAGTGATGTCGCCGGTCGTCCTCGCCGGGGTCAAGAACGCCAACGGCGAGCAGGCCACGATCAACTACGGCGTGCTCGGCGGCATCGTGATGGGTCTCGTCTCCGCCGTGATGTGGGAGAAGTTCCACCGCACGAAGATGCCCGACTTCCTCGGGTTCTTCTCCGGTCGCCGCCTGGTTCCGATCCTGACGGCCGCTGCGGGTCTCGTCATCGCGGTCCTGATGTCGTTCGTCTACCGCTACTTCGACATCGCGCTGACGGCAGCCGGCACCGCCGTCGCCGACAACGCCGTGATCGGCGGCGGCATCTTCGGGTTCGCGAACCGCATGCTCATCCCGATCGGGCTGCACCAGCTGCTCAACTTCTTCCCGTGGTTCCAGCTCGGCAGCTTCACCAACGCGGCCGGCGACCTCGTCCACGGTGACATCCCTCGCTTCCTCGCGGGCGACCCGACCGCCGGCATCTTCCAGACCGGCTTCTTCCCGATCATGATGTTCGCGCTGCCCGCCGGTGCCCTCGCGATCTGGCGCAACGCCAAGCCGCAGAACCGCAAGCTCGTCGGCGGCATCATGATCTCCGCTGCACTGACCTCATTCGTCACGGGCATCACCGAGCCGCTCGAGTACTCGTTCATGTTCGTCGCGTTCCCGCTCTACGTGATCCACGCGGTGCTCACGGGTACCTCGCTCGCCCTGGTGAACGCCCTCGGGATCCACGACGGGTTCTCGTTCTCGGCCGGTGCGATCGACTACGTGCTGAACTTCGGCAAGGCGGACGGTGCGATCTGGCTCATCCCGATCGGCCTCGGCTACGCGGTCGTGTACTACTTCCTGTTCAGTTTCGTGATCAAGAAGTGGAACCTCCGCACGCCCGGCCGTGAAGAGGACACGATCGCCGAGAGCACGATCGACGCGGCCACCAAGCCGTAGGCGCGCGTTCCGACGGACGGGAGGCCCGGTGCCAGCTGGCACCGGGCCTCCCGTCCGTCTCCCGGTCGCGCTGAGAGCCCTCATAGCGGTTTTGACAATCGTTATCAGTAGGCGTTAGCGTCGTGCCATGCACAACCGCCTCCTCGCCCTCCCGCTCGTCGCCGGCGCCGCCGCGCTCGCCCTGACCGGGTGCGCCACCTCGTCCGCCTCGGGGGAGGCCAGCAGCAGTGACGGCACGATCAACGTCGTCGCCTCCACCAACGTCTACGGCTCGATCGTCAAGACCATCGGTGGCGACGCCGTCACCGTGACGAGCATCCTGAGCGACCCGTCGCAGGACCCGCACTCGTTCGAGTCGAGCGCCCGCACGCAGCTCTCCGTGTCCAAGGCCGACCTGCTCATCGAGAACGGTGGCGGCTACGACGACTTCATGACGACGCTCGCGAACGCCTCGGACACAAAGGCGGACACGATCAACGTCGTGAAGCTCTCCGGCCTCGACAAGGGCGGCAGCGCCGAGTTCAACGAGCACGTCTTCTACAGCTACCCCACGATGGTGAAGCTGGTCGAGGCGGTCACGAAGGACCTCAGCGCGCTCGACGAGAGCGGCAAGGACGCCTTCGAGAAGAACGCCGCAACGCTCACCACCAAGCTCGAGGACCTCGAGTCCCAGACCGACGCCGTCAAGAAGCAGGACTCCGGCGACAAGGTGGCGTACACGGAGCCGGTGCCCGGGTACCTGTTCGACGCGATGGGGCTCGAGAACGAGACCCCGCCGGAGTTCTCCGAGGCCATCGAGGAAGGCGACGACGTCCCGCCGGCGGCCCTCCGCGACACCCTCGCGCTGTTCACCGGCAAGCGCGTGCAGCTCCTCGCCTACAACAACCAGGCGTCCAGCCCCGAGACCGAGCAGGTCCAGAAGGCGGCCGAGCAGAACGACATCCCCGTCGTCGGTGTCACGGAGACGCTCCCCAAGGGGCAGGATTACGTCTCGTGGCAGCAGGCGAACATCGACGCGGTGAAGGCAGCGCTCCAGAAGTGACGACCTCGACCGCAGCAGCGGCGACCCCCAGCCCGGCGACCACCACGGTGGACGACCGGGCTGCGGCTCGTCCGGTCCTCGCGCTCCGCGACGCCGGGTTGTCGTACGGCGCCCGGAAGCTCTGGGCAGGCCTCGACCTCGACCTCGCGCCGGGGGAGTTCGTCGCGGTCCTCGGTCCGAACGGCGCCGGCAAGACCTCACTGCTCCGCACCGTCCTCGGGCAGCAGCGGCTGACGAGCGGCACGATGTCCTTCCTCGGGCAGCCGGTACACCGCGGCCACCGGAAGATCGGCTACATCCCGCAGCAGCGGCTGATGGAGGCGGGGACGCCCCTGCGCGCGCGGGACATGATCGCCCAGGGCGTGACCGGGCACCGGTGGGGCATCCGACGGGCGTCGAAGGCCGACCGGATGCGCATCGACCGGGTCCTCGACGAGGTCGGCGCCACCGCCTTCGCGGACGCCCCCGTCGCCGAGCTCTCCGGCGGCGAGCAGCAGCGCACCCGCGTCGGGCAGGCCATCGCCGCCGACCCCGCCCTGCTGCTGTGCGACGAACCCCTCATCTCGCTCGACCTGCGGCACCAGCGCGGGATCACCGAGCTCATCGACCGCGAGCGCCGGCAGCGCGAGGCCGCCGTGCTGTTCGTGACGCACGACGTGAACCCGATCCTCGACGTCGTCGACCGGGTCCTCTACATCGCCGGCGGTCGGTTCCGGATCGGTTCCCCGGACGAGGTCCTGCGCGCCGACGTCCTCAGCGACCTGTACGGCACGCCCGTCGACGTCGTCCGCACCATGGGACGCATCGTCATCGTCGGGGCGAACGAGGCCCACGAGCACCACCCGGGCGAGGTCGACCCGCACGCCGACCAGCCCGACGAAGGGCGGATCTGATGGACCTGCTGTCGACCGTCTTCTCGTTCCAGGACTACGGCGAGCTCCTCGTGCTCGTGCAGAACTCGATCTGGGCCGGCGCGGTGCTCGGCATCGTCGGCGGGCTCATCGGCCCGTTCGTCGTCGCCCGGAACATGCCGTTCGCCGTGCACGGCATCTCGGAGCTCTCGTTCGCCGGGGCCAGTGCCTCGCTGCTGCTCGGGGTGAACGTGGTGTCCGGATCGCTCGTCGGGTCGGTCATCGCCGCCCTGCTCATCGGTCTCCTCGGGTCGCGTGCCCGGGAACGCAACTCGATCATCGCCGTCCTGATGCCGTTCGGGCTCGGGCTCGGCATCCTCTGCCTGGCGCTCTACAAGGGCCGGGCCGCCAACAAGTTCGGGTTGCTCACCGGGCAGATCGTCTCGGTCGACAACCCGCAGCTGACGTTCCTGATCGTGGTCGCCGCGATCGTCGTGGCGACGCTGCTCGTCATCTGGCGCCCGCTGATGTTCGCCTCGGTCGACCCCGACGTGGCTGCGGCCGCGGGGATCCCGGTGCGGACCCTCGCGATCGTGTTCATGCTCGTGCTCGGACTGGCCACCGCCGTGTCGGTGCAGATCGTCGGAGCGTTGCTCGTGCTCTCCCTGCTGGTCACCCCGGCGGCCGCGGCCCTGCGGCTCAGCTCCCACCCGGTCGTCGTGCCCGTGCTGTCGACGGTGTTCGCGGTGACGTCGGTCGTCGGTGGCATCCTGCTCGCACTGGGCGGCGGCCTGCCGATCAGCCCGTACGTGACGACCATCTCGTTCGCGATCTGGGTGGTCTGCCGGATCATCGGGTCGCGACGCGACAAGCGGGGACGCAACCGCGTCGCCGGCCGGAGCCAGCGTGGCGGGGGCGAGCCGGGCCTCCAGGCAGGGACGACGTCGACAGCCGGTCGGAAGGAAGAGGTGTCAGCATGAACGCCGTGCAGAAGACCAAGCGGAACACGTGGCAGCGCGAAGCGGTGCGCGGAGCCCTCGACTCGACCGAGGGCTTCGTCAGTGCGCAGGCGCTGCACCAGCACCTGCGGGACGAGGGCTCGACCATCGGTCTGGCCACCGTCTACCGGGCCCTCGCCGACCTGGCCACCGAGGGCGACGCCGACTCGCTGCAGCAGGACGGCGAATCGCTGTACCGGGCGTGCACGACGGACGCACACCACCACCACCTGATCTGCCGGAACTGCGGCCGGACCGTCGAGATCGAGGCGGACCCGGTGGAGCAGTGGGCGCAGGACGTCGCCGCCGCCAACGGGTTCACCAACGCCAGTCACGTCGTCGACATCTTCGGCGAGTGCGCCGTCTGCACGGCAGCCCGCACGACAGACTCCACCGGCGAGTAACCTGCCCCGCATGCACGTCATCCTGGTCCCCGGGTTCTGGCTCGACGCGAGCGCGTGGGAGGACGTCGCCCCGGTGCTCCGGGAAGCCGGGCACTCGGTGCAGGCCGTCACGCGCGACGGCGACACGCTCGACGAGCAGGTCGCCGCGCTGGTCGCGATCCTGGACGACGTCGCGTCCGCCGATGAACCCGTCGTGCTCGCCGGACACTCGGGTGCCGGGCCGATCGCGTACATGGCCGCCGACCAGCGCCCGTCGCTCGTCGCGCACCTGCTCTACGTCGACACGTTCCCGGGGCCCGAGGGCGGGTGCGTCAACGACGAGCTGCCCGTGGTCGACGGGGTCGTGCCGCTGCCGTCGTGGGACATCTGGGAACCCGCCACCGTCCGGGGCATGACGCCCGAGGTCCGGCAGGACGTCGAGCACCGGGCGATCCCCGAGCCGGCCTCGGTGCCGTCCGACCGGTTCCACTACGCCGACCCGGCACGGCACACGATCCCCGCGACGATCATCACCTGCGAGATCCCCGCCGCCGAGCTGCTGGCGATGGTGGCGGACCACCAGGCCTGGGCGGCCGAGCTCGTCGCGACCGAGGAACTCTCCATCGTCGGGCTCGAGACCGGCCACTGGCCGATGTTCACGGCGCCGCAGCAGCTCGGCGAGCTGATGGTGCAGGCGCTGGCGCCGAAGCCGACGCAGGCGCCGTAGGCCACGCACGCCGTAGCCCACGCACGCCGTCGGCGACGCACGCCGTCGGCGACGCACGCCGTCGGCGACGCAGGCGCCGTAGGCCACACACGCCGTCGGCGACGCACGCCGTCGGCGACGCGTCGGGCATGACGCCGAGACGGACCGCAGCCCGCCCCGCGTAGCGTCCCGCCCGTGGACCTCGCAGCCTGGACGCAGTGGGCCGGCGCGTCCGACTACGACGTCGCCCGGTTCGTGCTGCAGCGCGGCGTCGCGGCGATCGCCTGCCTCGCCTTCCTGTCCGCCCTCGCCCAGTTCCCGGTGCTCGTCGGGGAACACGGCCTGCTCCCGGTGCCCCGGTTCATGGAGCGCCCGTACGCCCGCCGACTGCCGGTGGTCTGGCGGTGGTGGCGCTACACCGACCGACGGTTGCGGCTGCTCGCCGGCGGGGGAGCGGTGGTGTCGTTCGCCCTGGTCGTCGGTGTACCGCAACGGGCCCCCTGGTGGGTGCCGATGCTGTGCTTCCTGCTGCTCTGGCTGGCGTACCTGTCGATCTCCGACGTCGGGCAGACCTTCTGGGCCTTCGGGTGGGAGCCCCTGCTGGTCGAGGCGCTGTTCACCGTGGCGTTCCTCGGTGCCGACGACGTCGCGCCGCCGATCATCGTGCTCATCGCGCTGCGCTGGCTCGTGTTCCGGCTCGAGTTCGGCGCGGGGATGATCAAGATGCGCGGGGACCGCTCCTGGCGTGACCTGACGGCGCTGTACTACCACCACGAGACGCAGCCGATGCCGAACCCGGTGTCGCGGACGGCTCACCTGCTGCCCCGCCCCGTGCACCGGTTCGAGACGCTCGGCAGCCACTTCGTGCAGCTGGTCGTGCCGTTCTTCCTCTTCGCGCCGCAGCCCGTGGCGTCGATCGCCGCCGCCCTCGTCCTGCTCACCCAGCTCTGGTTGGTGGTCTCCGGCAACTTCGCCTGGCTGAACTGGATCACCCTCGTCCTGGCCTTCGCCGCGATCGACGACCGGTCGGTGGTTGCGGTGCTGCCCTGGCTGCATGACGCCGTCGAGGCCGGGCCCACCGCGACGCCGGTCTCCTTCGTCGCGGTGACGGTCGCCGTCGGGGTGCTGCTCGCCTGGTTGTCCTGGCCGGCCGCGAAGAACCTGGTGTCGCGGCGGCAGCTCATGAACGCCTCGTTCAACCGGTGGCACCTGGCGAACGCCTACGGTGCCTTCGGCAGCGTGACGCAGCAGCGCGACGAGGTCATCGTCGAGGGGACCCTGGCCGAGGACCCGTCCGACGAGGACTGGCAACCGTACGAGTTCCGCGGCAAGCCGGGTGACCCGAGGCGTCGGCCCGGGCAGTTCGCGCCGTACCACCTGCGGCTCGACTGGCTGATGTGGTTCCTGGCCCTCGGTGCCGACGACCGGTGGTTCCGGGTGTTCGTCGTGCGGCTGCTCGAGGCCGACCGGCCCACGCTGCGGCTGCTCGCACACGACCCGTTCGACGGCGAACCGCCGCGCTGGGTCCGCGCACGGATGTTCCACTACCGGTTCGCCACCCGGGCGGAGCGGCGGGAGACGGGCCTGTTCTGGATCCGGCGGGAGCGGTACCTGCTCATGGCACCGGTCGGGCTCCCCCGTGGTGGTGCCGCGGAGGGCGGTTCGTCCACTTCGTGAGCAGGAACGGTCGGGTCGAGATGCCCGACCCGACCGTTCCTGCTCACGATCGCGGGCGGTGGGGGCGACCAACGGCGCCACGTGAGCGGGACGGTCGGCCGTTTACGGGCCTCCAGACTGGAGGCGCGGCTTGCGACACGCCCGGTCCTCGCGTAACGTGGACCCCTGGTTCTCCGCGTCCGCGCGGCGAACCCGTTGTTCCAAGCCCTCCGACCGTCGCGAACGCCGCGGTCGCGCGGTGTCCGGCTCTCCTTCGACAGGGGATGCGGACCTGGGCGGTGCACACAACCCCCTCGCACGGCCACCCCGGTGGCACTGCGCGTGCGCACCAGGCAAGTGAACTTGGGTGCGGCCGTCCGGTCGCACGGTACTCAGGAGGAAACCATGGCAGCAGTGTGCCAGGTGACCGGCGCCGTTCCCGGCTTCGGTCACAACATCTCGCACTCGCACCGCCGGACGAAGCGTCGCTTCGACCCGAACGTGCAGAAGAAGACGTACTACGTGCCCTCGCTTCGTCGTAACGTCACGCTCACGCTCAGCGCGAAGGGCATCAAGGTGATCGACGCACGTGGCATCGAGTCCGTCGTCAAGGATCTCCTCGCCCGTGGGGAGAAGATCTGATGGCGAAAAAGGGTCAGGACATCCGTCCGATCATCAAGCTCCGCTCGACGGCGGGCACCGGGTTCACCTACGTGACCAAGAAGAACCGTCGGAACAACCCCGACCGACTCGTGCTCAAGAAGTACGACCCGGTGATCCGCAAGCACGTCGACTTCCGTGAGGAGCGCTAAGCATGGCGAAGAAGAGCAAGATCGCGAAGAACAACCAGCGTGCCGTCATCATCGCGCGCTACGCCGAGCGTCGTCTCGAGCTGAAGAAGGCCCTCGTGGACCCGAACGGCACCGACGAGTCGCGTGAGGCCGCCCGCGTGGGCCTGCAGAAGCTGCCCCGCGACGCATCGCCCATCCGCTACCGCAACCGCGACGCCATCGACGGCCGCCCCCGTGGCCACCTCGGTGAGTTCGGCATCAGCCGTGTCCGTTTCCGTGACATGGCCCACCGCGGCGAGCTCCCCGGCATCACGAAGAGCTCCTGGTAAGCACTCGCAGTACACGACGCCCCGTCACCTCCTGGTGGCGGGGCGTTCGCTGTGTACGGGGTACATGCGAGCCGTCATTCGTCACATCTGCCCCTCCAGCACCCCCTCGGAGCCCCGACAACCCCGGAAATCCGGGCGAGTCGGCGGTTTTCACCCCCGGCGGCTGGTAGGTTCAACTCCGGTTCCGCCGGGCCCTCGGCCCACTGGCACCGTGGCACGGGGCACCCGCTCCGGGCGCCGGACGACACGTGCGTCCGACCGATACTGCAAGAAGTCCGAGGAGGACATCCATGGCTGACAAGTCACTGAACCGCACCGAGCTCGTCGCTGCCGTCGCCGCTGAGTCCGGCCAGAGCCAGGCCACCGTCAACGGCGTCGTCGACGCGCTCTTCAGCGTCGTCTCGTCGTCCGTCGCCGACGGCACGAAGGTCACGATCCCCGGTTGGATCGCCTTCGAGAAGACGCACCGCGCCGCCCGCACCGGCCGCAACCCGCAGACGGGTGACGCCATCGAGATCGCCGCGAGCGACTCGGTCAAGGTCAGCGCCGGCTCGAAGCTCAAGGCTGCGGTCAAGTAAGACTGTTCCGCGCATCGGGAGGGACGGCTTCGGCCGTCCCTTTCGTCGTTCCCGGGGCGCGTGCGTGGTGCGCGGGTCCTGGCCTGGAGGCCCGTGCCGGTTTGCACAGATCGGCCCGCCCCGTCCGTCGGCCGGGTGGGCACCGCCTAGGCTTGACGGGTGAATCGGATCGCGCGCATCGCCGGTCCCGCCGTGCTCCTGCTCGTCGGGTTCGTGGCGCTGCTCACGGCACTCGTCATCGGTGGGGGCGCGAACCCCGCACTCATCGCCGACCCCGGGCCCGTCGTCCGCTTCGGGCTGCCGATCGCGCGGCTCGTCGTCGACCTGTCCGCGGCCACCACGATCGGTGGGCTCGCGCTGGCGACCGTCGGCCTCTCGCGCTCCGGCCCCGAGTGGAACCGCGCGATCGACGTCGCCGCCGGGGCCAGTGGTGTCTGGACGGTCGCGTCGGCCGTCGCCACGTTCTGCACGTTCCTCAGCGTCGCCGGTTCGCGGATCAGCATCGACGAGCAGTTCGGGCAGTCGATGGGGGTCTTCCTCACCGGCACCGAGCTCGGGCTCGCCTGGCTCGTGACCGTCCTCGTCGCCGCGGCCGTCACGGTGCTCTGCTTCGCCGTCCGTTCGCGGGGCATGGTCGCACTGACCGCCGGCGTCTCGATGATCGGCCTCATCCCGCTCGCGCAGCAGGGCCACGCCGCCGGCACCGCGAGCCACGACGCCGCCGTGACGGCCCTGGGGCTGCACCTGGTCGGTGCGGCGCTGTGGGTCGGGGGGCTCGTCATGCTCGTGCTGCTGCGCGGGGTGCTGCCCGGGGACCGGCTGGCCGTGGTCGTGGCCCGGTACTCGAGCATCGCCCTCGGCTGCTTCGTCCTCGTCGCCGTCTCGGGAACCGCGTCGGCGCAGATCCGCGTCGGGGCGCTGTCCAACCTGTTCACCCCGTACGGCACGCTCGTCCTGGTGAAGATCGGCGCGATCGTCGCCATCGGGGTCCTCGGTGCGGTGCAGCGCCGTCGGGCCATCCGCGCGCTGACCACCTCGCCCGGTCGACAGCGGCCCTTCTGGACCCTCATCGTCGTCGAGCTCGCGGTGATGGGTGTGGCGTCGGGGTTCGCCGCGGCACTCGGACGGACCGCCACCCCGGTCGACCAGATCGCCCTGAGCAAGACCACCGACCCGAGCCCGGCGGAGCTCCTGACGGACGACCTGCTGCCGCACGCGCCCGGTGCGTGGGGCTGGCTGACCCAGTGGAACATCGACCTGTTCTGGCTGATGGCCGCCGTGCTGCTCGCCGCGACGTACGTGGCCGGCGTCGTGCGACTGCGGCGGAGCGGCGTGCGGTGGCCGGCGCGTCGCTCGATCGCCGCGGCCCTGGCGGTCGTGTCCCTGGTGGTCGCGACCTCGGGCTCGCTGCACCAGTACGACCGGTTCCTGGTCTCGGCGAACGTCGGTGCCCACGTGCTGCTCGGCCTGGTGGTCCCCGCCCTGGTGTGGGCGGCGGCACCGGTCGCCCTGATCCGCGCCGCCGTGCACCCCCGGCACGACGACAGCACGGGTGTGCGTGAGTGGACCGACGTCATCGTCGAGCACCCCTCCGTGCGGTACCTGGCTCAGCCGTTCCCCGCGTTCCTGCTCGCGGCGGCCCTGTGGTGGGCCTTCTTCGCCACCGATGCCGTGCGGTGGTCGGTGAGCGACCCCACCGGCCGTACCGTCAGCGACGCCGTGTTCCTGTTGGTCGGGCTGCTGGCCGTCCCGACGCTCTGCACACCGATCCCCGCCGGGCACCGTCGCCCGACCACTGCTGCCGCCGTCGTCCGGATCGTCGGGGCGGTGGTGATCGCGGCGGGCACGGTCTCGCTCGGCATCGCGATGCGCGGGCCGCTCGGGCTGCTGCAGGCCTCGTGGTTCGGCGCGATGGGCCGGACGTGGGGGCCGGACCCGCTCGTCGACCAGGCCCGGGCCGGCCTGGTGCTGATCGTCGCCGGGGTGCTGCTCCTGGTGACCGTGGTCGTGGTGGTGCTCGTGCCGCTGCGGCGTGACGGCGGAGACACGGTCGACATCGTTGACGCGGCTGCTGCCGGCGACGCGGCTGTGGCCGGTCCGACCGCCGCCGCCGAGCCCGCTGCCCGGGCTGACCAGGACGACCTGGACTTCGACGACGGCAGCGACGACCTCGAACCCTCGCCCGGGGCGGACGCCCGATGAGCATCGAGCTGAGCGACGAACAGCGCGCCGTCTTCGAGTACATCGAGCACACCCGTGACCACGTGTTCATCACCGGCCGGGCCGGCACGGGCAAGTCCACGCTGCTCAACCACCTGTCGTGGAACACCGAGAAGCAGGTCGTCATCTGCGCCCCGACGGGGGTTGCCGCGCTCAACGTCGGCGGCCAGACGATCCACTCCCTGTTCCGGCTGCCGATCGGGCTCATCGCCGACGCCGAGCTGCGGCAGGGCCCGGACACCCGCAAGCTCCTCAACACGATCGACACCCTGGTCATCGACGAGGTGTCGATGGTCAACGCCGACCTGCTCGACGGCATGGACCGGTCGCTCCGCAAGGCCCGCGGTCGGCAGTTCGAGGCGTTCGGCGGCGTGCAGGTCGTGATGTTCGGCGACCCGTACCAGCTGCCCCCCGTGCCCGGCGACGCCGACGAGCGCGCCTACTTCACCGACCACTACCGGTCGATGTGGTTCTTCGACGCCAAGGTGTGGCTCGAGGCCGAGCTCAACATCATCGAGCTCGCCACGGTGCACCGGCAGCGCGACGACGCCTTCGCCGCGATGCTCACCGCCGTCCGGCACGGTCGGGTCACCGCGGACATCGCCGAGCAGCTCAACACCGCCGGGGCACGTCCGGCTCCGGACGACGCCATCACCCTGGCGACCCGCAACGACACGGTCGCCCGGATCAACAAGGCCGCCCTCGAGCGGCTGCCCGGCAAGGTGAAGACCGCCAAGGCCGACGTGAACGGCGACTTCGGTGGACGGAACTTCCCGGCCGACGAAGCCCTCGAGCTGAAGCCCGGTGCGCACGTGATGTTCCTGCGCAACGACGCCGACCAGCGCTGGGTGAACGGCACCTTGGGCATCGTGACGGCCATCCGCGACACGGTGTGGGTCGACGTCGACGGTGAGTCGTTCGAGGTCCAGCCGTCGGTGTGGGAGAAGTTCAAGTACTCGTACGACGCGGACAAGAAGGAACTCAAGAAGGACACCGTCGGGGAGTTCCAGCAGTTCCCGCTCCGACTGGCCTGGGCCGTGACCATCCACAAGTCGCAGGGCAGCACCTACGACCGGGCCGTGGTCGACCTCGGCAACCGGGTGTTCAGCGCGGGCCAGACGTACGTGGCGCTGTCGCGGCTGACCTCGCTCGAGGGGCTGTTCCTCACCCGGCCGCTCCGGCCGCAGGACATCATCGTCGACCTGGACGTCCGACGCTTCATGTCCGAGGCGCCCCGCATCGTCGCCACCGAGCTCGAGGCCCCGAAGCAGCAGCCCGACGCCGAGCCCGACGCCGACTGACACGTCGGACTGACCAGTCGGGTCCGCATCGGCCTCACGCCGCCGGGCAGGCGCGCCTGCATGCCCGATCGCACACTGCCGAGCGGTCACGACTCCCCGTCGGTCCTGCGCCGAGTGGTCACTGGTCGTCGACTGGAGACTCCGCATCCGACGGTTCGTGACCGGCCGGCGGACCTGAGCGGGGAGTCGTGACCGGACGACAGCCCCCGCCGGACCACCCCGCCGCCCCGCCCCCCGAACCGCCCCGCCCCCGCACGCAACGACGACGCCCGCCTGCCGGAGCGGCAGACGGGCGTCGGGAGTGCGGTCGAGCGGGTGCGTCAGGCGCGCGCCGCACGCAGCGCGCGGAGGTTCTCCTTGTCGGCACCGAGCGCGGTGAGCAGCAGGAGCACACCGACGACGGCGTGGAACACGTTGTCCGTGGTGTTGAGCGCGAAGACGTTGGCCGAGGTGTCGACGAAGACGAAGCCGTACACCGCGAAGACGACGAGCAGGGCCCCGACGAGCAGGTTGCCGTTGCGCGATCCGACGGTGTTGCCGAGGCCGGTGATGAGCAGCACCGCGGCGAGCAGCACCCACACCAGGCAGAGCGCCGGGTTCACGCCGAACGCGTTCCACAGCATGCCGCCCTGGCGGTTGAAGAAGCCCGGGTCGCCGTCGGCGGCGAAGAAGAAGCCCAGGACGCCCCAGAGTGCGAGGACGCCGCCGGCCGTGAGTGCGAGACCCCGGTTCGGCGAGGCGATGATGCCCGGTTCCTTGATGGCCACTTCGGTTTCCTCCTCGTACACTGCCGACGCGACGTGCGTCGGTCCCGCGTGGTGCGACGGCCCGGCGGGGATCACCGATCCCCTCGTGTCAGCGCGCAGTGCACGGCCGACGGGGGTGCGGTTCCCAGCCTCCGGCCGGTGCTCCAACGGTATCGTGTCGGACCCCGACCGACCCAATCGCAGCGCCGCCGCCAGTCGTGCGACGAGCCCGACGACGACCACTCCCAGGAGGACCAGCCCGGTGACCTTGACACCCGAGCGCAGTGCATCCGAGTCGCGCGGACCGTGGGTCTCGCGGCGGGGGCGGTGGGCTGCGCTGGCGGCTCTGGGGTTCGTGATCGTGCCTCTCGTCTACGGGGTCGCGGTGCTGACCCCGGTCGGTCAGAAAGCGGAGGACGCCGCGCTCGGCGGGGTCCGGGAGTCCGACCTCTTCAGTTCGGACACTGCGCTCAACGTCATCTCGGTGCCGGTGATCCTGTTGCTCGTCGTCGTGATCGTCGCCGTGGCGTTCGCCAGACGGCGGCTCTCGGTGGGACTCGGCGCGGGGGTCGTGGTGCTCGCGTCGGCGGCCACCTCGACGCTCGTCAAGCGTATCGCCGTGCGCCCTGAGATCGCTCAGTCGACGACGCCGAACTCGTTCCCGTCCGGGCACGCGACGATCGCACTGGCGGCGCTGTTCGCGGTCCTGATGGTCACGCCTCGTCGGTTCCGCCCGCTGGTGACCATCGTCGGCGTCGGGTACGCGGTCTTCGTGGCGAACCAGACCGTGGTCTACGGCTGGCACCGGGTCAGCGACATCATCGGCGCATGCGCGATCGCGATGTTCTGGCTCGGGATCGTCCGCGCGGTCGGACCCCGGGTCGACCGCGGGCTCCGGGGCGACCGTGACGGGCGGCGGGGGCCGCGGCGGGTGGTGAGTGTCGTGCTCCTCGTCGCGACCGGGCTCACGCTGGTGATCGGTGTCGCGGCGCTCGTGGTCGGCCTGACCGGTGACGGCGCGTACGACCACGCCGCGATCCTGGTGGCGGGGCGGTTGGCGTCCAGTGCGAGCGTCCTGGCGGTCGTGACCGTCGTGTGGTTCCTCGACGGGATGCACCACGCCGCGCGCACCGACCCGGCCACGCTCGCCCCCTGACCCGGCCACGCTGCCGACCGCCCGCTGACCCGGGGAGCCGAACCGGGCCTCCAGGTCGCCCGCCCGACGGGCGCGAGCCTGGCGGGAATGCCACGCCGTGCGCTACGTTGTACCCAGCAAGTCGATGCAAACGCATCGATATCGCGAAAGGCGGCGCATCATGCAGTTCGGCATCTTCACGGTCAGTGACGTCACGACCGACCCCACGACCGGCACCACGCCGGACGACACCCAGCGCGTCCGCGACATCCTGACGATCGCCGAGCACGCCGACCAGGCCGGGCTCGACGTCTTCGCGACCGGCGAGCACCACAACCCGCCGTTCGTGGCCTCGTCGCCGACCACGCTGCTCGCCTACCTGGCGGCGAAGACGAAGGACATCACGCTGTCCACGTCGACGACCCTGATCACCACGAACGACCCGGTGCGCATCGCCGAGGAGTACGCGATGCTCCAGGTCGTGTCCGACGGCCGCATGGACCTGATGATGGGCCGCGGCAACACCGGTCCCGTCTACCCGTGGTTCGGGCAGGACATCCGCCAGGGCGTCAACCTGGCGATCGAGAACTACGCACTCGTCCGCCAGCTGTGGGAGAACGACGTCGTCAACTGGCAGGGCAAGTTCCGCACGCCGCTGCAGGGCTTCACCTCGACCCCGCGTCCGCTCGACGGTGTCCCGCCGTTCGTCTGGCACGGCTCGATCCGCACGCCGGAGATCGCCGAGCAGGCCGCCTACTACGGTGACGGCTTCTTCCACAACAACATCTTCTGGCCGATCCAGCACACCGAGCAGATGGTCGGCCTGTACCGCCAGCGCTTCGAGCACTACGGGCACGGCCGTGCCGACCAGGCGATCGTCGGGCTCGGTGGGCAGTTCTTCGCGCGGAAGAACTCGCAGGACGCGATCAACGAGTTCCGGCCCTACTTCGACAACGCCCCGGTCTACGGCCACGGCCCCTCGATGGAGGACTTCACCGCCCAGACCCCGCTCACCGTCGGTTCGCCGCAGCAGGTCATCGACCGGTACGCGGCGATGAAGGACCACGTCGGCCACTACCAGCGCCAGCTGTTCCTCATCGACCACGCCGGCCTGCCGCTCAAGACGGTGCTCGAGCAGATCGACATCCTGGCGACGGACATCGTGCCGGAGCTGCGCAAGCTCAACGACGAGGGGCGCCCGGCCGACGTGCCGTCGGACCCGCCGTCGCACGCGGCACGCGCCGCTGCCGCGATGGCGGCCGGCACGGTCGGCAGCGACCACGTCGCCGCCGAGGACGAGTGGACGGGCGCGTCCGTCTGACGCTCGCTTCGTGAGCAGGAATGGTCGGGTCCCGCGAGGTGACCCGACCATTGCTGCTCACCATGCGCGGTGGGCGCGACCCCAGATCGGACGGGAGGGACGGTGCCAGCTGGCACCGGGCCTCCCGTCCGTCTCGGCGCGCGTGCTCGGACCGCACTCGCCTCACGGGGTCAGCGAAACCTCACGGGATCGCTGGCGCGTGAGCTGTCGCTCAGCGCGTGCGGTCGGCGGCGGGGCGGGCCGGCACGAGCTTGAGGCCCACGACGCACCCGACGATGCCGGCGATGAACAGCAGGCGCAGGACGGTGACGGGCTCCGCGCCGGTGGCCATGCCCCACAGCACGGTGAGGGCGGCGCCGGTCCCGGTCCACACCGCGTACGCCGTGCTGATCGGGATGTGCTTCAGGACGTAGCCGAAGGCGACCAGGCTGATCACGATCGTGACGGCGAACACGATCGTCGGGCGGAGCTCGGTGAAGCCGTCGCTCTCGCCGAGTGCGGTCGCCCAGACGGTCTCGAGCGCGGCGCTGACGAACAGGACGATCCAGGCCACGTCAGCTCACCACCTTGAGGCCGATGACGCACGCCACCAGGCCGAAGACCAGGGCGAGGCGGGCGAAGGACGCGGCCTCCTGTCGACGGAGGATCGCGACGACCACGGTCAGGGACGCCCCGATGCCGACCCAGACGGCGTAGGCGGTGCCGACGGGGATGCTCTTCATCGCGAACGCCAACCCCACCATGCTCAGCGCCATCCCGGCGACGAACACGATCGTGGGGACGACCTTCTTGAAGCCGTTCGAGGCGCTGAGGGCGGTGGCCCAGACGGCCTCGAGCACGCCGCTGAGCACGAGGATTGCCCATGCCATGACGATGTCCTTTCCTGCGGGAGTCGTTCGTTCTCGTTGTCGTACGACTGTGCGACAATGACCTCGACGGTAGCACGAGTTCGTACGACTGTGCGAGTATGGCATCGTGGCCAGGAGCATGGACGTCGACGAACGGCGCCGCACCGTGTCCGAGGCGGCGTGCCGGGTCCTCGTGCGCGACGGGCTCGGAGCGTTGAGCGTGCGGAACGTCGCCGCCGAGGCGGGGCTGCCGCCGAGCACGGTCCGCTACACGTTCCCGACCCAGGCGAGCGTCCGCGAGCACACCATCACGCTCGTGTTCGACCGGATCCGCGAGCGCATCGACGCCATCCCCGACGACCTCACGCCGGCCCGACGCGCACGCCGGATCGTGCTCGAACTGCTGCCCCTCGACGAGGAGCGGGTCGTCGAGCTCGAGGTCTACCTGGCGCTCGGCAACGCCGCGCTCACCGACGTCGGGCTCCGGCCGACGCTCGACCGGACCGTCGCGGCGATGCGGACGTGGTGCGAGGAGGTCCTCGGGTTGCTCGGCGTGCCGGCGGACGACCGGGAGTACGAGGCCTGCCGTCTGCACGCGCTCCTGGACGGGCTCGCGATGCAGGTCGTCCGACTGGCTCCGGGGGAGTCCGGCGACTGGGCGATCGACGTGCTCGACCGACACCTGGACGGCGTCGCCGCGGGCTGATCCGCGCCACCCCTCGCACCGTGCGAGGGCGCGCGCGCAGCCCCGGGCAGGACGCGTCACCTATCCTGTCCCGGTGACGACGACCACGCGGCCGCCGCAGCGCACCCGGAGCCTCACCGGCCCCGGCCTGGTGCTGCTCGCCGTCGTCGTCCTGCTGGGGATCCGGCTGTTCTCCCCGAGCATCGGGTCGACCGGGCTGCCGGACGTCGTGCAGGACTTCCTCACGCTGGCGATCAGCGTCGTCGTCGAGTCCCTGCCGTTCGTGGTGCTCGGCATCGTGCTGTCGATCGTCGTCGAGGTCTGGGTGCCGGTCGGCGCGCTCGAGAAGGTCCTGCCGCAGAACGCCTTCGGCCGCCGGGCCGTGATCTCCCTGATCGGCATGCTGTTCCCGGTGTGCGAGTGCGGCAACGTGCCCCTCGCCCGCGGCCTGATGATGCGCGGGTTCACGCCGGCCGAGGCCGTCACGTTCCTGGTCGCGGCCCCGATCCTCAACCCGCTCGTCATCATCAGCACCGCGCAGGCGTTCGGCTGGTCCGGGTGGATCCTGCCGGTGCGGATCGTCGGCGGGTTCGTCATCGCGAACCTCGTCGGCTGGATCGTCGCCGCGCACCGCCGTCCGGCCGACCTGCTGCTCCCCGCCTTCGAGGCCCGGTGCCGTGCGGCCGTCGGAGCGCCCCGCGGCCTGCACCGCTGGCGGCAGAGCGCCGCGCAGTTCGGCGGCGAGACGGCGACGATGATGCCGGCGCTGTTCGTCGGTGCCGGGCTCGCCGCGGCGATCCAGGTCGCTGTTCCCCGCTCGACCCTGGTCGCCGTCGGCTCGAACCCGGTGCTGTCCGTCGCGGCGATGATGCTGCTGGCGATGACGGTGTCGCTCTGCTCGAACGTCGACGCCTTCTTCGCGCTGTCGTTCGCGTCGACGTTCCTGCCCGGGTCGATCACGGCCTTCCTGATCATCGGGCCGATCATCGACGTCAAGATGATCGCCCTGCTGCGCACGACGTTCCGGGTCCGCTTCCTGGTGCTGCTGTCCGTCGTGTGCGTCCTGTTCGCCGGAGCCGTCGGGTTGGTGATGAATGTCCTCGTCTGATGCACGCAGCAACGCGGCCGCGTACCTGGGTCTCGGGTCGGTGCTGGCCGCGGCCCTCTGCACGCTGTGGCTCGCGCTGGTCGGGCACCTCGACCTGTACATCAACCCGCGGTACTCGGTGTTCACGGTCGTGCTCGCCGCCGTCGGGGTGCCCGCGTCGGTCGCCGCACTCGTCGTCATCGCCCGGGGCCACGGCCACACCCACGGCGACGACGAGGACGACCTCGATCTGCACCAGCAGCAGCGGACGGGAGGCCGCCGTCGCGCCGTCCGCCTCGCCCTCGGCGGAGCCGCCGCCGTCGTCACGATCGGTGTCACCGTCGCGATGCTCGTCCTGCCCCCGACGACGCTGTCCGCCCGCACCGCCCAGCAGCGGAGCGTGGACTCCGCGACCCTGTCCAACGCCACCGGCTCGGAGTCCGCGGTGCAGCTGCTCGGCAGCGAGGGCGTCGACACCTCGGAGTACGGCGTCAAGGACTGGGCCGCGCTGATCCGGCAGACCACGGACACCACGGCCCTGGTCGGCAAGCAGGTCGAACTGACCGGCTTCGTGGTGCCGGGCGACGACGGGTCCTTCACCCTCACCCGCTTCGTGATCAGCTGCTGCGCCGTGGACGCGCAACCGGTCGGCCTCGGTGTCGTGACCGGCGACGGCACCGGGACCGTCCCCGACGAGGGCCAGTGGGTCACCGTCCGCGGAGCCCTGGCCGCCAACCCGGACCAGTCCGCCGACGCCCGCATCGTCGTCAAGGCCGCGAAGATCACCGACATCGCGCAGCCCGAGGACCCGTATGAGTTCTGAGCGCGGCGGAGACCAGCACCACGGTGACCAGCGCCGCGAGCGCCGCCCCGTCGCACACCGCTTCCACCGCCGGTACGTCGCCGTCGTGGTGGTCCTCGCCGTGGTCGCCGCGCTCGCCGCGGTCGTCGGCTCGCAGCAGGGCCCGCGGCTCCGCGACGTGTCCTACGACGCGACCGGTCTCGTCACCCGTCCGGCCCAGCGGGTCATCCTGACGGCGAACCAGGCCCTGCAGCGGGTCGCCGCCGCCGACGTCCGGGTCAGCCCGGCCGCGGCGCACACCGTGACCTCGAGCGGCAACACGATCGCGGTCGAGTTCGCCGGACCCCTGGCCTACGACCGCGAGTACACCGTGACGGTCGCGGACGTCCGGGCACCCGGGCAGCGCGCCACGTCCGACCTGACGGCGGCGATCCGCACCGGCAGCACCGACGTGCTCGCACTCGTTCCGGGGCAGGCCGGGGCGAAGGACCGCATCGTCCGGCGCTCCCTCGACGCGGGCGGCGCCACGACGGTCTACGAGGGCACCGCGATCTCCGAGTACGCCCGGCTCGGCCGTTCCCTGGTGGTCGTGAGCGGCACGGACGCCAGCTCGTCCGTCGACATCGTGGCGCTGAGCGGTGGTGTGCAGGACGCCGACGCCCCCGTCGAACACCTCACCCTGCCGACCTCCGAGGGTCGCGTCACGGCGCTCCACGTCGCCGACGACGGTGCCTCGTTCGGGTTCGAGTACGCCGACACCTCGACCGGGCAGTCCCGGAACACCGGCCTGTACGTGGTCGACATGACGGGCACGCACATGCCCACCGCGATCGCGGCGAACGGCAAGCCGAAGACGGGGGCCGTGCCGATGACGGTCGGGCAGTGGGCCTACGTGCCGCGGACCGAGAGCGCGCTGGTCCGGACGGGCAGCGACGACCTGGTGCTCGTCGACATGAGCGGGCGTGCCGACCCGGTCCGGCTCGGCAGCGCCACCTACCTGCACGGCTTCGTCGGCACCGGCACCACGGCCGTCGTCGAGACGGGCACCGGGATCGAGCGGTTGGACCTGACCGACGGGTCGAAGTCGGCGCTGCAGGCGCCCGCGGCCAGCACGGATGCGGCCGTCCTCGGCCGCATCGCCCAGCTGTCCGACGACACGTACCTGAGGGTGCTGGGGGACGTGCGGTCGGACGGCACCATCGCGGCACGGATCGTGCGTGTGGACGGGGGACGGGCCTCCCGGCTGCCGGTGACGATCCCGGACGACGCGAGCGTCACCGCGGTCTGCCCGTCCCCGAACAGCCAGTTCGTCGCGGTCGCGACGAAGTCGGCGACCGGCGAGCTCGTGAGCATCGTCGACGCGGCCTCCGGCGCGCTCGAGGCGAGCATCGACGCGGGCTCCGTCGACTGGTGCGGCGCGCTGCCGTCCGGTGACGAGGTCGGCTGACGGTCCCGAGACGACAGACGGAAGGCCCGTTGCCAGCCGGCAACGGGCCCTTCCGTCGTTCAGGTGGTGACGACTACGCCAGCGTGGCCGCGTCGATCACGAAGCGGTAGCGGACGTCCGAGGACAGCACGCGCTCGTAGGCCTCGTTGATCTGGTCGGCGCTGATGAGCTCGGTCTCCGGGAGGATCCCGTGCTCGGCGCAGAAGTCGAGCATCTCCTGGGTCTCCTGGATGCCGCCGATGGCGGAACCCGCCCAGCTGAGCCGACGCGGGATGAGCGCGAAGGCCGGCACCTCGAGCGGCTCGGACGGTGCACCGACGTTGACGAGCGTGCCGTCGACCTTGAGCAGGCCGAGGTAGGAACCCATCGGGATCTTCGCCGAGACGGTGTTGATGATCAGCTCGAAGGAGTTCGCGAGCTTCTCGAACGTCTCCGGGTCCTTCGTCGCGTAGTGGGCCTTCGCGCCGTAGCGCAGCGAGTCCTCCTGCTTCGAGGTGGTCTGCGACAGGACGGTGACCTCGGCGCCGAGCGCGACGGCGATCTTGACGGCCATGTGGCCGAGCCCGCCCATGCCGACGACAGCGACCTTGGTGCCGGGACCGGCGTTCCAGTGGTGCAGCGGCGAGTAGGTGGTGATGCCGGCGCAGAGCAGCGGCGCGACCTTCTCGATGTCGAGCGACTCGGGGACACGGAGGACGAAGTCCTCGTTCACCACGACGGCCTGCGAGTAGCCGCCCTGGGTGATCGATCCGTCGGCCGGGTCGACGCTGGCGTAGGTGCCGATGTTGCCCTTGAGGCAGTACTGCTCCTGGCCGGCGACGCAGTTCTCGCACTCGCCGCAGGAGTTCACCATGCAGCCGACGCCGACGCGGTCGCCGACCTTGTGCTTGGTGACGTTCTCGCCGACCTCGGTGACGTGCCCGACGATCTCGTGGCCGACGACCTGCGGGTACTGGATGGGGCCCCACTCACCGCGGACGGTGTGGATGTCCGAGTGGCAGATGCCGGCGTAGGCGATGTCGATCGCGACGTCGTCCGGGCCGACGTCCCGACGGGTGATGGTGGTCTTGACGAGCGGCTCGGTCGCTGACGGTGCCGCGTACGCGTTGACGGTGCGCAATGATCTCCTCGTGGGGGTGGTGCGTTGCGGGCCGGTTCCGGCCCGGAACCAGTGTGCGCGCAGCGGCGGCCGGGTGGGAGGTACAACCAGGACACCCCTGTGCCCGCGGACGGGCGCGTCGCGGCGGCCGCGGGGCGCGTCGGGGCGGCTGCGGTGCTCGCGTCGTTCTGCTCGCTCAGGCGAGCCGGGCCAGCCGCTGCCCGGCGATCGTGGCGAAGCGCAGCGGGTCGGCGAGGGCGTCGTCGGGCTCGCCGGTGGTCTGCGTCGCGAGCACGGTGAGCGACGCGGCGGCCGCGTAGTCGTGGAGCGGGGCCTCGATCGCGCCGGCGACCAGCATCGAGCGGGCTCCGGGAGCGTGCGCCGCGGTCAGGTCGCGGACCACCGAGGGCACCTTGCCGACGGCGCTCTGGCCGTCGAAGCACCCTTCGCCGCTGATCACCACATCGGCGCCGTCGAGCAGCGCCGGCAGCCCGAGGACCTCGGCGACGGCCGCGGCGCCACCGGCGAGCATGGCGCCCCACACCAGCAGGCCGAACCCGACACCGCCGGCGGCTCCGGCGCCCGGGGTGTCCGGGTCGACGTCGGGGAAGCGTGCGGCCCAGGCGGCGAGCCGGTCGTCGAAGGACGCCACACGGTCGGGCGTGATGCCCTTCTGCGGGCCGAAGACGGCTGCGGCACCGGTCGGTCCGAGCAGTGGCGAAGTGACGTCGGTGAGCACGGTGACGCCGAGCGGGGGGAGCGCCCGGAGGCCGTCGGTGCCGGCTCCTTCGCTGTCGAGTCCGAGCGCCTCGAGCACCGGACGCCCGCCGTCGGTGGACGCGCTGCCCCCGATGCCGAGCACGAGCCCCGTGGCACCGGTGTCGAGCGCGGCGGCGATCGCCTCGCCGAACCCGCGGCTCGTCGCCGTGTCCGGCATCGGTGCGTCGAGCAGGGGGAGGCCGCTCGTCGCCGCGAGCTCCACCACCGCGCGGCCGTCGGGCAGCCGCAGCCAGTGGGCGTCGACCGGTGTCCCGGCCGGCCCGGTGACGGTGACGGGGACCCGGACTGATCCGGGGACGGCGGTCTCGAAGGCGTCGAGCGTGCCCTCGCCGCCGTCGGCCATCGGGACGAGCACCACGTCGTCGTCGGGTCGTTCGGTCAGCCAGCCGTCGCGGACCGCCGCAGCGATCGACGCCGCCGTCGCGGTGCCCTTGAACGAGTCCGGAGCCACGATGATGCGCACGGTTCCCACCGTAGCGGCCGGTCGCCAGACGACGGCGTCTCGCGAACGACCGCGCGCTGGCGTCAGGACGCGGGCGCCGGCTCCGGCAGGGCGAAACGCGGGTGTGGCACCCCGCCCATGGCGAGGTCCGCGAGCATCTCGCCGAGCAGCGGCGCGAACTTGAAGCCGTGCCCGGAGAACCCCGTCGCCACCGTGAGCGGCCCGACCCGGTCGATGACGAAGTCCTCGTCGGGGGAGTTGTCGTACAGGCAGCTGATGAACGTCGGTTCCGTCGCGTCGACGCCCGGCACGTACCGCGCGACGTACGCTTGCAGTCGCTCGGCCTCGGCCGGTACGGCACGAAGTCCCGGTGGTCCGGGTCGACGACCGGCCCGGTGCCGTGGAACCCGACCTTGACGCCCTCACCCGGCGTCAGCAGCCCGTACACGTCGTCGCCGTCGGCCCAGTGCACGAAGCTCGGCCAGGCCGCGTCCGGCAGGTGGCTGGGGAAGTGGGCCGGCTGCTCCTGGGTGACGCGGATGGCCGGGAGGCCCGCCCCGCGTCCGGCGAGCAGCTCGCCGACCAGCGTGGGGGCCCACGAGCCCACCGCGGCCACCACGGACGCGGTGCGGACCGCGCTGCCGTCGGACAGCGTCACGGTGACGTCGTCGCCGTGGTCCTCGAGCCCGGTGACCCGGGTGTCGAACCGCAGGTCGGCGAGACCGGTCGCTTCGGCCAGCGTGAGGAACACCTCGATCGTCCGGTCGGAGCGGATGCGTCCGGCCGACGCGTGGGTCAGCACGTTCCCCTCGAACGCGATGCCGGGCCAACGTGCTGCCGCCTGGTCCGGTGTGAGCGACTCGTGGGGGATGTCCGCGTCGGCGAGGGCCGCGGCGATCGCGTCGACGACCTCGGGCCGGCCGTGGTCGACGGCACCCGTGCGGACGATGAGCTCTTCGCCGGCAGCGGCCTCGAGCGCTTCCCACAGCGCCAGTGCCCGCGTGGTCAGCGCGACGTACTCGGGGTCGGCGTAGCCCTGCCGGAAGATCCGGGTCGCACCGTGCGAGGACCCGAGGTGGTGGCCGCGGGCGTGCTGTTCCAAGAGCAGGACGCGCTCGCCGCGGGCGGTGAGCGCGTACGCGGTCGCAGCGCCGACGACCCCGGCACCGATGACGACCACGGGTGCGGTGTGTTCGGGGGAACCGGAGGAGGAGGACATGCGGCGAGCGTACGTCCGACGGAGCGAGTGACGGGAATCGAACCCGCGCTACCAGCTTGGGAAGCTGGAGTTCTACCATTGAACTACACTCGCGCGCCCCGCAGAACGGGACTCGGCAAGCCTAGCGGATTCTCGCCTGGAAGCCAGCCGACCGCGCACCGTACGCCGTCTCGCGGGCGCGTGTCGCGCCTCCCGAGTCTCCGCTGTGAGGGTGGGCGCCTGACGGACAGGTGTCGCCCCCGTGTGTACCGTCCAGGGAGTTCCAGCCCCGAACCGAGGAGGACCCGGATGGTCAGGCATCCCCTCATCGACGACGTGGTCGGCTCGGCGATCGTGGTCGAGTCCGCCTCGCCCGTCGTGTGGCTGACCGATGCGCTCGCCTCGCTGCTCCGCCGATCTGCGGACGCCGGACGGACGGTCGTGCTCCGCACCGGCCGGGCCGCGGCGATCACCCCGGCGCTCCGTCATGCGCTCGGCGCGTACGGCGCCGCGTGGGCGGTGTCCGACTTCGACGGCACGCTGCGTGACGGCCGGACCGGCGTCGCCGCCTCCGACATCGAGGACTTCGTGCACCGCGGCCCCGAACTCGTGGGCACCCCGTCGCCCGAGCACCCCGTCTCGGCCGACTCGGTGCGACAGATCAGCATCGACCTGACCCTCCGCCACCACCCCGGCCGTGCGGTCGACATGGGCTCCGCGATCGAGGCGCTGTGCCACACCGTCGGCACCTGCCCGACCCGGTGGGGCACCGCCGAACCGCTCACCGTGCCGTGGGACCGCTGGGTCGTCACGCAGTACGCGAAGCACGAGGCACCCGGCATCTCGACCTCGTACGCCGTCGGTGAGGGGTTCTCCGCGACGATGACCGCGCACCTGGTCGGCGGGGTCGTCGTCGAGACGATGTCCGCCGTGCTCACCGTGCCCGAGGAGAACACCGACCCGGGCCTGGCGAACCGGATGTTCGACGCCGTGCAGCGGGTCGCCGACCAGGTCGTCCCCGTGTTCGGCGTCGTCATGCAGCGCCGCGGCGACGCGGACCACCTGGTCCGGGCCGTCTCGCACGGCGAGCCGTCGCCGCTCGCCGTCGTCGTGGGCCCCGAGGCCGCCGGCTTCCTGGACCGCGACGGCGTCTGGCCGCCACCGCGGACCACCACCGCGACCTTCGCAGCCGGCTCCGGCTCGGCCGCCCGCCCGGATGCCGACGCCGCTGACGACGGCGGAATGATCGTCCGCTTCGAGGACGGCTGGGAAGCGCTCGAGTCGTTCCTCGACCGCATCGACGAGGACCGCTTCCTGCAGCTGGTCGGCGGCGCACCGCTCGACCCCGCGCACGACGAGGGCACACTCGACGGCCACGTCCGCGACGACCGGATGGTGGGCGGTCAGGGTGCCGCGTGACGTCACCATCCTCTGCCGCCAGCCGGTCGAGACGCGCGAGGTGGCGGAGGCGCTCCTGCTGCACGACGAGACCTGGGGTGTCCGGGCGCTCGACGACGGCCCGATGGTGCAGGTCTGCCGTGACGCCACCCACCCGGTGATCACCGTGCTCGGCGTGCGCCGGGTGGACTCCTTCGACGAGGTCGAGCGGATCCTGCCGGACGCCCCGACCCTGGCGACGCCGCTGTGGTGGGTCGACACCGTGACCCCCGCCGGCCCCGACGGGGAATCGGGGATCTCGGCCGCGCTCGAGGCCGCGATGGACCTCGACGCGGTCTGCATCGTCCACGGGGACTGACCGGGGCCGCGCCCGCCGTGTGGCTGGTGCTGCGGGTCAGTCCCGCTTGCTCATCGCCGCCAGGCGCTCGTTGTACGCCTTGAGGTCGGCGTCACCGTCGCGGTCGGCCTTGCGGTCGAGGCGCTTCGCGTCGCGCTTGTCCGAGCGCATCCAGTTCCGGACGACGAGCAGGGCCACGAACACCATCGGGAGCTCCGAAGCGCCCCAGGCGATGCCGCCGCCGGTGTGCTGGTCGTCGAGCAGTGCGGCGTCGTTCGTCTGGCCCAGCGCGTGGAACCAGTCGATCGCGAACACCGACTGCGACGTCATGACCGCGACGCCGAAGAACGCGTGGAACGCCAGGGTGGCCAGCAGGGTGATGATGAGCATCGGGTACGGCGGGCGCTGCGGGCCCGGGTCGACACCGACGAAGACCCAGAAGAACAGGTAGCCGCTCAGGACGAAGTGGATGATCATCGCGACGTGCCACTCGTGCGACTGCATCGCGGCCTGGTACGCCGGCGTGAAGTAGAACACCACGAGGGACCCGGCGAAGATGATCCCGGCGACGGCGGGCTTGCCCAGGAACTGCATCCAGCGGGAGTGCACGAAGAGCATGAGCCACTCGCGGGCGCCGCGTGAGCCGTCGTTCCGGACCGGCAGGGTGCGGAGCGCGAGCAGCACCGGACCGCCGAGCACGAGCGGCAGCGGGACGAACATCATCAGCAGCATGTGCTGGAGCATGTGCGACGAGAAGTGGATCATGCCGTAGACGGCAGGGCCGGCCGACGTGGTCCAGATGAACAGGGCGCAGCCGATCAGCCAGGCGATGGTGCGGCCGACGGGCCAGGCGTCGCCGCGCTTCCGGAGCTTGCGCACCGCCAGCAGGTACCAGACGGCCCCGACGACGGCCAGGCCGAGCCACACCCAGTCGATGTGCCACTGGGTCAGGTACGTCTGCGTGGTCTGTGCCGGCGGGAACGGGAACCCGATCAGGCCGGAGCGGGTGTCCTCGCCCGTCGCCGGGGTCTGCGGGATCGGCGGCTGCGAGCGGGACACGGCGACCGAGACACCGATGGCCACGGCCATGAACACGATCTCGGCCAGGGCGAACCGGGTGAACAGGCGGCGGTCGAGCGGCGCGCGGAGGAGCCCGGGCACGAGCTTCCGGCGCTGCACGATGCCCGCGACGCCGAGCAGCACGAGGATGAGCGCCTTGACGGTGATGAGCCATCCGTACGTCGTCGTGAACAGGTCGAGCGGACCGGTCAGGCGGAGCGACGCGTTGACGATGCCGGAGAACGCCACGGCCCCGAACGACCAGCCGGCGAGCGTCGAGTACCGGGCGATCACACGTCCGGTCGCGCCCTTGGTGCGGGTGCGGAGCAGGACCACGGCGACCAGGCCACCGGCCCACACGCACACCCCGACCAGGTGGATCGCGAGCGAGTTCACCGCGTTCGCGTGCTCGAGCGACCCGGCCGCGTGGCCGGACAGGGCCAGGGGGAGCAGGGCGAACAGGCCGATCACGGTGGCGAACGCCAGGGTCGTCACCCGGGTGGCGAAGGCGGCGACCACCGTGGCGACCAGGATCGCGGCAGCCGACACCACGAGCGCCTGGCCGATCTCGACCTGGAACGCGAAGAGCATGAAGTTGCGGGCGAACACCGGGCTGGTGAGCGGGACACCGAGGGTGTTCGCGCCGGTCAGGACGATGCTCACCGCGGCGGCCAGGAACCAGACGGCGCCGGTCGCTGCAGCCCACCGGGTCGCGCGGTGCTGCACGCTGGACAGGGCACCGTGGTCCTTCTTCTGCGCGGGCAGCGCGAAGGCGGCGACGATGAGGAGCCCGATGGTCAGCGCCGCCATCGTGTCGTGCACGACGCGGGCGATCGGCAGGCCGTACTCGACGACCTCGCCGGCGGACACCAGCTGCTGACTCGCGCTGAAGGCACCGGTGATCGTCAGCCCGAGGATCGAGCACGCGACGGCCAGCGGGATCGCGATGACGAGGACCGTCGCGACGGTGGACGAGCGCCCGGTGGTGGGGGCGGCGTCCGGCGCTGACCCCGTGGGCTGGGTTTCGGGTGACGTGACGGTCATGACCGTCCAATCGTAGGCGTGCCGGCTGGACGGCGGCCCCTCGGATGCGCGCTCAGACCCGCCGTTCCCAGATGCCCTCGCAGCCGACGCCGACGAACCCCACGGCCTCGTTCACGTCGAGCATGTGGCGGTTCTCCTCCGCGTTGAACGTGATGACCGAGGGGCGCCCCGGGAACCGCCGGTCGAGCTCCTGGATCCCGACGACCTTGAGCAGCCAGCCGAGCCGGTGGCCGCGGTGCTCGCGGAGCACCAGGGTGTCCCACTGCTGTGCCGGCCGTGCGGGGTCGTCCGGTACGGACAGCTGCGTGAAACCGGCCAGGGTGGTCGTCGGCACGTGCTCGACGGCCACGGTGAGCAGGGTGCGCGGTGCCCGGGCGAGCTCGTCCTCGTGCTCCCGGAGTCGTTCGGCGGTCCAGACGTCCTCGGGCTCCTCCATGTCCCCTGCGGGCGCGTCGGTGCTCATCCGGGTCTCGAGCAGGGCGATGCCGTCGAGCCACTGCTCCGGCGTGCGACCGGTCCAGGCATGCACGCGGTACTCCGGCCCGGCGGCAGCAGACGCCCGCTCGTGCAGTCCGCGCACCACGGATGCGTCGGCGGGCAGCGGGAGCCGGCTGATCCGGTTCACCTGGCCGAAGTGCCAGCCGCGGGCGGTCAGGAACCGCACCCCGGCCTCGTCCTCCGGGACGGCGCCGAACCCCGTCGGGGCCTGCGCGTACCCGGGCCCGGACGCGGGCCCGACCTGCCGCGAGACGGCGTACGTCTTCCACTGCGTGCGGCCGTCGGCGCGGGCCATCGACTCCAGGTGGTCGGCGAGCAGCGTCCCGACACCGCGGCGCTGGTGCTCGGGGGCGACGCCGACCGACAGCCAGCAGTTGGTGGTGCCGGGCTCCTGCTTCGTGTCGTACGAGCCCGCACCGACCACGGTGCCGCGGTCGTCGCGGGCGACGACGAGCCGGCTCGGGGCACCCGGCTCGCGGCACAGCGGCAGGTACTCCTCCGGCGTCCAGGCCAACTCGTGCAGCCCGTGCACGGCGGCTTCGGCGCCGTCGGACACCGCGAGCCACTCGGCGAAGGTCGCGACGGTCGCCGGGTCGTCGTCCATGGTGGCGGGCACCGTGATCTCGTCGACGGTGTACGTGGTCATCGCTGCTCCGAACGCCGCCCGCCCGGGCGGTGGGCAGCCTGGCAGCATACCGGCGCGACGCCCGCTGCCGCTAGGCTTCGTCCGTGCTGCTCTCCGACCGCGACATCACCGCCCAGCTCGCTGCAGGCCGGATCGGCCTCGACCCGTACGACGCCTCGCTCGTGCAGCCGTCGAGCATCGACGTCCGGCTCGACAAGTTCTTCCGGCTGTTCGACAACCACAAGTACCCGCACATCGATCCCGCGGTGGACCAGCCCGACCTGACCCGCCTGGTCGAGACCGACCCGGACGAGGCGTTCGTGCTGCACCCGGGCGAGTTCGTCCTCGGCTCCACGTTCGAGGTCGTGACGCTGCCCGACGACATCGCCGCTCGGCTCGAGGGCAAGAGCTCGCTCGGCCGTCTCGGCCTCCTGACCCACTCGACCGCGGGCTTCATCGACCCCGGGTTCTCCGGGCACGTGACGCTCGAGCTGTCGAACGTCGCGACGCTGCCCATCAAGCTGTGGCCGGGGATGAAGATCGGACAGCTGTGCTTCTTCCAGCTGTCGAGCCCGGCCGAGAAGCCCTACGGTTCCGCCGAGTACCAGTCCCGCTACCAGGGCCAGCGTGGCCCGACCGCGTCCCGCTCGGCGCAGAACTTCCACCGGGCGGACGTCTCCGACCCGCGCTGAGCGAGTGCCGCTCCGGCGGCGGACGAAATGTTGGATGCTGTGTATCGTTGCACCATGTCCGCTGTTCCCCCACGGTCCGCCCCGCCACTGTCGGCCGCGGTGCTCATCCGCGACGCCCGTGAACGCGCCGAACTGACCCAGGTCCAGCTCGCCCAGCGCGCCGGCGTCACGCAGAGCGTCATCAGCACCTACGAGAACGGTCGGCGCGAACCGTCGCTCGCAGCCCTGCAGCGGATGCTCCGTGCGGCGGGCTTCACGACGACGATCGACCTGCAGCCGGTCGAGGAACCGCCGCCGCTCCTCGAGCGCGTGGTCGCGGCCCGGCAGGACCTCCTCGAGATCGTGCAGCGGTTCGGCGGGCGGAATCCCCGCATCTTCGGCAGCGTCGCCCGGGGTGAGGACGGTCCGGACAGCGACGTCGACCTGATGGTCGACGTCGACGCGGGGCTCGGCATCTTCGCGCTGATGCGCATCCAGGACGCCGCCGAACGGTTGCTCGGAGTCCGCGTCGACGTCGTCGACGCCGCGGGCATGCGCCCCGGGGTCGTCCGGACCGCGGTGCCGCTGTGAGTGGGCAGCCCGGCATCCGCCGTGCCGTGGCCGACCGCCTCGACGACGTCATCCGTGCGTGCGAGGCGATCCGGCGCTACATCGACGACGAGCGGGTGCCCGAGGACCTGGTGCACGACGCGGTCCGGATGCGCCTGGTCGAGATCGGTGAGGCGGTCCGGGTGCTCCCCGCCGGGGTCACCGCGAGCGAGCCCGGCATCCCGTGGTCGCGCGTGTCCGACCTGGGGGAGCGGCTGACCCGGCGGTACTTCGACACGACGCGTGCGCTGGTGTTCGGCACCGCCCGCACCGACGTCCCGCACCTCGCCGACGCCGCGCGCCGGTTGCGCGCTGCCCACCCCTGACGGACGCGGGCACGGACCGGGCGCGGCCACGAGCCCTGGGCTGACCACACGGCGAACTGGAGGCACGGATCACGACGTGCACCGAGCCTCCCGTCCGCCGTGTGGCCGGCCCCCGGACGACGCAGGACGGCCCCGTCTCGCCGAGGCGAGACGGGGCCGTCCGTGGTGCTGGGGAGATCAGCCCTTCTTGGCGAGCTCCTCGAGGGTGTCGTTGCCCTTGTAGGCCTCGACGGCGTTGTCCTTGGTGACCAGGACCGGCGTGAGCTCGATCGCGGGGACCGTCTTCTTGCCGTTGTAGTTGTTCGTCTTGTCCATCTTCGTGTCGGGCTTGTCGCCCTTCGACAGCGTGGAGACGAGGTCGACGGCCGCCTGGGCCTCCTTCGACGTGTCCTTGAAGATCGTCGAGTACTGCGTGCCCTTCATGATGAGCGGGATGGACGCGGTCTCCGAGTCCTGGCCCGTCACGACGGGGTTGTCCTTGCCGGCGGCCTTGGTCGCGGTGAGGATCGCACGGGCGAGAGTGTCGTTCGGCGACAGGACGCCGTCGAGCTCGGTGTCACCCGTGTAGTACTGCGAGAGCAGGTCGGTCATGCGCGACTGGGCCTTCTGCGCGAGCCAGCCCTGTGTGACGACCTTCTGGAACGTGGTCTGACCGGAGACGACCTTGATGGTGCCGTCGTCGATCTTCGGCTGGAGGACGTCCATCGCACCGTTGAAGAACACGGTCGCGTTGGCGTCGTCCGGCGAACCGGCGAAGAGCTCGACGTTGTACGGCTTGTCGCCCTTCTTCTCCTCGAGGCCCTTGAGCAGCGCCTCGGCCTGGAGCTGGCCGACCTTGAAGTTGTTGAACGCCACGTAGTAGTCGACGTTCTTCGTGTTCAGGATGTTGCGGTCCCAGGCGATGACGACGGCGCCACGGTCCTTGGCGGACTTGACCTGCGCGGTCAGCTGCGAACCGTCGGCGGCACCGATGATGACGGCCTTGGCGCCCTTGGTGATCATGCCCGAGATCTGCGACTGCTGGTCGGGGACCGGGTTGCCGGCGTTGGCGTACTGGATGTCGGCCTTGAAGCCGGCGTCCTCGATCGACTTCTTGAACGCGGCACCCGCGAGGACCCAGTTCTGCGAGGTCTTGGCCGGCAGGGCGACGCCGATGAGGTCGCCCTTCTTGATGCTGCTGGTGCTGCCGGCGTCGTCGGACGAGCCGCGTGCCGAGCAGCCGCTGAGGGCGAGGCCCGCGATGAGCGCCAGGCTGAGGCCGGCGACGATCTTCTTGCGCATGTGAGTGCTTTCTCTTCGTTGAGGAGGTGTGGGGCCGGAGCCCCGCTGTGGGGAGGGGTGGACTAGGGGAGGGTGATCTTGTCCGGCTGGTCCTCGATGGACCGCGGCTGCTGGGCGGCCACCGTGTTCTGCTCGGTGTCCTTCCGCTGGAACTGCCGCATCATGCCGCCGATCAGCGACGGGCGTCCCTGCGACTTCGAGTAGACGTCGAAGGCGACGGCGACGAGCAGGACCAGGCCACGGATGATCTGCACCTGGTTGGACTCGAGGCCCATGAGCTGCAGACCGTTCGACAGCAGCGCCATCACGAGACCACCGATGATCGAGCCGGAGATCGTGCCGACACCACCGGCGACCGCTGCACCACCGACGAACACGGCGGCGATCGCGTCGAGCTCCCAGCCGGTGCCGTCCGCGGGGCCCGAGGCACCGGAGTAGGCGACGAACACCATCCCGGCGATCGCGGCGAGGACCGACATGTTCATCATGACGAAGAAGTTGACCTTCTTCGCGGAGACACCGGACAGGACGGCTGCGTTGGCGTTGCCACCGACGGCGTAGACCTGGCGACCGAAGATCGTGTTCTTCGTGACGAAGCCGTAGACGATGGTCAGGATGCCGAGGATGATCGCGACGATCGGGACCGAGGTGCCGACCGGACCGGCGCCGAACAGGTACGTGGCGACGAGCGTGACGGCGACCAGGATGCCGGTGCGGACGATCGAGACCCACAGCGGCGGGACCTCGGCCTGCATCTTCCGACGGCGGGCACGGCCACGGACCTCGATGATGATGAGCGCGAGGATCGTGACGAGGCCGATGAGCAGCGTGCCGTTGCTGAAGCCGAAGTCGGGGCCGAAGTCACCGAGGAAGCCGGCGCCGATCGGGGTGAAGGCGTCCGGGACGGGGACCGACGTCGAGTTGCCGATGATCTGGTTCACACCACGGAAGATGAGCTGACCGGCCAGTGTCACGATGAAGGCCGGGACCTTCACGAACGCGACCCAGAAGCCCTGCCACGCACCGATCAGGGCACCGCACGCGAGACCCAGGATGATGGCGGCCCACACCGGGAAGTCCCACACGGCCATGGACTGCGCCACGACGATGCCGACGACCGCTGCGACCGACCCCACCGACAGGTCGATGTGCCCCGCGATGATGACCATGACCATGCCGAGCGCCAGGATCAGGATGTAGGAGTACTGCAGGAACAGGTTGATGACGTTGGTCGGCTCGAGGATGAGCCCGTTCGTCGTGATCGAGAAGAAGATCAGCAACACGATGAGGGCGATGATCATGCCGTACTGGCCGATGCTGTTGCCCTTGCCGAAGAGCAGTTTCAGGTTGTTCATGAGGCGGTGGCGCCCTTCCGCGCGGAGGTCATGCTGCGCATGAGCGATTCGGGATCGGCCTGGTCGGCCGGGAGGTCAGCGGTGATCTGGCCCTCGAAGATGGTGTAGATCCGGTCGGAGAGACCGAGGAGTTCGGGGAGCTCGGACGAGATGAGGATGATGCCCTTCCCCTCGGCCGCGAGCTGCTGGATGATCCCGTAGATCTCGAACTTGGCGCCCACGTCGATGCCGCGGGTGGGCTCGTCGAGGATCAGGATGTCCGGGTCGGTGAACATCCACTTGGACAGGACGACCTTCTGCTGGTTGCCACCGGACAGCTTGCCGACGTTGTCCTCGACGCTCGGCACCTTGGTGCGGAGCATCTTGCGGTACTTCTCGGCGACCGAGTACTCCTCGAGCGAGTCGACGACACCGGCCTTCGAGATCTTCCGCAGGTCGGCGGCGACCGTCGAGCGCTTCACGGTGTCGAGCAGGTTCAGGCCGAGCGCCTTGCGGTCCTCGGAGACGTAGCCGAGGCCGTTCTCGATCGCCTGCTGGACGTTCGTGACCTTGATCTCGCGGCCGTCCTTGATGATCTGGCCGTCGAGCCAGGTGCCGTACGAGCGACCGAACAGGCTCATCGCGAGCTCGGTGCGTCCGGCGCCCATCAGGCCGGCGAAGCCGACGATCTCACCGCGGCGGACGTGGAAGTTCGAGGCCTTGCAGACCAGGCGCGACGAGTCGAGCGGGTGCTGCACGGTCCAGTTGCGGACCTCGAAGAAGGTCTCGCCGATCTTCGGGGTGCGGTCGGGGAAGCGCGACTCGAGCGAGCGGCCCACCATGCCGCGGATGATGCGGTCCTCGTTGACGCCGTCCGCCTTGACGTTGAGCGTCTCGATGGCCTTGCCGTCGCGGATGATCGTGATCTCGTCGGCGATCTGCTCGATCTCGTTGAGCTTGTGGCTGATGATGATGCTCGCGATGCCCTTGGCCTTCAGCCCGACGATCAGGTCGAGCAGGTGCTGCGAGTCGTTCTCGTTGAGCGCGGCGGTCGGCTCGTCGAGGATCAGGAGCTTGACGTCCTTGTGCAGGGCCTTCGCGATCTCGACGAGCTGCTGCTTGCCGACACCGAGGTTCTTGATCTGCGTGTCCGGGTCGTCGGCCAGGCCGACGCGGGCGAGCAGGTCCTGCGCACGCAGCTGCGCGGCGGTCCAGTTGATGATGCCACCGCGGCCCGGCTCGTTGCCGAGGAACAGGTTCTCGGTGATCGAGAGCTCCGGGATGAGCGCCAGCTCCTGGTGGATGATGACGATGCCGGCCTGCTCGGACTGCTTGATGTTCGAGAAGCGGACTTCCTCGCCCTCGTAGACGATCTCGCCGCTGTAGGTGCCGTACGGGTAGACGCCCGACAGGACCTTCATCAGGGTCGACTTGCCGGCGCCGTTCTCGCCGCAGATCGCGTGGATCTCGCCGGCGCGGACGCTGAGGGAGACGTCGGCCAGCGCCTTCACACCAGGGAACTCCTTGGTGATCGAGCGCATCTCGAGGATCGTCTCGGGTGCGGTGATCGACCGGGTCTCGAGGCCGGTGTCGATCGGGGTTGACGCCACAGTGCATCTCCTTCTGCCGCTTCGGTGCGGCAGTGTGTTCGGGTGGTTCTGCTGCGGCAGCGAAAGCACAGGGGGCCTGTGTGGACTTCGTTGTCGCGTCCGGATCCGGCTCGGTGTGACGCTCATGTGAACGGTCACATCGGCTGGACGGAGGCAATTTACGCACAGCCTCGGTGCGGCTGTCAATTCGGATTGGTCGCGTTTTCGTAACGGCGTGCGTGATCCGGAGGGAACGTCCCCCGGGTTGGGGCCAGGGGCCCCGGGAACGGGCGTTTTGTTGCGCGGAACCGCATGCGCGGACGGGAGGCCCGTGGCGGGCCGGCCACGGGCCTCCCGTCCGCTTCGTGGTCGCGTCCGGAGCCGCGCTCGCCTCGTCGGAGCAGGCTTGCCTGGTGCTTCCGAGCGTCCCTGGTCGGAAGTTCGTGGCAGGTACGCCCGTTCGTGGCAGGTACTCCGGAGTGGCCGGGTGGTTCCGGGCGTACCCAGTCGTTTCGGGCGTACCCGGGCAGAAGTTCGTGGCAGGTACGCCCGTTCCTGACAGGTACTCCGCGGCGGCCGGGTGGTTCCGGGCGTACCTGGTCGTTCCGGGCGTACCTGGTCGGAAGTTCGTGGCAGGTACGCCCGTTTGTGGCAGGTACTCCGGGGTGGCCGGTTGGTTTCGGGTGTACCGAGACGTTTCGGGTGTACCCAGTCATTCCGGGCGTACCTGGTGTCTTCGGGCGTACCTGGTCGGAAGTTCGTGGCAGGTATGCCCGTTTGTGGCAGGTACTCCGGGGGCGCCGGGTGGTTCCGGGCGTACCGGGTGTCTCCGGGCGTACCTGGTCGGAAGTTCGTGGCAGGTACCCCGGGGCGCCGGGGCCCGAGCTCCGTCAGCGCGTGCGGGGCGCGCTCGTGGAGGCGCGCACGACCAGCTGCGGGACGATGTCGATCGGGCGGAGCAGTTCGCCCTCACTCGGCAGCAGCAGGTCCACGCAGCGACGCCCGAGTTCGGCGAAGTCGACCTGCACCGTGGTGAGCGGTGGCCAGAAGTGCTTCGCCTCGGGGATGTCGTCGTAGCCGACCACGGACAGGTCACCCGGGACGTCGAGCCCGTACGAGCGCGCTGCGTGCATGACGCCGAGCGCCATCTGGTCGTTCGAGCAGAAGATCGCGGTGCAGTCCCGCCACCGCAGCAGCTCGCGGCCGGCGTGGTAGCCGAAGTCGGCGGTCCAGTCGCCCAGGATCGGCGGGGCGACGGCCATGTCGCGGTCGGACATCTCGCGCAGGAACCCCTGCATGCGGGCGTCGGCCTCGATCCAGTCCTGCGGTCCGGCGATGTGCCGCACGTACTCGTGCCCCAGGTCGAGCAGGTGCGCGGTCGCGAGTCGTGCGCCCTCCATCTGGTCCACCCACAGGGCCGTCGGGTCCTCGCCGACGCTGGCGCGCATGGTGACGTAGGGGGTGCGGATGCCGAGCTCCGCGATCAGGTCGAAGACCCGCTGCTGGGGCGCGATGACGACGATGCCCTCGACGTCGAGGTCGAGCAGGTGCCCGAGCCCCTCGCGGACGGCGGCGTCGGTCGCCTCGGCGATGTTCGCCGTCGTGACCGAGTAGCCGCGGAGCATCGCGGCGTCCTCGATCGCCTGCAGCGCCACCGCGGGACCGTAGTGGGCGCGGCGGGCCGTCAGGACGCCGATCGTGTGGGTCCGGCTCGTGACCAGGGCGCGCGCGGCCCGGTTCGGCCGGTACTGCAGCTGCTCCATGGCCGCCAGGACCTTGTCGCGTGTCTCGGCCCGGATCGCGTCCGAGTTGTTCAGCACCCGCGAGACGGTCTGGTGCGAGACGCCCGCGATCCGTGCGACGTCACGGATGCTGGGCGAACGCGGTTGCTGTGTCCGCGATGACGCCATTGCTGCTCGTTTCCGCCCGGGTGTCGTGGCACATCGATGTGCACGTTCACATCCGGGCCAGATCATTATGCACGTCCGGCGGATCGACGCCACCTGTGCGCCGATCCGCCGTCCGCTCAGAGCCAGTTGCGCTTGCGGAAGATCGCCCAGAGCACGCCCATCAGCAGGAGCATGCCGAGGATCGCGACCGGGTACCCGTAGTGCCAGTGCAGCTCGGGCATGTGGTCGAAGTTCATCCCGTACACACCGGCGATCAGGCCGGGCGCGAACAGGATCGCCGCCCACGACGAGATCTTCTTGACCTCCTCGCCCTGGCGGTGTGCTGCCCGGGCGAGTTGCCGGCTCTCCTCACCCTGGGCCAGGCTCGCGCTGGTCATCCGGCGCATCGCCTCGTTCTGCTCCTGCGACACCAGGGTCGCGTGCAGGGTCAGGGCGTTCTCGAGCAGGGCGCGGAACGAGTCGACCCGCTCGGTGACACGGAGCGCGTGGTCGTGCACGTTGCGGAGCCGGTGCTGCACGTCGTCGTCCACGCCGTACTTGTCAGCACCGCGGAGCAGCCCCGTGACCATCGCCGGCACCGGGGTGGTGGCCCGCTGGAACGCGAGGACCTCGCTGAGCAGCTGGTAGATGCGCTTCGAGACCCCCGGGTCGACCTGCCCGGCGAACAGCTGGTCTTCGATGGCGTCGATCTGCTCCTGCAGCACCTGCACGACGGGGCCGTATCCGTCCACGACCTCGTCGAGCACGGCCGCGGTCACGGCCTCGGACCCCTTCGCCAGGAACTCCGGGTCCGCCTCGACCTGTGCCCGCAGCACCGCCAGGTCGGGTCGGGCGGCGTGCCGGACACTCACGACGAAGTGGTCGCCGACGAACAGGTGCACCTCGCCGAACTCGACGGTGCCCTCGGACGGGTCGAACCAGGCCGGCCGGAGCACCAGGAACAGGGTGTCGCCGTACCGCTCGAGCTTGGCGCGCTGGTGTCCCTTGCGGGCGTCCTCGACGGCGTTCTCGTGCAGGTCGAACTCGGTGGCGACGGCCTCGAGCTCGTGCGGGTCGGGCCGGAGCAGCCCGATCCACGTCAGGTCGCCACGAGCCGGGCGCGACAGGGTCGACGGAGACTCCACGCGGCGTCCCCGGACGTAGATCGCGTTGTCGATCAGTGCCATGTGCGTGCTCCTTCGGTGGGGAGCAGGCGGGCGCGATGGCGCCCCGGAGTCGATCCGGGGCGGGGCAGGGTCAGCGAGCGGGCGCGACGACCGACACGGGCGGCCGGCCCGATCGAGGATGGTCACCCGACATCGCGCCTCACCTGCCCTTCTCGTCTCGTCGTGGCGGCGCCCAGAGCGCTGCCGACGGTCGAGCGTACGCCTGCGGCGCGGGTCGGACAACCCGTCGCGGCAGGCGCAGGAGCGTCAGCGCGTGACGTGCAGCCCGGCGGTCTCGAGCTCGGCGAGCTGCCACCCGAGCCACGGGCTCCAGGCGAACGGCGCGCCGGCGACGGCCTGCCTGAGAGAGTCCTCGGACACCCATGCCCACTCGGCGACCTCGTCGTCGGCGGGCGCCGGGGTGTCGTCGGTCACGGCGCGGAAGACGGGGCAGACCTCGTTCTCCACGATGCCCGAGGCGTCGACCGCGCGGTACCGGAACTCCGGCAGCACGACCTCGACGTCGCGCACGGTGATGCCGAGCTCGCGGGAGGCCCGACGGGCGATGGCGTCCTCGAAGGACTCGTCCGGACCGGGGTGGCCGCAGAAGGTGTTCGTCCACACCCCCGGCCAGGTCTTCTTCGACAGTGCTCGTCGGGTCACCAGGACGTCACCGTCGGTGTTCCGGACGTGGCACGAGAACGCCAGGTGCAGGGGCGTGTGGGCTGTGTGGACCGTGAACTTGTCCGCCGTGCCGATCGGGGTACGGTCGTCGGCCAGGAGCACCACGGATTCAGGGAAAGCGTTCATCTGTGTCGATAGGTTAGGCCAATGAGCGAGGAAGCGACCACCGTGCCGCACATCGACCTCGCGCTCGTCGACGACTGCCTCGAGCGCTTCTTCGCCGTGTCGTCGGCACGCGCCGAGCGCTACGGCCGACCGTCCGAAGAACTGTGGCGCGTGCTCCGCAAGGCGAGCATGGGCGGCAAGCGCTTCCGGCCCCGCATGGTCATGACCGCGTACGCCGGCATGGGCGGCACCGACGTGCACGCAGCCGCCAACGTCGCGGCGGCCTACGAACTCCTGCACACCGCACTCGTGGTGCACGACGACGTCATCGACCGTGACTGGTCGCGCCGCGGGCAGCCGAACGTCGCCGGGTCCTTCCGCGACAACGGGACGACGGGCGGCCTGCCGCTGCCGACGGCCGAGCACCGGGGGATGAGTGCCGCCGTGATCGCCGGTGACCTGGCCCTCGCCGGTGCGCCCCGCTTCATCGAGGCCGCTGGCGTCGACGGCACCCGCCGCGAGCGGCTGCTCGAACTGCTCGACGAGGCGGTGTTCGCCAGCGCTGCCGGTGAGATGACCGACGTCGACCTGGCACTCGGCGTGATGCCGACCGTGGACGAGGTCCTGGCGATGGAACGGGCGAAGACGAGCGTGTACTCGTTCGAGGCGCCGCTGCAGTCCGGTGCCGTCCTGGCCGGAGCCGACGAGGAGGTCGTCACCGCCCTCGGGGCCTTCGGTCGGGAGATCGGCATCGCCTACCAGATCGTCGACGACCTGCTCGGGGTCTTCGGCGACGAGACCATGACCGGCAAGACCGTGCTCGGCGACCTGCGCGAGGGCAAGCGCACGATGCTCATCGCCTACGCGGCGACCACGGACTGCTGGCCCGACCTCGAGCCGTACCTCGGCGACCCGGACCTGACCGAGGCGCGCGCGGACGAGGTCCGTGCGACCCTGGTGTCCTGCGGTGCGCGCGGCGCCGCGGAAGCACGCGTCGCCGACCACACCGCACTCGCCCGGGCCGAGCTCGCCCGGCTGCCGTACGAACTCGCCGACCGCCTGGAGGCCCTCGTGACCGAACTCGTGGAGCGCGCCCGGTGACCCACAGCACCACCACGGCGACCGGATCCCGTCCGGCTCGCCTCCAGCTCTACGACGCCACGGCCGAGGCCGC
>Ga0308157_10000788_pt1 | contig 86172 bp, 83 predicted proteins | sample PhyBR1_FD_201035 | JGI IMG/M metagenome (GOLD analysis project Ga0308157, IMG submission 201035) | Phyllosphere microbial communities from UC Gill Tract Community Farm, Albany, California, United States - DLSLB.R1 | ecosystem: Host-associated > Plants > Phyllosphere > Unclassified | place: USA...
ATTATGAAAACGGCATTTACCGAGCACTTATGATAGACATAAAATCGCGTAATAATCTAAAAGTGAATTGATTACGTGATTGGACACAAAAAAAGGGATGATTTTTAAATCATCCCTTTAAGTGCACACTTGGGGACGCCACTTGAACAAATAATCCCTTTACTAACACTGTTTGATAATGTGGAACGAAGGCAAAAATAGCCCGTTTTCGACAGTGAGAAGGCTGTTTCTAAATTTCTTCCCTTGCGTATGAAAAATTGGAAAGTTATTTTTTCAACCAAATTAACACCTAAAAAAACGTCCAAAAAAAGCAAAAAAATGCATTTTTGGGATCAGAATCGAACCCCATTTAAATAGCATCCAGATATGTTTTTGAACCATTCTGCAATTCGGTATGCAAATTTTTCAAAAATGACCAAAATTGGGTCTAGGCCAGTTTTTTCTGAGACTTTATATAAAACGCTTTTAGAAAAACTTTGAAAGAGAAACTTGTCGCCAACCAGATTTGGATCTATTGTCATATCAACACTGAAATATTTTGCATATTTTATATTTTATCTATCTACGCAAATACACTGCGCAGTACCTTTATTTCTTTGTCATTAGGAATTGGTACCTGTTAGACACGCTCAAAAACTGCAAATAATATGGACGCAAACGAATCTTTAAACAACTTTGATTACGAAGGCTTTATGACCAGGGAGTTTTCATATCCTGAAGGTAAATTTCCCGATATAACAAGACTGCTCGGGCATTTCGATAAAATCACCAAATTACTTCTGGAATGTGCGATACAAAGCCTTAAGGTTGCTAAAAATCATCAGGGGCTACCCGCCTATCATGCCAACACCCGTTACACCATAGTTTGTAACTTCCGGTTACGGACAATTAATCTTATCAAAATTTTTAGCGACCTGGTGGATATAAAAGGCGGAGAGATTTTCGACGAGGGCACCGCCAATATTATCGCACGAAGCTTACTTGAAAGTTATCTTATATATTTTAGACTATATAACGGTTGTAAAGGAGATAAAGAAATCCAGAACCTCTACTTCAATCTCTATGATCTTTCCTCAGCAATGCATTTCCTGAAATATAGAAAATCATTTCAAGGTATCAAGCCCGAGAAATTTGATGAAGGCACTTTCAACTTACGCATTGAGGAACTCATCAAGAATATCAAAAGCAGCAACAAATATGCTGCATTGCCACAAAAAACACGGAATGCGATCCAGAAAATCGAAGCAGGTGAACAGGATTACATCAATTTTATAAACTTCAATAAACTGATCAGAGAAAGCCCATTACCAACGAACTTTGTAACCACTTACTATTCCTACGCTTCTTCCTTTGCACATTCTGAAGGCTTTAGCTCCAGTGTATCCCAAACTTATTTCCAATCAAGAGAAAGATGGAAAGACTTAAACCAATCACTGAAATTCAAATTGATTTACATGTGCCTTGCAGTTTCATCCCAGTTCTACATATCCTTTATCGAATACGATAAGAGACAAATGGGAGATGAAAAGGAACAGGATGTCTGGGAAACACTTTCGCTTTGCAATTACTACCTCACGGCTCTGAACATCAACAAGTAGATTAAATTAACGCATAAATCAAATATAAATCTCTTGTTCCGGGTTACCGAAACAGAAAATCAAAACAAAATGGAAAAACAACCTTTAAACCATGAGGTCTCGGATGCAGACCTTGCTAAAGTATTTCAGCATTTAGATGTCATCAATAAAAAACTTAACCAAACGGCACTAGATATTTTCACAAATGAAACCAGCCGAAAATTGCTTTCTAAACCAAGTCATTTAACATTTTCCATTGTACATAGGGCATTAGAACTAAATAAGGGTTTTAAAACCCTGACGGAGGCAAATAACTGGATAACTGCCATTAACCTTATCAGACTCCAGGCAGATAATTGCATGAGACTATTTGCCCTATCATTGGTTCCGGACCGCTTAGACTTTTATAATCGCATCCAGAACGGGGAACATATCCGAAACATTAAAGACGCAGACGGGAATAAAATGACGGATCAATATCTATCTATGAAATTAGATGAAATATATCCTGGTTTCAGGTTATTGTATGAAAATACGAGTGGTTTAATCCATTTCTCACATGAGCATTTGAAAATGAATACCGATAGGGTTGACGATGGCGATGAATTTTTGATGTGTATCCGATTGGCAGAAACAACCGAGTTCCCAATCAGCAAAAAAGTAGATTATGCCTTCAATATGTTTATTGTCAGTAAGAACTTGTGTAGCCTTTTAACCGGCTATAAACTAAGCATGATGGATTTCATGAAAAGATTTGATTAACCCTGACCAAAATCAATAAAGGGGCAAGAAAAACAAAATCAATTGAATTTTTAAAAAAAATAAATCATCAGTTAAACAGAAGCCTTTCACGTTGATCATATTTGTTAATTTAGCTTCCTGATCAGAACTGCTTGGAAAAAATTAACGGCGAACATCAATGGATTCAATACAAACTAACGCATTACCAACCAATCAAATCACACCACCAATAATTTACAACTACTCGTCACTCCCCTATCATCAGTTGAGCTGGGAGGAGTTAGAGAAACTTTGCTTTGAAATATTGTGCGTTACTTATGGTCCTGAGTGCTGTCACATGTACGGCTCCCGGGGACAGAATCAACATGGATTTGATTGCTATGTTCGCAATGAAGATGGCAGCTACATGCTTTTTCAAGTTAAAAAAGCAATAAGCTTTAAAAAGAAAGATTTAACCGATGCACTGGAGATATGGGAAAAGGGAGAATGGTACTCTAAAACTAAATGCTTTACCATTTTTAGCTCAAATAACCTTCAGGACACCTCCTTCGTAGATCAGTTTGAGCTCGAAAAACAGCGCTTCGCCAAGTTAGCTATAAATTTTGAGGCGATGGGAAGCCTCCGCGTCGACACGATACTCAGGGAGCAGCCAGGAATCGTAGGACTTTTTTTTGGCCCTTCTTGGCGCGACCAATTCTGTACACCCCTTGCTTTAAGAAAATATTTGGGCGCGTTTCTTCCCGATGACCATGAGCCCAAAATTTACCCAGCGGTTCAGTTTTATATTCCAAGGAAATTGACCAATCCATCACAATCAGAAGAAATCTACAAAGGACATTTCCAAGAGCAACGAATTCTGCTTTCATCCTACATTTCCAACCAATTAGAAGACAACAAATTAGCCAGGGCAATAATTTTGGCAGATGCCGCGACCGGAAAGTCAAAGGAACTTGAAAACCTTGCTACACTATACAGTAGCCAGAAAGGCAGTTTATTCCCGATCCTGATTCGCCTTAAAAACTTTCATGATGACATCGATAGTTACATCGCAGCCGCCTACCTAAGATGGAAACAAGTTCAACCGGAAAGATTATTATTGCTAATTGATGGTTTGGATGAGGTTCCAGCTAACGAATTCGGCTCATTCATTAAAAAATTCAACACTTTTGTTCAGGTCAATAAGAATATCAACATCATAACCACCATCCGAAGTAATGTGTATAACAGTGATGTTGGAGCAGACATCGATGCTGATGATAAACTAAATGTACTCTATCTCAATGGCCTGGAAAAGGATGATGTGAACTTCTACATCTCCGAGCGGATCCCGGAGGAACAGAAAAAACGTCAACTTAAAAGATTCTTAGACAGGAAGTGGGTCAACGACTTACTGGGAAGTCCTTTTTATCTTTCTGCACTCACTGATCTGTCTTTAGAAAACGAGACAGAACTTCCAAAAAACAAAGCAGAGACCATTGAAAAAATTATCAAGTATAAAATTAAAAAGGATGATGAAAAATATGGCTCAGAAACGAATCACAAACAGCTACTGGACTTTGCTAAAAAACTTGCGCTTTTCCTTACCCTAACCGGTAAGAATTCTATTGAAGAAGAAAAATTCAACGATTTTGGAACGCTTAGCGTTTCAGCCCTAAAACGCTGTTCACTATTCAGGTTGGAACGCCCAGGATTAAGCCATACAATTACATTTGAGCACAATAACTTTCAGGAATACCTCGCGGCACAAAGTCTTTCCGGACTGGATTGGCTGACCCTGGAACCAATTTTGTTTCATACAACTGGCGTGAAGATTTTAAAACCAAAAATGTTCAACACCGTAAATTTCCTTTTTGCGATCCTCAAGAGCACAGATACCGTTTTCAAAAACCTGCTAAAATCCATATTGGAGACTGAGCAGGAGCTTTTCCTGAAATTCGAAAAAGACAAACTTAGCTTGCAACAACGTTTAAGCATCTTCAGGAACATCATAGTCAAAGGTAAATCCCTGCGAATCTATTATCTCGCGGCAGATTTTAGAATAAATGAATTGTGTGAATTTGTGGGTTATTCTCCAGAGGCAATGAAATTTATACTTGATGAGCTCTCGATAGCAGCCGAAGAGAACCACAGGTACTGCCTTCTTGATGTCATTTACCTTTACAATCAACTCAAACTCACCCAAGAGCTAAAGAAAAGGATTCAAAATCAAATGGAGACCATTCTTGCGACTGCGGGGTACTCCTATTCTGTATACGACCGGGCAATTGATATCCTTACGATCTATCAGATTTTTAATCCGCGTTTGCTGAAACTCATAAAAAGCGTTCCGCATAACGATCATAAAATGGTTCGTGGAGCAATAATCAAATACATCGACACGGGCAAATTTAGCTCAGAGTTTAAATATGTTATAGAAAGCGACGGTGTATTGACCAACAAGAGCTATAGCATTATCGCCGGCCTGGAAACCTATTACATGAAATATGTACTAAAAAACCTGAATTTGAAAAATGCACTGATTTTGCTCCAGCATTTTAAAACGGTAACCAAACGGCTTAAAGACATTACCGGTTATGAAAGCTACAGTGAACAGAGCAGACCGATAAACCAGATCTATCAAAAACTGGGCGAAATTCACACCCAAACTGGCGATAAACGACTCTATCAACTATATCTTGATTATTTGGTGGCCATTTCTTACGAAGATTACAAACAGAAACAATGGGGAGACCCAAGCCTGTTTTTCTCCGAATACCCGGATAAGCCAGCTATTTTCTGGGATTTCCTCAAGCACAAGGACCTGGATAAATTGGATTATTTCTTGTTCAAATTTTATGATAATTCCATGGGACAGCAGGTAATTGACCAATATAAAGTTAATGCGATAACAGCAGATCATGTAAGAACAATAAGGTTATCGTTAGAAAATCCAGAACATGCTAATCTACAACAGCTCCTGCTGGAAAATTTCGGTGATCAGTTTAAGTTCCAGTCAGTTCCAAACTGGGATAAGATTAACAATGAGCGGGAAGCCCGTAATTTAATACTTTTGCAGGACCATCAAATGTTCCTGGAAGAGGGAAAAAAAATTTACCAACTCATCAAAGCATCCAAAAAACAAGACACAACCGAAGATATTGTATTTGACTTCGAATTCAGTGAAAAAAGGGAAATACAGAAAAAAATAAAAAGCACCATCGTTCTGAGGGCCATTACCGATTACAAGGTCAAGGGCGGTTATGAGGCATTTAAAAAAGCTTTTGATACGAAAGGCTGGGAATGGTATGTATTCCAGACAGTATCAGTTTTCCTTCAGTCTGGTAAAAAAGAACTCACTACCCAGCTGTTAGATTTCGCTAAAAAGTACCTGATCGAAACCATTCTTCCACAAGCAAATTTCACAAAAGCGATCAAGGAAAACAAAGACGGTTCATACACTGTCTCCAATGCATCTTCCCATCTGTCAAACTTCTTTCTCCATAGCGATATTGTTTTTGAAAGCAATATCATCCTGGAAATATTAAAAATCGACTACTATGGCTTCGGAAATGACCATCTACGGGAAAACACAGACAAAAAACTTTACCAGGCTGTTTATAACCGCTCTGACAAAGACGAGTTCAAAAACCACATTTTGTCTAACCTCCAAAATCCCGACCTGGCAGACAGAGTAATTACCACCCAGGCTGCAGCCTGCCAGCAATATAATATTGTTGAGGGTCTACCCTATATTCTACAAAAAATTACAGAACCCAAATTTTCTGCAAGTTATAAGGAACAACTAATTAACATTGCCATTTCACTTTCAGATGGGCCGGAAATATTCGAAGACATCATTTATTCCTTCACCACTATCACCAAAGACTGGCAGTTTAAAATTTGTAAGCACCTATTTGACTGTGGCCATGAAGTAGACCGATTGAAAACACTTGTTGCCAAATCCAATATCCAGACCAGGGTAAAGGATGTAGAAATATACTGGAAATTCGGCTTTCTAAAAATGGCAACAGCTTTAGGGTCCAAAAAGGCCTTAGACTACCTTTTTAACACCTATTTTATCAAACGAACACCAACTTCCTTTCTTAATGTCAAACCGGATTGGTTCACCGTTTTTGCAAAAACAGAACCTGCCTTGCTACTGAAATATTGTTTTAAATCATTTACTGTTCTGGCACCCGCTTTCAAGAAGGGACGCGGACATGACCTGCCGGAAATGCTGGATGAAACGATAAGACTATGTGCAGTAACCAGTCAGTCGTTATTCGGGAAAGCAATGAATCAATATGAACAGGTGATCAAAGATAATGTATCAAAAAACCCTGAAATCACTTACCTCAGATGGTATGAGCGAAGATTGGTCAATTCTTACCTTACACACACCATATCTTACGAAACTGAAATACAGGCTAATGACTTGATCAAAAAAATAATACCACCACAGCCAGCTACGATCTCTTATGTCTGATTTGATTAACCCAAAGGATAAGCCCAGGGCTAAATATCCTCCAAATTATTTGCTTTTCGAGTGTCACTATCCCACTATCGCCATAGCCTCCCTGATTGCTCGCATAATAATATAGCGAGCATTGGCACGTTTCCGGATATTTTCCATCTCACCACTGGAAACGCACCAGCTATTGAAAAGCAGATATTTTGATTTAACCGCCTCTGGAGTCCGGCAATCAGTTAAAAACACCAACTGTATGTGGGTATTTTGTTCCCAAACATAAATACCAAAATCTTCCTTGATCACGCTTATATCCGGGTACCCGATCAAATTTTTCACCTGGATCTCGGTAGCATTACCATACACACCAATGAAATGTAAGGGTCCGTATTTCAGAGTTTCAGAACCAGTTGGTATTTCAATGATGTCCTGATCATTGAGAAAAGGCCTGCCGGTGAAAGACTTTGCGTCCTCTACTGACATATTATCAGGTATTGAATAGCATTTATACGTGAAATCTTTGAAGGTAGCCGTTGCCTTTAACTGTTCCGACAAAATCGTTTTAATTTGCATATCACGGTCACTGTACTTTAACTTTTTCCAGTTCAGTGAGATTTTATTATTGCCTGCAATATTAAAATACAGGTTAGATAGTCTAATACGCTCATCCAAATGTTTACGGATCTCTCTTTCAATTTCATTAAGCAACTCGTTTTCAAATCCACTCCTGTTCTTTTGTGCCTCTGGAAGCTTAACGGGGTTATTAAAAAGATTTAAATCCAGAAGATATTTCTCGAAGGCAGCATTACGAGCAATTTCCGCATCGTCTTTTTCGCTAGGCTTGAAGTATTTCTTCATGTTGATCACAGCGGTTTTCTTAGTCGATACATTCAGTGCTGCATCAAGCTCGGCATGGCAAATCCCCATGTCGATACCGGTAGGTGCCCAGCCAGCATTACCATTATAGAGCACAATCACAAAATCAGAATCCTGAATCTCCAAAAGGCATTTATTATAGCTATCAGTGCTGGCATCCGCGCCAAATTCTTCATTAATGCTTACCTCAAAGATTTCCTTCCCCAAAAATCTGATGGCCTCTATTTTTGCCGCAATGGATTTACGCATTTCAGTCAAATTCACACCGTCTGGCAAATCCAGGATATCGTCATTGCGGCTTGATAAGAATATTTTTAGCTTCATTGTTTATAATTTGGTAAGGCGAACTTAAATATTAATCCCAATAAAAAAATGGTTAGGGATTGAATTACTAAATAATGAGTACAAACCCAACGAGGTAAATCCAATCGGCCCATGCCTAACCAGCAAAGGCGAGTCAATAATGACCCTTTTTTGTTTTCAGCAAGGAGTGAAATTGATTTTTTTCCGGTGAGCAAAAACCCACTCAAAGTTTTTTATGCTCCCGAATCTCCTTTGCAATTTTCCGCAGGTCTTCATCAAGTGCATAGCCCTTTAATTGCCCGGAAAGATACCCTAATGTGCACGAAATCCCAGGAGACATCAATCGCCAGTTGGTCTGAAAAAGAACGGCTTCTATGATCTTCTTAAGGCTTTTAATACTTTTTGATGACTCCCGGTCTGTAGGATCCTGAACCGAAAATTCGACGCTCAGATATCTAACCTTTTTGGGTTTCTCAAACTGCATTTTAATAAAGTCACTTTTTCCAATTTCCTCTTCAAGAATTTTCTCCAGCATGGCAATATTAATTTGCTGCACCTTAAAATCCGGATGGGCATTCTTTTCTAAGATCTCTCTGGCTGGCAATGCCAAATCTGCCAATGCTTTGAGATCCTCCAAAAATGTCCTGCGGCGGATAAAATCAGTACAATACTTCTTTCGTTCATCCTCATTGATTGACAATAGTTTCGTCTTTTTAGTTTCCAGGTGAATATTTTCGGCCTTGCTTGTAGTAAACGAAGTTAAACGTGATCTAGCTTATCCAATCAGGCCGAAATGAGAATCACCCCCGGCAACACCTTGTAAACTGGAGATATTACAAGAAATCTTTTGAGCAGTAAAACAATAAGCAGCCTTCCGCAAAAGGGAAATTAGCCTGCCTTCCACTGACAAATTAATACTTTTTCGATAGGACATATTCCATAACCCTTTGAAAATGTTCTTCGGAATATTTTGGGGAATCATTGAATTGTTTACCAAAAAGAAGGTTGGTGATAAAATTTTGAAATGCCAAAAGGGATGGGTTTCTACCATTCTTTTTTTGATACTCCTGAATAAATCTTTCTTTGTAATTGCTCAACATTTGGTTAACTTTCAACTGGGTCATATTTGCGTTGATTCCCTTTCTGCCCGCATCATCGAAGACTTTAAACTGAAATCTTGCTTCATTTATATTCGTAAAATGGCCAATCGTTTCAGCATTGTTAATACCAAATAAGCTCACAAAGGGAATGTTTTGACCATCAGCTGGAAACTGAATCACAAAGTCATTCATCGCTATTGCGTCCAGACCATCCTCGGTAATTATCCCGACCTTATTATGCGTATATTCAACATCTCCACCGGTTGTACTCAGATAGGTAACATTTAAGGGTATCGCCATTAATTCAGGCGAATGATGCTCCACATCTAGTAGAACTTGCCTTAGATGCGCTAGAAATTCATGCGATATCTTTAGACTCGGGTCACTAATTCCCATCCTGTAAACCTGGAGGAGGAAAAAGGCTCTGATTTCCAAAACCTCCTCAAATACTATCTCACTAATGCCGGTAAAGTCCCTACCGCGTAACTTCGGGATAATATTATCCAAAAATTGTTTTTCAATAGCTGTAAACCTATCCTCACACTTCGAACAGAAGACATAATCAACTGAAAAGGGTACCGATAAAGCATTTTCAATTTCTGATTCCAGAGGTTCCCTGCCCAGGATTTCAGTAATAGCCTTTTGCGAAGTTGCACGCTGAAACCTAAACTCTATATCATTCCTGGAGGTCGAAATGTTAAACATTACACCCTTTTCGCGGACATTTGATCCATTCTCGTTTAAACTTGATCTGATAATCGCGTCAGTTAAATAATGGGTATTCTTTTTGTCAGCCGGATTTTCCTGGCAAAATTTACAGATTTCCATACATGAAGTTACACTTAAATAATGGATCAGAACCGTGCAAAATAACAGCTAGCTCAGCAGGCTGATATTTTGCAAGTGTTTAACCGATCAATCAAGAATAAATCAATGTGCTGCACATCCTGAAAACAATCAATAACCTGGCATACAATTCATTGCAATGCACGATGTACTCCACCAAGGGTATCGTCTTAAGGGTTTTACCGCCTTTTCCAGTACGAAGGGTAATGATCTGATCATTTTTATCAAAAGTGCTGGCTTCATGATGGGTACCGTTTCGTATGGATGCTACATAGTACTGTCCTAAAAATTGAAAGTTTTTATTTTGCATAAAATTTGAAGTCCTTCCTGCTTTATCCGTTTCCAGATACTTCTCAATAGTAAAGCCAGCAGTCGAGAATGTTTTAAAATTCCCTCTGGTGACCAGATTGTTCATTGCGGAAGGAATAGCCAGCATATCTCCATATATCTCATATATTTGCCCATAAAAGTGCTTGATTTGTTCCCAATCAATTTTGGATGATATCCCTGATGGCGTAATACCGCATTTCTGATCCAATAAAGTTGGCAATAAGATGGATTCAATTTTTCTATAGGTCGTCATCACCTGAAACATTTTATTGAAGAAAATATCATCTTTCCATCCGGTCACAAAATCTTTAAATGCAGTAAAATTGGGATGCCCTAGCGTTTGCCTTAATTCTTTGCCAATTCCGGCGAAGTGTTTTTTCCAGCTTCCAACTAAGAAAAAATCAATTGTAAAAATAACCCTGCAAATAATTTCAAGCTCAACCTTAGCATGATCTGTACCGAATTCAGCTTTAAGAAGTGACCATCGCTTCTCTTTGAGGTACCTGAAATCTTTTTGGACCTCATCCCAGTGCTGCTGATACTGTATGCAACTTAACTGCGCACTTTGGAAACCAAATATTCCCTCTTGCCCTTCAGCATTATGTTTTACCAAAGAGAGTACCGAGGGAAAATACAAGGGATCATTTATTTGTTCCGGATTAATGGTAAGTTCAGGATGCAGGTTAACCACCTTCAATTTCATATCCGCCTCGATAATCTCAAGATTTTCTTTTATATATCCCCGCTCACTCTCATCAACGCCAAAAGTCAAATCCTCCCCACATTTATCACAGGGGAAAGTGCTACTTTGAGGATACTTGTTCCCGATATTATAACGCAACCGGTACGCTTCACCGCAGCTTAAGCAACGAACGCATTTACTTACTATTCCCATTTGATCTGATTAATTTAATATTGAAAAGTACCCGTGGTGACTCCAGAGCGGCATCGAAAATGATCACAAAATTGAGCGCCCTGAGATTAGCCTAAAGCGACAAAAACTCTTTCTCCCTGAAACTAACTATCACCGAAAATTTTATGGCCAAGATTATTTCTGCCCAGCCTTTTATGCAGGGCAGTATTCAGCTCATCTGAATGCAAATCCTTGCGCATCACTTTAATCGCCTGATACTGCCTTATCCGCATCTCTTCCAGTAGTGGCTTGATCCTGCCCGGTTTTTCAAAAATTCCGTAATTCTCCTCACTGTCAATGAAAGTCGCTAAATCATCCAGGTGATCAAAAACATCCTTAGGAAGCAAGACGATATTCGCCATTAATACATCAAACATCTCACTAATCGCATCGCCTATATCTTCTGCAATACCATCAAGCTCTTCCTTATAGCCTTTTGGTTTCTCCTTTCTTAAAATCTTGCCATCACCAATTCCCTCTGATAGGGCCAGTACAGCATTATCAATCGCCGTAGCAATTTTGCTATAAGCAATAATTTTCTCGTCGAAGATTTTATTCTGGTTGGCAGACTTCAAGTTAAAGTAATAGGTTGCAACAGCTACAAGCAAGGCAATAACTGAAATGAAACAAGCGGCAATTTCCATGAGCATATAATTTTTCCTAAACTATAAAATTTAAAAGAAAAATTCATTTTGTAATCACTTTACATAACATCTGGTAAACCAAGCATCCGCCAAACACAATATTTTACTATTGAAAATCAAGGATATACATAAATGACACGCTACCGACAAAACCATAAACAAGCGCATAAAGCACTAAACAACAGACAGATAAAACCAATTTTACATTAGAAATTCAAACGTAGCATCTGAACAAAAAGAGTATTAGATTATACTATAAGCAAAAGCCGATCAGATAAAAACGTGAAATTTTATCTATTCGACAGAAGGTAGTTGGACTGAGTGAAAAATACAATGCCCAGACAGCTACCAATAACGAGCTATGATCCGGCGAAAGTCGGGCAATACTTAAACTGGTTGATGGCATAACTTAGCATTAATATGGACAGTAGATAATATTTATAGTAAAGGATGCTGTTAGCTCCAATGTAAGATTTGACATAACAATTTTTTAAACCTAGTGTATTTTATGACGACCATATATTTCCTTCTTATTCTCGTATTAATGGTATTGTGTTTTGCCATTTATTTTTTCAGAGGAAGTCTAAAACCAAATGAAAAAAAATCTATCGGCTTTAAATTCTGGCTATTTACCTTTTCTGCCAATCATGAAAAAGGAAGCGACCTAGATAACAGAAATAGCAGTGAATCTTAGCGATGGAAAACCAAATTGCTTTCCACATGAACACATATTCAACCGCAATAAAAAATATCCAGAGCATATGGCTCTGTTACTCCGTTTTACATAATTTTGGCCCTTATAAACACCTATTGTCAAAAACAAAAAATCGAGACCACAAAAAGCAGTTTCTCCCTCAAAGAAGTCCGTGCAACCATAACCTGGAAAAAGCAACTTTCTCAAGTAAAGTAAGGTAAATATGATCGAACAAAGTCAAAAAATTATTCAATTAACCAATTTCAGTACGTTTTCGGTTAGGATTACCAAGATCTTGGTGACTTTCCACCATTTCCTTAGCTAGATCGAAATCTGGTTTAGCACAATAAACGAATCGGTAGGAATCTTTTACCTGTAGAGAATTATAATAAATTATGTTCCGAAGGTCTTGGAGATCGATTACACGGTTTTTGAGATCGTCAATTTGCTTAAAATATGTACTTTCACAAAGGACCAACAAGAATTTAGAGGACAACGGGAGCGTGATTTCTATTCCCTTAGAAGCCCATCCTGCAAACGAACGAACTTCACTTATTATATGGGCTCTCTTAGCAACCGGATTATCCGAGCTATAAAAGGGTAGATTTGTAGTATTTTTATAAATAAAACATATATGATGTTGGAGACTATTGAAGAGTGCATCTTTCAGTCCTTCATTTCCCATCAGCTGCTTAATCTGAAAGAGTTTTGCTTTCTCCGCATCCATATCGAAGCCGAGTGTCTTTGTTTCTTCTCTTGTAAGCCAAGATTTATCAACGAGTCCTTGTTCAAATACATTGAAGAGCTGAAGTATATGTTGTCGATTCTCTTTAGTCCTGAGAATCTGGACACTAACATATTCACAAAGCCGGACCTTATTTTCAGCACTGATTAAATTTAAACTACCATTTTCACAACTCTTCAATAATTCGGACAGAAAAGGGGCAAATTTTCCCTCAAAAGCATCCAGACTTCTCTCCATAAATTTTGGCCCAAACGTCTGATCTATTTCGATTTGGTCATAAAAATAATTTTCACTTGCAAGGTTTCCCGGACCAGACGGAAAAGATTTCAAATTCGTCTTATCAAAAGCCCAGATTTGTTCTTTATCATTTGCAAACCCTTTTAGATAAAATTGGGGTACATAGTGTTGATTTTTTACGTTTGACATTACATTGGAAAATTAGGGTGAGCTACCATCGGGCTAATGGTAAAATAGATAGATAAGCACCATCCACTTTTTTGCCTAGTACTAAAGTTTTCTCATAGTAACAATTACATCATTGTAATCTATATTATCCTGGAGCAATTCAATTATAATTTCATACTCAAAGCCACTAATATCTATTTCTACAGAAATCATTTTTGCAAACTCTCTTGGCACATATCCCAGCATGATATCCTCAACATAAATTGCAATAGCAAAAGGGTCAAAACTATTTGCGAAGTCTCGCCTGTAACTCAATCTTAAGCCTTCAATAACCTGTCTCGACAATACCTTAGCCGTTTCTTGATAGCTTATACCTTTTACCGCAAAAGTGAAAAAATCCTGAATGGCTTCAAAACGGTTAGGAGTCAGTTTTAAGGATGTGTTCAAAATATTCTGCCTGTCAAAAACAGAAACTTCCATTTGCTGTATTTCTTCAATGGATAAGTTAGCCATCCATCTTATAATATTCCTTGCTTCTAAGCCTCCTGACAAGTCAGCAAGAATTAAGGCTGTCTCCCTATTTTTAATTCCCATTGACTTTAATAAACAAGCACTTCCATTGTTAAGGCCATATTTGACATAACTTACTACTTTGGAAATATCCAAGCCAACCTTGTCTTTTTCAATTCCAAGTTTGAAATTGCTAATTGTTAAAAATGAGCTTATAAGCCAGGGGAATCTGTAGTAAAATCCATCGGCAATTAACAGGTTCAGGTGCGCAGGATTTTCACTAACCGCTGCCCACTCTGCTTGCAGCTCATCAATCTCCGCACCTTGTATCCACAAGGTAGTAACTGCAAACAACACAGAAAAATCCATCGTTAGCTTATCTAACTTATCCGATTTTAATTCCTCAATTTCGAAACCATCGAATAATTGATAAATTATTTCTATCAAGGCCAGATAATTATCATGGTCAATTATGTCAGCAATTAAATCACGATTATCAGTGACAAAAGCATCAATGACTTGGTTGGTTTTAAGACAAAGCCCTGTCTCACCAAAAACCCGAATCTGCTCAGCCGAATTTTCATCTTTGATAGCGGCAAAAATACTTCGAAAAGAAGTAATTATTGGTTGAACATCAAAACCACGTTCTAAAGCTTGCACTTGAAATAAACTTTTTCCTAGTATTTTATTTATGATCTCTTCATCTACGGTGCCAATAGCCTCTTCCGCAATCAAGTTTAAAATATAGGGCTCCGACAATAGCTTAATGTGATGTTCAAAGCTTTGCTGATTAATCCTTCCGGCGACCAACGCTGCCAAAACATTAAAAAAAATACTATAAGCTGGAGCGATATTATTTCTGTTGGTGTATTTGTCGAAAGCCTGCTGATCTGAATAAGTTTTTATATTGAAAATAATTTGGCCTTCTGTTTCCATACCTGCACGACCCGCCCTACCAATTATATTCCAAAAATCGCGAACCTCGATATCCACAATCTTCCCACCAGCAAACGTGATAATAGTTGAGTGGAAAATCAGGTTTTTGATCGGGAAATTTAATCCTTGACCAATCGTGTTTGTAGAAATAAGTACCCTAAGGTTTCCTTTCACAAAATCTTCTTCAACAGACCGCCTTACAGCCTCTGGAAGGTCTCCAAAATGAATACCGATGCCATATGATAAGCATTTGGTTATGTAAGAATTTTCTCCAAACCATCTTCTGGCGTAAAAATACGACTCTCTATCAGTGTTCAAACTAAACCAATCAGGTATGGCAGATCCGACTTCTCTTAACTTTGCTAAAATGTTAAGTAAGGCTGTTCCAACACGGTCTGTATCACGAACCTGTGCACAAAAAACAAGGGTATTCCCTTCTTCCGACAGCCTAAAAGCAAGAGCTGCAGAAGTTTGAGCTTTATTGTTACCGTCCGGATAAACTTTTCCGTATTGTCTTTTTTTTATAATGGCCGGTATAAATGATTGAGTAACCTGTTTAGTTTCCTCATCTTCAGTAGGCATGTTTTTGTAGGAAATCCTACCGTTATTTCCTTCCCAAGTGAAGCTTCCAATAAGTTTTCTTGTTGGCTCCCATTCTTCATTAGGCGGACTATCCTGATGTAAAGAAGATCTGATCACTTTGTCGGCACTACCACTTAACCAAATTGAATATTCATCAGCATTGCTTGGAGGCATCACAGCAGATATGAAAAGAATTTTTAGATTTTCCTTGATCAGCCTTAGTCTTATGATCAAAAATTCTAAGAGGCTTGATCTTGGGCTAATATCACCTAAAATGTGTCCTTCATCAACAACCGCCAGCGCAACCGATGAAAAATAGGCTGGGTTTAGCCGAAGTAATAAATCAATTTTTTCTGGAGTAGCGATGAGAACATCTGTATCGGCGAGGATTATTTCTTGAAATTCATCAATCTCATAATTTCCCGAGAGTGCTGATACAGAATAACCTAGTTTCGATAAGTTATCTGATAGATCGGCTTCCTTTTCATTGGTCAGTGCCCTAAAAGGGCTAATGTATAAACATCTTTGACCTGGGTTATTTACCAGCGAATTTAAAATAGATAGCTCCGCAATAAAAGTCTTACCCGCACTAGTCGGCATTTGAACCACAAATGAGCTGTCGGATGTCAAAACTCCTTTCTGAATAGCCCTTAACTGTGAAGTCCAGAACTCAAACTTAGACAACCGTTTTTCGATACTTTTTATAGCTCTGCCATCATAAACATCATTTGCAAGGAGTTTAATATATTTATCCCAGACACTATTATCTCTGATCCCCTCAATTTTTTTGAGATTTTGCCAAATTGACCGCTCAAAGTATAATTGAACTCGGGTTTTAAGCAAGCCTAATAACTGTGAAACCGGTAGATTAAAAACTCCCAGAAAATATCGATAGGCCAGTTCAAAATCTTCACTTAAATTATACTCCACACCTCTTAGAATCTGTGCGTACCATTTAGCAAGAGCATTGTTCAGAAGCAGAACACCTAGATCAACTTCCTTAGAAGTATCTATGCTAGTATTAGCGAAAGTTATGTTTTTCAGTAATATAGATCTAAGCTGTTTTAACAGATAATTTTCCGAAGATAGATCGACCTGATTGTCATCGGTTTCGAATTCATAATCGCTTATCTTTTTCATCAAACAAACCGCATTCGCCTGATAACCAGATAAATCATAACATAGCGCAGAAAGTATAACAGCGTAATTTCTATCGTAACTTTCACTCACATGAAAGAAATTCTCATAAATTAGTGCACTTTCCCTTAGAATTCGGCCCGCCAATCTCGGATTATTTCCATGCTGTAAAATTTGGCATCCACTTGTAGAAAGAAACAGAGCCCTATTCCAGAGGTACTCCTCACTATAACTGCGATTGAATGCAGCACTTAACTTCCATGCTGATAATTGATTACGATGGTTATTAAATTTAACGTCACCAAGTACTTGTTCAACCTTTTCTTCTAGTACTTCTAAATATTCAGTGGTATTCATGGCTTCGGAAATACTTCGTTAACGGCTTGTTCAATTGCTCTGTCTTTCAGGTCCAATATAAGTTTAGCAAGATCCTTTATTAAAACAATAGTTACATTTAGAGGTGAAAGGCCGGGAGGGAGATTTTCCAAATCGTCCAAAATAGCCGTATTAAACTTAGTTGATTCAATAATAAAAAATAGTTCGAAGCCTTTATTATAATCACCAGGATTCATTACGATATCAAAATACTTCGCAGCACTTGCCTGGTCACCAAATTCCAAATAGTAGCGGTTTAAAAAATCTGCTATCGCTTCGTTAGGTTGCTGCTGATCCTTGAGCAAACTATTGTGAGCATGCACGGTAATATAAGCTGTTAATGGCTTTACAGTTTCCTTATTCTTAGTACTAAGTCTTGATTTTATTTCGTAATAATATAAATCGGAAATAACATCTCCATCATTATGGGCAAACATATCAGTGCTAAACACAGATCTGTCTTTGTTAAATTTCCATTTCATTTTTTTTAGTGGAACAATCTTACCTTGAAAAAAGCTAACGATCAAGCTTGCTAAAACCTCAGAAAAATCACCTTGGCGCACATTTTTTGTAATCTGATTTTTATCGGAAGGAAGTACATATTCTTTTATATACTTTCTTAAGTCTGCTTCATTTTTTGTAGCAAAATTGATCTTGAGATGTTCCAGATGCCTATATGAGGAAATGATTTCTTTACTAAGATGATCCTTAACATCATCCGATGGCGCAGCGATTTCAACTATATTTATTTGCCCGTAAAGACGATGTAGTGGGCTACAAGAAGCCGGAATTAACCATTTATCAATCATAAATGAATGTACTTTGAGAGTCTGTAAATTTTATGGATTAAATGTATAAAAGTTAAATCAAAAAATAAAGAAAGTTGTCCTCAATTCAAAATTACCAAACCAGCAGCTGACGATATCTCATTTCAACTCCTTTGTGTAATATGCTAGATGATTAAAAAAAGAAGGCAGTCTGATCAGCCGAGGCCAGAGACTATTGTCCAGATAGGCACAATATAATTGGCAAATTTAGCTACTTTTAAGCAAGCTAAAATTCGCTCATAATCGATGTTTAAAAATCCCGACAATAAAACATTGATCGTAATCATGGTCGCCTTAACCATGTTAACCTTTTCTGTGATTGTAATTCTTCTATTGCCTTCAATAGATAGCTATTTTGATTTTTCCACCGACCGGACAGCAAATATAGGAAGTACTATCGGTGGATTGACGGCCCCAGTGTTAACCATATTTTCAAGCTACCTGGTATACCTTGCCTTGATTAGGCAAACAGAATCGAACAATGAACAGCGATTAAAGAATGAAAGCGACATGATTTTCTTACTCATCAATCAACTAGATGCCGAACTCGCCGGCTTTTACATCAAACAAACCAAAGGCACGGTAGAACAGACTTTTACAGGCTTAGAGGCTTTAAACGATTTTGGAAGAGGGTACCGTTATGATTACAATATCGATCAGTTCGAACAAACAGCCGGTTATACGTTCAAAGCCTGGTAAGAAGCGGGGCAAATTGCTGTAATCGTAGACACCTTCAATTTAATTGCCCAAAGAATTGATATTTCACCGTTAAACGAGCAAACACCAAACCTTTTCCGATTTAAATTGGAATCCTATTACAACGGCAAACTTAAAGCACCATTAAGTTCGCTGGCATCTACATTTAAAATATATCCGCATCAACACGATGAGTTTGCTCAAAAAATTATCGATCTGGTGGCGAAATACGGTAAGGCTGATATTCATGAGGTAGAGGAGAACGATTAATTTAGAGAAATAAGACCTTCCAGCTCACGCAGCGCTATTTTCAATGATCAAAATCGAGCACCTGAGGATCAACAAACTTTTGTTTTATCCCCTGCAGCTCAGCCTACTTTATTATCATTAAGGGTTTAAGCGTAACAGATCATTGCTAAAACACACCTAAATGTCACTTATCCCACACTTAAAGCGCCAGAAAAAAAGCCCCGTTCCACCAGTTAAGTGGCAACAGAGGCTATATAGAACCCATTCTAAACACGCAAATTAGCATCAGTCCGGCAAACCACCAGCAGCAAAATTCTGTCCTTCGCCCGTTTCTTTCCTGCTTTTCAGCAGGTTTAGTTTAATGAAAATATCGCGCCAATAGGCCTGCCGCTTCTGATCAAAACGGTGCATTTCAGGCGCATCCTCGCTGTGCAGGTAATGGATATAATCGGCCACCTGATAAATGGCCGCCTGCAGGTCATCTATTTCAATTAGATTTCCTTCATTATCGGTAATATACTGTTTCATGGCTATAGATTTTAAGTATAGATCAATTCGACCGCCTGTTTAAATTTTTCACTGCCCGAATGGCTGGCATATTTTACAATGCGGTCATTGACAAAAAGAGCCGTATAACCGTAAAAAAGCTGATCGGAAAACACTTTGCTGTTCTTACGCATCGTGTGGCAATGCTTTTTTAGTAAAGCCGCGCAATCTTCGGAAAGTCTGAACCAGTAATCAAAGGGCATAAATCTGTTATCCCAATCCTTTTTATATTCTTGATAATTTGCCTTGAAATCAGCGCAGACCTCTGCAAGGTGATCCAACAGCGTTGGCATTTCTTCGGGGAAAAGTTCAAATAAAAGTCTCCCTTTCATTGTATTGGTCAATTCATGTAAAGCTTTCATAATCTGATAAATTAAGCTAGGGGCAACAAGCCCCAGCTGGACAAACATTAATTCACTTTGGCAGCAATCAGCTTCGCCCAATAAAGCGCAATGGCAGAAATATGGCGTTGCCAAGCCCCTTGCGAACCACTCCAGCGGAAACCGTGGCGTTTTAACTCCCTGCGGATTTCTTCCATCGGTTTGCCCTCAAAAATCATTTGCAGCCGCCCTGCCTCTTTGTTCTCCCATACCCTAACGCTGCCAATCTGCACATCAAATTCAACCCTCACCTCGATTGCTTCCAACATTTTAATGCGGCTTACTACCGTTTTGATCTTTGCATTGTTATTAATCAGACTATAAGAAGGGAAACCAACATAATTACGGCGACTGGTATCATTCAACTCTGCCCACATTTCAGCCGTAGCCGAAGGCAACAGTAAAAAAGCTGCTTTATTCTGTTTGCGCAAACACCTGTTTGCTGCTTTCATAAAACTTTGCAAAGCCTGTAGCCTAGAAAGTTTATCCTTTAATTTTGTTAAGGCCTCAGGATCATCGGAAAAAATGGCGTCATTTGAGGCAATGGTTTCTGCCTTTCCCGCATAATAGGACGCCTTTTTCTGCTTTTCAACAGACTTACCCATGGTATCATGTATTTTTTCCCTGTACCTGCGGTCACGCTTTTCGCTGTGATGACCGACCAAAATCGGTTGACCCATCGGAATAACCGAGGCCATATCAGTGGCAGAATGATAAAGCTGATCGGATTCCTTTTCGTTTTTAGCGGCCTGAACTCTCGCATGATTAATGCGGTTTTCTTTGCGCTCATTAAAATCGTGTTTCATCTCTTTAAAAATTAAATCAAAAAATAAATGCCCTTTGGTCTTGTGCCAAAGGGCATCAGCATTTTAAGCAGGGATAAAAATCTCGTTTTCAATCTCCGCCAATTTATCCACGCAAAGACGGTTAACATCCGCCGCCACCGCTTTAATGATAAAAGGGTTTTTAGTCGAAAACTCCCTACCATTATCATCCTCAATGGTCAGCGTACAGCCCTGATAAAAATTAACATCTGTCTCCTCCGCATCATCCTGCTGTGCCACCTCGAAAGCCTCTAAAGTGCCAATGGTTTCCAGTAACTTGCCCCTTTGATTGATGCGGCGTGTCAGGTCCAAAGCCAGTTTAATCGTAGAATCCAAATTTCTGGCAGGCTTAACCTCCACCGCAGGCGTTTTACCCTCTGTTTTCTCTGCAGCCCCATTTTTCCCTTTTTCGGCATCCATTTTAGCCTGCAAACTTTCCACTTTCGCCCCCTCGCCAGCTTTTACCTCTGTTTTACCGTTACTAGAAGGCTTATCAAAATCCTTATTCGGCACAATTGCACTGCCACCAGTGGAAGCCGCCGCAGCAGCGCCACCAGCTAAGCCATTAGCTTTATTATCAATTGAACCATTATTTGCAATTGCACTGGAATTAATTACTGTCGTTTTCATAAATTCAAAATTTAAATGTGAATGGAAAAAAATTGAAACAGCCGCCATCAGCGGCCAATCCCTCAGCGCCACCAGCGCAGCAGGGTCAAAAAACTAGAGTCGGTGGGCTTCTGCCTTTCATTGTATTCATGGTACTATGGGTTTAAAAAATATCAGTCGGCAGGGGCCTCCTGCCTTTTTGATAGTCACCCTCACCTGAACACAATCCATTTTTCAAGACAAGACTTTGCGGAAAAAAAAACCTCGGGAGCGCAGCGAACAGGGAAGATTTTTTTCCAGCAAACCCGCAGGGCACCGGTCTTGGCGGAAAATGGATTGTTCAGAAATTTGTGCTCAAAAAAGGTAGAAGCAAAATTTTGTGCAGTTAAAAACACCTTAACCCCACACATCTACCCTCATTCATCTCAGGAGAATCATTCAACAAAACCCTAAGCTTTACCCATAAAAAAACTAGAATAAAAAAAGCCCCCAACAAATGCCGGAGGCAAAAAAATCAGAGAACAATAAAATCTAACACCTTCCCAAACGCCTGCCCAGTTCCATGGCAGCCATAATCGAGCTCGATTTGGCGATCCCCATTCCGGCAAAACGGCACAGACCGGGGAAACCCAAAAAAGAGAGTTGCAGCAAGTTTCCTTCCACACTAGCCAGTATCCGGTAAGCAAGATCAATTGCCGATTCATTGGGCGTGCCCGAACCGATCAACATGGCAAGCAGTTCCGTATCTGTCATTGTAGCAGGGCCATTTTCCAGCATTTTTTCCCTTGGCCGCAGCTCCACTTCCATACCTTTAATCCCCCTCACCTGTTTCTGCTGATTCAAAAGGCGTATATCCTGAACGGATTCATAGCCTTGCCCATAATGGGCGGCCATTGTCATCAATGAAGAAAAGCTTCCGATCAGCATTTCAAAGTCCTCCTGAAATACCCGTAAGCGCTCCATACTGTAACTACCATCTCTTTGCGCATCGCTCCTGGTAAAACAGATATAATTACTCTCATTTCTGGCAATCTTATAATCCAAAAAATAACGCCTCTTTCCATGGGAGAAGCTCTCTGAGACCAAAATGTTGTGTTTTTTCATAATGTCTAAAATTTAATTCCAGACCAAAATTGCCCCACAAACAAAAAATTACAGCAGAAAATATCAACTTATCTGATAGCAAAAACGCTTAACAGATTCCGGGAAAAGTCAACCGTTTCCAAAAAACAATAACTGTTTCCGATAAAAATTATCCGATATTAGTAAAGCATAACCAAAGAAAAAGCAGGCAGGAATCAACATGGCCTCCTCTCATTTCAATACGCGTATGATCAGTAAAAAAGTCCAGGAATACATCCAGCAAATGTTAAGCAACGAACTTAACGACCCGGATGGAAGTAAAGAAGCCGAAGTCGTCCAGATCCTTCGGGTTACAAATGAAAGGGAGGAAATCGCCCAGATATGTGATGCGATTGCCAAAGGAGGAAGTTGGTTTTCCCTTCCGGTACTTTTTGCAAGATTTAAGGATCACGCCCAGAGCGCATCCGGACTGTTGATCTCCAACACCATACTGGCCTTACGTGACAGACAGCCCTGGACAGCAGAATTCAAAGCGCTCTTCTTCGATCCACTATTCTGGAAGATCCATTGGAAAACAGGACATGGTAAATTCCTTAGTTTTGTGAGCATCATCTCCAGTATAGATGACACACCGGAACAAGAGCATATTGGCGAGGCCATCATACGGGAAACCAATTACGATACCAGCCCCTATGAGAACTTTAAAGAGATGAAATTACTGGAAAAGAATTGGGATCCCGTTTCGGACTTAAAGGAAGTACTTTCCAACACCATCAGTACACACGCAGTCGATGAGATGCTGGAGGAACTGAACCTGCCCAAAGACCTGGAAAGCACAACAGCTAAAACTTTTATCTCCCTTAGGAACGATTACCTCATTACCAGACTTGGCCTGGCCCAGGACTTTTCCTTTCAGCTTACCCTTTTCGACCAGGCCATTAAACTAAACCAGTATCACCGGGAATAATCCGCTAACGAATTGAACGGGGACATCATCGCAAAATAACCAAAGCAAACAACACTATGAGCCAGCAAACAGTACCAACAGAAAAACCGCAATGCCGTTACTGTGAAAAAGAACTGCACGGAAGGACAGGGAAAATGTTCTGCAACGTAGACTGCAAAAACAACTACAATAGCCGTATCCGTTCCGTAAAACGGGCGGAGGAGAACAAACTTTTTCCAGAGGTGATCAAAACCATCAAAAACAATTATAGAATATTATTAAGCTACGACCTCAGCAGATTAACAGAAAATGAATATATCACCATAAATAAAGATGAACTGCGGTCAAAGGGATTCGATCACCGATACTGCACTGGCGCAAGTATAGATACTGAGCAAAAACTATGGAAATGCTGTTTCGCTTTCTGCTGGCATGAAAACGAAGAGTCGCTAACCTTTGCATATGCCCCACGATTAAATCGCAATAATCATTTTCACCAATAACCTGTGGAATAAAAGATTTACGGGCAAAGCCTTCAATCCATTATCTTTACCCTAATGAGTCTACCCATGCGCATCACCTTTGAGAACAAAGATTACAGCTACACCGTTCTGACAAAGATCATCAATAATGAAACCACAGAAATAAAAATCAGTTTAGAAAGTGAAGAACTGACATTGGTGCAAAATCAGAATAAAGAATGGGATGCACTCGAGCGGACAGTCGGTGATGATCACGGACTAATAAAATCAATAGCAAAAAACATTGCGCTACGTTACCGTTTTTAGTCTGAAGTTTCACAGCAGTCTTCATTACTAAAGCAATCTAATACAGCAATTGGCGTACATCTATGTGAATTTGCAGAAGAATATTTTAATGTTTATTTTTACATTATTCAAAAAGATCGGACTAATTTAAAAAAGAAACCAAATGAAGATAGTTTCGATTTCAGGCCACCCAGGTGCCTGGTTAAATTTTTACGGCGAGGTCCATGAAAATTTCAAAGCTGGCGAATTTGTAATCTTATATTCACCCTGCTACTTAAGCCTTATCTTTAAACAGATCAGGAACGTTTATGATCGGGGAAACGGAAGTGTACTGGTGGATTTAAAATAATCGGCAAAGAGGGATTACTAGGTGACTCCCTCTTTTTAAATTTTTGAAGAGTGCCAAATAAGAGAATACGGGCTCACCGAGTTAACCATTAACTCTTTCTTTTCGCTTTACAGCACAAGATCGACCATAAATGTCAGTATATTACCAAATTAAAAACACTACACTGTCAAACTGTCTTCGTATTTTCTTCGAGTGGCCTTGAAATCGTTTTATTATATAACTGAAGAAAAACAGTCTTAGAGGACAAAACTGACACACTGACACTTAATCATTTTATTCTAAAAGCGTATTCCTAAAACTACTAAAATCGATTTATTTCGCTTATTTCCTTGAAACCCATTTTTTGTACTAAGAGCTAAATCGGTTCATTTTTGCTAATTTTTTTGGCACGATCACTGAACACTTTTTGGTCTCTGTAAAGGCTTACCGGGAATTCCAGAACCATGGATATTGGATTCTTTGCGATGCTTTTTATCGGGATCAAGCGCGGGCAATATTGCCTCCGCTAACTAAAAATCAATTAAACGAATATGTTAATTTTTACACTTCATGGGGATCTGGACCCCATCAAAAAAACCGGTCATCGTTATCAAAAAGTATCGAGAGTGCCGCGCTCCTCATGCTCCGATTTTTACACCAATCTAAAAAATGGAGGTAAAAATGGGATTAGATAGGAACAAACATTTGCAAGATGTGCTCACAACACATAAAATTAGCAAAGAACAAGCACTACTTGACAAACATAAGGCAAAACGCAATGAGATTGATGAGGCGCTTACAGAGCATTTTGGATTAAATCTTTATAAACTGTTCAATTCCGGCTCCTATGCTAAGAATACTGCTGTGAATACCAAATTCGATTTCGATCTGATGTCTCCTTTCAAAAGAGATGCCTTTTCTACACTTGAAGAAATGTTTAACGCCGTTTTTGATTTTCTTAACGAGAAGTACAACACAGAGGCCGTAGTGAGAAAACAGAAAGTTTCTATTGGGCTTGAATTTTTCCAGGATGAGGATGCCGATGTGGTAAAGGTAGATGTGGTTCCAGGCAGGGAACTAAACAAAGATCAGTACAAAGAGGACGATAAGCTCAATCTCTATGTGCATTCCCAGTTCGGTATCTTTGAAGAAGGAAGTGACCATTTACGGAGCAACGTTAAAGCACAAGTGGCGAACATCCGTTCAAACGCCGATAAAGATTCACTGCGTAAAATGATCAGGTTGATGAAGGTATGGAAGATCCATAACCACAAATCTGCAAAATCCTTCTTTCTCGAACTCATAATCATAAAAGCTTTTGAAAAAAAGGAAGTTACGGGCGATCTATGGGATAAATTAAAAACCGTAATGGAATATATACGGGATAATGTGAAAACGGTATCTCTTCCTGATCCGGGCAACAGTGGTAACAATGTTGCCGATTCCATGACCGAATGGGACAAAAATCAGATGAGCACTGATATGGATTATATTATCACAAGGGTTGAGGATGATGCTGATAACCTTCCGATGTACTTTCCATTAAATCCGAAGTTCCCTGTTGACGAAGAAAAAAACGCTTATGGGCAAAAATCCCCGGGTGTAAGTGTTCCACCACCAGCCAGATTCGGATAAATGATGGAACGCGCTGAAATGATCTCGGGACTATTAGCACAGATCCCGGATCTTCAGATCATATCGCCGCTGGAAGTTTCGGGAAACCGGGTCACTGGAAAGTTCAGGCTTGAAGTAGAACAGACCGAGCTTGAATTTACGGTGGAGATCCTTTCACAATATCCCGCCCAAATACGGGAACAGGAAACCATCCGATTTTTGAACAGTGATCTTCTTGCAATAAACCATGTTAATCATGATGGTTCCATCTGCGTGCATAGCCACTTTAGTCCTAACCTGGCCGACAAGCTAAATCTCGACATAAATGCGCTAAAGCAATGGGTGAAGCGTTATGTGATCGATAAGGAGCAGGATATACATTATGAACATATTGTTGCTGGGGAAATGATACTTGGTGAAGGTAAGGCTACCATGCTTTTTACAGATCTTAACGAAAATTTTGAAGGCGGCGAATTCGGGGAAATCAGCTTTACGATGCTGCAAAAAGCAAAGTCCGGCGACCTCTCGATGGAAACATTCGTGCTACAGAACCTGAAAATAGGCACACAGGAGATTGAATGCAACTGGAATAATTTTACTAAGGCGGGCGAAAGGCACACGGGAATTTTTGTATTCATCAAAGAACCGCCAGTTACCCATGGCCGTTTTGCTATTGAGAACTGGAAGGACCTGGCACCATTTCTGGGACAGGACTTCATTGATTTTCTTGTTGAAAAGGAAATTGCACTCCGTGGCAAACAATATAAAACCTTGCAATTGCTAATCGGCTACCGGATTCCTGAGGGCACAGTACATTGGCAAATGGTCACAATCGAAAAGAAATCCTTTCCCGTTGAACGCATCCGTATAGGCAAGTCTAGACAGTACTTTAACCAGTTGCGTTCACAAGAGGTTTACTATCGATCAACCAGGAATTGTAGTCACCGTTATTTCTTCGGCCGGGGTGCGCTTGATCCTTCACTCACGGACAAGAAGATCCTCATAATGGGCGTTGGTGCACTGGGCAGCATGCTGGCCACAGGACTTTGCCGGGGCGGGGCGAAAAAGATCTGCATTGTCGACAACGATGTAAAGGAACCAGAAAATGTCTGCAGATCAGAATACTCCTTTTACCAAGGCATCGGGAATAAGGTTGATGAACTTCGTAAGCACCTTTACACGATATCTCCTTTTATAGAAGTCGATGAGAACAGGGTGGCTGGAGACCTTAGTATCGCAGACCTTGATAAGGAAACCAGGCAAAAGCTGATAGATTATTTCGACGGCTTTGATCTTGTATTCGACTGTACAGGTGATAACAGCTTAGCTTACGCCCTTCAGAGCCTTGTAGCTAATGAAAAGCTAGTTAATCTCTCGATCTCCAACGGAGCTGGGGAACTTGTTTGTGTATCCGGACCTGATTGCTACAATTGGATACTGCACATCTATGCCTCGATCGGCGAAAACAAGCTACCACTTTACGAGCCAACAGGGTGTTGGAGTGCAACCTTTAGCGCAGGATATTCAGACATCTCCATGTTACTCCACGCAGCCCTAAGGGAAATCAACAGTTCGTTGTCTTTATCGGGGAATGTAAGAAGTTTTTACCTATCGGCTACAACCGATGCTGACACATTAATTAAAATAACAAGATTTTGAAATTTATACAACGGGAACTCGGACTTCGAGCTGAATTAAAAAAAAGTGCTATGCAAGATATCCGCAGAGCTGCAATTACCCATTACCCGATGGAGTTTGGTGGATTTCTTATCGGCAGTTACTCAGCAGAAGGCAATGTTGCATTGATTGATAGAGTACTCTTACCGCAGCTTTTCCGGTCCTCACCTGTTGCCTTTGAACGGCATTCTTCAGGCCTTGAAGTCGAACTGGAAAGACTTTATGCACTGCCAGAGCCCCTATTTTATATTGGGGAATGGCATACCCATCCCGATGGCCCTACCACGCCGAGCAGCACAGACCGCTCAGCGATGGCTGCCATAGCAGCACATCCATCGGTAAAGATCAAAAGTCCATTACTATTAATCGCCAGCGTAAGCCGCAAAAAAGTAAGCGCTGATCTATATATACATTTTAAAGACCAATTATATCATTATGAGAAAATTTAACTTTTTATTATTACTTATTTTAACCGTGCTGATGTTTTTCAGCGCCACAGCACAACATGCCAGCCCTAGCTCGCCAGCAAGGGATGACCTTAATGCACGTGTTATGCGTCTTGAAGACTACAAGGCAAATATTGATAACCTTTCAAAGATCCAATCTGAAAATCTCAAAAAATACATCAACGATGAAATCGAAAAACAGATGGATAAAGTGGATGAATCCAAGAAGACCTTGGAACTGTTGCTTTATTTCGGCATACCGGGAACCATAGTTTCGCTAGTTATTGTCTTTTTTACCTGTATCACTTACTCCAGAAAACTGATCAACAAAAGAATTGAAGACCTTGTTGAGCAAAAACGCGATTCGATCATCCGGCTTATCGAGACTGAAGCCTTCGATCAAAAACTGCTCAATAACAAACAGCTATTGGTCATCAGCGGAACAGAAGAAACAGAGGAGCAGATGAAAAAGTTCTTACTAAAACTGAAGTTTAAAAAAGTAAAATACAGAAGGGTCGGCGATCTTGATACCCTTCCTGATTATGATCTAATGATCTTCAATACTCCTGATGGCGGCGTACCCCAGGAGACAATCGATGAGCTCATGGATAGATCACAGGACGAGGATGACTGCTATGTTGCCTTCACACACGACCACCTCCGCCGGGATCCCAAGCTGAACTTTTCCAACTCGAGGTTTACCCTTTACCACAATATCCTGACAACGCTTAAATTTGCTGAGCTGGTAAAGATTACCGCAAATGAAGAGGAGTAGATTATTCAATATGTTTAATTGATTTATAAATGGAGAACCAAAATGGGTTGTCCATTTATAAATTTAGTTAATCACTAAAATTATAACATTCTTGGCTGTTACATTTCTTTTCTATAGTTTAAACCTAGAGCAGGCCTATAGCCGCTCCAGATACCACTGGAAAAACTTATACACCTGAGCTCTTGGAAAAAGCCTGTCCTGCCCCTGTTGTTGATCTTCAAGCAAAATTGCATTGGGAATCGCGTTCGCAACCAATCGCTCACGCAGATTTCTGTAAAGGTGCGCTGCCTGCTGAAAGCGTTCTGATTTATCGTAACCTGGTAAGCGTCCCTGTCTCCTGAGTTCAGGCAGAACTTCATCACAATTACTGAACAGCCTTCCTGTATGAACAAAATGCAGTAAAAACCAAAGCTCAAAACAGGGATTCTGTTCTAAAACCCTCACTCCATTCCGCTCAGCTCTTGCCTTATCTCGCTGATAGTTGTTCAAACTACCATCCTGATGCACCTTATCCATATCGATGAGTGCAAACACCATAGTATAATCCCGAACCAGCCCCATGGCCTGATCAAGGACACCCCGATAGCTACCTACCCTTCTGGGAAAATCCGGAAAGATTGAAAGATTCGCAGGCCGGTCTGTATCCCTCATGTCCATAAAATAAATCTGCTCCGTTAGACCGTCTCCCACAAGCGCGACTGACGTCCGGAGCGGCATACGCCCCTTCTTTCTCCTATCGTCTCTCGCCATCACTATCCATTAAAGGTGATCCGAGGTTTGGTTTGGCACCCAGCCTTCCAGCTCTGTAGGCATTAATCAGGCTCGCGTCCTTTCTCAAAACAGAAGTATCAAAATCAGCAGCGCTGTAAAAATTGACCTCCCCGTCTCTGCCCTTCTCACAGAACCATAATGCATCTCGCCTCAAAAAATCCTGATTTTCCATTAAAGACTGGTTGTGTGTGGTAATCAATAACTGTGAATCACCCGCGTTAATAAGAAAAACCTGAAGAAAATATTTCATCAGGTCAGGATGGAGTGAAGTCTCCAACTCATCGATGCACAAAAGCTGTTCACTCTTAATCAGATCATAAAGCGGGCCACCCAAAGCAAAATAACGCTGGGTACCGCTACTTTCCCTTTCCAGTGGCATGTGGTAACTTTCTTCACCATCGCCACCATGTATAAAATCAACCTTTCTCCTGTTCTCAAACTCAAACCAATTGCCTGATCCTAGCAACGATGAACTTTTAGTAAAACTTCTTGAAAAATGATGGTTGAATGAAGTCCCTTTCGGTGTGATCTTTACTTCCATTTCTTCCTCGCCTACCTGGATGCCCAATATCTGCTGGTCAGCCTTGTTAACCAGTTTATTCATCCACGCCGCAAAATCACTATCCTGAGCAATCCGCGCAGCGGTATCAAGAACAAGATCCTTATCAGCGATAACCATTCCTTTCAAAAAAACTGATAACCAAATATTAAGCACTTCCAGATCAACCAGATCAATATTGGTCTTGGCATATGCTCCCAACACCGTATTGTTGTGCAGGATATTGATTTCCAATAAATCACTTGTTTTGTTAGAAACCTTCATCGTACTGCCAAACTGCACTTTAGAGAGCCTTTTTTCAGTATCGGTGGTCCGTGAAAATATTTCTGTTGGTTTTGCGGTCCGGTAATACACCATCCGTTCAGAAAGTACAAATTCTCGGTTGAAGTTTATCGAATAAACATACCGTACACCAGCGAGATAAAAAGAGAGTTCGAAAAATGAAGAGTGCCCATAAGGGTCAGAACGGAACATAAATGGTTCGAAGTCAAGAAGCACGCTCTTATCCTCAGCAGGCTTCAAAAGCAAATCTTTAAGAAATTCAAATGCCTTTAAAATTGTAGTTTTTCCAGAAGCGTTAGCCCCATAAATGTAGGCCAGCTTCATCAGCTTCACCCCATCGGCCATTTCGACTTCATAGGCATCACCTAGCACTTCAACCACCTCAAAGTTCATTTCAGCGGTATCTCGGATTGCACCGAAATTTGTTATTCTCAGATAATGAATCATTATTTTCTTAACATTTACCAGTAATACTCAAATATACCAAAAATAATTTCAAAAATATCTAAAATAAAACTTTGAATTGATATTCCCGGCAAGTTTACACCATCACGGCTAATTCGAGAGATACACGTTTTGCTGCCAGAATCTTAAATGAGTAACATCCCCGCCTTTGTTCAATCGCCAACTTAAAAACTACCCCACGGACCTCTTGTTTGCATAACACTGTTCTGAAGATGGGCAATTTTTATATTTACCTCATTATTTTATTTTTTATCATCCCAATTTTACGACTGAGAAATAGCTCTTGTAACGATTGTGATTCCAGATACCTTAATGATCAGGTAGTCGTTGATTAACACAAAAAATGCCTGACCAAAACGGCCAGGCATTCAAACAAACCACAAAACAAACCTTAAACTACTTCTTACTTTTCTTTTCGCTGACTTCCAAACGAATCTGCTGCGCAAGCCCCTTAACTCGCTGCATCGCAATACGAAGCCTGGTACCTGCTGCCCTATTTCCCTTAGCAAAAAATTTCAGTGCATCTTCTTCCGCACCCAATACAACCGCTTTTAATGAATCAAATGTTTTCATAACAATAATTTATATATTAACAATTAATGAATTAGAATTCGCCCATAGTCATTCCTCCATGTTTGCCCACCCCCAGCTGACTACCCTTAATCGATACAATACTTACCCCGTACTGGGTCTCAAATTCCGCTTGTTTTAACAGTAGCCAGCCTACATCCCGTGAAATATTATCCATTTCGGCGACTACCAAAAGATCGATCCGGCCACCTGAATTTTGCACCATACCCTCCAGAATCTGCCAGGACATCCTCCTTTCACCTTCTTCGGACAATACGACCTTCAATACTATCCCATGTTGCCTACAATAATCATAGATCTTTTCGGCCTGCCTGTCCAGTTCTCGCGAATCCCCGAAGCGCTCAAACCGGGCATAACCAATAGCAACCAGCGTTTTACTTTCCTCCATAGCAACAATCAAATTTTCCTGACCAATCAACACAACTCCCAGTAAAAAAATCAGTAAAACCACTCTAGTTCCCTATCCCCATTCCAGCTTCCTGCTGTTTATCCTTGTTTTTCCCTTTCTCCTGCCCGGCATCAAGCAGATTGGCCAGCGCTTCTTTGGTCATCAGCAGTTCACGTTTTTCCATCTTACCATCAGGGGTAAAAAAATTCATTTTACCATACCTGGGCACCGCTTCAACCAAAAGCTTTAACGTTTGCCCATCTTTTTCAGCGCTTACTAGTGGGGTTAACCCATTACGCAGATCTGCTTCCAGTTTTTCCCTTTTCTCAGGAACCACAAGCTCCGCAATCTTATAATTATCTAATACCTTGGGCAGGTCAAATCCATACTGCGGATCATGGTACTGCTGCAAATTGAAATTACCATTTGCCCCGACACCTTTATCCATATCAAACTTTACCCATGCCGCGTAAGGTTCGCCGGAAAGAAAATTTACCAGGTCATTGCGATAAACAGCATAGCCCTGGATCATCTGGGCGGACTGCTGAACAGTAAAACCCTTGCCACGGTCAGGCCACATGGTCTGTGATGCAGGCTTCCCATAAAAAGCTCCCCTGAAATCCTTTGTTACAAAATTTACCTTACCTTCTTCCATGGTGGCAACAATCTGTTTATGGCCCGCATCTTTACCTATTGCAAGTTCCGCGGAACCATCGCGTTTTTTGAAAGACTCAACGGCCTCGGTTACCAGATCGAACTGTTTTACCGAACCGGCCTTACCTTTTTCACCCGGTGTAATGATCAGGTAATGCTGATCCTGCTCCAAGGGCTTACCCAGGTTATGCGCAACAGTAAATTTATTGAGAAAGTAATACTCTGATTTTGAGGACTGCTGAAAATAAAATTCCACATCCACCTGCCCTTTGTTGGCAGGCATCACCTGATGAACTTTAAATTTCGTCACGCCGGTCTTCATCAGCTCCTCCATCTTGATGATGGTCTGCTCCGATGCACCGAGTGCCTTCATTTCATCCTTTCGGTCTTCTAAGTTGTTTAAATTCATAGCTTTTGTTTTTAATGATGTTTTAGGATTATTTAATTTCTGTTCTGATGTCAATCCTGATTTCTCCAGCTCACTAAGCTGATGGACCATATCTGAAATCGGTAACAACTGATGCCAGTTAAATATCTGCTGATACTCCCGTTCAAACCGGATGGCCGAAATGGCATCTGCAAAACAGGTTAGGTCAAATTCAGAGGAGACCGGATGATCAGTATTATAAACCACATAAGTTTGTCCCTGTGAAAGCTGCTCTTCGAGATACTTCCGCAACTGGGTAGCCAGTCCTGTTTTCTTTATCAATTCGACCATAAAAGTTTTTTTTATCTGCTAATCTCCAGCTGCGATTCCTTAGCTTGTTCCATCGGTTTAACCAGACTGAGCGCTAAAGAAGGCTGCGTTTTCACTGGTCGAATTATTTCTTTAAGCTGTTCAAAACCAATTTCCTTTTTTGCTGAATCAAAGAACTCCAGCCTGTTTTCAAACGGCCCGGCACGGATATAAAATTTATCTTTCCCCGGGACACTGATTTCCACCCTGTTCCCCTGCTCAAGTCCACGTAACACTAAATCAGAACTGACCGCATAACATTCAAGCGCAATGGCATGATCCAATAACTGTTTTTTTAAATCATAGTCCTGTCCAATACCAGCAGAAAACAATAGTGGAGCAGCAGAAAAATCCTTAGCCGTATCATTTACTCTCACCCATGTTTTCTCCCATTTGCCATCCAGTCCCTGATAGTTTTTCAGCACTGATCCACCACGTAGCAGATTGATCGCCTCAGCCAGATCAACTCTAGTGTCCTTCGAAAATAAACAGGATTTCTCGCTCCCATCCACCTGCAACAGCCTTGCATTGAAGCCTGTGAAAGAATAACTACCGAATCCCTCTTTTTCCAGAGAAACCTGAAGCGAAATCTTTTCTCCAGTGTTTAAACCTCTAATAAGATCCAACCTCACCGATTGCCGTTCATAGTCCAGCCGCTGTTCTAGCTTCACACCTATAGCACCTAATCCCAGAGAAGAAAGTTCAGACTTTAGGCAATACATATTTTCGTCGCGGATGCTGGCAAATCGCCGCAAGTGCATCCCTTTGTCATATACCAACCCTTTAAGCTTCACTAAAAGCCTAAGTACAGGGTTCGGATAAAGCTGACGACGCAGCTTAGCCGTTACTGAGCGGAGCAGCTGAATATATAATTGCTCCATTTCTGTGGGCCTTATCGATACCCTAAAGATCCCGTGAGATAAAAACTGATATTTCAATTGCCTCATCTTCCGCTCATCGAGGCCCGTGCCCATCAGCCCGGCAAGGGACTTCTGCCGATCTTCCCAGGCCAGATACAGCTGCTCCGCTCTGTTTATTCCTGCATCCACGAGCTAACGCAGTTTTAGTTTATTGTCCCTGAGTAGCACTGCCTGCCCACCTTTTAGCTTTACCTTAATTTTACGCAGCTTTTTGGTTAGCATCGACTTTGCCGCGTCTATCCCGGCGCCTGCAACCTGCGTCACCAGGGATTGATCGAAAGTATTCAGCGCTACTCCCCCTACCGCATTGCCAGCCCCATCATTCACTGTTTCATTCAATACCGCTTCCGGTGCATCAAGTCCCAACATCCCGTCATAACTGTACAGCGATAGGTCAGAAGGAATAATCGCATTGCCCAAACGGATCTGTTTAATATCCAGCAGCAGCCGCTGATTGGTAATCTTACACGCACCAAACAGCTCGTGTCCTTTCGGTATAAGTACCCCATTCACGCGCAGCGTATCCAGCAATAAAAGCTTAATGGTCGCACCTTGCACCACTTTTTTATCTGAAGCAATTACTGCAGGGATCGCCTTAAACAGGCTATCAGTGTTTACTTTTTTAACTACAGCCATTTTTTGTTTTACCCGCTCGGGATGCTGGATATCGATAATGTTCTCCATCATCGCATTCAGCTGTTTCATCTCAGGATCCTCGCCAGCGTTTTTGTTTTCGACCATCATCTTCATCAGTGCCTCAAGCCTGTCCACATCGTTTTTCATGTTTCCTGAGGCAACAGGACTAGAAGCTCCATAAGCTGAACGTATCCCCGCAACGCCGCTAAGTCCACCAGCATTTTCAGCCGGGCGGTCAATCTCACGTTTCAAGGCTTCTAGTTTTAACGAGATTTCTCCGGTCTGCTCTTCCTGACTGTTTTTAAAGCCTAAGTTTTCGCTCATACGCGATAATGAAGCAGATCCTCTGGTCGCTGAATCCCGCTCCGCCTGCTCATAAAAAGCCATTTTATCTGCTGGTTGCTGTTTTTTAATCGCCGCGTCAGGCAGCGAGAAATCCACTTTGCCAGGAACATCAGCTGTGTCCTCGGATGTACCCTTCCCTCCACCTAGCATAAAAAAACCAGTTGTCAGTACAGCTGCTGCAAGCAATGGTAAAAACACCAGCAGCACTTTCTTCTTGTCTATTTTTTTCCTGTTTTCCATCGTGATTGTTTTTATTGGTTATAATTTTATTAAAGAAAAATCAGCACTGCTGAGAGGATCAGATACAAGCAATAAATTACTCCTGCCATCAAAAAGCCCACAAACAATAGCCGCATTTTAAACTTTGAAATACCCTTGGCTTTCATATTCAAAAAAGTCGCTACTGATTGCTGACCTTCAAGTATTTTCCCAGCCAGCCGGAGTGATATATCGTCTTTATTTATTCGCCTGCCATTTCGCCCAGTTTCAGGCAAAGTCCCATCCTCTATAGCGCTACCATTTTTAGCCCTTTTACCCCTTAAGAAATAGCTCCAGATACTCATGGCGCTTCTGGTTTTAACTGTTCAGCCCTGTTTTCCAGTAGCTCAAATTTTCGGATCAGAAAACCATGGGGATTGTTATCCGTCTGGTTCTTCAGATCATCAACTAAACCTTGGCTAATGAGTTTCCTGTAAACCGTTGAAGAAGACCTCACTAGCTTCTGCGTTGCAAAGCACCTGAAGGGATAAGGAAACAGGTCTATATCCAATTGTATACTGTCTATGGTAATTTCCTGCGAGATATTGGCCGCAATCAAGTTATTGTAATAACCGTTTTCCTGAAAGTTATCGTATTGCTTTTTGGCGGACTCATCGGCCAGGTACAGCGCCCTGGTTACGCTCGCCTTGATCGCTTTATCATCAGGAACCAGAGCGAAAAAATACTGGTGAAAGGTGCGGATATGGTCACGCAGCTCTACGGGCAAGTTGCTCTTGCGGTCAGATGCCAGAGCCGTTAACAGCTTACCATTATATAATATGTATATCCGCTGATCCTTCAGGTTATAAAACCTGTAGTATTGGTAAATCGCAAAACAGCTGATTACCACACAGGCCACGATCAGGAATAAGCTAAACAGGCGGATATGTCTAAAAGCGGTATCGATATTTTTAAACTGGCTGAACATAAGATTTGGTTAGATTTAAAATTTATTGGAGTAAAACACAAGACACTAGAATTATTTCCCTTCAATCCGCTGCTGCTGGTGCGGATTATCCGGAAAATAATCCCCTTGTGCCCCGGATGAAAAACTTTGCCTTAAATTCCGGTAACCATCGCCTAGCACATCTGCGGCCATACCACCGCCCGATTTCGCAGCCTGTGTACCAGAACGGGTAGCCGAAGACACGATCGAATTCACCTTTTGCAAGATCGTATTTCCCCCGCCCGCATGCACCACATAGTTGGCCACATTCGGCACACAGAAATAACCCACGATGCCGATGATCAGAAAAATCAGGTAAGCAGTATCCAGACTTGAAAAGAATGTATCCCCCTGCTGCTCGATCTGCGATAGATCCAGTTTTAACATATTTTCCTGCACCTTACCCAGTATACTCGAAAAGATATTACAGATCGGTAACCACAGAAATATGTTCACATAACGGGCAATCCATACCGTCAAAGTATTCTGAAACCCGTCAAAGACCGCAAATCCGAATACCAATGGCCCCAGAATGGCCAGCACGATCAAAAAAAACGTACGCACGGTATTGATGCAAAGCGCTGCCGCGGCATAAAAAATCTCTAAAACCTCACTCAGCCATTGCTTGATGGAATTTCTGAAATTATACGAAGCCTTGGCAATATTGAACTCCAGCCCACGCCCTAATCCATCCAAGAACGTCTCATCTTCGCCGTTTGGATCCTTTGGATAGGCGTATTTATGCCATTTATCCATATCCCCACTACCATCTTCCCCAACATACATTTGCCAGTAGCGGCTCTTCTTAATTGCAGCTTCCTTCATTTTAAGCAATCTCTCTATGGCCTTATTACTATTAGAAACCATTGCATTTGTCGCCGATACTGTGGGCTGCAATACCCCATTGATCATACCGATCACTGCCGGAAAAAGCATTACCGCCATTCCCAGAGCAAACGGCCTGAGTAGTGGGTAAAAATCGATGGACTCGGCGGAAGCCAATTGCCGCCAAACGCGGGAAGAGATATACCACAGCGCCCCAAAACCTGCCAGTCCCCTGCCGACATTGATCATGCCCGAACACAGCGGCAACATTTCATCATATACCCGGTCCAGCACAGGTTGCAAACCTGAAATGCTCTGAGCTGCAGTTTGGGCATAGCTGAAGATCGGCAGCATTAAAAAAGCCATGGAAGCACATAAGAATGAGTTAAACCTAATATTCATTTTATCCTAAATTTTATTGATTTCTTCTGAGCCTGGCAATCAGCCAGGCCACTTGCAAAGCGCATAAAACCACTACCCAACCTTGTGGTAATTAATTCCTGGCTCCTAGCACATCCGATACCCCCTTTACATCTGCCCTTTCCTTGCTCCGTTGCAGGTCCAGCATTGTGGCCTGGTCATTAAAAGCCCGCAAGAACATCAGTTTTTCTTCGGTATCCGCAAAAATCCGGTCAATGGCCGCTAACCGCTCCTGATCACTCATTCGCAAGTTTGAGGAGGTTATCACCGTGAGCAGTTCATCCAGGTTATCCATACTCAGCTCAAAAAGCTGTTTATATACCCCTGCCAGATAAGCAATATCGTTTTCAGAAAAATTGCCCGAGGCTTGAAAACGCTTAAATGCCCGTTTGTATTCTGAGACGATCCGCCCCTGGTCTGTGATGATATCCGCTACCTTGTGGTATCTTTTGATCTCCGGGCTGACCAGCATCATGCCATCCAGAAAGACCTCATGCAGCGAAAAATTCCCTTCTGCGATATCCTTCACCGCTTTATAACCACTGGAAATCAGCAGGTAGCCTTTTTTCATGTCGGCTAAAATGTTCTTTAGCTGGCTGAGCTTTTCGACATTCAAAAGCAGCTGCTGCGCTTCAGTAGACTGGCCGTAGCCGGGACTAGAAAGTAGCAGCAACGGAAAGCAAAGCATGGCCATTAAGCGAACACTAAAATTCCTTATTAATACGCATAGCACGCTGCTAGCGGAAAACGATATCAAAAACCTATTCAAAACCATAAGCCCCCCTCAACTCTAAAATGTCCAGATTATCCCTTTCCCTGTTCCTGATCAATCGTTCCACTTTACCCATAAAATCAGCAGTAAAAGCGGCCTTATCCTGCATAGCTTCATATAACAGATCAATGCGCCTGATCCGTTCAGATTTGCCCATCTCCAGCCTGCCTGAAGTCACCACCAAAAGCAGCGATTCCAGATCACGCAAGCATTCCGCCAGTATCCCAGCTTTCACTTCCAGGATATACAGCTGATCACCCGGCGAAAGCATGGCATCGCCCTTAAACTCCCCAAACCATCTTGCGATACTGATCTGGTAAGCCAGGATCTCCGCCACTTTTACATTTTTTCGGACCGACGGGCTTACCGTTTTCAAAGAAGAAATAAAGGCCCCATGCAGACTGAATTCTCCATTAGTGATATCACGGATCGTCTGCAATCCCCCATCTACCAACTGATAACCTTTCTTTGCATAACCCAGGTAAAGCTGCAATGCGGCAATCTGTTCCAGCAGGTATTTTTTCTGCGTTTTTTTCTGGTTAAAAAACTCACCAAAGGTCTGTGCATGAACTGCACTTCCAAAGCAGAAAACAACCACCATCAACGCCGCAACAACGGACCTCAATTTAAAAGCAGAACGCTTTACCGAACCAACCGCCAATACCGAAACCTTTCCGGCCTTAGCGCAACACTTAATTTTCGACTCCATAGATTTCTTTTAGTTTAGCGCTTTCCTCCATTGAAGAAGCGCGTTGAATACTCAAGACCGCATTGCCCCGGTTAAAACTTTTCAGGTCCGTATAATTGTTATCCATCTTTTCTGAGGCCTTTGAAATGATCTCGAGCCTTTCGGCATCACTCATCTGCGTTTTAAAGGAATTCACCACCAATAGCAGTTGATCAATATTTTTGATACTTTCATCCAATATCCCCGAATACACCTTTTGCATATAATCCAGCTCTGAGTCTTCAAAATGTTTATCCTGCTTAAATAAGTTCCAGGCCCATTTGTATTCATCCACAATGGCCACCTGTTTCGCCGTCAGGTCCTTCACCTTTTTATAATAGGCAATCGCGGATTTGATCTTCCAGAGTTCCTCGTAATATTCTCTATAAAGCTCCTTCTGCCGCTGCGTCCAGTCGGCAATCTCGGTCAGCTTTAATTTGGACAGCTGGTTTTCCAGCACCTTCTGCGCATTCTGCAACCAGATCGTCTCGTTCTGCAAACGCTGAATTTTCAGATCCACCGCCTTGATCACTTTTTTCACGCCCGCTTTGATCACTTCCAGCACCGCGATCTGTGCATCCGCTCCTTTTGGAAGCCCCACGATCAGCGTCATGGTGCTAAGTGGCAGAATTACCATATATTGTTTCATCGTCCTCTGAATTTTAGTCCATAGTTTTCCCATCCAGCCCGAAGGGCTGGTAAGCAATAGATTTTTCATTCCTAATTATTAATTGTTTTTCCTTTTATATAGCAGAGCAAATAACTTTGCTTTACAGCTACTCAGCACCGAGCTTCCGGTATTCCCGAGTCCCCAGCAGCAGCACACCGGAATCGGGGTAAAACCTGATGATCTTTGAATTCCGGGGCACATGGATCGACCCACTTTCCTCATCCCAGACCCCAAACCATTGCTCGGCATCGTATTCCAAACGGCCCGGTTTTCCATCCTCCAGCCGCCTGAAACCCGTCTTTCGGACAATGGGATAGCTGCCCTTTACCTTGTTAAAATCCCCGATAATCAGCGTATCTGAAGATTCGCTATATTCTCCTTTGGCATGATCCACATAAGTGCCCGGGATAAATGATTGCAGGTCCCCAGTACCTTTACAGGCGACTAAACCCAGCACGCCTAGAAATAAAAAAAAGCTTTTTGTTTTCATGGTTGATTTGTATTTGGTTAGCATTATTTACGATATGATCGGTTTGTAAAGCGCATCTTTTAGTTCCTTCTGCTTCGCCCTCATCTCTGCCGCCAGTACAGAAATCCCCTTCTGGATACTGCCATAACGAGCAGCGTATTCCTGCACCAATATCTTCTCGCGCTCCTCGGTGGTATAAGCAAGGTATTCTTCAATACTTACCTCTGTCCTGTACACTTTACTCATCTGCCCACCGAGCGAGATAAAGATTTCCTTGTATTTCAGTTTTGGATCATTTGCCTTATTCATCGAAAGTACGAGTGCCTTTTCCTTATCGGTCAGTCCAAGCAACTCCTGTATCTGGTCAAATTTGTTCTGGTATTTACTCTGATCAAGCAGGATCTTGCAGTCCGCATTGTTGATAATCGCTTGTTTGACAATAGGAGAAGAAATCACATCCTCAATTTCCTGGGTCACCACGATCGGTTCCCCAAAAAACTTGCGCATCGTTTTAAATAAGTAGCGGATGTATTCAGCCATACCTTCCTTCGCTATCGCCTTCCAGCATTCTTCGATCAGCACCACCTTACGGATCCCTTTCAGTTTTCGCATCTTGGATATCACCATTTCCATAATAATCAGCGTTACTACCGGAAATAAGATCGGGTGGTCTTTCACATTGTCCAGCTCAAAAACAATAAAACGTTCCTGCAACATATCCAGGTTTTCAGAGGCATTGAGCAGGTAATCAAACTCCCCTCCACGGTAATAGGGATTTAACACATAAAGGAAATTCCCGACATCAAAATCCTTCTCTTTCACTTTTCCATCTGACAGCACCTGCATATATTCCGACATCAAAAACTCATAGAAGGAATTAAAACATGGAAAAATATCACTCCTCGACTCGAGATGCTCATAATAAAGCTTCAGTGCATTGGAAATCGCCACATATTCTGACCTGCGATAAGGCTCATCATCCTTTTTCCACAAAGCCAAAAGCAAAGTTTTGATGCTTTCCTTTTTTTCGGTATCCATCTGATCGCCATCGGAGAGATAAAAAGGATTGAACTTGATCGGATCTTCCTCACTATAGGTAAAATAATAGCCCCCGACCAGTTCGCACAGTCCCTTGTAACTATGCCCGATATCAACCAGGATACAGTGCGCCCCTTGCTCATAGTAACTCCGCATCATGTGGTTTACCGCAAAAGACTTACCCGATCCCGATGGCCCAATGAGTAACTTTGCACGATTGGTAATTAGCCCACGCGCCCAGGGCTCATCGCTGATATCCACATGCACCGGTTTCCCCGTCAACCTGTCTCCCATCCTGATCCCGAATGGACTTAAAGAACTCTGATAAGCTGTTTCCAGATTAAAAAAACAGCATGCCTGCTCTAAAAAAGTATCAAAGCTGTCATTCATCGGAAAGTCTGCCGCGTTCCCTGGAAGCCCAGCCCACCAGACCTGTGCCTGTCCATCCGTCTCTCTTTTGGCCGATGCATCCAGCCCCGCCATCGCCGAGCCCACCAGGTTCTTCAGATCCAGAGATTTCGACCTCTCCGAAGACCAGGCCAGTACATTAAAATGCGCTTTAACCGGCAAACGCTGCGATGCTACCGCTTCATTTAAAAAATCATTTACCGCATCTCTTGACAAAGCATTCTCACGGGAATATGCCGACAGCGACTGCAAACGCAGTTTCTTCGCCTCCAGCCTTTTCAGCACTTTATCCCTATCACCTATAAAAATATACTGGTTTAAAATATGGTTACAGGACAACAGCGATCCCAAAGGGCTTGCAAAACCGATACTGAATTTTGACCTGTCCGAACTGTATTTATCATAATTGATCCGTGGGCCGCAAAGTGCTGGCAGTTCTTCCACATCCGAAAGCGTATAGAGCTCACAGCGTTTATCCCCCACCCGGATTTCATCACGCAGATGGATATCCGAAATCATCGGCATTTCCTCTTTGCCCAACAAAAAGCAGTAACGCTCGATCAATCCTGGTTTATTGGCCGTTCCCGCAAGTTCATCATCCAGCAGCCTGACCATCGACACAAAACCACTATCCGATAAAATCCGGACAAACTGCCCAACATAATCCAAAAAAGAACTGAACATAAGAGGATCCACCGTTTGCTCCGGTACAATACGCCTGCGAAGGATATTGCTGTAAGCAGAGTTTGAAAGCTTCCTGCCCGAAGGTTTCGCCGTCAGCATCACATAACACTCATGCTCCAAAAATTCCCGCTCATTAAAAAAGCGCTCTGAAGCTCCCGATAAAAAACTATGTTCTGCTGAAAAATCTGCCTTGAACCTGCTTTCCAAAAACCAGTCCTGTTTATGCAGCACTGTTCCCACAGGCAATACCCTGATCGCTTTTACCCAGGCCTGGTGGTAACTTTCGTAATCCCTTTCCGACAGCGTAAAGATTTCCGGCAAAGTCAACCTGAACACCACCGTCAGGTCTCCCTGCATTGACTGGATACAGTCATGCTCTACCTTATATATAGGAAATATATCTGCTGCCTCAATCATGACCGTACATTTTTAAGCCCTGTAAATAACCGTCTCGAGCGGAATACCAAAAAACGGGGAATGCCGCGTTTGGCTAAAAACTTTAATAGCCCATGCTCCCCGAACTTCGCGCTCATGCGAAACACCACCACAAACAGACCACCGCCAAACATCCCCACAAGCACAATTAAAATCACTAGTGGCACACCCGACACATAGCCCACCGCAAAACCGATCAGCGCTAGCACCAGCCCCAAAGCCAGATAAGCGATGTACTGCGCTTTCAGCCCCTTAAAGACAATTGGCCTTCCCACCCCTTTATTGATATGATATACAGTAGCCATAACTATATCCCGAAAAATGATTTTAAAACCGTAGCCACAATCACCAGGAATACACAACTCCCAAACCAGGCAGAAGCCACTTTGGAAGTATCCGGCTCTCCCGCATTCCATTTGTTGAAGACCTTGACAGCGCCTATGATGCCCATCACTGCACCGATGGCATACATCAGGTCACAGCCGCTATCAAAATAACCCTTCACCTTATTGGTTGCCTCCTGGATCCCGGCATCCCCATCCTGGGCAAAAAGTGGAAGTGCATACCAGAGCTGATACCAACACAAGATATAGGCCATCAATAAAAATTTGGCAAAAAGTTTCCTCAAAGGGCTATTGAATTGATTTTTCATAGAAAATGGATGTTAAACGTTGATAGATGTAGGGTAAGAGTTAGATATCTGGCCAGCCAGAAAAGATTTGCCTTTAATACCAAAGATTTTCCAGCTCCTCTGCACTCAGGTGAAAAGCTGCATGTTCAGCAATAAATCCATTGATCCGCCCGATCCGTGGATGCGAAGCCATTCCCGGATAGATCTCTTTTACCGCTTTCATCAGTTCCAAAAAATTGCGTTTATGACCATCTTCTTTGGCCAGAAGCAAAAACACATTCTTGATTTCCTCCAATAAATCCGGCACCAGCCCCTGCTGATCCTCAACATCACGTTCTTCCACTCCTACAAAACCGATTTCTTCCATGCCCACACTGCTCATCCCCTGAGGCAATTTTGCTTTGCCCATCAGGTCACCAGTCAAAGGTTCACCTGCATCAGCCGAACCTGTATTTTGCTGACCTCGGTCAGCACGCCGATCAGCCCACTTTCCAGCGTTTCCAACACCAAACGGCCCGCGCTTCCTTTTCAGATAAAAGAAAAACAATACACCACCATACCAGAGCAGTCCCAATAGCACCAACACCGTTAAAAACCCAGAAGTAGAAAAACCATGCAACATAACAGCTTAACTTTGTCCCGCTACTCCATTGTACCGGGATTTGATAAAGCAAAATTGCGCACACCTCAGATCTTCTTATCCAATGTTGGATAGATTGGATCCCCAACCATCCTTAAACCCCCTACCGAGCATACTTAACCAATCATTAAAAACCATTCCTTCTGGCAGCCTTGTCCGGATCATAGGCATCATCCTCATCCATCTTCTTTAAAACTGCCACTCTCATCATATCCAGAAACGCCGTTTTGCTTATGGTCTTCCTAGCTTTCAGATCATCAAATCCACGTTTGGGTACCCTTAGATTCACCCCAAAAAAAGCCCCCACGACCTTGAACAGTTCCACAATCCCTATGCTGCCATTATTGACCTGTCCCGTTAAATGAATACCATGGACCAACTCTATCAGGTGTATATCTTCTCCCGTCCATTTGATCTCACGCTGCAGACTACCTGTTGGATCGACAACCGTAGCAGACAGCGGCCCAGGTCCAGTAAGCCCATGCAGTAGCGCCAAAATCTCATTACGCACACGCTCTTGCGCCATAAACCAGCTCAGAAGCTCTGCCATCGGGGTACCCAAAATGGGCTCATAACTCAATACGAATGGCTGAAGGATGTTTTTCACATCACGCCGGGAATAAAAGACCTCATCCAGCAAACAGCCATCCAGCCTGAAATAATCATAATGCATACAGTTCTGCTCAAAAAAAACAGTGATGGAGCGAAGCTTGGAGAGGTAATATTTCTTTTTGGCTTTCAGCCCCGATTGGGGAACACCAGCCATAAAACAATGATATTCTGTGTAATACACGAGTAAAGACTTGAACCTGGGGTAGATAAATTTAAAATAACCGATCTCTTCCAAAGGATCCGTAAATGGATGTTCAGAAATAAAACCAGTCAGATCCTTCAGCGCATCCGCAACTGCAGTAATCTGCGCCTTCAGCATTGCTACTGGAGACAATTCCTCTTCAGATAAAGATTCCAGCCGGGCATTAAGTTCACCCAGCAGATTTTCACTAAACTTGTTGTACATAAGGTTGATATTTAGATATACTTCCACCTCGCCCGTTAACCGGCAACAACTCTCACAGGTAGAAAAAATGTAAATTCATCAAAATGAAAAAAAGGTTTGTTCAAGAGTAATTCTGCTATTCTTTTCTTTTTCTCATAGCCGGTTCTTTTTATTAAAAATAAACAGGAAAGCATTAGCATAAACCATAACCGACATACCCATACTAAAACAGTCAATAAGCCGTTATTAAAAAGTATCCGTTCCGACAGGACAATATTAGCCCGTTTAAAAATAACAATGGTTGATCTGTGACACAATCGATCAACATGCATCATTTTATCAACGGCGAAGCAGACCTACTGGAAACACTTAGCTTCATTATCCCCCTTCCAACGCCCATGCAAAATCGGGTAAAAGAGGAAAGTCTCATTGAAATTTTCGAACGGAAAAAGCTCATTTTATCACCCGGCGAAACTTCACGCCGCATCTACTTTATACGCAGCGGATTCCTGCGCACCTACTTCATTGATGATGATGGAAAAGAATGTACCACCTGGTTCACAGGCAAAGGTGATCTAATGACTTCAGTATACAGCTTTTTCAGCCAACAACCTGCAAATGAGTACATAGAAGTACTTCAGGATTGCAAATTACAGTCCCTCACATGGCTCGAATTAAATGCCTATTACGCCGACTTCAGAGAGGGCAATCTACTGGGCAGGATCGTCACCGAGAAGTACTTTATCAGGAGCGAAGAGCGGGCCATCTTACTACGCACGCACAGCCCTGAACTGCGTTATGATCTGCTACTCAAAAACCACCCCGAAATCGAGCAGCAGACCACTCAGCAGAACATCGCCTCCTACCTCGGCATCAGCCGCGAAACACTTAGCAGAATCAGAAGGAAAAAACTCGAAATGTGTCACCAGACACAAAAACAGCAAAAACGGGAACCGTAAATCCTGACGAAAAACCGGGCAATAGTAAATAATTTTAAATCAAGGGATAATTATCCGAAAAGGAATCCAGGTATAATCGGTATTTTCGAAATTCTAGTTTTTCAAAACCAAATTTCCAGCAGACAAAACCTAAACAACCAACTATCAACCACAAAGATTAAAATTTGTACTACCAAAATGTACCCATTGCTATGGATGCAAACCAGTGGCCACTTTTAGCGAAACCCCCAAACTGACTATAAAAACATTAACAGACAGCAAACAGCACAAATTTCTGAAACAACAAAGAAATCAGATGTATTTCCTAAACGCGGCAACCGTCTGGTAAATCCCATAGGCTATTATAACTTTCCCAATAATAAACCAGGTAGCTCCCCAAGCTCCGCCGGCCAGCCGTCCATCCTCAATTAATTGTTTAAATCCTGCAGGCAACCAGAAATACTCAATGAACCCAGCCCAAAATCGGCCATCAAACAAAATAAAACCAGTACCACTTTCTTCGAAGAACGCAAAACCTATTCTAAATGACTCAAAGAGCGTGTAAAAAAGCAGCCCGCCAAAAAAGGTAAAAAACACACCCAAAAGCCAGTTTGTACCATAATTATTCGATAGACGGTTTAGCGCCAATATTGCCAGATCGGCTACATTTCCCAAACCAATCTCCTTACTATGAAGCCTCATTTCTAGCTTGTTGTAGGCAACAGCGGAAATTATATTATTCACTTTTTTTGATTCATGTTTTAGCAGTCTCGCCGTCGGCCGATCATGAATGGATGCCCAGAGTGTATTATTATCTTGGATATTACCCAGTACAATTGTAGCATACAATGATATGGCTGTTACAAATACATCCCTGATATCGAGATAACCTTTGATCAATGCATTCGAAAAGACAAGCTGGCCTGCGGCGTTCCCTTTAGCATTCAGTCCATATACCCTGATCAGCGACTCAGAAGAAATAAATGCACCCTGAAAGGAAATCATCCCGGTAAAAGCCAATGGTGCCTGTCCTGGATGACTACCCAACCAAATATCTGAATGGATCTTAGCCTGCGCGAAATAGACCTCGGCAGAATAGATGTCACAGCTGCTAAGATTAAGCCTGGAATGAAATACCGAAGAGTTAAAACTTAGCAGTTTTCCAACCTTTACATTGTGGAAAATAATCTCCTTTTCAAATATGCACTGAGTGAGGTAGACCTTTTCCGAAATATCTACATCGATAAAGAATGAACTATCTGAGAAAACTGCACCCCGTCCCCTTATACTCCCGCTAATTGAAACCCTGTTCATCTCGACCGAGCCAGAGCACTCCATCTCCGAGCAATTCAGATCTTCAATAGTAGACTTTTCCTGCTTGGAATCTCTGCTTACGATATTCAGCGAGGAAAGTTTCGAGAGTGAGAGGTCTAAAGCCCCCTTAATTCTATTACCGACAAAATTAAGCTGACCACCAACCACTGCCCGGCTCATATTAATGCCAGAAAGAAATACCGTATTCTCTATATGAAGCATTTTCTCTATCTCCATAGCTGATAAAGACCGGATCTCGAGCTCAAACTGGCTATCCATTATCACCACATTTGATGAAGAATTAAACACCAATCTCGAAAGACCTAGCGCCGATACCGATCGGATATTTACCTCATGAGAAAACCTGCAGTAGCAGATATCCAGCCCAAGCTTAAAGACCAGATCCGAAAAACGAACTTCAACACTAAAGCTGCAGTTTGTAAACCGGACAGGCCGATCGAAGGAAAGCGCAGAAAAGTCCAGCTGTGGATTGAGCTCCTTAATCATCATCGGCCTGGTTTCTCTTCTCTTTTCCCTAACAAGAAGAATCCCCTCAACCGGATTCTCGCTGATCAAGTGATAAATATCGATATCCGATTCAAAGCTGATGCCCTGAAAGTTAAACTCTCCTTTCAATCCCCTAAGTAAAGAAAGCATATCTGTATCAGTTTTGATTACGACATGATATATACTCATATTAAAACGCCAATTATTTGTAAAAAACTTAAAAACAGTCTATGCTACTTTGATTCAAGGGTTTCGCTCCGCATCAGCTCTTCTGCCCCTTCCACAAAAAATAACAGATTTTTATAATCGAGTGCGTTAAGCTCACTCCTGCTATAACCACGGATTGCGCTCAGTAATTTTGCCAGCAAACCGCCCGGCAGCAGCTGCTCTCTCTGACCAAAATCAACAGTACCCGCATTCCCTTGCTGATCAAGCAATAAAAAATGTTTAACTATAGCCACTCCCATCTGCGGATGCTGAAGATTCTCCTCCAGCTTTTCGATATACTCCTTTTGAAGAAACCTTGCCATAGCGAACAGAAAAGTACTATCTACCCAACTTATCTCCCCTTCGCGAAAATGCATAAAACTAAAACCTGACTCATCTGCCAGATACTTCTCAAAAGGCGCTGTCAGTCCGGCCTTCTTTGAGCGGAACTGCTCGATGACAGCTGGGCTGACACCCGAGACACGATCAATCAGTATCTGATAGATAATTACAAAGCCGATCTTACCTCCCGGTTTTCTGTTTAATGAAACAGCTTCAGTTGCGAAATTGACCGCCTTATGGCTATCGTCGAAAAAATTGATCAGATTGAAATATGCCGATATGATCAGACTTTTATAGCTAAAATCTATCCTATCAGGTCTTTGGTTCCAAAAACCGATGAAATTAGCGAAGATATCTTTTGAACTGGAAGAAAGACGAATCTCCAGATTAGGGTTAGAGATGCGCTTGAGAAAGTTATGCATCTTATCTGTTTCAAGGATCTGGCTAAGCAAAGCAAACTTATTAGAACCCTCGCTAAAAAAAGCTGTGATATAGCTCTCGGTCACATCAGTAGAAGGAACCATTAAAGAGAAGTAACGCTCGAAATATTCCGGATCACGCAACCTTTTAGGATCCATATACTTTCTTTTGCCATAATCATTGAGCAATAATAAATCCAATAGCGAGGCAGTTGTCCCGTTCGTAAACCGCTTGACGAAATTCTCATTCACTCCTACATCAGCCCATATTGCCTGGCGCCTAATCATTGGGATCTCTATATGTAAACGCTGATAGCTCCTGTGGTCAAATGTCCGAATCGCCTCCAGCAACAGGAAATCCAGCAGAAAAATATCGTTCTGTATATTGGGCAAGCTGAAGACCAAGTTATTGAGATATCGGTTGACATCCCTTATCGAGTGGAAATATTCTCCTAAGCCATGTAATCTCCATGAGCTCTGCAGATCCTCCAGATCAACGTTTAATCCCAGTTTAAGCAGATAAGCCTTTAAACGCGAAAAGAGTATTTCCTCCAACTGACGCTCAAGTACAGGTGGCATCGAAAAATCGACCTGAATAATCTTCTCCAGATACCGCTCTCCATTCACTCCATATTCGGTTTCCAATGCACGGATCACCACCTCCTTATCATAGGCGATAACAAAAAAGGTATTCACCATATTAAGATTCACCTTTAACATTTTGAAAACAGCCGTAATCTCTTTAGGTGTCAGCCTATCCAGATCGTCTATCAAGATGTAGATTTTGACATTATTCTCCGCCAGTAACCCGCCTATCGCCTCCTTTAAGTCTCCGACTGTTCCAACACCTTCCCCATTGACATAATCATCCACCCCATCCAGTATGCCCTTGACCACGCCATTGGTATGTTTTAAAAACTTAACATATTTAAGGTAGCTCAGGTATTTTTTGAGTTTCTGATTGGCTTTGGATATATCTTTTCCCCATTTAAATCCTGATACTTTTTCGAGTATCGTCTCCAGGAAATTACGTTCTAAACTATCTTCTCCAGTATTTCCCCAGCTATTAAATTCAATTATCTTAATGCCTTGTCCGCTGCTTTGATTATCCAGATGGTTTTTGATATAGGACAGTAGTGTGGATTTCCCAGATCCCCAATTGCCGGCAATCCCCACCACCAGACTCTCACTGGTATCCTCAAAGGAGCTCGTCAAACTTTTAACGATCTGTCCAGCGAATATATCTCTGCCCAAAAGGTCTTTATCGGCTTTGCCGTCCGTTGCAATCATTGTGAACCGTTTCTATTTGGTTATTATTTTTGTTTAAAATGAGATAATACTCCGCATTTCTGCACATTGTGAGTCATGGCTAAACTGAAATAAATTTAGCACATCCGAAAATTCAGATTTACAGAAGCTAAAATCCGATTATTCTAAACTCAATTGAAAAGTGCTTTAAACTCAAGCTCAAGGGTATTATCCACCTTTACTTCCATAAAGGCCTCAAAAATAAGCTCAAGGGTATTTTCTCTTTCAGAGAGAAAGTTCCAGAACTCATTCCCCACCCATGCCTCACTATGCGCCTCAAGCGGCCAGCCTTTTTTTATACTTTTTTCCCAAAAATCTTTTGCACCAAATGGATTATATGGAAACACAATCCGGCATTCGGCTTTTTCTAACGGGAACTCGGTATAAAAGTAACTATACCAGTCAACGATTTGGCGGAAAAGATCTTTGAACTTCTCCATATTGGGGCGAACAGTTTTGGTATCAAAAAGATAATGGATACCAGTCTTCTTTTTTCTTAACCAGATATCGACTCCCTGTCCCTTCGTAGTAACTTTGAGGGGAATATTCTTACCGGCAAGGTGCTGGCAGTTTTTCCTGATCACGCTATTGACATCCCTAACAACAGAACGCGTTATCCTCTCCTCTTTGACATTCGCTATCACATTGGAAAGAAAGGTAGTGCTTTCTTCAGGCTGATTGAGTTTTTGATCCAAAACCTCAAAACCGCCTAACTCGGCGAGTCTTTTTGCCAAAGGTTCCCACAATGTACTTCCGATTGAGGTTTCAATGCCGCCGACAATGGAGCGTATCTTCCGTTCTGTTGGAATAAGGTAATCTAAGGGATGAAACGTTTTACTCTTTTTATCGTAATTTTTAATGTATGTTCTAATGCTTGAGACCACAACTGTTTTGATCTCCACCATTAGCTCAGCATCTGAGAGTTTTCTTTGTTCGAGCATTATTTTTAGATTATTTTTCCCTAAAGTAATGATAAAGCCCGCTTTTTTGCTGATCATCTATTGCAAAAAAATAAATATTGAGGATTTTGCTACATTTGAAAAAAAACGAATGGCCAATACCTATCTAAATTACATCTCCGATGAGCACTTCTTAAAGTGTATCGCAAATCTCCATAGCTCTTACCTGCGTGCAAAGAATAATGTTAGCAAAAAGGATTTTTATAAAAACAAGGTTGATACCATTAAGCTGACCTTTGATACCAAATTCAATGAAATTGATGAGGAAGCTTTGATTGAATCCGAGATTTTACGTCAGATCGATAAATCGATCAACAACTCCATCGGAACTTTTCACGAGCAGATTCTCGGGGGGATTAATGGTTTTGAGGTGGGTAAACTTAGCGGGTTTGATATCAAGGCTTCAGATGATACCCTTTTTGCCGATATAAAGAATAAACACAATACCATGAACAGTAGTGCTGCTGAAGCGCTTTTCCAGAAACTTGCCAAGTACGCAGATACTTATAAGAAGTCCACGTGTTATTGGGTACAAATTTTGGCGACAGATAGCTTTGATAGTAAATGGGCAGGTATTATCAACGGTAAGGAGTATAGCCATAGCCGGGTGAACAAGATTTCCGGTGACCGTTTCTATGCCCTTTTATCCGGTGAGGACGATGCCCTGGCGAAACTCTATCTTGCACTTCCCAAAGCTACTGATGCTTATTTAGCTACGATCCCCAAGGCGGAAGAGCAGGCGAAGAATTCTGCACTTTCTGAGATCAATAAAGAGATTGAAAAAAGCCATCGCAGTATCCTAGATCAGATCACTTTTGATAATTTCGGATATTACAATGGCTTTGATAAGCTTTGATATTATGTATTAAGCAGTTTCTTTTATCTGGCTAAGCGCTTTTGCGTTTATCGGCCTGCGCGTAATAGGCATTCAAGAACTCAACGATTGCGCCGCCAATAGCTGCTGCTAAATTTACCGGCACTGCATTTCCGATCTGTTTGTACTGAGCGGAAACCGGCCCCTGAAATTCCCATTCATCCGGAAAAGTCTGTATGCGGGCGTATTCCCTTACCGTAAACGGACGGGTATGATCGGGATGGCATCTCTCGGTCTGTTTTTGAGCTGGACTACAGGTCAGGGTGAGTGATGGCTCATCCCAGCTGATCCTTCTGGCCATGCCGGTTTTTCCGCCGCCCAGATAGAAGCTTTTCTGCATATACTCCTTTTGGATATCCAATGGCAGATCTCTCCAATAACCGCCCGGGGGAACCAGGTCCAGTACTTCTTTTTTTGAGGCTGGATATTTTGTTCCCGCCGAATGGGGCACATCGGTACCGAAAAGTGGCCCTGCCTTGAGCGCATCGCGCAGCGTAAATACTTTTTTACTAGCCACCGGATATTCGAAATCGATATCAATATCTTTTCTTACCCCTACCAATATCAACCTTTCTCTCTTTTGGGGTACGTTATAGAAAATTGCACGTAATACTTTTGGATCCAGTACCCTATAGCCGATCTCATCCAAAATGGCAATCATCGTTTTGAGCGTTCGTCCAGAATCATGGTTCTGTAAGCCTTTTACGTTCTCCCCTATACAGATTTTAGGGTTAGTCTCCTGTACTGTCCTTGCAAACTCGTAGAAAAGCGTTCCCCTTGCATCATCAAAGCCAAAACGTTTTCCGGCATAACTAAAGGCCTGGCAGGGAAATCCTCCTGTTACCACATCAACTTTATCCCTGTATTCTTTAAAAGAGATATCCCTGATGTCGCCAGGAACCACGTTCCACTCCGGCCTGTTCGCCTGTAGGGTCTTTACCGCGTATTTATCTATTTCATTTAGGGCAAGGCACTTAAGACCTGCCTTCTCCATTCCAATGGCCAATCCGCCGGCGCCTGCGAAGAGCTCCAGCACACTATATTGGTTATCGGCTTTGGGCAATGATATTCTCTCATCGAGTTTTTTGTTTTTGGGCATATTCTGGAATTCTTCGAACTGTTGGAGTTGCTCTAGGCTATAGTATCTGTAATTGCTCATAGGGTCGCGATGGGCACGAAGCTTTTCTGCCCGATCCCATCTCCTTAAGGTTTCTTTGCTCTTGGAGAGTATTGAGGATACTTCCTCCAGAGAGTATTTATCTTTTATAACCATATTACACAACCTTACACATGGTTACAAATATAAAAAGATATTTGGAGCTGCAAATATGCTAAAAAATTTAGTTTTCCACATTTTCTCAGACCAGTTTTCAGCACCCTGAAAATCAATCACCTGCAGTGCAGGGATATGGATTTTTATTTTTTGCTCAGGCAATCCTGGTAAAGCCACCGGCATTGAGATCCAGCACAAAGCTTCCTTTGGCATTTCCTCTTTGATCACCTACCCTTTGGATATAGCTATGTAGCGGTGCCGATGCTACCGCTTTAATCATATCCCCGTATTTGAGGCACCAAACACCGACCATCGGCTTCACCGGTATATCCCCTGCGCCCACGAACCTGATCGCCTGCCAATCGACCCAAAAATCAACATCGATTCCGGGATAATTTTCCCGGTAGCGCAAAAAGTCCTTTTCATTAAAAGTAACCGCATACTGGGGATCGATCCCATATCTGGACTGTGAGAGAAAAAATGGGTATTCTGTGTTTTAAGATCTGCGTAGGTACCGTTTTCGATATAGGATAGATCCGGAGCGTAAATATTGTTTTGCTTCTGCGGGTTGATCATAAGCCCAAGATGCGGGTAGCGCCCGATGAATACTTCCTCGAAACCGGCTCCCTTCCCGCACCAGTCTCCCTTGTCCTGCAGGTCATGCTGTACAATTTCTTTCCCCTCTATGTCAAAGGTTTTATAGGCCATGATGTTTTTCTGCTAAACTAAGCAATGACGGAATAAACCACAAGCGAAACCTAACGAGCTAAGGTATAAGGCGATGAATAGCCTGGAGATGAAAAGGTTTGTATATCTTGCCAAACTACCTTAAATTGCATTTAACTATTTAACGCCAAGTCTAGAACATTATCTTAAGCCTAAAGGATACTCCTTTTATTTCCTTTGAATACCTCATTGTTTTGAGCGTATCCTTCCTCAGGGCTTATCAATATCAATGCATGGCATTTATTAACGCTATTTTTTATTTTCATGCCAAAACAGATCCCTGCCTCGAAACTCGATAAGAGTATCCACATCCTAAATACCCTGCTCGGTGGAGTTAATACCCACTTAACGACCTTGGTGACCATTGCAAAAGGAGGTCTTATTGATGGTGAGCTACTCCACAACATTCATATCCTAACCTATAATAATGGTTTAATTGCTGTTGCCAGCTATCTGGATGAGATCAACGATTTCTTTATTCCAGCTTTAAATCCGGCAGAAGCTAACAGTATCATGCCCTATATTTCAAGGATCAAAACTGAGATAGACCGTTTTACCGATATCAAAAAATATAGGAACCATGTGCTGGCTCATAATTTGAGAAAGAATAATAAAAACATTTATTTAAAAGGGCATCTTAGAGACTATAAGGTGCCTCAGAATCTTGAGGAATATATGTTTTTATGCCACCTGCTCAATCTCCTCACCGAAAAGATCAATGAGGTCTTCCCAGGTGCTTATGACCGCGTATTAGATGAGGTGAGGGATGCCCAGGAGAATATTGCAGTATCACTTCAACCAGTACTAAGCGAGGCGGATATAAAAAGTATCTTAAGCGCCCTGGATCAGGATCTTATAAACATCCCACTGGCAGTTTAGTCTTCGGGTTAAAACCGCTAATGGCAGAACAAAAAGGCCGGAGATAAAACCAGATCTCCATAACGAAAACCAACAATTACTACATGGATCTTCAAGATAAACAATATGTTAAGGGATTAATGGATCTCCCTCATTTTAAAGATGTAAGCCAATCCGATGTTTTTTATTTCAAAAAGGGGCAGGATGTGCTGAATGAATGGCTCAACCTATCGGTAAGCGTAGAAGAGCGGGAGAATCTATTGATGTTATCCCGGAATTATGCGCTCTTCCAACAGCAGGCCGAACCAGATGGCCTGGTTCAGCGGGTGGCCGGCTTATTTTATAGGGTGATCTCCTATTGTGATTCCAGGGCACGCGATAAAGATAATTTCAATGAATATCCCGATAAGCGTACGCTTGCAAGGGCGGGCGTTTATATGGGCGATTGGCTGAGCCATTTTATACTTTTCAAATTCGCCCCCGATAAGCTAAAGCAGGGCTCTCCCGTTAATGCATTCAATTATCTGCTCGAACCAGAAAATAACATCACTGTTCTATCCGAAAACCACAGAAAACAGATAGCCGAAAATGTTCTGGAACTCGAATATCATTCGGCATCATTCGTTGGAGATCTTTTAGCCTATTTTTCTGATTTTGATCTACAGGTATCAAATCCCCATAACCTAAGCTATCTCGTATCGATTATCCTCTATCATAAAAAAGATGAATGGTTTGATCAGGTAGTTGCGCTGATAGCCAATGATGAGCCCACTTATCTTGAGCAGATGAGCCAGATCTCCAAGGATCATAACGGCATTATCTTATGGAACAGCAAAAAGCCTTCTGATGCCGTTGCCTCTGTTAGGGACTTAAGGGCGATGATCCAGGATACCGGCTTTTTTCATCTCTATTACAGTACTCAAGGAGCAGTCAGTTACCGGGCAAAGATTATAGATTTTGCGCTCGATCAAAAACAGCTTCAGGAAAAGAACTGGCAGCAAAGGGACAATTTATTTGGATTTGAGACTGAAATGTCGGCTTATCAGAAAGGGAATCTATCTGCATCGATCGTTTTTTTGGCTGAGGAAATAGAAAAGATAAAACCGTTGCCAAAGGAAGCCTTCACCACTTATAACAATAGAAAATGGCCATTGCACGATAACCTTACACCATTAAAATTTGCTCCAGAAGATGCGGATACCGAAGGCAGCTCAGCGGGAAATGATGGCCAAAGGGATAAGCAGCCTTTAAACCAGATCCTTTACGGCCCGCCCGGCACCGGTAAAACTTTTGGCACCATTGAGCGGGCTCTTCGTATTCTTGGCGATGAAACAAAAGGTAAAACCCGGGCAGATATAAAGAAACTCTTTAAGATCAGAATGGAAGAAGGACGCATCGTTTTTACAACCTTTCACCAGAGCATGGGTTATGAAGATTTTATTGAGGGTATTAAGCCCATATCGCCAAAAGAAGCCGGAAAGTCTCTCAGCTTTAAGGTAGTGGATGGGATATTCAAATCCCTTTGTATGCGCAGCTCCATCTTTAAGGTCGGCGAAAAGATAGGAAAACATGAGGTAATAGTCGTAACTGCTGAGATGCTCACCTTAAAGAAGCCCGGCGGGAACTACCTGCCTTTGGCTTTTTCAATTTTAAATAGCCTTTTGGCATATTTGGATAAAAAGAAGATTAGACTGGAGGATTTTAAGGGTAAGATCGATTCTGAAGATACAGAAAAAGGGAATTTTCCCGAGCTTGAATCTTATCTGATCAACGGCTATCCCAATATCATCCCTGCCCTGCTCTTAAAGATAAGAGATTATAAACGGGATCAGCTCAAAGAGGAAAAAACGGTTCTGATCATAGATGAAATCAACCGTGGAAATGTTTCCCAGATATTCGGGGAACTAATCACCCTCATCGAAGAGGATAAACGCCTTGGCGCAGATGAAGAGCTCACCGTTACCCTGCCCTACAGCAAAACCCGTTTTGGTGTCCCCCCTCACCTTCACATTATTGGCACGATGAATACCGCTGACCGAAGCGTAGAGGCTCTGGATACCGCTCTGAGAAGACGCTTTGTTTTTGAGGAGGTGCCGGCTGATCCATCGTTGATTACTAAAATCAGAATGGACTTGGGAAAAGGGATAGCTATAGAGGGGATAGATCTTGCTCTGTTGCTGACCACTATCAACTCGCGTATAGAACGTATCCTGCACCGGGATAATGTAATCGGCCATAGTTTTTTTCTAAAGTGCACTACTTTAGATGAGCTAAGAACAGTCTTCTACAAGAATATTATTCCGCTTTTGCAGGAATATTTCTTCGGGGATTACGGCAAGATCGGACTTGTACTCGGTGCTGGTTTCGTCCAGCCAAGCCTCACTGACAAACAGATAGGCTTTGCAGATTTTGAATACCCTGACTCAGAATATCTAAAGGAGCGGAAGGTGCTCCATATCGTACACTATGACAGGCAAAGGGCTATTCCCATTGTGCTCAACAGCTCGACAGTTGAGGGCAGCTTTGCGCTGGCTATACAGGTTTTGATGAAAGGAGCTGCCCTATAAAATGATCACCGTCTACGAACATGACTCGCTCTATCTCCATAAGGGTAACCAGCGTTTAAGGGATGATGAGCTTTTAAGCTTACAGCTTTTCTACAGGGAAAAAAACTTCCCCTATTATAGCCTGGTGTATAACGGGGTCAGGTTCTGCGAGTATGTCGGTGTGATAAGGGTTGGCAAACTGACCATTGAGATTTTGCCAAAGGCAGATAGGCAGCATAATGAGACGCACTGGCGGGAACTGCTCATCGATATGTTAAAGTCTTCTGTCTTCCCTGAGACCAGAGCGCCCTCAACGGCGCAGCTGAGCTTAAAACCCAATTCGATCCTCGATCATTACTTCGAGTTATTTATCGCCGAGGTAGAACAGCTTACACATAACGGACTGGTCAAAAAGTATAGGAAGATCGAGCAGAATTCAACCACCCTGAAGGGCAAACTGCTTTTCCCCAAACATATCGCGGTTAATCCGGTACATCAAGAACGCTTTTATGTCTCCCAACAGACATATGACCACAGTCACCTATTGAACAAGATCTTGCTAAAGGCATTACGCATGTTAAACCGCAGCCGCCTTCATCCTTCCCTAAGTAGTAGACTGGCCAACCTGATGTTAAATTTTCCGGATCTTGCCGATATCAAGGTAAGTGAGGATACCTTTAGCGGCATCAGCTACGACAGAAAGAACGCCGGGTATCAAAAAGCCATTGATATTGCCAGGCTACTCCTGCTCAACTATCATCCCGACCTAAACAGCGGTTCCAGGGACGTACTGGCACTGCTGTTCAACATGAATGTGCTCTGGGAACGCTTCGTTCTAAAGAGCCTCCAACGCTACCGGCCGGACATCTATATGGTAAGGGGGCAGACGAACAGAAATTTCTGGCGGACAGAAACAGGTTATACCAGAACGATGAGGCCTGATATCCTGATCGGATCTGATGAAAAACCGCTATGCCTTCTCGATACCAAATGGAAAAATGTTAAAGATAGCGTAGCATCGGATGATGACCTTCGGCAGATGTATGCCTATAGCCGCTACCATAACGGAGCAAAGATATGCCTAATCTACCCAGGTGAAAGCTATCAGTTATTTAAGGGTGTTTTTATGGATGAAATTGATAATCATACCGTTTCTAACCAGGAGTGCGGGGTATTAAAGATCAAACTTTTAAACGGACGCAGCAGCGGTCAGCAGGAACTTGCCTATCAGGTGATGTCTTTATTGGGTTTTGAGCCACGCAAGAAAACAGATCCAGAGATCATCAGAGATTTTTCAGATCCATTGATTTAAAACGCCAATAGCTCAATATCTTTTATAGACCTCAAAACACAATCGATTTTAAATTATTGACGATCAATTGACGACAGGTAACTCTTCCTTCTGTTGAGCAATTACCAATGGAACAGTTATTTCTCGTAATAATCGGAACGGGCATTAAACAAAAAGGGGAACCATGCGCCTCCCCCTTTTCCAAAACAGTGATACTGATTATTTCGCTGTGTTTTTCTTTTCAGTAACTTCTGCACGGATATCCTGAGCAAGCACCTTTAAATCCTGCATCGCTTTACGAACCCTGGTTCCGGCTGCTGCGTTTCCGCCATTGTAAAACTTCTCTACATCTGCTTCTATTAATGCAATAGTTTCTTTAACTTTTGAAAATTTTTCCATTTGATTTTTTATTTAATGTTTTTTACTGGGATAGAACCAATAAGCGAAGTTAGAAAATTTTGGTTATCTGCCAACGGAAACTCTTGTCAATCGCGAATGTTAATTGTTTGAGAATGGAAGATCTGTTTCCATGGATCATTTATGGAACCGTGTAGATAAAAATAACTGGATTCTTTGAAAAACATTTTTAATGCGGTACTTTGCACAATAAATTAACTTCTCAAACATGCTTCTCTCCATAAGACAATTTATATCCGAGAATCTTAGTATTTTCAATGCCATCGTGGGTCTAGGCTCACTAGTTTACACTATTGTCGCCGTTATCACCCTCAAAGAATTGATCAAACAGCGCCTATCTACATATAAGCCTGAAGTTTTGATCAAATCCTTTAATCTAAGTATTTCCAAAAGCCCTCTTTTTAAGGCAAAAGAGGAGGTACTATTATATAAGACCTCGCCGTTCAATGATTCTTCCATCAACGCCAATGATTTAAAGTTTGGCGTTTCCAAAAACTATAAGATTGACAATATAGGTTTCGGACCGGCAAAGAATGTTTTGTGCAAGTGGCAATTTGACATTGAAAAAGCTATTGGTATGATTAAAGACGTCCTTCCCTCCGATTATGAGATACTGCACTACAAATTTCCCAGTTATGAATCTTATTCACTGCTTAAAAACCTGGATGAGGATTTCCATTATTCTTCTGGCACAGAGATATACGAACATCGTATAGATTATATTTCTCCGATTAATGTTATGGACAATTTTCAATTACATGCAGTACCTGATATTATCATTTTCACCCACTATCTCTACTTGATATTCAAGCAAAAACTGACCTCTCGTGCGGTTCCAAACTTTTATGTAGCCGATTTTGAACCTTTTCCCCGGCCTACACTGATAATCGACTATAAGGATATAAACGGAAAGAAATATAGGCAAAAATCCACCTTTAAGGTATCCGCCGTATCTATACAATTCGAGGAGGCCATGCGTATGGATGAAGAATTTGCCTATCTAAACTTTGAACTGTGTTAGGCTAAATCTAAACTAAAAACAATTAATATGAAACTAACTGCTCTCACCATTAAAAATTTCCGTTGTTATCAACACGAGATCTCCATAAAAATTTCTGATCTAACAACTTTTGTCGGTAAAAATGATATTGGCAAGTCTACCGTTCTTGAAGCTTTGGAGATTTTTTTTAACAACCAAACGGTAAAATGCGACCAGGGGGATGCCAATATTTATTCTGGAAGCAAGGAAATTGAAATAACTTGTGAATTTGAGGAGCTTCCCGCAGTAATCACATTAGATGCCGGTGCTGAGACTAGCCTTCAAGAGGAGTTTTTGCTGACCTCAACAGGAACCCTAAAGATCAAAAAAACATTTGACTGCAGTAAAAAATCAGTAAGTGAGGATGTTTTCATTATTGCCGATCACCCGACCGCTGATGGGGCTGCGAACCTATTAGAGCTTAAAGAAAGCGACCTGAAAGCATTGGTTAAAAAAATCGGGCTGGATATTCCGTTGAAAGGAAACCCAACAATGAGGAAGGCGATCTGGCAGCATATTGGTGATCTCCATCTAGCGTCAACAGAGATAGGGGTGTCCAAGCCCAAGGAGGATAGCAAACGGATCTGGGAGCAAATTGAGAGCCACCTTCCAATATTTGCGCTTTTTCAAAGTGACCGGAATAGCCAGGATTCTGATAGTGAAGTTCAAAACCCCATGAAGGCGGCCATAGCATTGGCCATTTCTGAAGTGCAAGATGATATTCAAAACATCCAGGATAAAGTTAGGGAACGCGCTGAAGATATTGCCAACAGTACCCATGCCGCTTTGCAGTCTATCGACCCACAGTTGGCAAATAAACTCGTTCCCCAGTTCGTTTCGCCTACTACTGCAAAATGGACGGGTTTATTTTCAATAGGTATGGATACCGATGAGGGCATTCCATTAAATAAGCGGGGTAGCGGTATCAGAAGAATGATCCTGGTCAGTTTCTTCAAAGCAGAAGCGGAGCGGCGTTTAAAAGCATCGAATAAAAGAAGTATTATTTACGCGCTAGAAGAACCGGAAACGGCACAACATCCATCTAATCAGCGTATCCTAATTGATTCCTTTAAAGCATTAGCTAACGGCTCTAACTGTCAGGTGATACTTACCACACACAGCCCTGGTTTGGCAGGCGATCTACCGACAGAAAGCATCAGGTTCGTTCATAGAAATGATCAGGGGAATCCAACGATAGACTCTGGGGTTGATGTTTATGCAGAGGTTGCGCGTGTGCTGGGGGTAACTCCGGATAGCCGTGTAAAGGTAATTTTATGCCTGGAAGGACCTACTGATGTTGTTGCAATGAAATGTCTTAGTAAAGCACTGCATGAACATGATCCTACCATTATCAATATTTTTACAGATCCTAGGGTCGCTGTTATTACCATGGGCGGTTCTACCCTCCAGTATTGGGTGTCAGAGAATTTTTTAAAAGGGCTTGGAAGACCTGAGGTGCATATATATGATAGTGATGTGAAGAAATACCAGGAATCGATCGATCTGGTCAACGACCGTGGTGACGGTTCTTGGGGAACGCTTTGTGAAAAACATGAAATTGAATGTTACCTTCACTCCGATGCAATACATGATAGCAGTGGAATAGCAATGACCGTAGTAGATATGCCTGGTGCGGATGGCAAATCAGTGCCTAAAATGTTTGCAGAGCTTTACTCATCCACGCAAAAATTTGATGGTGTTATGAAGGACAACACATCCAAGGGCTACTTGAGCAAGGCGTTCACACACATGAACTATCAGCGTTTAAAAGAGCGCGATCCAAAAGGTGAAGTCGAGGGCTGGTTTAGGAAAATAACAGCGATGGTAGAAAAATAATGACGGCGAAGATATATCAAAATGAACTGTTTCCAAAGATGGAAAGAGTATTTGCAGAACTCGAGGTAAAGAACGAGTGGGCAGCTTTTTCTGGACGTATCCATCAATATTCTCCCAGGATCGATCTAGCTATCGGTGGGGATTATTCCAAAAGTGGCCACTGTTTTCGCTTAAAAGTGGTCACTTGGCTCGTTTTAAGCGATTTTAAAGCTTGTTTAAAGCTCAATGTTGTTTTGTACTTAAGACAGCTTCAGCGGAGCGCTAAAGCGCTTAAAAATGGTTTTTTTTTAGAAAGTGTGTTGCTGGAGTTTTTTGTCTGTCGGTTTTTGGATGTAATCTTGCCCTAGAACAGCTTTATTGGCTGGATAATCATATCCGGGATGCCGTGGAGTGAAGTTTTGTCCGGATGGGAGGCAGAGCGTTGACAAAATTTCTTTTGCGGTGATTCTGATAGGAATGGATATATTTGGGACTCTTCTCAAGATGTCCTGCTCAAAATCGGGCTAATCTACGGATGTACAGTTTGGAACGGAATCAGCTGTCTACTATTGCCGAAATCTCCAGCCAAATATCCCTTTTGATAAAACAATTAAGGAATCTATAGATCAGTTAACCAACTGGAAAATTGAAAATCATTGCAAAGAACATCTAGGAAAAGCCCTGCTATAGTTCAGGTGGAAAAATTTACAATTATCTAATTTACATATCAGGTAACATCTTTTAGAATCTAGGGAATCAGATTTCGAAATGAGAGCTTTAAGCAATTACACTTATTAACCAATCCCATATGATATCTCAGTGCGCTATGTGAGATCCTTAGTTAAAGGTATCACTTTGAGATTATAATTTTCGTTTATATTGAAATACTCTTCTATTTCCTCTTAGATCATCTCTATCCAACAAATCTGTATTCATATAAATTCTACTTAAGGCCTTTGATACTCCATTACTGTTAAAAATAGCTTTATATGCCGAGTATTTTTTGTCTTCACCTATGTAAATAATGATCTCCTTTGCTCTTACCCAGGTATCAAAAAGTGGGCTTGGTATCAAATCATTTTTTAGTATCATAGTAACACTGTTCTCCAATGCCTTTTGAACAAAAAATTTTTCGTTACGTACATTTTCTTGATAGAAGTTCACTATTGCAGGAATAGACATTGGTTCCTTAAGTTTGATAATTTCATCTAAAAATAACCTACCCGCCTCAATTGAAAATAAAGCTGCTATATTTTCAGCCGTCTTAATTGTGATCGACGCTTTACCATTCATAATTACTCTTGCATGATTTAGAGATATTCCAGTTGCATTGGAAAAACCTGAGATTGTGATGCCCGTTTGCTCAAGTAAAGACCTAAGGTTTTTGCCAACATTAAAATTACTTTTATTTTCCAGGTATTGCATAACCTAGCAAAATGAAAAAAAAAGTATACGACATTATTAACGAATTATTTGGTTTATTGTCGTATATGTATTAAATTTGATATTTATAAAAAGGTAATAATAAGAGTCTTGTGGTTACATATTCTGAGGCCGTGACACAAGACAGCAGATTAATACCCATATCTATGTGTAGATGTATATATTTGTACATCGAAATAGGTGTGGGGCTGCTGTAATTCCATGTCACATAAGGCCTCAGAAACTTTACTGTAATCATGGTTTGCAGTCCCACATTTATTATAATGTTGGGCTACCAACGACTCGTATCAACCATACGAGCATGAAAAGAAAAAACAATCAGGCAACCCACTGTACATCATTCCCACTGGTGAAAGGTATTGCCCTGTTTTTTCCTTTCCACACCCCAAAACCCCATCCCTTCTACCCCTTCGACAGGCTTTATGCCCTCAAACCCAAAAACCCCATCTAGCTTCGGGCATAGCTCTGCCCACGGTTGCAACAGGTTCTTTAATAATGTAACGGACGGGCAGACCTATGCCAACAAACATCATCCAAACCGATCACCAAATAAAAAAATTAAACTAAAAAACAACACCCTAAATAGTCCTCATAAACCAGGCGGGACCGCCACGTCCATCGGTTAATGATTATTTCAAACATGGCCCCCGTCCTGGTTTTTTAGCAAAATCAGCAAACCCACAACTAACCATATAACCAAATGAAAAAAACAATAATATTTATTGTCCTGGCCGCGCTTTGGCTAAATTTCCGCGCCCGGGGACAGGATAAAACCAGCACACTCACCGGAACCGTTACCGACCAAAAAGGAAAACAGCTCCCAGGAGTTACCATCAAAATCAGCGGCCAGCCACAGGTTTATACCAGTGACAGCAAGGGTAAATTCAAGATCCAGACAACCATCAATAAAGGAAAACTCTCGTTCTCCTTTACAGGCTATGCTACAGCTGAAATCCCCTTTGATACGACCACGCCGACCGAACTAAACCCTATACTGATCCCAGCAGAAAACAGCCTGGAAGACGTACAGGTTGTTTCCACCGGGTACCAAAAACTCCCTAAAGAGAGGGCGACAGGAAGCTTTGAACAAATCGGAACCAACCTACTAAACCGCAGCACCAGTCCAAATATCCTCGACCGCATCCGCAACCTCACGCCCGGCATCGCTTTTGACCGCTCCCAGACCAGCCGTGATCCCATACTGGTACGTGGTAGGAGCACCCTGTTCAGCGGTACCTCCCCACTGATCATCCTGGACAACTTCCCCTATGATGGCAGCATAGACAACATCAACCCAAATGATATCGAAAGCGTCACCATTTTAAAGGATGCCGCAGCCGCCTCCATCTGGGGCGCACGGGCGGGGAACGGCGTAATCGTCATTACCACCAAAAAATCCGGCAACGGAAAACCCACCATCACATTAGACAATAACATTGCTTTCAGCCAAAAGCCGGATATTTACAACATCCCCACGATTTCATCCCCCGACTATATCGAGCTTGAACGTTTCCTTTTTTCATCAGGCCAGTACCGAACCGAAGAACAGAACAATGCCAGTGGTAACGGCCGTCCGCCATTCACCCCCGTAATCCAGCTATTGCAACAGGCCAGGGACGGAAAAATCATCCAGAACCAGGCCGACGCCCAGATTGCAAACCTCCAGCAATATGACGTAAGAGATGACATCAGCAGATACCTTTACCGCAGCCAGCAGTTACGCCAGCACAACCTGTCCGTTTCCGGCGGCACCGGCGGGATACAGTATTATTTTTCGGCAGGCCTTGTCCAGAACAGCGATAACCTGGTGGGAAAATCATCCGACCGCATCAGCCTGCGCAGCCGTAACAGTTATGCCTTAAGCAAAAAACTCACCCTGGAAACCACAATTGGCTACATCCAGAACCTTTCCCGAAACGGTAATAACCCCGGCATCAGTTTAAACAACGGGGGCGGAAAACGCCTTTACCCTTACGCCAGGCTTACCGATGATAACGGCAGCCCGGTAACACTTATCCGTGATTACAATACCGCATTCATCCAGTCCGCTCGTGACAAAGGCCTGCTGGACTGGAGCTATAACCCCATTACCGATATCGGTAGCACCTCGGCCAGATCATCTGTCCGTGACCTTGTTATCTCTTCAAGCCTGCGTTACCAGCTGGCCGCACCGCTAAACCTTGAAATTTCCTACCAGTACGAAAACCAGGATACCGGCAACGATACCCGGTACAGTGCCTCCAGCTACTTTGCCCGCAACCTGATTAACCAGTATACGCAGGCACGCAGCGACGGCTCCCTGATATTAAACATCCCCTATGGCGGGATCAACACCCTTTCATCCATCCTGCAGGTATCCCATCAGGCGCGCGCCCAGCTCAGTTTTTCACGCACAAGCGGCAGCCACGGCATCACCGCAATCGCCGGATACGAGATCAAACAGATCAGACGCTTTTCCCGTTCGGACAGGCAGTACGGCTTCAGCGAAAACGGTAGCGCAGTCAACGGCTCGGTCAATTATACCGCCCAGTTCCCGCTCTACAATAATCCCTTTACCAGCGCCTTTATCCCCAGTGGCGGATCGATCGGCAGCACCAATAACCGCTACCTCAGCGCATTTGCAAACGCAGCCTATACTTTCCGCGGCCGATATATCCTATCGGGAAGCATCCGCGAAGACGCATCAAACCTCTTCGGGGTAAAAACCAACCAACAGGGCGTTCCCCTGTGGTCGGCAGGTACCGCCTGGATCATTGACAGGGAAAACTTTTACAAGGTATCTTTTCTCCCACAACTGAAAATCCGTGCCAGTTACGGTTTCCAGGGCAACTTTTCAGGCAATACCTCCGCCTATGCCACCGCGCGATACAGCATATCTTCCTATACCGGTGCCCTGACCGCAACCGTACTCAACCCGCCGAACGAAAGCCTGCGGTGGGAACGCTCCAGAATGGTCAACCTGGGGATCGACTTTGTCTCAAAAGGGAATATCCTCTCGGGCAGCATCGAATACTACCGCAAGAAATCCACCGACCTATTGGGCAGCTCACCACTCGATCCCACCACTGGAAATGCAAATGCCGGTGGAGAGACAACCTTTTTTGGCAATACAGCCTCCACCAGCGGCAGTGGAACGGACATCACCCTCAACCTTTACCTGAAAGGGAAATTAGAAAACCGCTCCACACTGGTGGTGAGCACCAGCCACCAGAAAGTCACCGGGTATTATATGCCACTCAATGCGCAGGGCTCAGCCTATTTAAATGAAACGATCATCAGCCCCGTGGTAGGCCGTCCCGTCTATGCCCTTTACAGCTACAGGTGGGCCGGGCTCAATCCCATCAACGGTAATCCCCGCGGCTACCTAAACGGGCAGGTCAGCGAAAACTACAATGCGATCATCACCGCAACCCCTCTGGACAGCCTGGTCTATTCAGGGCCGCTTCAACCTACCTTTAGCGCAGCATTCCGGCACAGTATCAGCTTTAAAGGCATTACCCTCTCGGCAAATATCACCTACAAGGCCGGGCACTATTTCCGCAAACCATCCATCAACTACCAGACCCTGTACAGCACCTGGAGCGGGCACAGCGATTATGCCCTGCGCTGGCAGAAACCCGGCGATGAACTCGGCACCTATGTACCCTCAAGGCCATATCCGGCAACGGCAGCCAGGGAAAGCTTTTACGCTTCGGCCGAAGTACACATCAGGAAAGCAGATAACATCCGCCTGGAAGACATCACCCTGACCTATGACCTTCCAGTCCTGCTACTGAAAAAAACAGGTTTCCTGCAATCCGCCCAGGTTTATGCCAATGCGGGAAATGTTGCCCTTTTATGGACCGCAAACCCCGAACACCTTGACCCGGATTACATCAATGCACCATTAATAGGCAAAAGCCTCACCATCGGCCTGCGCCTGAACCTTAACTGATCCTAACATGAAAAAGACCTTATACCTTCTGCTGCTTGCTACGATATTGCAGGCATGTAAAAAAGACTTCCTTTCGGCGAAAACAGACGATAGCCTGGTAATACCCACCACCATCGCTGAACTTCAGGCCCTGCTGGACAATGACAACGCCATCACCGGGCTCAACGAGGGCGGCCCCAACATCTCCCTGTTGTTCGCCGGTACCGATGAATTTATCCTGACCGAAACGCAGTTCCAGAACGCCACCGAATATGCCAGATCAGTTTACCAGTGGTCGCCCGTACTGAAGACCGCCGGGGCAAACCTGTCCAACCTGGACTGGGCATCGCCCTACCGTACCGTATATTATGCCAATATTGCCTTACAGGGAATCGATAAAATCGCACCCTCTTCTGCCGAAACCCAGCAATATAACAATGTCAAAGGCAGCGCCCTTTTTTTAAGGGGCTATACGTTTTACCAATTGTCCCAGGCCTTTTGTCCACCGCCGCAGCAAGGGAATATGGATAGCCCCTATGGCCTTCCCCTCCGCCTGAGCGCGGATATCAGTACAGCTTCCGTTAGAAGCAGCCTTAGCGAAACCTATAGCCAGATCCTCTCAGACCTAAAGGCAAGCATCAGGCTACTGCCCGAAAAACCGGTATACAAAACGCGTCCATCCCGAACAGCCGCATACGCGATGCTCGCCCGGGTGTATCAGACCCTTAGTAATCATTCCGTTGCACTCGCCTACGCAGATTCCTGCCTGGCCCTGTCACCGGTCCTACTGGACTTCAATACCATCGACCCCGCCCCGACCTATCCTTTTACCGCGTTGAACGATGAGATTATATTCAACGGATTAATGCCCAGTAGCCCCTTAGCGCAATATATGATCAGTACCACCAGATCCGTCATACCGCAGGTTAATTTCGCCCGGTTCCAGCCAAACGACCTCAGGCGTAAACTCTACTTTTCCACCAACAGTTCCACCGGCAACCTCCAGTTCCGTGGGAGCTACCTGAAAACCAGTATCCCCTTCTGCGGGATTGCCACGGATGAAATACTGCTGATCAAGGCGGAATCCCATGCCAGGCTCGGACAGATCCAGCCCGCTATGGATGCATTGAACATCCTGCTAAAAAAACGCTATCCGATAAGCACTTTTGTACCCGTTAGCGCAACCTCGATGCAGCAAGCCTTAACAACAGTCCTTGATGAGCGGTTCAGGGAACTTTATATGCGGGGTACCCGCTGGACGGACCTGCGCAGGCTGAACCAGGATAGCCAAATGGCTATCCCCCTGACCAGGACCATCGCCGGGGAGACCTATACCTTATCCCCGGGCAGCAGCCTTTACACCTGGCCCATACCCGATGCGGTACTTTCAGCCAATCCCGGGATGGCCCAAAACCCCAGGTAAGCCAAGTAGCTGCTTCTATGGAAGATAAAGTTCGAAAGCGTCCACATGAGATACCCATAATTAAAATCAAATCCTAATCAATACCAATAAATCAATCCCAAATGAAAATTAAAAAAAATATCCTATGCCTGCTGATTCTGCTGTTTTTTTGGATACAAAACTGCATAGCAGACCATGCTGTAAAACCACCAATGGAAGTAAGCGGCGTTAATCAGATTGCGGACAGCATACGGCCACTAAAGATAGGCGAACGGATGCCGGATCTATCGCTTGATATGATCCGCTATAAAAATAAAAATGTGCGAATCTCCTCGTTCAGGGGCAAGCTCCTGATCCTTGATTTCTGGTCGATATGGTGCGGAGGTTGCATCAGTGCCCTACCCAAACTTGAAAAGCTGCAAAACCGGTTCCCCGAAAAACTGATGATACTCCCGGTTTCCTTTACCAAAACCGCTTCCCAGGTGGAAGAATTTTACCGCAAGCAGGCAGGCTTTGGCGACCCTATCGGATTACCGAGTGCCATTTACCCGACCATGAAAAACGATATGCTCGGGCTCTTTCCGGTACCCGGCTTCCCTCTTCTGGTCTGGATATCGCCGGAGGGAAAGGTACTGGGTATGACAGATTCATTTATGGCAACCGAAGAGAACGTCAGGAAAATCCTGTCGGGCAATATGCTCCAACTCCCACTTTCAGGGCTTTACAGACAGGCTGCTGCCACAGCCAAAGGCCCTAAAGAAGCGACAGTCACAAAAAATATATTCTCAAGCAGCATTGGCCCCTATGACGATTCCCTGGTGAGCCGCACGTTCAGATTCAGACAAGATTCCACATCACTCTCGATCCGTTTCGATAATGCCTCGGTGGTGAGTCTTTTCAAGGCCAGCCTTTATGGCAATGATGCCGCGGATTTCCTTAATAAAAAGGTAATTGTGGATTTCCCGGACAGCTCCGGATTGTTTGACCCAAAGGCAGACACCTCTTACTATAAATATATGGCCATGAATGCCTTCTGCTATACGCTCACTGCCCCACCAGCCCTTGGAAAAGCTAAAGCATTTGAGCTCATGAAACAGCAGCTAAGTGCCTATTTTGGATTAAAAGCCATTTTCCAGGAGCGGGAAGTGAAATGTCTGATCCTTGGCGAAATTCCTAAAAAAAAGGTAAAACCTAGTAAAGGTGGAAGAGTATGGACCGACGGCGGCAAGAGAAATGTGGAATACACTCTGCACAACAGAAAGCTATCCGATCTCGCCCACTATATCGAGGCCATCCCCGGCTCCCCCATTATACTTGTCGAAACAGACCGGGATTACAGCGTGGACTTTACACTCAAATACCCTGAGTCCGGGCTCATGGAAAACCTCAACCCCGCACTGTCTGAAATCGGCCTGGAACTGAGGCCCGGTAAACGCGTCATTAAAATGGTCGTTATTTCAAAAGATAAATAAGCATGGGATGACCGGGGCAAAAAGCTTACCCAATTCATCACAAAAAACTTTAAAATCAAAAAAGGGTCTCTATAAGAAACCCTTTTTTGTTTCAAGCGTACCTGAGCTATTAGTCCTCTTTACTTACAGCGTCACGGTCAGATGCATCAACGCCAGGGGCCAATATGCGGTCGCCATTGACATCTGTGGTGGTCTTCGATTCATCATATCCCAGGCTACAGAAAACGAGTCCGTTGGTACAACCCGACGGGTCAAGGCTACTGGCGGAATTCGATCTTGCCTCGGGATGATCTATCGCCGTACCTGTGGAATTACTCTGGAACCAGTAATAATTCGCGAATTTTCCGTTTTTTACCGGACTACTTGATTTAAATGCACTGAATCCGAAGGCAACGGCTACTACCATAGCGCCAGTTACCATTTTTTTAAAGTTGTTCATCGTTTTTAAATTTTAATTTAAGTGATTTAGCCTTTCCAAGCGAAGGGCCAAAAGGCCCAGACCGATAAAGGCCAGATTGAAAATAAGATGCTGTGGCCAACTCAGCTTTTCGATCACCCCGCCACAGCTGCACGGCAACTTATCCATCCAGATCAGCATCGCCAGGATGTAAAGGGTGAACATGACCATCGCAGAAACAAAGCACCACATCCCGATACGGAATGTCCGTGGGTAAAGGATCAGTGCCACAATAACAAGCTCCAGTACGGGAACAAACCAACTTAATAAAGTTGTATATCCGCCGAAGATAAATACCGCGGTCAAGGTCTGAAGGAACCTTTCATGTTCCATAAACTTATAGAAAGCGGTATAGGCAAAGAGCAGTACCGCCAACATGGCTAACAAATAGGCTTTAAGCCCTTGATCCCCTTTTCCCTCAAAGGAATACAAACGTCCAGTCGGTTGTTTCATATCTATCGTTTTTATCAATTGTTTCCATTGGGCATATCCGTGCCCATTTTTTTAAGCTTTAATTTTAAGTGCCGTTCATGGTCCCTCCTTTCTGATTAATATTTCCATACCCGGAAAACAATACTAATTTCGCAACCCAGGCCCATTACACGGGAAGTTTTTCACCTAGAAAAAAGAAGAAAAATACCTTCATTTTGCACTTCAGCGTCCTTTCAAAAACCGGTGGATACCATTATCCTTGATGCCAAGGAACGAGGCAATATCCTTTGCCCTGGCAACGAGGAAAGCCGCCTTATGATGATGATAGAACCTGCGCACCTTTTCGGTGTGCGTGAGATTGAGCAGGCTATCCATATGGGCAGATCTTGCCGCCTGGTTACGGTAGCGGATCATTTCGGTCAGCAACATTCCTTCGCCGAAGTCCTGCATCAGTGGGATGAGGTCCGTTCGAGATAAAGCTAATAATATCGTACCGCTGTAAACCTCAATTTCCACCAGACTGGGAAGCCCTGCAAAAAAACCCGGATGGGCAAATACAAAATCGCCCTCATACCAGAACCAGGAAGTCCTGCCGCTGGCTGTATCCGATGATAGGGTAACCTCTCTCACCAGGCCGCTCACCACAAACCAGATCTGCTGCTGCACCTCACCTTCCCTCAACAGGTTTTTTGCCCCCATGTACTGCCTGGAGCTGATAAGGGGTTCCAATGCATTTTCAAAGTTCCCAGACAGTTCACATAGTGTTCCCATTACCTTCAGCAAATGCACAAAGTATTCTTTACTAACCATAATTTGATAGACTAGACATCCAGCCAAAAAAAAGGGAGCCAATAAGCTCCCCTCCCTTGCGTATCCGAAGATCCGATTGGATCCGTTTAAAAAGAACGATGGCCGAAATGATCGGTTAAACATTGATTATTTCAGGGGTCAATGTATGCCCCAAAGGGGTAAAAATTTAAATTTATTATAGCAAAGCAGGGTTTAACTATATGAAAGTACAAAAGTATCAGGCGAATTTTGTCGTCTTTTTCATTAATTTATTGATGTTTTAAAAGACAATCCCGATATTGCATCACACCCTAACCACTTATGTATATGGAACTTATCAGTATTGCTATCGATGATGAGCCGCATGCACTCGCCGAAATCAGTGAACTTCTATCCCTGGTACCTGGGATTATTATACGTGGCACATTTTCCAACACAAGTGATGCTATCGGCCACCTTCAGGACTTTGGACCGGTTGATATCGTATTTTGTGACATCAGTATGCCAGTGATGGACGGAATCGAAGGAGCCAGGATGTTGAAAGTATACTGTGACCATCTTGTGTATACCACAGCACACCGAAATTATGCAGAAGAGGCCTTCCATGAAGGAGCATCGGGCTACCTGGTCAAACCGGTAAATCTTGAACGCCTGATTGAAAATGTAGAACAATTAAAGGAAATACAGGAGAAAAGCAGGAGAATCGAATACGGAGAGAAAAAATTTGCCTTCGTTACTGGCAATACGAAACATAGTTTCATTAAAGTGTTTTACAGCGAGATCGTATACTTTGAAGCGCTGCTCAACCATATCAAGATCATCACCACAAAAAACACAGAAATCACCTATGTTGGGCTCAAACAACTGGAGAGAGACCTTATGCGGCATCCCGATTTTATCCGTATCGGAAAATCACACATGATCTCGATCAACTATCTGAAAAAAGTGGAAGGGAATATGGCATTTATGACCAATGGGGAATCGTTGGCTATCGGTGAGAAATACCGTAATGCTTTTACCCAGCTTCTGCGCAAAGGGATGCTCAGCGGTTAAGAATATTCAGTCCGCTGGTATTGGATGTTGTGGTTAATACGGTTGTAGGATCGGTGTTTGTCGTGGTCGGTTCGGTAGTACTGCTGATCAGCCGGTCTATTTTCCTGAAGGTAAACACTATTCTTTTTTCCAGTTTTTTTTCCGTGTTTTTCATGGTCTATGATGTTGATTGACCAATTTTACCCAGGAGCTGAAACCTGGACATTTTTATTATATGACATACCCTAACCACTATATTAAATGGCAAAATTTAGTAAAAATGAGATCCGCATACATTTAGTATGCTGGTCGGTTTATATTTTCGTAGAGGTCGTTCTCTCTGGGTTTATTGCTGGCAGGTTCAGTAATTTTTTTCTATATGCTCTTTTTTATACCGTTAACATCGGCATATTCTACTGCCATTCCCTATGGGTCATGCCAGTTTTAAAAGGCCGCTCAAAAGCACGCGTATTTATTTTTTGCCTTTCGGTGATCTTCGAGTGCCTGTTGTACCTGTCAGCTGCAACCCTGATCAATCTTTTCCTTGACCGGTTTGGCCTGCGGGGAACCCCCATGGCCATTAATATGCAGTACGTCGGTATTACCTTATGGAGAGCAAGCTTTTTTATTATGTATGGAACAGGGTACTTTTTTCTAAAAGGTTATCTGGAGAGACAAGGACTTGAAATGCAGCTTATAACTGCCGAAAAGGATTTCCTGCGGGCTCAGATCAACCCCCACCTGCTATTTAACACCCTAAACTTTATCAGGCATGCCACAAAACACAATACCGCAGACGCATCGCTTGCGATCAATTCCCTAACGGATCTAATGGAATATGCACTGGAGGATAGCAAAAATGAATTTGTACCGCTCGCAAAAGAGACCGAACAGGTGGAAAATCTCATTGCCCTGAACCGTCTGCGTTTTGGGCATCTACTTTATCTGGAGTATACAAACGATAACCAAAATCCTAGGGCAATGATCCTGCCGATCGTGCTACTGACCCTGGTTGAAAACCTGTTTAAACATGGGATTTTTAATGATCCGCAAAACCCTGCTGTTATCAGCATAAGCAGCTCAGCGAATGAAATCAGTTTTGAAACCATTAACCTGATAGCATTAAATGGCAAAAACGCAGGGCGCCAGACAGGTATTGAAAACATCAAGGCCAGGCTCGCCCATGCTTATCCCAAAGGAATTTATGAGTTTGCATATGGCGCAAAAGGAGACCGCTTTGAAACCAAGCTAACAATTACTTTGATATAGTTAACCGAATAGCTGATAACTAATACTAGATAGCGTTTAATTGATCTGTTTTCAAAAAGATAAACCGGACCTGTCAAAAGACAGAATCCGGCTTTATTAACGCTCTCGATGCCTAAGTTATAAAAAAAATCTCTAGCTAAACATTGTGTTAATATCTTCTACTAAGAAAACATTGTTCGCCCGCATTTCAAGATGCCAAGCAATTGTAAAGCAACAAAAAAGTAAACATCCAAAAAATAAGAAAAATCTCAAAGGCACAAAACTACATCAAATACTCACCAACTGCTCCTGATCATCATCTTCTGTCTCAACCCCATCTTTCTCAACATTATGTCCTTCCGCTGATGACCTTTTCTCTGCCCTCGCCAAAATCTTCCCACACTCCTCCTCCAGCAAAGCCTCCACCTCCGATTTAATCATAAGATAATTCTCCACGATATCCCCATAAGTCACCTCCCTGGGCCTCGGGATCGGCACATAACCTTCCGTTTCATGCGCAATCGCCTTATGGTCATTCTGAATTTCACAATGAAACATCTTCAGTTTAATTTTTTCTTCCGGATTATCGGCCACGATCCCCACAAACTCCCCAGAAGACAGTGATGCAATCTTAGATGCCGGTACCGCATAATCCATCTGTGTAGACCTCGAAATAGAAATATCAGAACTGTTAATACTTTTACTCTCCTTATCCTGCACAATCTTCCCGAAATTCTCTGAAAGTTTTTTTGCCGTATCCCCACTCACCTGCCCACTAATAATATTACCGACAATACCCGAAATTACATCCGCCTGCTCCTGCCCGTAATCTTTTCTCAACTGCGAAAAATCCTGCAAGCCTAAGGTCGTTGCACATTTATACCCCCTGGCCACCGCAATATGGCTGTCCATGCCCCCCACAAAAACTGAAGAATACTCATCAAAAACAATACTGCTTTTCAGCATTCCCTTTTTGTTCACCAGTTTTAACATCCGGTTCACATATAGCGAAAGCACCGCACCATAGGTCTGCACCTTCTGCGGATTATTGCCCATACAGACAATCTTCGGCTCCAGTGGGTTATTGATATCCAGCGTGAAATCATTGCCGCTCAAGACATAGTATAACTGTGGTGAAGATAGCCTGGCTAGGCCGATCTTGGCAGAGGCGATCTGCCCTTCCAGTTGCGGCATCGCCTTGCGCTGCAGCGCCGAAATAAAAGGATTGATCAGCACCCTGATCTCCGGCTCTTCCTGCAGCACAGCAAACAACCTGTCATATTCCGCCTGGATGAGTTCAATCGCATGCGGCAAAGTACAGTAGCGGCCATTTTTGTATTTTCTTAAAAACCAGATTACAGCCGTGACAAAATTGATCGCACTCTCCACAAAAAAATCACCCTGCTTTTTGATCCAGTCCCTATTTAAACCCAGCATTACTGTCCTGCTCGCCTCAGTGGCATCGGTAATATCTTCCATGCTCTGGGGATCCAGCGGATTACAGCGGTGATAAATCCTGTCAAAATCAATTACCCAAAACGTGGGTTTTACCGCATAATTACCCTGATATTTTAACAGTGCATTATAGGCAATGATCGAAAGATCGTCGAACTTGAAATCATATAAAAACATTGAAAAACCCTTGCGGATATGCTGGGTGATCACATGACGGATCACAAAATAACTTTTCCCGGATACCCGGATCCGGGGGTGCCTGTAACGAGCAGCCCCCGGAAAGGATTAATGATATTGATGAAAGAATTCCTGATTTTTCCTTTTAAGTTATATTTAGCTGGCAGGTTCACCGAATATTCATTCTCGAGCAACCGTTCTTCCTGCGGAAAGGTTTCGTTCTCGCTGTTAAAGACATCGGTACTGATTGAGGCTTTAATTAACCTAGAAAGCATGGCACCGCCAGAAAGCACTAAAAGATAACCGGTAGAAGTGCTTAGGATATAAAGCCCTGCGGTAAGCCGAACACCAAATCCACATTCGAAAACAATTCCACTTATAAAATATAACACCAGTCCTATCACCAGATAAATGATAATATCTTTCCTTCTGATCTTTTCGTCCTTCCTGCCCTTGACCCCCAAAAGCGAAATGGCCAGACACAATAGTCCCGCCAGTTTTGGCGCCATAAACCCATCAAAAAGCCCGGTCCTGGAGATATTTAAAATTAACCGATCAGTAATCCCTGCCGTAAAGTCCCAGATCCTAAAGGCTAAATAACAGCTCATATAAAAATGGATGCTTAAAATAAACAGACTGATCAGCCTGGTAAAATCGGTGATCTTTCTAAGTCCACCTATATCTTCTCCTGTGTTCATTGTTTTTCTTTAGATTTTTAGTTCTGAATGCTGGTACCGTTTTTTCCGTTTCTTTTTCTGTTGGACGGGCGCGAGAGGATCGAATTCAGCCCTGGCGAGTAGCAGGTCCATTAAAGTATCAGCAGGCGAGGCCAAAAGCTCTGGCAAAACGTTCAGGTTCCGTTCCTGAACTGAAACCGATTGTTGGTGCATGTTATTTTCTTTTTGTCCGGCCATTGCGATGCGCTCCTCCAGACTCCCGTTCTTTTGGGTGTTGGCGTATTTAAAGCTTTCGCTCACCGGCCTTTCGAAGCCAAACAGCTCATCAAACAGTTTTTCCCCAGACGCTTTAAAAGCCACCCGGTCAAACTGCCCGACCGTTTTGGAATGTGCTGCATTGGTGCCCCTGGAATTATTCATCGGGCTGAGTTTGATTTTATTGCTGATGTCCCTGCGGCTGACGATTACCTGAATGTGCATCTGCTCACCAGGTTTTACAGATCCCCTTTTTACCCGACCACTTTTGACCTCTTTATCTTTATAAGAATAATAACGGTGGTTTTCCAGCTTACCGAACCACAGCAAATCTTCATTGCCATTGATACCTTTACGGTAAAAATTCCGGGCATATTCATCCATAATTTTTATGGAAAATGCCTTGAACTCCTCTTTTGCCCCTTTTTCATCCAGCATTTTTAAATGCGCAATTTCTTTCTGACTGGGCGAAATATTGATCAGGAAAAACTTAGCCTCATCTCTGCCCAGTTTAGCCGTATTCTTATCAATCAGGTTTTTTACCAGATAAGAATCAACATTTTGATCAATCCCATTAAACCAAGGTTCAGCCACTGCATCGGGAAACAACCGTGATTCTTTATCCAGGTAATGCGCCAGCTGGGCGCTACTCCCTTTATTGTTTCCAGCCTCACTATCCGTAATATTGATAAACATAAGCCTACAAAATTTCTACCTGTTTTCTCGCTGTTTCCGCCAGCTCTTCCTTTTCCCTGCCCTTAAAACTACCCAGTTCTTCGCGGGCTTTGATATAGCTGTTTAGTACCTGCAAAAATTTAAGTTTGAGACGCTCTTTTGCCTCCATGCGCTGAAATACGGCTTTTAGCAGTTTTTCATTCTCGTGATTGATTTTGATCATTTCCTGCTGACCTGAAAGCAGTGTTTTGTTCGCAGCAAGCACCTGCTCGTTGAAAAATTTGACAATGTCCCGTTGGTTGGAAATCATTTTTTCTACACCTTGCTTTACCGGCAGCAATAACAATTCTTCCTGTGAGCGGATAAAACCCATGTAGGTTTTATGGCTTTTGGCCAACGAATTTTTTAGCAGCTCATCGTTCAGATTAGTGGGATCTTTTTTATTGCGGTAAAAATAATCCACCATCTGTGCGAATACCAGCCGCTTAGAGCGGCCCAGTTCGAGGCTGATTTTATGCAGTTTCTCACCAGTGATTTTGCTGTGTTTTATTGCGCTCAAGTTTTCCATCGTTTCCCTTTTTTAGAACTCCTCAGGGAGTTCCTTTTTCTTATCTAAATGCGCCTGCAAGACAGTTAAGAATTCCCGGAGAATTCTCCAATAGCCACTAGCGCTAGCTAGAGGGCTAAAAGTCAGGCTTCGCCCGACTTCCGCTTGCTCCTTTTCCTTTTGAAGGGGAAAAGGACTAGCGGCGAATAACATGAGACGCAGCAATTAACTGAAGTTTGAAGCTGTTATTTTCGGAAGTGGATTACTGCTTTTTAATCACGGCATCCGTTAACACGGGCTTTCCGATTTCATTCAGTTCCAAGATTAATTCCAGCTCGGTACCAAAGGGCAGGTAACGCACCTCTGTATCGCCGGCCATATACCTGCCCTGACGGGAAGATTTTTTATAGACCGACAGGCTGATCTTTTTGGCGGAATCGGCTAAGGTAAAAAAGCAATTGATCGTCAGCCCGCTTTTAGACCATATCATAAAGTCCAGTGTAGCCGGGTAGGCTCCCAGCGGAATTTCTTCTTTGAGGAAGGAATAATTTTTAGGTTCGTGACCCGCCTGCAGGGCGGGAAAGAATTCCAGTACGGTTGTTTCCATGTCTTTTTGATTTGATGATCAAAGTTGCCAAGAAAAAAACGGCGGTTATCCAATATTGGATAGATTGGAAATTTGCTACGATCTTTCATTTTTGCCATTCGGGTAACTGTTCAGATTGGAAGCAATAGCTCGCAATAAAACGATATCAGAGAAACAAATAATTTGCGATAAGATATTTGATGAGTATCTTACAGTCCCAATTATAACGCTCCTGTAAATCATCCAAACGCTAACATGAAGGATTTTTTTTACCTATTTTTTTCCAAACGCTTATTTAAGCTGTTTGCCGAACTTATGACCTATTCGATAAAGGCTGTTCTGAAATTCTACTATTTGACAATACCATTTCTGGTTCTGGTTTTTGGTATTTGTTACCAGTATTTGGGAATCAGTTCCGATAATGAAAGACTGATCTTTGCCATTATAGCCATCTATCTGCTCACTGCAGCTCCAGCTATGCGTGTATTATACCTAAAGGAACTCAAAGTTGTATTCACTGAGGGGGCAATGAACTTTGCAATTCTAGAGACACTAATAATTTCGGACAAAGAATATATTGATGTTGATTTCGATAGTGCCAGGATCGAGGAAAAACAGGATAAACTTTTCAGATCTCTTGCTCAAAAACAATCAGTAATTGATGTTTTTGTATTCCCGAAAACGCTCCGATTGCCGCGCTTATACTACCTTACAAAAAATCTCCAACAGGTGAAGGACTCCCTACAAGCTTACCTTGGTGCCGAAAAATATGTCTCCATACTTGTGACGACAAAAGATAAGGATGGAAGCCGAATAGAGTTTGACGTGATTTATGAAAAAATGTTTATGCATGATAAGCATCTAAGGGATTTCTGGAGCAATTTTAACGCAGTGCTGCCAGAAGGTTTACTGGCGGAGGATTATATTTTAGAAGTCAGTAAAATATTTACTGCACAATTGACCCAATCTATTTTGGATATGGCAATAGGGATGCAAAATTTCCCAGCCTGTCACGCCATCGTTGATGATTGCTTAGAACTATTTGAACAATCCTTTGTAAAAATCAACCGCATAGTAGGCACGGAAAGTAACCCGACTTTGGAATCATTTAAAAATGATATGATCGCCAATATGGAAGTCTATCGGGCAACTGCTTTTTTAAATCAAAGAGAGCCTCTAGCAGCTGTTCGGCATTTTTTTAAGGCGATTAAGGCGAATCCATTTTTCCCATATCAGCACTACAGCGAATTTAAAGAGGCGTATAATAAAAAATATGTGGCAAAAGTAGCAAGCTCGGTTGAACTTTTTGAAGAGGCTATTGATCAGACCCAGGAAATCCCGAATCCAAACCGGGAAAAGTTTAGTACCAATGATATCAGAATTGACCATGATTATCCATTCGCCCAATTTCATGAAGAAAGGTTGATTTCTGTGCTGAATAGCCTCGATTCGCCTGAAGTAAACTCAGTTATACTCAAAGCGCTTCAGCTTGATTTTGCCCCAAGACCTATTTCACTGATTATAAAGGGTGAACTCCTAAAATATATTCCAAAAGGTAAGGAAAAACATGAGAAGATGTATGTTGCCCGTATTCCAGAGGTAATCGAATTATTTGAAGAGGCATTAGAATTTGACCCGGAATTCGCCTTATTGCATGGACGAATTGGAACGCTCATGTTCATTCAGGCAATGTACCTTGCAGAAGGTAAACGTGACGCTCATTTAAAAAAAGCGTTCGAACGGATAAACCGAGGTCGGGAAGTTTTTACCCGCTTTGGTTTTGAGATCCGAACAAAAGAACAAAATAACACTAACCAATGAACTATACAGTCTTCTACTCCTGGCAATCAGATTTAGACAACAAACTCAACAGAAATTTTATCCATGACGCCCTTGAAAAAGCCACCAAAGCTGTATCAAAGATTGAAGAATTTTCGCTCGATGCAGTTGTGGACAGAGACACAAGCGGAATTCTGGGAAGCCCGTCAATAGTGGACTCCATTACTGGTAAAATTGCAAAATCGGATGTATTCGTTTGCGACATTTCCATCATCAATTCAGAGTCACACGGACGAAAGATGCCCAACCCAAACGTACTTTTCGAACTGGGCTACGCCTCTTCTATCTTAGGCTGGGAAAGGATTATACTGGTGCAGAATGCAGCATTTGGCGGACCAGAAGCGCTTCCTTTCGATCTTCGCGGTAGGCGCATTCTTCAATACCGGCTTGACAAAACACTTGAAAACAAAACCAGTGCAAAAGAACTCCTTAAAAATCACTTGATTGATACTTTTAAAAATGCGTTGAAATACTACAGCATCGATATCCTCGGAAGCAAGGAAAAAGCAATCTGGTGGGGTATTTGGGGAACAAAAGAAAAAGTAAAAATGCGAGGCGCTCACCTGGTGATAACTAGGGTTTCTTCAGACGCATTTTTCTTTGACGCATTCTTATATGACGGGGCAAGAACAGGAGAAATTTCCGGTAAGGCACAGATACTTACCCCACATTCCGCTTACGCTAGATTAAGATCAGAACATTTTGGCGACTGCGAGGTAATTTTTAGGCGCAGACTTGACAACGATAACTGGTGCATTGAACTGGAAGAAAGCCCCGCCTGCGATTGTTATCACGGCATGAATGCGACCTTCTCCGGAACATATTACCACCAAAACAACGCCGTTATCAACTGGGGTTATCTGGACGAAATAGACATGAATGAGATTGGTCGCATCACGGGCAAATATCTTCCGGTATTTTTAAACAACTTCCAGCAAATTGCAGGCGACCAAAGTAATTTTGGTAATGAACTCGTCGTGGTTACCGCAGGGGTAAAAGGTATGTATACAACAATGGAATCAATCGTTGTTTTAGATCAAACCGGTAAGGTTTGGTGTGCCTGCCTTGACCCTGAAGGTGAAAACACAGTAGTAAGGTACTTCACAAATTCCCCAAATGATGCGAAGCCAGAAGCAATTTCTGAATGGGTATCTAGATTCCCAGAGTTTGATTTTTTTGATAATGTTTTAGATTAATAATGGAAGATTGATACAAATGACTGATAAGATTAAAGTTAAAAATTGATCAGAAGACAGTTAAACGCTTGTCTTCTGGTCAAGTTACATTTCTCACTAATCACTCAAAACCTATGCCTAAGCTCAAATCAAACCCTCATCCCCAAAACTGTAATAACCAAATCGAGACACAATCAAATGATCATGAACCTTAAGCCCCAAAATATTCCCTCCCGTCGATAAATTCCTGGTTAACCTTAAATCCGCCTCACTTGGCTTCAACGCCCCACTTGGAGGGTTATGTACCAAAATCAAACCACTTGCACAGAATTTCAGCGCCACCGCAAAAATCACCTTCTGATCCAACATGACCTCCGAAAAGCCACCTTGGGCAATGTTTACCAATCCTAGCAACCGACATTGGTTGTTTAACAGGATCACTTTAAACTCTTCCAATAACTCCAATCTCCATAAATCCCACTTTTCCAGCATAATCCGGTAAGCCTTATCCGACGAAGTAACCTGTGGCTGTTCATTCACTCTGAAAGCCGGACGGTAACTGATTTCTATCTCCGTTACCCCAAAATTTTGATTTTCCATAATATCTGATTTAATTATGGAGCCCGGTAAGGTTCAGCTTCTGCCAAAGCAAAAGGAGGAACGGAATAAATGGGTAAGCGCGCAAAGGCCAAAGAGCGTTTATGCCGGAAATTCCTTCGTGCCAGAACTGAACCTTAAATTTGTACAAGAATTGAATAAGATCCCAATCAGTTAAAATGAACTAAACCACTACCAGAATAATTCATTTCAAACCACTGGCATCACCCAGTTACAATAAAAATCAAATTTCCTGGTTTTGAAACATGGGGCCTTTCAAAAATAACGCCCTGAACACTAACAAATGCTCGGTTTGGAGTATTGATCCAAACTAATGTGAGCATTAAAAAACATGAAGGAAGCCCCTAACATATATCACTAGTAGGCCTTAGTAAAAATTGGACGACGCTCTTTAACTTCCATCGAGACATGATAAAAAAGTTTATTGTTTTTTTGCATATATTCGACTTCCAGCGCCTCCTTAAATCCAGCCGTTTCAAGAAACAGGGGACCATCGGCCTTACTCGCTAACTTAATCACCTCCGGATCATCGCCATTGCACTCCTCAACGAATTTAACATTCTCCAGCAAAATAGCATCCCGGTTCAATACAGAATGAAAAGGCATCGTTGGCTCGGTGGCCTGAAAATCAGCAGCAAATTCGTCATCTCTGAATTGATTTAGAGATTGCGGTAAAGCCAAAACCACAAAAGCTTTTTCTCCATCAAGTTCTAACACCTGCGTTAAAGCGATGCTATAAAGTACGCTCTTGTCAGAGGAGCGGGAGAGAAAGATCTTATTGTCACTTGCCAGTAAGCTACCCGATTCCTGAATTAAATTCCATTTGCTTAAAGGTGTAACGTGATAAAAGACCGCATCTACGTCAGATAAAAATTTTCTCATGAGAATGTTAAAGAATTAACTGCAAAAATATTAAAAATGCTATTGATATCTATACCGAAAAATAAACAGATAGTAAAAAAACAATCTAAATTCACTGCGAACGCCTAAAGCAATCAAACCAAAAAAAATTCGCACCAAAGTCTAAATCCGAACAACAAATAGCTACATCAACTTGACGAGCCCCCTATCATTAGCAACATTCAGACCTGCATCTTATCTCACTTTGTGTCCACTGTAGGTGAAACCCTAGCTACTTAAGTTGGAAAAATCAATATGAAAACCAGCAACTAGAGCAAAATAACCAAATATAAACATGAATGAATCTGTAGACTGATACCCGCAGTGAAAGCAGACACCTTTGGATTGGCAATAGCCAGAGCAAATTCAGTCAGCTACCTTTTCTTCAAATCCTCAATCTTCCATAAATGGTAATTGAACTTGTAAAACCATTTCACCGCCAGCGACAATTCAGCAAAAATCGTCTCCACATCCTTCTGAAAGTCCCAAGAAGCAGAAAAATAACCCAAATCTAAATTAGCTAAATCAGCATCTTCATCAGTAATCCTTAAAAAATAGTTCCGCATTAGCCGGTATATATTTCCTTTGAATGTTTTGTAAAGATCAGGAAACCGTTTTTCTAAAGACGGTGAAAAGGAATTCTCCTCGTACTTAAACCCGTTATCCTCACAAACCTTGAAGAAATCAACCAAAAACCCATCTTGCAGGTTCTTCAGGTTGTAAGGATTACCGATAAAACTCTGGAAATGCAGCGTATTTTTCCAGTGGTCATAAAAAAACTCATAAGCTGTGCTTGTCTTGGCAGATTTACCAACAACAATAATGCATTGAGGCCCCTGATGCCAGAAATATTCGAAGTCGTCTTTTATTCGGCTTGACTTTAGCGCCTGCTCCAAAACCCCATGCAACGCAACACGGACATTTTCAGTCCCTTCCAAACGACCAATGGCTTCATATCCATTGATTGCCCCACAAAGGTTTTTTAAGCACTCCTCTAACATATAAACAAAATTTGCGCGCAAGATATAAAAAATCCAACTTCTCCAATATTGGACTGTTTGGAATCAAAATATTGGATTTTTGGCGTAAAAAAAACCGATCTTAATGGAAAACAGCATCAAAAAACCAAAAAGGAAAGCCATAAGACGCGGGACTAAAGTTAAGCGATTTTTGACCAAACCAGCCAGTCCGGAAAACCGAATCAGAAAGCCCACAACACACAAACCCCGTCCCACAAAACAAAACAAAGTACCGGGTATTTCCGATCAAAATAATCCAATCCAGCCTATAAACGACGCGAAAAATATAGAAAATACCGATAATGTTATAGCCAAAATCGCCGACCAAAAAGAGGAAAATTTGGTAAATTTAATCGTCAAAGTGCTGGTCAGATCCACACTGGAAGAACTATATGGAAAAGAGAGCAATTAGATATTTAAGGTTTAGCGACAAAAAGCAGAGTGAAAACTCAATTGAGCGTCAACGGGTGGTAACTGACCACTATATAGAATTTCACAAAATCAACCTCGTAGACACGTTCATCGACAGGGGAAAAAGTGCAAAAACCTTCGACAGACCTGATTTCATCAAACTACAAGAGTTTATCGGGCTATACCATAAAAATGTAGATTACCTATTGGTTGACCAGATGGACAGGTTTAGCCGGGACGCGGGCGAGGCCATGAGCATGGTGAAAACATTACAGTCCAAATATGGTATCCAGATCATCAGTGTTTCAGAAGGTATAGAATTTGACTACAATACCCCAGGTAGCTTCTTCAGGGCAGGCTTACAATTGCTGTTAGCAGAGGAAGATAACATCAACCGCAGTATCAAAATCAGGTCCGGTTTATATTCCAAGAAAACCAAGGAAGGAAAGTTTGTTTTTGGGATCAGTCCTTTTGGCTATAAAAAAATAGGAGAACCTAGAGACCGACGATTAATCATCGATGAACGAGAAGCAAAAATCGTACGTTTTATTTATGAAGCTTATCTAAAAAACGTACCGCTTTACCTCATCAAACAAAAAGCAGCCGAAATGGGCCTAGACCGTAAAGGCAACATGATTGTAGAGCGGATCCTAACCAATGCCGTTTACGCGGGACTGATTAAAGCTGAGCCCTATAAAGAACATCCCGGAGGGCTATTCCCCGGCATTCACGAACCTATTATCGACATGATCTCATGGAAAATGGTGCAGAGTAAATTTACCAGGCCCGCCAAAACCCGAACAATCGTCAACGACGAACTCCCCTTGAGAGCCATTTTAAAATGTCATTGCGGAAATGTAGTGACCGGCGCGGCCTCACGTGGCAAATCCGGACAATATTTCTACTACTATAAATGCAGATTCTCTAAACACAACAACATTAGCGCAAAGAAAGCACACATCCAATTTGATACCGCACTGGAATTAATGAGCCTACCAAAAAAATCCGTAAAAAAAATCAGAGACCGCGCGAATCAAGAAATCGAAAAAGAAGTCGAAAATAACAGGAAGGGCCTGGCCAACAAAAAAGCAGAACTGGCAGGTGAACAGGAAATGCTCTATGCTGTCGAAGAAAAGTGGATTAGAAATGAAATTGACCAAGAGACTTACCGAAGGTGGTATTTAAAGTACAAGACCAATATCGACGACCTGGAAATCGCTATCGCCAGGTTAGGTACTAACCACGGTGAAGCCTATAAAATACTCAACAACCGCCTGGATGCATTTACGGACATAAAATCCGTTTACCATGAATTTGATACCCTGGAAAAGCGTGAATTTATTGAACTGGTGTTCGACTCTAATCTCTACTATGAAAACGGCATGTATCGAACACCTACGATGATGAATTTACTATCCATTAATTACCTGAAAATGAGAGAATTAGGAGTTATGGATGTAGACAAAAAAAGGGAGGATTTTACAATCCTCCCTTCAAGTGCACTTGTAGGGATTCGAACCCCAAACCTTCTCATCCGTAGTGAGATGCTCTATCCAATTGAGCTACAAATGCGTTTCCGTATCGTTAACGGACTGCAAAGGTATAACTTGAGTTTTTAATTT